>JAESFY010000012.1_pt1 | contig 325009 bp, 315 predicted proteins | sample 9266201 | NCBI WGS metagenome assembly JAESFY01 (sample SAMN14515071, study PRJNA621656) | algae metagenome | isolation source: Nodosilinea sp. WJT8-NPBG4 and co-occurring heterotrophs from soil, lower... | place: USA: Pinto Basin, Colorado Desert, California | collected 2006-05-27 | reverse complement strand
CAAGATCGACAGCTTCGTCAGCCAGTACAACAAGAACTGCAAGCCGTTCGTCTGGACCGCCACCGCCGATTCAATCCTTGAAAAACTCGCCCGACTCTGCGGGCGAATTACTGGGACAGGACACTAGGCTACCGCATCAAGCTGCTGGCGCTGGCGCGCCTTGCCGAAGGAGGTCTTGAACTGCGCGTGCAGCCCGCGCTGGTGCCTGCTTCGCATCCGATGGCGCATGTGAACGGCGTGATGAACGGGGTGGTGGTCAAGGGCGACGCGGCCGGCCTGACCCTGTACTGCGGCGCCGGCGCGGGGTCGGAGCAGACCGCCTCGGCCGTGATTGCCGACCTGGTGGACGTGGCGCGGCTCGATGGGACGCGGGCGGCGCAGCGCGTACCGCACCTGGGCTTTCATGCGCATGCCATGCGCGCGCTGCCGGTGTTTCCGCGCGCCGAGGTGCGTACCGCGCACTACCTGCGCGTGCCACTGCGCGAGGCCCAGGCGATCGAAACGATGTCGGGCTGGCTGGCGGCGCAGCAAGTGCCCGTGCGCGAGCTCCGACTGGCGGCGGCCGAGATCGCCGACGCGCCGCAACTGCTGGTGCTGACGCAGCCGATGCTGCAGCGCGACCTTGACCTGGTGTTGCATGCGCTGGCACTCTACCCGGCGGCGGCGGGGGACCCGACCACGCTGCGCGTGGAGGAACTGGCCGCCTGAGGCCCGCCTTGCGACCGCTTTGGAGCGCATGCCATTGTTTCCATGGCGTGAACGCCGTGGTTCCTTTTGCACAGGGTTTCTACGGGGGTTGCCGGCGCACAATTGATCCCACGGACCGGCCACCAGGCGGGTCTGGCTGAACAAGGCCCCCGAGCGCGGCGGCTGTCCTTTCGAAAGGATGGCTTCCCACCCAAGACCGGTTCGACACGTCCCGAAGTGAAACCACTGAACCAAGGAAATCGAAATGACCGTCTCCAAGCTCCTCTCCGCCGTCGCCGTTGCCCTCGTTGCCGCCACCGGTGCCGCCCATGCCGAAACCTATGAAGGCGTGCACCGCCTGACCACCGCCGAAAGCCGTGCCGACGTGGTCAGCCAGGCCGTCGCTGCTGCACACAGCGCCGACCCGTACGCCGAAGCCGCGAATGCCAGCGTGGCGCAGGCACCGGTGTCGCAGCGCAGCCGTGACCAGGTCCGTGCCGAAGCCGTGGCCGCCGCGCACAGCCCCGACGCTTTTTCCGAAGCAGCCTCCGCCGGCATGACCTATGTGGCCGCCGGTGCCGTCGACCCCGCGGTGGTGCGTGCCGCAGCCCGCGCTGCCGCGCGTGGCGAAGCGCTGCCGCTGTAAGCGCTGCGACTTCCCCAGCGAACAGGCCCCGCGAGAGCGGGGCTTTTTTATGCCCCGGCTGCCGGCCGGGTGCGGTAGGACGCGGGCAACGCCCATACTGGTGCGTGTGCAAGGGTAAACGCCAAGCACAAATTGCGTCTGCCGATGGAATCAGATGCCGTCCATGCCGCTCTTGTACGCATGTTCCTGTCCTTCCTCGATGCCGAGGCCCGATACAACCAATGGGTGCGCGAGCACTACCGCTTCCTGCTGCGCAGCGCGTGGGCGCTCACTGGGTCGCGCGCGATTGCCGAAGACGTGGTGCAGGACTGTTTCACACTGGCCTGGAAGCACCGAGCCCAACTGCGTGACGCGGCGCTCGCGCGGGCCTGGCTGTTTCGCATCATGCGGCGCTGCGCGCTGCGGCATCTGACGCCCGGCACCGTGGCGCTCGACGCCTGCGAGGGCGGCACAGAGGGCGAATGGCCGCACGACCGCATGGCCGAAGACCGTCTCGACGACCGCCTTGACGTCGTCAAGGCGCTTGCCCGCCTGGCACCCATCCACCGTGAAGTGCTGGTGCTCTTTTATTTCGACGACATGCCCACGGCGCAGATGGCCGAAGCGCTCGACATCGCGCCCGGCACCGTGCTGTCGCGGCTGTCGCGCGCGCGCGAGGCGCTGAAGGCGGCCATGGGCGCGGTGCCCGCCGTGGCGGCGGCCGCGCCCGCCAAGGTCATGCCATTGCGAAAGGTCTGACATGTCCGAGCGCGATCTCCCTCCCGACAGCGACTTCGACCTGCGCATGCGCGCCGAACTGTCCCTGGCCTTCGAATCCGGCGAGCCGCCCGCGTCGCTACTGCGGCAGGCGCCCGCGCTCTGGTCGAGGCGCGGCTTCCAGCGCGGGCTGGTGGCGCTGGCGCTCACCGGCGGCGGCGCGGGTGCGGCCCTGGCCATGCGGCCGCCCGCGCTCGTGCGCGAGGCCATCGAGCACGAGTACTTCGAGCGCACGCTGCGCGGCAGCTTCATGGACCCGCGGCAACTGCTTTCGCGCATCGGCATCGAGGGCGGCCCGGTGCCCGGGTTTCCGCAGCTCATGCGGCCCTGCGACGTTGCGGGCCAGCTGGCCTACCACCTCACCACCTTCTTCGAGAAGGGCGGCATGGTCACCGTGTTCGCCTTCGACAAGCCCGTGGACCTGCACGAGGGGGATGGCTGGTGGAACAGCGCCTACTGGCGCGTGGTGCGTGCCCGCAACGGTAAGCCGCTCGTGCTCGTGGCGCAGCAGAAGAAGGCGCTCTCGGTCGCGACCGCGGCCTTGCTCGGTGCTGCCACGTCTTCCGGCTGAACCGCGGGCAGTCCAACGATCCCCCCTCAATCACCACAACGAAACGGAGACCCATGACGCTCGACACCTCCACATCCTCCGGCGCACCCTCGCTGCCCCGGCGCCATCTTCTTGCGGGCAGCGCAGCCGCACTCGCCGCCGCGGGCCTCGGCTGGAGCCGCGAGGCCGCGGCCGCTGGCGAGGCGGCCCCGGTGGCCGCCGGCACCGCGGCCAAGCCGCTGCCCGCGTATGCGAGCTGGAAGGACCCGGCCAGCGTGATCGTCCACACGAGCACCACCGTCGAGACCCGTCGCGCCGCCTTCGGCAGCAGCGTCATCACACCGGTCGAGCAGCTCTACATCCGCAACAACCTGCCCGCACCCGACGCCTCGATCCTGGCCGACCGCGATGCGTGGGCGCTCGATGTCGCGGGCGTGAAGAAGCCGCGCACGCTGACGCTGCGCGAACTCAGGACGCTCGGCGTCGAGACCACCGCGATGGTGCTGCAGTGCTCGGGCAATGGCCGCGGCTTCTTCCCGACCAAGCCGAGCGGCACGCCGTGGCAGGTGGGTGCGGCGGGCTGCGTGATCTGGAGCGGCGTGCCGGTGCGCGCGGTCGCCGAGGCCCTCGGCGGCCTGGTCGACGGCATGAAGTTCATGACCGGCACCGGCGGCGAAAAGCTGCCCGCCGGCCTCGATCCGAAGAGCATCGTCGTCGAGCGCTCGGTGCCCGCCGCGGCCATGGCCGACGCACTGCTGGCCTGGGAGATGAACGGCGCGCCGATCCCGCTCGCGCACGGCGGCCCGCTGCGGCTCATCGTGCCGGGCTACACCGGCGTCAACAACATCAAGTACATTCGGCAACTGGCCTTCACTGCCGAGGAGAGCGACGCCAAGATCATGTCGCACGGCTACCGCATGGCGCCGCCGGGCGCCAAGGGCGACCCGGGGCAGCCTTCGGTGCAGGAGATGAGCGTCAAGTCGTGGATCAATTCGCCAGCGCCCGACGCCGCGAACGTGCGCGCGGGCCGGCAGCAGATCCTGGGGGTGGCTTTCGGCGGGCTTCATGCGGTCTCGAAAGTCGAGGTCTCGGTCGACGGCGGCAAGACCTGGCGCGCGGCACGCTTCATCGGGCCGGACCTCGGTCGCTACGCGTGGCGGCAGTTCGCCTTTGCGGCCGATCTGTCCGCGGGCAGCCATCTTCTCGCGAGCCGCGCGACGGACAACGCCGGCAACGTGCAGCCCGAGCAGCGGGTCGAGAACGCGAGCGGCTACAACAACACGAGCTGGCGCGACCACGCAGTGAAGGTGGTGGTGGCATGAGGACCGCGTCGCACCGTCAGTCGCTGTTTGGCGCGCTCCTGCTCGGGGCCGTGCTGATGTCCGATGCCGCGCTGGCTGCCGACTCTGCCCAGCTGGCGCTCGGCAAGAAGATCTTCACCCAGTCGGCTGTGCCGGCCTGCGCGGTCTGCCATGCCCTGAAGGATTCCGGCAGCCAGGGCGCCGTCGGGCCGTCGCTGGACGAACTCAAGCCCGGCGCCGCGCGTGTGGCGAAGGCGCTGCGCGATGGCATCGGGCAGATGCCTTCCTACAAGGCCACGCTGAACGAAGCGCAGATCCAGGCCGTGGCGGCCTATGTGGCGGCAGCCACCGGCGCTTCGAAGTAGGGGTGCAGCGTGGCCGGCGGGCATGGGCATCGGCAGATGATCTGAAATACGGATCAATTGATCTGAATTTTCGATTTCACGAATCGAGGGCGGCTGCCTACAGTCGGCCTCGATGAACGCTCATGCACTGCCACCCCTGCTGATCGGCTGCGCGGCCGGCTTTTCCGGCGACCGTACCGATGCCGCAGGGCCGGTGGTCGACACGCTGATCGCACGGTTGCGCGGCGGTCCTGCGCAGCAGCGCGCCTTCCTGATCTTCGAAACGCTGGCCGAGCGCACGCTCGCGCTTGCGCAGCTGCGCCGGCGCGACGATCCCGACGCTGGCTACGAGCCGCTGCTCGACGCCATGCTGCGGCCCGTGCTGGCGCGCTGCCTTGCGCACGGCATCCGCATCGTGAGCAACTTCGGCGCGGCCAACCCGCGTGCCGCGGCCCGGCACATTGCCCGCATGGCGCGCGAACTTGGCGCCGATGCACCGCGCATCGCGGTGGTGGAGGGCGACGATCTTTCCGGGCCCGCGCAGCGTGCGCTGCTGCACGACGCGCTCGGCGCGAAGCTCGACGGGCTGCGCATCGTCAGCGCCAACGCCTACATCGGCGCCGAGCCGATCGCCGCCGCGCTCGACGCCGGCGCGCAAATCGTGGTGTGCGGCCGCGTGGCCGATCCATCGCTCGCGGTGGGGCCCGCGATGTCGTACTTCGGCTGGCGCGCCGACGATTGGGACCGGCTCGGTCGCGCCACCATGGCGGGGCATCTGCTCGAATGCGGCGCGCAGGTGTGCGGCGGCTACTTCGCCGACCCGGGCTTCAAGGATGTGCCGGACCTCGCGCGCGTGGGCTTTCCGATCGCCGAGATCGATGCCGACGGCCAGTGCACCATCGGCAAGGCCGACGCCACCGGCGGCCTCGTGAGCGAGGCCACGGTGAAGGAACAACTGCTCTACGAAGTGCATGACCCGGGCGCCTACCTCACGCCCGACGTGGTGGCCGATATCACCGAGGCCGAGGTGAAGGCGCTGCCATCCAGCCGCGTGGCGCTCTCGGGCGTGCGCGGGCATGCGCGACCGAGCCATTACAAGGTCAATGTCTGCCACGAAGGCGGCTGGCTCGCCGAGGGTGAAATCTCCTATGCCGGCCCGCGCGCCGAGGCCCGGGCTCGCCTCGCGGCCGAGGTGCTGCGCGCGCGCCTGGGCGGGCTTGCGCTGCGCGTCGACCTGATCGGGGCACTCAGCATCTTCGGCGACGACGCCGGCCGCATGCTCGCCGACACCCCCGATGCCGGGCTGCGCGACGTGCGCCTGCGCGTGGCGGCGGCGCATGCCGAGCGTGCGCAGGCCGAGCGGCTCGCGCGCGAGGTGATGGCGCTCTACACCTGCGGGCCCGCGGGCGGCGGCGGCGTACGCACCGCGCTCACGCCGCGGCTCAATACCTTGTCGTGCCTGGTTCCGCGCGACGCGGTGCCGGTGCGCTTCGAACTGCTCGGCGAAAGGGAGCTCGAATGAACACCGCCACCGACACCATCGAGGTGCCGCTCTATCGCGCCGCCCATGGCCGCACCGGCGACAAGGGCGACCGCTCCAACATCAGCGTGATCGCCTGGCATCCGGCGCTCTATCCCGTGCTGGCCGAGCAGCTCACGCCCGAGCGCGTGGCGGCGCAGTTCAGGCACCGCGCGCCGGCGCGCGTGCAGCGCTTTCTTCTGCCGAGGCTACATGCAATGAACTTCGTGCTCGACGCGGTGCTCGACGGTGGCGTCAACGACGCACTGAACCTCGATGCGCACGGCAAGGCGCTTTCGTTCCTGCTGCTCGACATGCCCGTGCGGGTGCCGCGATCGCTCGAGCCATTGCTGGCCGGGCCTTAGCGGCCAGCCCCTGTTTTTGCTTTCTGATTTTCCAACGACCCATCCATCCGGAGACAACACCCAATGAAAAGACGTTCCCTGACCCTCTCGGCGGCCGCTCTGGCCCTCGCACCGCTGCTCGGCCATGCGCAGCAGCAGGCCTTTCCGGAGAAGCCGATCACCTTCGTCGTGCCCTTTGCGGCCGGCACCGCCACCGACCAGATTGCACGCGCCCTGGGCAACAGCATCACGGCAGAAACCAAGCAGGCGGTCGTGATCGACAACAAGGCCGGCGCGAGCGGCTTCATCGCGTCGCAGCAGGTCGCCAAGGCGCCGGCCGACGGCTACACGGTGCTGATCACCACGAACACCACGCATGCCGCGAACGAGCACCTGTTCAAGAAGCTGCCCTACGACCCGGTGAAGGACTTCGCGCCCGTGTCGGGTCTCGGCAAGGGTGGCCAGATCATGGTGGTGGGTCCCGCGTTCCCTGCAAAGAGCGTGGCCGATTTCGTCGCGCTCGCCAAGAAGGAGCCCGGCAAGTACAGCTTCGGCAGCGGCAGTTCGTCGAGCCGGATGGCCGGCGAACTGCTCCAGCAAATGGCCGACATCCAGCTGCTGCACGTGCCTTACAAGAGCAACACGCTCGCGGTCACGGACCTGCTCGGCGGGCAGATCCACATGATGATCACCGACGCGGCCACAGGCCTGCCGCAGGTCAAGGCCGGCAAGCTGCGCGCGCTCGGCGTGTCGAGCGCGGTGCGTTCGCCGCTCGCGCCCGACGTGCCCACCATTGCCGAGGCCGGCGTGAAAGGCTACGAGATGGGCTATTGGTTCGCGGCCTATGCGCCCGCCAACACGCCGCCGGCAGTCGTCAAGCGGTTGAACGAATTGCTCGTGAAGGCTGCCAAGAGCGAGTCGGCGAAGACGGCGTTCTACGGCCCGACCGGCACCGAGGTGTTCACCACCTCGCCCGACGAACTCGCGAAATTCCAGGCCAGCGAATCTCAGAAATGGGGCCGCATCGTCAAGGCTGCGGGCATCACGGCCGAATGAGTCCCCGGTCGGCGACATGCACGCCGAACCCCGAACGGCCCGGCGCAATGCCGGGCCGCAGCGTGAGCGCGGGAATCTCGTAGTCACCGTGGTTCTGGCGGCGGAAGGGAATGGGCGCGGCGCTGAAGAGGGTGTCGAGCCGATCGCCCAATTCCGCCTCGATGCGCGCGTAGGCGGCATCATCGACCTTGCCGGTGCGGTGCACCACATAGGGCGGCAGCACCTCGAAGCCGGGGTAGTAGAGGATGCCGTGCTGGATCGGAAACAGCAGGTCGTCCATGGGCCCGTTGATGCCGCGCGGCCCGTAGTGCGAAGCCCATCCGCCGGTCGTGACCACCAGCATCGCACGCTTGCCGGCCAGGGTGCCTTCGCCGAAGCGGTCGCCCCAATGCGTGTCGGAGTGCTCGCCTATGCCGTAGGCAAAGCCATAGGCGTAGATGCGCTCGACCCAGCCCTTGAGGATGGCCGGCATCGAATACCACCAGAGCGGGAACTGCAGGATCACCGCGTCCGCCCAAAGCAGCTTCTGTTGCTCGGCGGCGATGTCTTCGGCCTGCGTGCCCGACGCGAAGGCGTGCAATGAATCGCGTTCGGGGCTGAAGCGTTCGGCCGGCCCGCGCGCGGGGAAATCGTCGGCATCGAGCGCAGGCTTCCAGCGCATGGCGTAGAGATCGGACACCTGCACCGAGTGGCCGGTGTCGCGAAGGCGTTCGCGCATGAAGCGGTGCAGCGAGCCGTTGAGCGAGGCGGGTTCGGGGTGGGCGAGGACGAGGAGGATGTTCATCTGTTCGAGAGGGGTGGAGTGAGGATGTCCCTCAGGTTAGGCATCCGGGCGGTATATTGGAAATGAATAGTTCAAATCCAAGGAATTGCCGTGAACAATTTCAGCCGGCTCGATCTCAACCTGCTGGTCACGCTCGACACGCTGCTCGCCGAGCGCAGCGTGACGCGCGCCGCCGAGCGCCTGAACCTTTCGCAGCCGTCGGTGAGCGTGCAGCTCGCCAGGCTGCGCGAGGCGTTCGGCGACCCGCTGCTGGTGCCCGCGCAGCGCGGCATGCGGCCCACCGCGCGTGCCGACGAATTGCGCGCGCCGCTGCGCGAAGCGCTCGAAGCACTGGGCCGCGCGGTGGCGCCGAGCCGGCCTTTCGATCCGGCCGAGGCCACCACCACATGGCGCGTGGCCGCGGCCGACTATGCCGAAACGGCCATCCTGCTGCCCATGCTCGCGGGCCTGCGCGCCGCCGCGCCGCATACCCGCCTGGCGGTGGTGGAGGCCGTGCCGTCACGCATGGCGCGGCAGCTGGAGCAGGGCGAGATCGACCTGTTCTTCCACACCAGCGTGGGCGCACCGCCTGGGCTGCACCGGCGCGTGTTGTTCGACGAACGCTATGTGCTGGCCGGCCGTGCCGGTCATCCACGGCTCAGGCGCCGGCCCACGCTCGCGCAGTTCTGCGCGCTCGAGCATGTGGTGGTGTCGCCCGGCGGCGGCGGCTTCCTGGGGCCCACCGACGAGGCACTGGCGCGGCAGGGCCTGACGCGGCGCGTGGTGCTGTCGGTGCCGCACTTCCTCTTCATGATGTCGGTGCTGGCGGGCACCGACGTGGTCGCCATGCTGCCCGAGCGGCTCGCGCGCGGCGCACCCGGCCTGCGTGTGGTCGAGGCGCCGCTGGAAGTGCCGGGCTATGAGATGGCGATGCTCTGGCACGAGCGGCGCCATCGCGACCCGGGGCACCGGTGGCTGCGCGAATGGATCGCTGCGCGGCTGCCGTGAACGGACGGCAGGCTACGGAAAGAGCGCGGCCACCGCGTCGACGAAGGACACGGTGTCGGCGCCCGTATGCGTGGTCGGATAGGTCAGTTCCGAGAGCCTGAGCTCCGGATAGCCGCGCGATTGCAGCCGGCCGTGCATCTCGTCGACGTTGTCGAAATTGCATTCGTCCCGGTTGTCGCAGCGCGTGAGGATCAGCGTGACGGGCAGGGGGCTGTTGCCCCGGGCATCGCGCATCTGCTGCTCGAGCGCGTCGTTCTCTGCGGGCTGCGAATTGAACGACGCCTCGAAGGCCAAGAAGTGCGAGAAGGTCAGCTTGCCGCTCGCGCCTTCGAGCAGAAGTGCAACGGCGGCCATGCTGCCGCTCAGCGAGAAGCCGGTGAGCATGCGCCGGGCCGGGTCGGCGCGGAACCTGGCTTCGACGAGCGGCACGAGTTCCTGTATGAGGAAGTCGTGGTACGCGCGCGCACCGGGCAGCATGTAGTCCTGCTCGCGGCGCGCCGTGCCGCCGATGCCGACAAGGATGGCCTGCGTGCCACGCGACTCCAGCGTGTTCTTGAAATTCTCGAAGCGCGTACCGGGTGGATTGAAGATGCCGTCGCCGTCCATGGCGTAGATGACGGGGTAGGCGCCCGAGTTGCCGTCGTACGACGCGGGCAGGTAGATCTCGATCGGGTACTCCGCGCCCGTGAAGGCCGAGGTGATGCGCTCAGACACGACCCGGCTCACCGGCTCGGCAGGCGGAGGCTCGGGTTCGACGGGCGGAGGCTCGGCAGGGGGCGGCTCCGGTGCGGGCGGCACGGGGTCGGGTGGCGGAGGCTCGGGCTGGGCCGGCTCGGGGGATGCGGGCGGCGCCGCCGGCGGGAGCAATCCGACAGCTGCCAGGCTGCCCGCTCCGCCGCCACCACCACCACCACCGCCGCCGCAGGCGACGAGAAACATCATGAGCAGGAGCGCCCAGGTTGAAGCGGACAAGAATCGTCGCACCGGTCGTCCAGATTGCATGAAGGCTCCGAGTTGGCTTGGGTCGCGCCAGGGTCGGCGGCGCGCGACGAGGATGCCATGCCGACTCTGCAGAGCGGGCGAAAACAGGGTAGTTGGCAGTTGCAATACTCGTATCAACTGCGCGGCTCGGAAGCAGGCCCTCAGATCAAGGGCACGCTCGTCTCCTTCAGCACGCGCAGCACGAAGTGCGACTTGCTGTGCCGTATGCCCGGGATCTTGTAGAGCTTCTCGCGCAGCAACCGCTCGTAGTCGCGCGTGTCGCGCACGGCGATGCGGATGTAGTAGTCGTAGTCGCCCGAAACGAGGTAGGCCTCCTGGATCTCGGGAATGGTCGCGAGCATGCGGCCGAAGTCGTACAGCGTCTCGTCGGTGTGGCTCTCGAGCGTGACCTGAACGATCACCGAGTCGTGGTAGCCGAGCTTGGCAGGATCGATGTCGACCGTGTAGCGCTTGATGACGCCCTGGGCCTCGAGCTTCTTGATGCGCGTCCAGCAACTGGTGGGCGAGAGGCCAACCTCGTTGCCAATGTCCTGCAGGGTCTTGCGCGAGTCGAGCAGCAGCACGCGCAGGATGGCCAGGTCGGTCTTGTCGAAAGATCCTTCGTCTGTATCTTTGCTTCGGCGATTGGTTTTCATAAAAACTGCGGATTTGGCCACAAGAAAGAAGCACATTCTGCACGCAAGGCGGAAGAATCAACGGCATGAGACTGCTTGACCTGGACATTGCTTCTTCTTCCTCCTCCTCCTCCTCCTCCTCACTGGCGCCGCGTCCCCGCAATGGCGCCGAGGCGCTGCTCGACACGCTGGTCGCCTGCGGCGTCGACACGCTCTTCGGCTACCCCGGGGGCGCATCGCTGCCGCTGTACGACGCGCTGCACGGCGAGCCGCGGCTGCGCCATGTGCTGGTGCGGCATGAGCAGGCGGCCGTGCATGCGGCCGAAGGCTATGCGCGCAGCACGGGGCGCGTGGGCGTGGTGCTGGTCACCTCGGGGCCGGGCGTCGCCAACACCATCAGCGGGCTGCTCGACGCGATCAGCGACTCGGTGCCGCTGCTGTGCATCAGCGGCCAGGTGGCCACCGCGGTGATCGGCACGCAGGCATTCCAGGAGAGCGATGCGCTCGGCATGTCGCGCCCGGTGACCAAATGGAACCAGCAGGCGCGCACGGCCGACGAGGTGCCTGCGCTGGTGCGGCGGGCACTCGAGATCGCAGCCTTGGGCCGGCCCGGGCCCGTGCTGCTCGACATGCCGAAGGATGTGCAGCTTGCACGCCTGGGCCACGGCGCGGCACCGGGCGCGGTGCGCGCGCTGCGCCCGTTGCGCTCGGCCAGAACGGCGCTGCCGCCCAAGCCGATGCTGCAGCGCGCGGCAGACCTGATCTCAACCGCGCGCCGGCCGATCGTCTACGGCGGCGGCGGGTTGATCAATTCGGGACCGGTGGCTTGCGAGGCCTTCGCGCAGCTGGTGCACCGTCTGCACGCGCCGTGCACGCTCACGCTGATGGGGCTCGGCGCGTTTCCCGCGTCGGACCCGAAGTTCCTCGGCATGCTGGGCATGCACGGCACGCTCGAAGCCAATCTTGCGATGCACGAAGCCGACCTCGTGGTGTGCGTGGGGGCGCGCTTCGACGACCGCGTGACCGGCAAGCTCGACGAGTTCTGCCCGCACGCGCGCAAGATCCACATCGACATCGACGCCGGCAGCATCAACAAGGTGGTGCGGGTCGACGTGCCGATGGTCGGCGACTGCGGCGCCGTGGTCGAGGCGCTGCTTGCGCTGCTGCCCGAGCAAGGCTTTGCACCCGAACGGCTCGCCCCGTGGTGGCAGCGCATCGACGGCTGGCGCGCGGAGAACTGCCTCGGCTTCGTGCCGCGTGGCGACGCGATCCTGCCGCAGCAGCTCATGGCGTCGCTGCAGCGGGCCATCGGCGAGCGCGATTCGATCGTCTCGACCGACGTCGGCCAGCACCAGATGTGGGCCGCGCAATACCTACGTTTTGAACGGCCGCGGCGCTGGCTCACGTCGGGCGGCGCGGGCACCATGGGCTATGGCCTGCCGGCGGCGATCGGCGCGCAGGTCGCGCATCCCGGCGCGCTGGCCGTGTGCGTGAGCGGCGACGCCTCGGTGCTCATGAACATCCAGGAGCTGTCGACCGCCGTGCAGCACCGCACGCCCGTGAAGCTGGTGCTGTGCAACAACGGCTACATGGGCATGGTGCGGCAGTGGCAGGAACTGAACCACGGCAACCGGCTGAGCCACAGCTGGAACGAGGCGCTACCCGACTTCGTCGCGCTCGCGCGCGCCTTCGGATGGCGCGCGCGCCGCGTCTCGGACCCGGCCGAGCTCGACGAGGCGCTCGCCGAATGCCTGGCGAGCGAAGGGCCGTTCTTCCTCGACGTGCAGGTGGCGGCGCAGGAGAACTGCTTTCCCATGATGCCGGCCGGGCAGGGGCACCACCGGGTGCTGCTGGCGAAGGACCGGTGGTACGAGGACCAAGGCGCCCCCAATTCACAGTCCAAATTAGCGGTCGAATGACGCCGAGCAAATTTTTAACTTTTTTTAATGAAAGCATTTGAATCCGATAATAAATTCTCAGAATTGATTTGAATTCCGCCACATCAAAATTTCCGAGCTTGGAGCATCGAAAATGCAAAGGTAATCGCCAGGGGTTGTTCTTGGCTTGGGTTCGCGACGGAATATCTGGACTATCCGGAGTTCTCGGGCGACGCTCATGAACGGCGCACGGCTGCCTATCTGCGCGACAAGTATGCGAGCCGGCCGCCGAAGGTGATTCTGGTCGGCAGCGACTTTGCGCTCGACTTCGTGCTCCGGTTCCGCCAGAAGATGTTTCCCGGCGTGCCGGTCATGCACATGGGGGTCGGCCACCGCTTTCTCGAGGCGATCCCCAACCTGCCCGCGGACGTAAAGGGCGTCTACGTGGTGCACGACATCGCCGGCACGATCGCGCTGGCGCTGCGGTTTCACCCCAAGGCGCGGCACTTATTCATCGTTACCGGTATCTCGGACAGAGGCAAGGAACATCGCGATGCCACCGCGGCGGCTCTGGCATCAGCAACCAGGCCAAGCCGGGCGAGACGCTGGAATACCGCATCACGTACCTGAACAACAGTGCGGCACCGATCAGCAGCCTGGTGGTGAACGACACCACGCCGAGCTACACGAGCTTCGTGAGCGCGAGCGCGGGCACGACGCCCGCGAGCCTGACGGGCTGCACCAAGAACACGCCGGCCAATGCGTTGCCGGCGGCGGCCGTAGCTTGTGCGACCGCGCAGCCTGAGGGCGGCACCGGGCCGATCCAGTGGAAGTTCGTCGGCACGGTGCAGCCGGGGGGCATGGGCACGATGCTGTTCAGGGTGAAGGTGGATTGAGGCGCGCCGACGCGCGGTAGCCGCCCGGTGTAGTGCCGAAGCGGTCGCGGAATGCGCGGCTGAAATGGCTCGGGTCGTTGAAGCCGTTGCGAAAGGCGATCTCGGTCACGCTGAGTTCAGCGACCCGTTCGTTGGCGAGCTCCGCGGCCGCGTGTTCGAGCCGGCGCTCACGCAGGTAGGCGCCGTACCGGGTCTGCTCGGCGGCGAACAGGCGGTGCACCAACCGCTTGGAGATGCGCAGCTCGCGCGCGATCGCCTCCACCGAGAGCTCGGGATCGCAGAGGTTGGCCTCGACGTAGGCCGCGAGCCGCTGCCAGCGGTCGCGCTCATGACGCTTGCCCGCGACGGCGTCGCCCGCCTGGGGCGCACTGCCGCCCGCCGCCACGGCCTCGCAGTAGCTGGCTGCGAGCAGCGACACGAAAGACTGCTCCGAGAAGTAGGCCAGCGCCGGATGCGGCTGGGCCTGCACCGCGAACAGGCGCTCGAGCTGCTGGTGCGCCGATGCGGCCAGTGGCGAGCCGGCGAGCGCGAGCGAGGGTTCGAAGTTCTCGCGCAGGTCGGCGTAGATGCCGAAGAAGCGCGCCGCCGGCAGCCGCAGCACGACGAGCCGGCCCGATGCAGCCAGCGTGCAGGTGGAGGGCAGCCGCGTGGTGCGGAACACGATGTCGCCTTTCTGGAAAGGCAGCCGGCGCCCGGCCTGTTCGACTGCGCCTTCGCCGTCGACCGCGATCATCGCGAGCACTTCGCCGGCGCTGCCCTTGGACGCCTGGCCCGATGCATGGTGCACCCGCATCGGTGTGGAATCGAAGCTGACCGCGATGCCGCCGCCCACGAGCTTGCAGGCTTCGAGGCTCATGCGCGGATGGCTGTGGTTCAGGCTGAGCTCCCCGGGGTAGACCAGCGCGTCGAGCGTGGACGAATAGCCGCGCAGATCGCCCGCATAGAAGGGGCGCAGCTGCGGCGCAAAGCCGAGGTCGGGGTCGTGGTGGTGCATGGCGGTTTGCGTGGAGGCGGCGTGCAGGGTTCGTGCCAGGTGTGCGGGCCGGTCCGCAGTCTGGACGGCCGGCGCAGGGTGGCACATCGAGACTTTCCACTAGCGGCGGCCCTCGGTGCCGTTGCGCTGGCACGCTGGATCAATCCGCGTGCGCGCAGGCGCAAGGTCCGGTGCGGCCTTGCTTCCTAGAGTCGTGGCTCCCGCATACCGATGAAGGAGCCCGCGTGAACCATGTCGCCACCCACACCCCGCCCGCCGCCGCGCCACCGGCACTCGACGGCCTCACCATCGGCCAATGGAGCGATGCCGAGAAGCTCGCGCTGAGTTGCCGCATCCTTGCGAAGGAGGGCCATTCCGAAACCTTGGCCGGCCAGATCACGGTGCGCCAGGGCGACGGCAGCTTCCTGACCACGCCGCTCGCGTATTCGTTCGACGAGATCCGCGCCGGGTCGGTGATGCGCATCGACGACACGCTGCGGGTGCTCGAAGGCCGCGGGGTGCCCAACCCGGCAGTGCGCTTCCATCTGTGGGTGTATCGGCGGCGGCCCGACGTGAACTGCGTGATCCACACGCATCCGCCGTACGTCTCGGCGCTGTCGATGACCGGCGAGCCGCTGCAGGTCGCGCACATGGACGCCACGCCCTTCTTCGAGGACTGCGCCTTCCTGCCCGATTGGCCCGGCCTGCCGATCGCCGACGTGGAGGGCGAACTCATCTCGGCCGCTCTCGGCGACAAGCGTTGCGTGCTGCTGGCGAACCACGGCTTCCTCGCGGCCACCGGCAGCGTGGAGGAGTCGCTGTACCTGTCGGTGCTGATCGAACGCGCGGCGCGCAACCAGCTGATCGCGCAGAGCGCCTACGGGCGGCTCAAGCCGGTCGATCCGGCGCTGGCGCGCGAGTCGCACGACTTCCTGCTGCAGCCGAGCATCGTGAAGGCGAGCTTCGCGATGTTCGCGCGGCGCTTCGAAGGACGGGCCGCATGAACAGCATCGCTTCACCCGCGTCGAACGACGTGCCCGCCTCCACGCCCCGGCCGCAGAGCGTCTGGAAGGTCGGTGCCGCCACCATGGCCGGCACCGCCATCGAGGGCTTCGACTTCCTGGCCTACGGCACCGCGGCCGCGCTGGTCTTCAACAAGCTGTTCTTTCCGAACTTCGATCCGGTGACCGGCACGCTCGCGGCCTTTGGCACCTTCGCGAGCGGCATGCTGGCGCGTCCGCTCGGCGGCATCGTGTTCGGCCACTACGGCGACCGGCTGGGCCGCAAGGCCATGCTGACGCTGAGCCTGCTGATGATGGGCATCTGCACGGTGTTGATCGGCATGCTCCCCACCTACGAGTCGATCGGGCTCTGGGCCGCGGTGCTGCTGGTGCTGCTGCGCATCGGCCAGGGACTGTCGTTCGGCGGCGAGCTTGGCGGCGCGATGCTGATGGCCGTCGAGCATGCGCCGCCGCGCTGGCGCTCGCTGGTCGGCAGCATGCCGCAGATGGGCGCGCCGATCGGGGTGCTGCTGTCTTCGGGCGCCTTCGCACTGGTCACGCAGCTGCCCGAAGAGGACTTTCTGCACTGGGGTTGGCGGTTGCCCTTCCTGGCCAGCGCGCTGCTGATCGCGCTGGGGATCTTCATCCGCACGCGGCTCGACGAGTCGCCCGAGTTCGAGGCGGTGAAGGCGCATCGCAAGACCGCCGTGCTGCCGGCGCGCGAGGTGCTGGTGGCCCACTGGCGGCCGCTGCTGCTGACCATCGGCGGCAAGCTGGCCGAGGTGACGCTGATCTACACGCTGCTGGTGTTCTCGATCTCCTATGCGGTCACGCGGCTGGGGTTTTCGCGCGGCGATGCGCTGCACGCGCTGGTGCTCGGCTCGTCGCTGATGGTGCTGACCATCCCGCTGTTCGGCTGGCTCGCCGACCACGTCGGCGCGCGGCGGCTCTACGTGTTCGGCGGCGTGCTGCTGGCGCTGATCGCGCTGCCGCTGTTTCTGGCCATCGGCAGCGGATCGCTCGCGGCCTACACGGTGGCGATGGTGGTGGCGCTCGCGCTGAACTATCCGCTCATGTTCGCGCCGCAGTCGAACCTCTATGCGGCGCAGTTTCCGGCCGAGCTGCGCTATTCGGGAATCTCGATCGGCATCCAGACGGCGGCCGCGCTCGGCGGGGGATTGGCGCCGATCATCGCGGCGACGCTGGTGGCGAGCTACGGGAGCATCGTGCCGGTGGGTGCGTACCTGGCGGTGCTGGGGGCGATCGCAGCGCTGTCGGCCTGGGCATGCGGCCGGCGGCGAACGAATGACGTTCAGGAACTGTGCCCGTCCACCCGCATCTGGAACAGGAAGTAGGGCGGAATGCAGGCGCCGCGCCCTTCGGGTTGGCCCCCGGCCTGGGCGCAGATGTAGTCGTCGCGGCACGGCTCGCCGGCCGAGCAGCTTCGAAGGTTGCCCGGCCGTGTGTGCCTCGCGAGGCATTCGCCGAACGGCCGGTTGGCGGCCAGGCACTGGTTGAAGGCGCCGAGCACCGCGATGCCGCCGCAGGTGCCGAGGCGGTCGTTTGGGTCGCAGGGGCCCGAGCACATGCCGCCCGGAAATCCGACCGAGGTCTTCTCGCAGACCGAGGACGCGCCCTCGCAGGCCACGCGCGGCAGTTTGACGGCACGGTCGAGCCAGGGGTTCGCCGAGGGCGTGATGCGCGTCGGTTCGCAGCTTGCGCCCACCACGGCCTCGCCTGCCGCGCCGCCGATGGGGGCGGGCTCGGCGAGCGGGCGGAAAGCGTCGGGCCGCGGCGTCGACAGCGCCGCCTGCAGATAGCGGCCGCGTCGCGCCAGCTCGTCCTGCAGGTGCGGCGAATGTGCGAGCGCGAGCGCATTGCCCACGGTGAAAGTGCGCGAGGCGCCGTCCCGATCGACACCGAGCAGGTGGAAGCCCGCCACTGCACGGCTCTGGTGGCAGCCCGCGCAGCCCAGGTCGTCGAGCCGGCGCAGCACGGCCTCGGATGACTGCAGGGTGCGGCTTCCGGGCACCGCCTGCCAGTCGCCTGGCTTGAAGACCTGCGCAAACGGCCGGTTCGCGAGGCGCTCCAGGCCGCGCGGCGCCACCGACACGGCCTCGGTGGCAAGGAACTTCTCGGGAATGCGCAGCGTGGCTTCGTCGAGCGCGCGCAGGTTGGCGGGCTGTTGCAGCCATTGGCGCAGTTCTTTTTTCAGCGCGGCATCGGCCTTGAGGCGCGCGACATCGGGCGTGTTCTCGAGCGGCGCCACATCGAAGCGCTGCGTGCCCGCGTTCCAGCGGAACGCGCGCAGCATGTATTCGGCATGGCCGCCCAGGTCCGACCGCACCGCCGAGGGCCAGCGCACGCTCTGAAGGTTGGTCGTGAGCTGCGCGATGCGTGCCGCTGCGAGGCGTTCGCGGGCCAGTGGGCCCGCGGGCGACACCAGCCAGCGGCCGAGCGCTTCGTCGGCCATGCCGGGCTGCGGCGGCTGCCAGCGCTTCGCCGCACCCGCGCAGCTGCCGGCCGCATCGGGCGCATCGCCGCGCAGCTCGACCGCGAGCGTCATCGGCAGGCGCGACTGCATCGCGGCCGTGCGGTAGGCGAGGCGGTAGACCAGCCGCGTCTCGCCGCAGGCGCCATCCTGGAACGGGCGCCGGTCCATCCGGTTGGCAACGCCCACGAGCTCGAAGAACGCGTCTGCGCTCGACAGCCAGCGCGCGTCGAACAGGCGATGCGGATAGCGCGCGATGCCGACACCCGCCTGCCGGTCGCGACGCTGCAGTGCGGCGAGGCTGTCGTTCAGCGGGCCCGCCACCGATTGCCAGGACGGCGAGCGCGCGAGCGCCTCGTTGGTTGCGATGCCGTTCGCAGCCGCAGGCACGTCGAACCAGCGGCCAAACCCAGCCCCGCCTTGCTCGGCGGCTTGGAGGGCGAGCGGCGAGGTGACGAGCAGCACCGGCTCCGCCGCGTGGCCCTGCGGCGCGGCCAGCGAGAAGGCCAGCGAAAGTCCGACGGAAAGAAGGCGAGCGATGCGGCGCACGCAGGCGAACTCAGCGCCGCGGAACGAGCGCGCGGCAGAACTCGTAGAAGTCCTCGAGCTGCAGCGACTTGTCGAACACCGCATCGACGCCCGCCGACAGTGCGTCTTCGCGCAGTTCGGAGGTGGCGTGGTTCATGAACACGACGGTGCGCTGCGCGGGCGACTTGCGATCCTTCAGGTGGTTCGCGACCGTGAGGCCATTGCCTTGGGCGAGGAAGATGTCGATCACTGCGGCGTCCCAGCCGTCGGGGTTCGCGTCGAGCCAGTCGATCGCCTCGTCGGACGTGGCCGCGGTGGCGACGACTTTGCACCCGGAGAATTCCCGCAGCCCGTCGGACAGGGTGGTGGCGATCAGGGGGTTGTCTTCTATGAGGTAGATGCGGGTCATCGGTGCGGAACCTGAGAGGGAAAGCCGCGGCTTCTGCGCGTCGGTGGCGGCTTTGCCGAACTGGCTCATTTTCGCGGGTGCGGATGCGGCGCGGAGTCGGACAACGCCTCCCCAACAGCTGCATGAGAAACTACGGGCCCGAGCCAGCGCCTGCGTATGAACGACAAGTCCCTGAATTTGAAAGAGAAAACCATCTCCGTCGCGCCCATGATGGACTGGACAGACCGCCATTGCCGGTTCTTCCACCGCCTCATGACGCGCCATGCGCTGCTCTACACCGAGATGGTGACCACCGGCGCGCTCATCCATGGCGACGTGCCGCGGCACCTGCGCTTTCACGACGCCGAGCACCCGGTGGCGCTGCAGCTCGGCGGCAGCGAGCCGGCCGACCTTGCGCACTGCGCGAAGCTCGGGGAACAGTGGGGCTACGACGAGATCAATCTCAATTGCGGCTGCCCGAGCGAGCGTGTGCAGCGTGGGGCCTTCGGCGCCTGCCTCATGAACGAGCCGCAGCTGGTGGCCGATTGCGTGAAGGCGATGGTCGACGTGGTGGACGTGCCGGTCACGGTCAAGCACCGCATCGGCATCGACAAGATCGAGCGCTACGAATTCGTGCGCGACTTCGTCGGCGCCGTCAGCGAGGCCGGCTGCAAGACCTTCATCGTGCATGCGCGCAATGCCTGGCTCCAGGGCCTGAGCCCCAAGCAGAACCGAGAGATCCCGCCGCTGCGCTACGAGATCGTGCACCGGCTGAAGCACGAGTTTCCTCATCTCGACTTTTCCGTCAACGGCGGCCTCACGACCAATGCACAGGTGCACGAGCACCTGCGGCTGCTCGACGGCGCCATGATCGGGCGCGAGGCTTACCACAACCCGTGGTGGCTGGCCGAATGGGACGCCGAGTTCTACGGCGCCGAAGCGCAGCTGCTCACACGCGAAGACGTGGAATCGCTGATGTGCGACTACATGGAGCGCGAGGCCGCCGAACACGGCACGCTCTGGTATTCCATCGCACGCCACATGCTGGGCCTGCGCAACGGCCTGCCCGGTGCGCGCCGCTGGCGGCAGGTGTGGAGCGACCACAAGCTCAAGACGCGCCCGCCGCGGGAGGTGATGGCGCTCGCGCACGAGCCCGTCGCCCAAGCCGCGTAGCCGGCTCGCGAGCCGGGCAGGATTCAGTTCGCGGCTTCGAGCCCGTTCGCGAAATGCTCGCGCATGCGGGCCATGGCCGCCGTGGCATCGTGTGCCTCGATCGCCGCCATGATCGCGCGGTGCTCTGCCAGCGATTCGGCGATGCGTCCCGCCTTGAGCAGCGAGTTGTGGCGGTTGAGCTTCATCACCTTGCGCAGGTCGGCCACCATCTGGTCGCGCCACTTGTTGTTGGCGATGGCGAGCAGCTGCATGTGGAAGCGCTCGTTGACCGCGAAGAAGTGCTCGCGGTCGACCTTGCCGGGCGCGGCGGCGGCCTCGAGTTCGGCGTGCAGCGCCTTGAGTTCCTGGCGCTGATCGGCGCTGGCGCGCTCGGCCACCACACCCGCAGCATCGCTCTCGAGCAGCGACAGCAGGTGGTACACGTCCGCCAGGTCCTGCTCCGAGACCTCGGTCACGTAGGCGCCGCGGCGCACCTTCATCGTCACCAGCCCCTCGGCAGCGAGCACCTTCAGCGCCTCGCGCAGCGGGGTGCGGCTGATGCCGTATTCGTCGGCCAACTTGAGTTCGTCGATCCAGCTGCCGGGCTCGAGCTCGCGGCGGAAGATCCGCTGGCGCAGCAGCTCGGCCACCTCTTCGTAGAGGGCGCGCGGGGTGAGGGTGACGGCGGACATGGGCGCGAATGTACCTCAAAACTGAGTTTGAATTAATAATTACGGATCGGTTAGACTCGCGGCCGACCTGCAAATCCCTGCGGGCGCATGCGACGATTCCTGCAAGACGACACTGCACCACGGCCCCTTCATGAGCAGCACACCCGAACCCACCTTCAAGCCCGCAACCCTCGACGATTGGGCCAAGGCGGCTGTCAAGTCGGCGCCCGGCGGCGACTTGGCCGCGCTGAACTGGCTCACGCCCGACGGCATCAGCGTGAAGCCGCTCTACACGGCCGCCGACCTGAAGGGGCTGAAGTACGCCGACACGCTGCCGGGCTTCGAACCCTACCTGCGCGGTCCGCAAGCCACGATGTACGCGGTGCGCCCATGGACCATCCGCCAATACGCCGGCTTCTCGACCGCCGAGGAATCGAATGCCTTCTACCGCAAGGCGCTGGCTGCCGGCGGCCAGGGCGTGAGCGTGGCCTTCGACCTGGCCACCCACCGCGGCTACGACAGCGACCATCCGCGCGTGACCGGCGACGTCGGCAAGGCCGGCGTGGCGATCGATTCGGTCGAGGACATGAAGATCCTGTTCGATCAGATCCCGCTCGACAAGGTGAGCGTCTCCATGACGATGAACGGCGCAGTGCTGCCGGTGCTGGCCGGCTACGTGGTGGCGGCCGAGGAGCAGGGCGTCTCGCAGGACCAGTTGAGCGGAACCATCCAGAACGACATCCTCAAGGAGTTCATGGTCCGCAACACCTACATCTTTCCGCCCGCGCCGAGCATGCGGATCATCGGCGACATCATCGAGTACACGGCCCAGAAGATGCCGAAGTTCAACTCGATCTCGATCAGCGGCTACCACATGCAGGAAGCCGGCGCCAACCAGGCGCTGGAGCTGGCCTTCACGCTGGCCGACGGCAAGGAGTACGTGAAGACCGCGCTCGCCAAGGGCCTCGACGTCGACGGTTTCGCGGGGCGGCTGTCGTTCTTCTGGGCCATCGGCATGAACTTCTACCTCGAGGTGGCCAAGATGCGCGCCGCGCGCCTGCTGTGGTGCCGCATCATGAAGGAGTTCAACCCGAAGAATCCGAAGAGCCTGATGCTGCGCACGCACTGTCAGACCTCGGGCTGGTCACTGACCGAGCAGGACCCGTACAACAACGTGGTGCGCACCACCATCGAGGCCATGGCCGCGGTGTTCGGCGGTACGCAGAGCCTGCACACCAACGCGCTCGACGAGGCGATCGCGCTGCCGACGGAGTTCAGCGCGCGCATCGCGCGCAACACGCAGCTCATCATCCAGGAAGAGACGCACATCACGAACGTGATCGATCCTTGGGCCGGCAGCTACATGATGGAGAAGCTCACGCAGGACATGGCCGATGCGGCCTGGGCCATCATCGAGGAGGTCGAGGCCATGGGCGGCATGACCAAGGCGGTAGACAGCGGCTGGGCCAAGCTCAAGATCGAGGCCGCGGCGGCCGAGAAGCAGGCGCGCATCGACTCCGGCAAGGATGTGATCGTCGGCGTCAACAAGTACAAGCTCAAGACCGAAGATGCGATCGACAGCCTGTCGATCGACAACGTGATGGTGCGCGAGCAGCAGGTGGCGCGGCTGCAGAAGACCCGCGCCTTGCGCGATGGTGCCAAGGTGCAGGCCGCGCTCGACGCGCTGACCGAGGCGGCCGAGAACGGCACCGGCAACCTGCTCGCGCTGAGCATCGACGCGGTGCGCCAGCGCGCCACGGTGGGCGAGATCTCCGATGCGCTCGAAAAATCATTCGGCCGCCATCGGGCCGACACGCAAAAGGTGACCGGTGTGTACGCTGCTGCCTACGACTCGGCCGAAGGCTGGGAAGCCCTCAAGACCGAGATCGACGCGTTTGCCGAAGCGCAGGGCCGCCGCCCGCGCGTGATGATCTCCAAGCTCGGGCAGGACGGCCACGACCGCGGCGCCAAGGTGGTGGCCACGGCCTTTGCCGACCTCGGTTTCGACGTCGACATGGGGCCGCTGTTCCAGACGCCCGAGGAATGCGCGCGCCAGGCCATTGAAAACGACGTGCATGCGGTGGGCGTGAGCACGCTCGCGGCCGGCCATAAGACTCTTGTGCCCGCGATCATCGAAGAGCTGAAGAAGCAGGGCGCCGACGACATCATCGTGTTCGTCGGCGGCGTGATCCCGCGGCAGGACTACGACTTTCTGTACGAGGCGGGCGTCAAGGGCATCTACGGCCCCGGCACGCCGATTCCGGCCAGCGCCAAGGACGTGCTCGAGCAGATCCGCGCAGCGGTGTCCTCCTGAAAGGCCCGTGGGAAGCAACGTGAAAGATCTCCTGTCGCGCCTGTCGCTGCAGCCGGTGGACTCCGGCGATTTCGAGGCCATGCTGGCCCTGCGCATCGATGCGATGCGCCCGAGCCTGGAGCGCGTCGGGCGCTTCGACCCCGAGCGTTCGCGCGAGCGGCTCTGCGCGGGCTTCGTGGTGCCGTACATGCACCACATCGTGCTCGACACCGACCAGCGCATCGGCTTCGTCACGCTCAAGCCCGAGGGCGCCGACGCGCTGCGCCTCGATCACCTTTATCTGCGCACCGGCTTCCAGAACTTGGGCATCGGCGAATGGGTGCTCGAATGGGCCAAGTCCGAGGCGCGCGCGCAGCAGCGCGACATCAAGCTCACCGCGCTCGTGAAGAGCGACGCCAACCGCTTCTACCTGCGCCACGGCTTCGTGCTCGAGGCCGAGGACGGCTTCGACCTGCATTACCGCGGGCGCGTGGCACCGGGGGAGGCGTGCTGAATTCGGCCGAGGCGCTCGACAGGGCGCTGGCCGCGCCGCAGGGCATGGCGCAGCGCCGTGCCATTGCCAAGGCCATCACGCTGCTCGAATCGACCCGCGCGGACCATCGCGCAGAGGCCGACGCGCTGCTCACCGCGCTGCTGCCGCGCACCGGCCAGTCATTCCGGCTCGGCATCTCGGGCGTGCCGGGCGTGGGCAAGTCGACCTTCATCGAGACGCTCGGGCTGCTGCTGATCGAGCGCGGCCATCGCGTGGCGGTGCTCACCATCGATCCGTCGTCGACCGTCTCGGGCGGCTCCATCCTCGGCGACAAGACGCGCATGGAGCGGCTGTCGGTGCACGAGCGCGCGTTCATTCGGCCCAGCCCGTCGAGCGGCACGCTCGGCGGCGTGGCCGAGAAGACGCGTGAGGCCATGCTGGTGTGCGAGGCCGCGGGCTACGACATCGTCATCGTCGAGACCGTGGGCGTCGGCCAGAGCGAGACGGCGGTGGCCGGCATGACCGACATGTTCGTGCTGATGCAGCTGCCCAATGCGGGCGACGACCTGCAGGCGATCAAGAAGGGCGTGATGGAGCTCGCCGACCTCGTCGTCATCAACAAGGCCGACATCGATCGCGATGCCGCCACCCGCGCGCAGGCGCAGATCACGTCGGCGCTGCGGCTCTTCGGCCATCAGGGGAATCCCGATCACGCGCATGCGGCGCACGACGCGCACAGCGGCGCCGAGGTGCGCTTCTGGCTGCCCCGGGTGCTGCAGCTCAGCGCGCTCGCGAACACCGGCGTCGACGCCTTCTGGGACGCGGTGATGCAGTTCAAGGCGCTGCAGACGGCCAACGGCAAGCTCACCAGGCGCCGCGAAAAACAGGCCACCGCGTGGATGTGGGAGCGCATCGACGCGGGCCTCAAGCAGGCCTTCAGGCAGCACCCGCAAGTGCGCGAGCTGCTGCCGCAACTCACGTGCCAGGTGGCCGAGGGCGCGCTGCCCGCGTCGACCGCGGCACGCCAGCTGCTCGCGGCCGCAGCCATTGCGGCCAAGGCATGAAGCCACCACCCACAGATTCAGAACCACAGCTTCGGAAGCACAACATGCAAGAACTGATCGAACAACTCGAAAAGCGCCGCGCCCAGGCGCGTCTCGGCGGCGGGCAGAAGCGCATCGACGCGCAGCATGCCAAGGGCAAGCTCACCGCGCGCGAGCGCATCGAACTGCTGCTCGACGACGGCACCTTCGAAGAGTGGGACATGTTCGTGGAGCACCGCTCGGTCGATTTCGGCATGGCCGAGCAGAAGATCCCGGGCGACGGCGTGGTCACCGGCTACGGCATGATCAACGGGCGTCTGGTGTTCGTCTACAGCCAGGACTTCACGGTCTTCGGCGGCGCGCTCAGCGAAGCGCACGCCGAGAAGATCTGCAAGGTGATGGACCAGGCCATGAAGGTCGGCGCGCCGGTCATCGGCCTCAACGACTCGGGCGGCGCGCGCATCCAGGAAGGCGTGGCCTCGCTCGGCGGCTATGCCGACGTGTTCCAGCGCAACGTGATGGCCTCGGGCGTGGTGCCGCAGATCAGCATGATCATGGGCCCGTGCGCGGGCGGCGCGGTGTACTCGCCCGCCATGACCGACTTCATCTTCATGGTGAAGGACTCGAGCTACATGTTCGTCACCGGCCCCGATGTGGTGAAGACGGTGACGCACGAGAGCGTCACGGCCGAGGAGCTCGGCGGCGCCATCACCCACACCACGCGCAGCGGCGTGGCCGACATGGCGTTCGAGAACGACGTCGAGGCGCTGATGATGCTGCGCCGCCTGTACAACTACCTGCCGCTCAACAACCGCGAGAAGCCGCCGGTGCGCCTGGGCAACAACGGCCAGGGCGACCCGGCCGACCGGCCCGACTATTCGCTCGACACGCTGGTGCCCGACAACCCGAACAAGCCGTACGACATCAAGGAGCTGATCCACAAGGTGGCCGACGACGGCGACTTCTTCGAGCTGCAGCCCGACTATGCGAAGAACATCGTGATCGGCTTCGCGCGCATGGAAGGCCAGACCGTCGGCATCGTGGCGAACCAGCCGCTGGTGCTGGCCGGCTGCCTCGACATCAAGTCGAGCATCAAGGCCGCGCGCTTCGTGCGCTTTTGCGATGCGTTCAACATCCCAGTGGTCACCTTCGTCGACGTGCCCGGCTTCATGCCCGGGACCGGCCAGGAGTACGGCGGCATCATCAAGCACGGTGCCAAGCTGTTGTACGCCTACGCCGAATGCACGGTGCCCAAGATCACCGTCATCACGCGCAAGGCCTATGGCGGCGCCTACGACGTGATGGCATCGAAGCACCTGCGCGGCGACGTCAACCTGGCCTGGCCGCGCGCCGAGATCGCGGTGATGGGCGCCAAGGGCGCGGTGGAGATCATCTTCCGCGAGGACAAGAACGACCCTGCGAAGCTCGCCGCACGCGAGGCCGAATACAAGGCGCGCTTTGCCAATCCGTACGTGGCGGGTGCCCGCGGCTACATCGATGACGTGATCCTGCCGCACGAGACGCGCAAGCGCATCTGCCGCTCGCTCGTGATGCTGCGCGAGAAGAAGCTCGAGAACCCGTGGCGCAAGCACGGCAACATCCCCTTGTGAGTGCTGCGGAGAAGAAGAACATGTTCAAGAAGATCCTGATTGCCAATCGCGGAGAGATTGCCTGCCGCGTCATTCAGACGGCCAAGAAGATGGGCATCCTCACGGTTGCCGTCTACTCCGACGCCGACAAGGAAGCGCGCCACGTCGAGATGGCCGATGAGGCCGTGCACATCGGTGCCGCGCCGAGCCGCGAAAGCTACCTGCAGGCCGACCGCATCATCGCGGCCTGCAAGCAGACGGGCGCAGAGGCGGTGCATCCGGGCTACGGCTTCCTGTCGGAGAACGAAGCCTTCGCGCGCAAGGTCGAGGAAGAGGGCATCGCCTTCATCGGGCCGAAGCACTATTCGATCGCGGCGATGGGCGACAAGATCGCTTCGAAGAAGCTCGCGAACGAGGCCAAGGTCAACACCATTCCCGGCTGGAACGACGCGATCGAGACGGCGGAGCGCGCGGTCGAGATCGCCAAGGACATCGGCTACCCGGTGATGATCAAGGCCTCGGCTGGCGGCGGCGGCAAGGGTCTGCGGGTGGCGTGGAACGACAAGGAGGCCTTCGAGGGCTTCACCTCGTGCCGCAACGAGGCGCTCAACAGCTTTGGCGACGACCGCGTGTTCATCGAGAAGTTCGTCGAGGAGCCGCGCCACATCGAGATCCAGGTGCTGGGCGATGCGCATGGCCACGTGATCTACCTCAACGAGCGCGAATGCTCGATCCAGCGCCGCCACCAGAAGGTGATCGAGGAGGCGCCGTCGCCCTTCATCAGCGAGGCCACGCGCCGTGCGATGGGCGAGCAGGCGGTGGCGCTCGCCAAGGCGGTGAAGTACCAGAGCGCAGGCACGGTGGAGTTCGTGGTCGGCAAGGACCAGAGCTTCTATTTCTTGGAAATGAACACGCGCCTGCAGGTGGAGCATCCGGTGACCGAGTGCATCACCGGGCTCGACCTGGTGGAGCTGATGATCCGCGTGGCGGCCGGCGAGAAGCTGCCGCTCGGCCAGGACGACGTCAAGCGCAACGGCTGGGCCATCGAGTGCCGCATCAATGCCGAAGACCCGTTTCGCAACTTCCTGCCTTCGACCGGCCGGCTGGTGAAGTTCCAGCCGCCGCCCGAGAGCATGTTCGCGGCCGACACCGAACGCCTGAACGGCGTGCGCGTGGACACCGGTGTGTACGACGGCGGTGAGATCCCGATGCACTACGACTCGATGATCGCCAAGCTCATCGTGCACGGCAAGGACCGCAACCATGCGATCGCACGCATGCGCGAGGCGCTCAACGGCTTCGTGATCCGCGGCATCAGCAGCAACATCCCGTTCCAGGCGGCGCTGCTCGCGCATCCGAAGTTCGTGGCGGGCGATTTCAACACCGGCTTCATCGCCGAACACTACGGCCAGGGCTTCCATGCCGAGGACGTGCCGCATGCCGATCCTTCGTTCCTGGTGGCGCTGGCGGCCTATGTGCACCGCCGCTACCGCGCGCGCGCCTCGGGCATCAGCGGCCAGCTCGAAGGCCATGGCGTGAAGGTGGGCGAGCAGTTCGTGGTGGTCGAACTCGGGGCCGAGGGCAAGCAAGTGCACCATCCGGTCTCGGTCTCCGACTTCCAGGGCAAGACGGGCGCCAGCGCGGTGGCGGTGGACGGCAAGACCTACAAGATCGACGGCAGCTCCGCGCTCGGCGCGATCCGGGTGCAGGGCACGGTGAACGACCGGCCGTTCACCGCGCAGGTCGAGCGCGGCGCAGGCCGCAACCCGCTGGCGCTGCGCGTGGCGCACGACGGCAAGCAGATCGAGGCGATGGTCCTGTCGCCGCTCGGCGCCCGCCTGCTCGAACTGATGCCTTACAAGGCGCCGCCGGACCTGAGCAAGTTCCTGATGTCGCCGATGCCGGGGCTTCTGGTCGAGGTGTCGGTGCAGCCAGGCCAGCAGGTGCGCGCGGGCGAGAAGCTCGCGGTGATCGAGGCCATGAAGATGGAGAACGTGCTGTTCGCCACCCAGGACGGCGTGGTCGGCAAGATCTCGGCCAACAAGGGCGAGTCGCTCGCGGTCGACCAGGTCATCATGGAGTTCAACTGATGGGCGCGAACGATCTGCAGCAGCCGGTGACCTTGCACCGGCCCGCGCCGAAGGCCGCGGCACCGCAAGGCCCGTGGTCGGTCGAAGCCATCCAGGCGCTGCTCGACAGGCCGCTGATGGACCTGCTGTTCGAGGCGCAGACGGTGCACCGTGCGCATTTTCCCTCGGGCGACATCGAGCTCGCGACGCTGCTATCGGTCAAGACCGGCGGCTGTCCCGAGAACTGCGGCTACTGCCCGCAATCGGCCGAGTTCGACACCGGCGTGAAGGCGCAGAAGCTGATGGAGGTCGACGAGGTGCTGCGCGCCGCGCAGGCCGCCAAGGACGCGGGGGCCACGCGCTTCTGCATGGGCGCGGCCTGGCGTGCGCCCAAGGACCGCGACGTGGAGAAGGTGGCCGTGCTGGTCGAGGCCGTGAAGGGGCTGGGAATGCAGACCTGCGCCACGCTCGGCATGCTCGAGCCGCACCATGCGCAGCAGCTCAAGGCCGCGGGCCTCGACTACTACAACCACAACCTCGACACCGCGCCCGAGTACTACACCGACGTGGTCGACACGCGCACCTACCAGGACCGGCTCGACACGCTGGCGCATGTGCGCAGCGCGGGCATCAGCGTGTGCTGCGGCGGCATCGTGGGCATGGGCGAGCAGCCGGTGCACCGCGCGGGGCTGATCGCGCAGCTGGCCAACTTCGACCCATATCCGGAGTCGGTGCCGATCAACAGCCTGGTGCGCGTGCCCGGCACGCCGCTGGCCGATTCGGAACCGGTCGACCCCTTCGACTTCGTGCGCATGATCGCGGTCGCGCGCATCACCATGCCGACCGCGCGCGTGCGCCTGTCGGCCGGCCGCCAGCAGATGGGCGATGCAGTGCAGGCGCTGTGCTTCATGGCGGGCGCCAACTCGATCTTCTACGGCGACAAGCTGCTGGTGACCGGCAACCCCGATGTCGAGGCTGACACGGTGCTGCTGAGGAAACTGGGGCTCAACGCCACGCGCACGCAGGAGCCGCACGCATGACCGACACGCTTCGACAACAACAACAACGTCCGTTCAAGGTGCTCGGCATCCAGCAGATCGCGATCGGCGGACCCGACAAGCTGCGCCTGCAAAGGCTCTGGGTCGACATGCTCGGGCTCGAAGTGACGGGCACCTTCCGGAGCGAGCGCGAGAACGTCGACGAGGACATCTGTTCGATGGGCAGCGGCCCGTTCAAGGTCGAGGTCGACCTGATGCAGCCGCTCGACCCCGAGAAGAAGCCCGCGGTGCACGCGACGCCGCTCAACCATGTGGGCCTGTGGATCGACGACCTGCCGAAGGCCGTCGAATGGCTGACCGCGCAGGGCGTGCGCTTTGCGCCCGGCGGCATCCGCAAGGGCGCGGCGGGTTTCGACATCTGCTTCCTGCACCCGAAGGCGAACGACGAATTCCCGATCGCGGGCGAGGGCGTGCTGATCGAGATGGTGCAGGCGCCGCCCGAGGTGGTGGCGGCGTTCGCCGCGCTCGCGGCTACGCGTTGACGATCTTCCGGATCGGCGGCTTCACGTCCGAACGGTGCGGCGGCAGCATCGGCTGGTGCTCGCGCGCCGGGTTCAGGATGATCGAGGTCGCGGTCTCGGTGAGGATGCAGAACTTGGTGACCACGGCGTCGAGGTGGCTCACGTCGATGACAGCGATCTCGAGGATCCAGCTGTCGTCGCCGGTCACGTTGTAGGCATTCACGCATTCGGGCGTCTGCTGGATCAGCTGGACCACGCGGTCGTATTCGGCGCGGCCGACGCGGATCAGCGCACGGATGCCGTAGCCCAGCTTGGAGAGATTGACGGTGGCGCGGTAGCCGCTGATGACGCCCGCGGCCTCGAGCTTCTTCACGCGCTCGGTCACGGCCGGCTGGCTCAGGTGCACGCGGCGGCCGAGTTCGGCCATCGTGAGGCGCGCGTCCCTCTGCAGTTCGGCCAGGATGCGGGTGTCGTGGGCGTCCAACGTGGGGTTCAAGGCGAAATCCATGGAAGTCCTTCAAAACAACGGTGGGAAGGGCGCCAGAACCATGAAACTGGCATGGTTGAACGCGAAGCGCTTTCATACCATGGAGCGTTCGCCGCCACAACACAGTCGACCCATGCCCACGCTCGCCTCCCCATCGCAAGCCGCGCCCGCGTCCGCTGCCGCCATGCCTCCTTTCCTCTGGCTCTGCCTCGCCGCCACCTGGCTGGTCTGGGGATCGACCTACCTGGCGATCAAGTACGCGCTGGTCAGCTTTCCGCCCTTTCTCCAGATGGGCTCGCGCTTCCTGTTCGCCGGCGTGGTGCTGCTCGCCTGGATGCGTTGGCGCGGCGCGGCCTGGCCGTCGCCCGTGCAGTGGCGCAATGCCTTCGTGGTGGGCGCGCTGATGCTCGGCGGCGGCATGGGCGGCACGGCCGTGGCCGAGGTGTCGATCGGCTCGGGGCTGGTGACGGCCTTCATCGCGGTGGTGCCGCTGCTGATTGCGCTGCTGAACCTGATCTGGGGCATCCGGCCGACACGCCTCGAAGCAGCGGGCATCGCACTGGGACTCGTCGGCGTGCTGATGCTGATGCAGGGCAGCGGCTTCCGGTCGTCGCCCGCGGGCTTGGCGGCGATCTCGATCGCCTGCGTGTGCTGGTCGATGGGCAGCGTGCTGAGCCAGCGCAGCCTGCCGCTCGCGCCGGGTGCGATGGGCTTCGCCAGCGAAATGATCTGTGGCGGCGTGGTGCTGATGGCGCTGGCGGCCGTGGCCGGCGAGCGCCTGGCCTGGCCGTTCGACCCGCTCGCGGTCGGCGCGTGGCTGTACCTGGTGGTCTTCGGCTCGCTGATCGCGTTCAACGCCTACATGGTGCTGCTGGCCATGGCGCCGGCAGCGCTGGCGTCGAGCTATACCTTCGTGACGCCGGTGATCGCGATGCTGCTCGGCGTGTGGATCGCGAACGAGACGGTCACGCGCTTCGAGTGGTACGCGGTGGGCGTGGTGCTCGCGGGCGTGTTGCTGCTGCTGTTCAAGCGTCCGAAGAAGCGCTGAAGCCCGGCCCGAATGGGCTGCTCACGGCTTGGTCGTGGGTGGGCGCTGCAGCGAGGCGGCGCGGGCGCGCGCCAGCGCGGCCTCGACGATGGAGCGCTTGCGCGTGTCGGCAGCCTGCGGCTCGACAGGGGCAGGCGATGGCTCGTCGATGCGCTTGGCGAGCCGGCGATGCGTGCCATGTCGCTGGTAGCGCTGCAGCGCTGCTTCGGCCTGGGCCTCGGACCATGCGGCCCAGCCGCTGCGCCCGGGCGTCTCGATCTCGAGCGAGATGCAGTCGACCGGGCAGACGGGAATGCAGAGCTCGCAGCCCGTGCAGTGCACCTCGAGCACGGTGTGCATGCGCTTGTGGATGCCGAGGATAGCGTCGGTCGGGCAGGCATCGAGGCAGAGCGTGCAGCCGATGCACCAGGCTTCGTCGATGACCGCCATGCTGCGCGGGCCTTCGGTGCCGAACTGCGGATCGAGCGGCTGCACCTCGCGGCCGGTGAGCCGCGCCAGCCTCTCAATACCTTCGGCGCCGCCCGGTGGGCACTGATTGATGCCCGCTTCGCCCTCGGCGACGGCCTGCGCATAGCCGGCGCAATCGGCATAGCCGCACCGTGTGCACTGCGTCTGCGGCAGTGCCTGATGGATGCGTGCGGCCAGCGCGTTCACTTCCTGCGGGTCGCGGGCTTCCTGGCGGCAGCGGCCGTCACGGGCTTTTTGGCGGCGGCAGCGACGGCCGTCTTGCGGGCCGGCTTGACGCGGTCTTCGGCGGGCAGGCTCTCACGCGCGCCGGCGCGGCGCTGCGGCTCGTCGTGCGCGGCGATGAACTTGGCCATGCGCGGATAGACCAGGTCGCGCCAGCGGCGGCCGCTGAAGATGCCGTAGTGGCCCGCGCCCTTGACTTCGTAGTGCTCGCGCTTTGCATCGGCGATGCCGGTGCACAGGCTGTGCGCGGCCTCGGTCTGGCCCGAGCCGGAGATGTCGTCGAGTTCGCCTTCGACCGTGAGCAGCGCGGTCGAGCGGATGTCCTGCGGCCGCACGCGCTCGAGCACGCCTTTGGTGCTGCGCACATCCCAGGTGCCGTTCACCAGGTCGAACTCCTGGAACACGGTGCGGATGGTCTCGAGGTAATAGTCGGCATCCATGTCGAGCACCGCGTTGTACTCGTCATAGAACTTGCGATGGGCTTCTGCGCTCGTGTCGTCGCCCTTGATCAGGTTCTTGAAGTAGTCGTAATGGCTGGTGGCATGGCGGTCGGGGTTCATCGCCACGAAGCCCGTGTGCTGCAGGAAACCGGGGTACACGCGGCGGCCTTCGCCCGGAAAGCCGTGCGGCACGCGGTAGATCACGTTGTTCTCGAACCACTCGTAGCTCTTGTTCATCGCGAGGTTGTTCACCGCGGTGGGCGACTTGCGAGCGTCGATGGGCCCGCCCATCATCGTCATGGTGAGCGGCAGCGGCTCGCCGCGGCTGGCCATGAGCGACACCGCCGCGAGCACCGGCACCGTCGGCTGGCACACGCTCACCACGTGGCAGTTGCCGTATTCGGCCTGCAGGCGGCGGATGAACTCCTGCACGTAGTTGATGTAGTCGTCGAGGTGGAATTCGCCTTCGGAGAGCGGCACCAGGCGTGCGTTCTTCCAGTCGGTGACGTAGACCTTGTGGGCCTGCAGCATGGTGCGCACGGTGTCGCGCAGCAGCGTGGCGTAGTGGCCCGACAGCGGCGCGACGATCAGCACCACGGGCTGGCTCTTGAGCGTCTTGAGGATGTGCGGCTCGTCGGTGAAGCGCTTGAACCGGCGCAGCTCGCAGAAGGGCTTGTCGAGCTCGATGGCTTCCTGGATCACGACTTCTTGGCCATCGACCTTGACGCTCTTGATGTTGAACTCGGGCTTCTCGTAGTCCTTGCCCAGGCGGTAGAGCAGGTCGTAGCCGGCGGCCATGCGTTGCGCCATCGGCAGCTGGCCGTACACGGCGCCATGGCCGTAGAGCTTGGAAGCCGCCTGCGCGAAATCGGCAAACGGCTCCATCAGGGAGCGCTGGGCTTCGTAGAGTTGATACAGCATCGTGGTCCCGGAAAGAAAATGTTGCAGTGCAATATATCAGTCCGCGGAGCGCGCTGCAGGGGGCGAACCCTAGGCCGACCCTGCAGGCAGGGTCGTTCTGGCCCTGAATGTGAAGAACTTTACATTAACAATAAAGTTCTCTTTCATCGTCAGATGACTTTGGCGATCGAGGCACAGACGTAGTCGATGTTCTTGCTGTTGAGCGCTGCCACGCACATCCGGCCGGTGTCGGTGCCATAGACGCCGAATTCGCTGCGCAAGCGCACCATCTGGTCCTTGCTGAGGCCCGAGTAGCTGAACATGCCGATCTGGGTGGTGATGAAGCTCATGTCTTCCTTTACCCCCGCCGCCTTGAGGCCGTCGACCAGCTTCTGGCGCATGGCCTTGATGCGCACGCGCATCTCGCCGAGCTCCTTTTCCCACAGCGCGCGCAGCTCGGGATTGCCGAGCACCGCGGCCACCACGGCGCCGCCGTGGATCGGCGGGTTGCTGTAGTTGGTGCGGATCGCGATCTTGAGCTGCGAGAGCACGCGGCCAGCTTCTTCCTTGCTTTCGCACAGCACCGACAGCGCGCCGACGCGCTCGCCGTAGAGGCTGAAGCTCTTCGAGAACGAGGTCGAGACGAAGAAGGTCAGGCCGGCCTCGACGAACTTGGCGACCGCGGCGCCGTCTTCCTTCAGGCCATAGCCGAAGCCCTGGTAGGCCATGTCGAGGAAGGGCACCAGGCCCTTGGCCTTGACCGCGGCGACGACCTGGTCCCACTGGGCTGGCGTGATGTCGTAGCCGGTGGGGTTGTGGCAGCAGGCGTGCAGCACGACGACCGTGCCGGCCGGCGCGGCCTGGAGCGCGGCCAGCATGCCGTCGAAATCCACGCCGCGCTTGGCCGCGTCGTAGTAGGGATAGCTTTCGACCTGGAAGCCGGCCTGTGTGAAGAGGGCGCGGTGGTTTTCCCAGCTCGGGTCGCTGATCAGCACCTTGGCGGCGGGGTTGAGCTTCTTGAGGAAGTCGGCGCCGACCTTCAGGCCGCCGGTGCCGCCGATGGCCTGGATGGTGGCCACGCGGCCCGACTGCACGGGCTCGCTGTCGGGCCCGAAGACCAGGCCCTTGACGGCGTTGTCGTAGGCCGCGATGCCGTCGATCGGCAGGTAGCCGCGGGCTGCGGGCGCCTTCATCATGTCCTGTTCGGCCGCCTGCACGCACTGCAGCAGGGGCAGCTTGCCGTTGTCGTCGTAATAGACGCCGACGCCGAGGTTGACCTTGTGGGGGTTGGTGTCGGCTGCGTATTGCTCGTTGAGGCCGAGGATCGGGTCGCGCGGTGCCATTTCGACCGCGGTGAACATAGACATGGAAAGGTCCTTTGGGGTGAAAGCTGCGCTGCAACCGGAGGAGGTTTAAGCTTGCCGGTTGCCTTGAATTTTACCGGCCACACGCCACCTGTCGGAAACAGCCATGCCAGAGATCAACGACGCCGTAGCAGACCTGAAGAAGCTCGACCCGATCGGTCCGGCTCCGCAGGGCGAATTCGTCCGCTTTCCGGACTCGCCGTTCGAGCTGTACCAGCCGTACCCGCCGGCCGGCGACCAGCCGAAGGCGATCGAGGGGCTGGTGCAGGGCGTGCGCGACGGCGAGGTCTTTCAGACGCTGCTGGGCGTCACGGGCTCAGGCAAGACCTTCACGATGGCCAACGTGATCGCACAGCTGGGCCGCCCCGCAATCGTCTTCGCGCCCAACAAGACGCTGGCGGCGCAGCTCTACAGCGAGTTCCGCGAGTTCTTCCCGAAGAACGCCGTCGAGTACTTCGTGAGCTACTACGACTACTACCAGCCCGAGGCCTACGTGCCGCAGCGCGACCTTTTCATCGAGAAGGACTCGTCGATCAACGAGCACATCGAGCAGATGCGGCTGTCGGCCACCAAGAGCGTGCTGGAGCGGCGCGACACGGTCATCGTGGCCACGGTGAGCGCCATCTACGGCATCGGCACGCCCGAGGACTACACCCAGATGCGCTTCATCATGCGCGTGGGCGACAAGATCGGGCAGCGCGACGTGATCAGCCGGCTGATCCGCATGCAGTACACGCGCAACGAGCAGGATTTCTCGCGCGGCACCTTCCGCGTGCGCGGCGACACGATCGACGTGTTTCCGGCCGAGCACAGCGAGCTCGCGATCCGCATCGAGCTGTTCGACGACGAGATCGAGACGCTGCAGCTGTTCGATCCGCTCACCGGGCGCATCCGCCAGAAGATCCCGCGCTTCACGGTCTATCCGTCGAGCCACTACGTGACGCCGCGCGACAAGGTGCTGGGCGCGGTCGAGACCATCAAGATCGAACTGGCCGAGCGGCTCAAGGAGTTCGTCTCCCAGGGCAAGCTGGTCGAGGCGCAGCGCCTCGAGCAGCGCACCCGGTTCGACCTCGAGATGCTGGCCGAGATCGGCCACTGCAAGGGCATCGAGAACTACACGCGCCATCTCTCGGGCGCCGCGCCGGGTCAGCCGCCCTCCACGCTCACCGACTACCTGCCGAAGGACGCGCTGATGTTCCTCGACGAGAGCCACCAGATGGTCGGGCAGCTCGGCGGCATGTACAACGGCGACCGGGCGCGCAAGACCACTCTGGTCGAGTACGGCTTCCGGCTGCCGAGCGCGCTCGACAACCGGCCGCTGAAGCTCGAGGAATTCGAGGCCCGCGTGCGCCAGTGCGTCTTCGTCTCGGCGACCCCGGCCGACTACGAGAAGCAGCATGCCGGCAACGTGGTCGAACAGCTGGTGCGGCCCACCGGCCTGATCGACCCCGAGGTGGAGGTGCGCCCGGCCACGCACCAGGTGGACGACGTGCTGGGCGAGATCCGCATCCGGGTCGAGAAGCACGAGCGCGTGCTGATCACCACCCTCACCAAGCGCATGGCCGAGCAGCTGACCGACTACCTGGGCGACAACGGCGTGAAGGTGCGCTACCTGCACAGCGACATCGACACCGTGGAGCGCGTCGAGATCCTGCGCGACCTGCGCCTGGGCACCTTCGACGTGCTGGTGGGCATCAACCTGCTGCGCGAAGGCCTGGACATTCCCGAGGTGTCGCTGGTGGCGATCCTCGACGCCGACAAGGAAGGCTTCCTGCGCGCCGAGCGCTCGCTGATCCAGACCATCGGGCGCGCCGCCCGCAACCTGAACGGCAAGGCCATCCTCTACGCCGACCGGATGACCGAGTCGATGAAGAAGGCCATCGGCGAAACCGAGCGCCGCCGCGCCCGCCAGATCATCCACAACGAGGCCAACGGCATCACGCCGCGCAGCATCAACAAGCAGGTGCGCGACCTGATCGACGGCGTCTACAGCGAGAAGAGCGGCAAGGAAGCGGCCAAGCTCGACCTGGAGCGCGCCAAGGTCGAGGACATGAGCGAGAAGGACATCGCCCGCGAGATCAAGCGGCTCGAGAAGCTCATGATGGAACACGCCCGCAACCTCGAGTTCGAGAAGGCGGCCCGCGTGCGCGACCAGCTCGCGCTGCTGCGGGAGCAGGCATTCGGCGCGGCGGGCGGCGACAACATCGCCGTTCTGCCGGTCTGAGCGCGCGCCCGTCTACTCCGCATCGCCGCCCGATGGCGTTTACCCGAGCAGAACTCGGGGACATCTGCTATACTTGAGTGAAATACTCAACAACAAATAAGAAACTTCGCGATGAAGGTTCGATCCCACTGGCTGGTTCACCAGCGCCAGGGGTCGGGCAGGGCGGAGACGAAGTCACCGCGGTCCAGGGCCGAGGTGTCATTTCAACGGTAAGCACTTGAAGGAGCTTGCGATGCGTCTCACTACCAAAGGCCGTTTTGCGGTCACAGCAATGATCGATCTGGCACTGCGTCAGAACACCGGTCCGGTCACGCTGGCTGCGATCAGCCAGCGGCAGCAGATTTCGTTGTCGTATCTCGAACAGCTGTTCGGCAAACTTCGCCGCCACGAGCTGGTCGAATCGACCCGTGGCCCCGGCGGCGGCTACAGCCTCGGCCGCAAGGCTGCGGATATCACCGTCGCGGACATCATTGTTTCCGTCGATGAGCCCATCGATGCCACCCAGTGCGGTGGCAAGGAAAACTGCCTCGGCGAACAGGGCCGCTGCATGACGCACGAACTCTGGGCTTCGCTGAACCAGCGCATGGTCGAGTTCCTCGATTCCGTCACGCTGCAGAAGCTGGTCGACGATCAGATCGCCAAGGGCGTCCAGATCGAGAACAAGCCGGTCGTCAAGCGCGCGATCTCGGCACAACCGGTGGTCAAGCCGATTCGCGTGAACGCGCCGAATTCGGTCTTCGCCCTCGGCAACGCCTTCGCGAAGTCCTGAAAGCCCGCGGCGCCTTGGGGCGCTGCGGCGAGAAGTTTTCTTCGACACATCGACACATAACAACCCCACGCCAGCACGAGCCAGCCATGGACGTAACTCCTCATTTCCCGATCTATCTCGACTACGGCGCGACCACGCCGGTCGACCCGCGTGTGGTCGACGCCATGATTCCCTGGTTGCGCGAACACTTCGGCAACCCGGCGTCGCGCAGTCACGCCTGGGGCTGGGAAGCTGAAGAGGCGGTCGAGAAGGCGCGCGGCGAGGTGGCCGCACTGATCGGCGCCGATCCGCGCGAGATTGTCTGGACCTCCGGTGCGACCGAGTCGAACAACCTGGCACTCAAGGGCGCGGCCCATTTCTACAAGGGCAAGGGCAAGCACCTGATCACGGTGAGGACCGAGCACAAGGCCGTGCTCGACACCATGCGCGAACTCGAGCGCCAGGGCTTCGAGGTCACCTACATGGATGTCGAGGAAGACGGTCTGCTCGACCTCGAGAAGTTCAAGGCCGCGATCCGTCCTGACACCATCCTCGCCAGCGTGATGTTCGTGAACAACGAAATCGGCGTGATCCAGGACATGGTGGCGCTCGGCAACGTATGCCGCGAAAAGGGCGTGATCTTCCATGTCGACGCGGCCCAGGCCACCGGCAAGGTCGAGATCAACATGGCCAAGCTGCCGATCGACCTCATGAGCCTGGCCTCGCACAAGACCTACGGCCCCAAGGGCATCGGCGCGCTGTACGTGCGCCGCAAGCCCCGCGTGCGGCTCGAGGCACAGATGCACGGCGGCGGCCACGAGCGCGGCATGCGCTCGGGCACCCTGCCGACGCACCAGATCGTGGGCATGGGCGAGGCCTTCCGCATCGCCCGGCTCGAAATGAAGGACGACATCGCCAAGGCGGCGCGGCTGCAGAAGCGGCTGCTCGACGGGTTCAAGGATGTCGAGCAGGTGTTCATCAACGGCGACCTCGAGCGCCGCGTGCCGCACAACCTCAACATCAGCTTCAACTACGTCGAGGGCGAGTCGCTGATCATGGGCATCAAGGGCTTGGCGGTGTCGTCGGGCTCGGCCTGCACCTCGGCGAGCCTCGAGCCGAGCTACGTGCTGCGCGCCCTCGGCCGCAGCGACGAACTGGCCCACAGCAGCCTGCGCATGACCATCGGCCGCTTCACCACCGAAGAAGAAATCGACTACGCCATCTCGACCATCAAGCACAACGTGGCCAAGCTGCGCGAACTGAGCCCCTTGTGGGAAATGTTCCAGGATGGCGTCGACATCAGCACGATCCAGTGGTCGGCCCACTGAGATTCCCGGATCCAGGCCGCACCAGGCTCCACGATTGAACAAAGTTTGAGAGGTACACCATGGCATATTCTTCCAAGGTCATCGACCACTACGAAAACCCACGCAACGTTGGCTCGTTCGAAAAGGGCGACGATTCGGTCGGCACCGGAATGGTGGGCGCACCGGCCTGCGGCGACGTGATGAAGTTGCAGATCAAGGTCAACCCCGAAACCGGCGTGATCGAAGACGCCCGCTTCAAGACCTACGGCTGCGGCTCGGCGATCGCCTCATCGTCGCTCGTGACCGAGTGGGTCAAGGGCAAGACGCTCGACGAAGCGGCGGCGCTCAAGAACGCGCAGATCGCCGAAGAGCTGGCGCTGCCGCCGGTCAAGATCCATTGCTCGATCCTCGCCGAGGACGCGATCAAGGCTGCCGTGAGCGACTACAAGGCCAAGCACGGCGCAAAGAGCGGCGCTGCCGCCGACGCGGAAGCCGTCCACTGACATGGCCGTTACGCTGACCGACGCTGCTGCGCGACACGTCACCCGCTACCTCGGCAAGCGGGGCAAGGGCGTGGGCGTGCGGCTGGGCGTGAAGACCACCGGCTGCTCGGGCCTGGCCTACAAGCTCGAGTACGTGGACGAGCTTTCGCCCGAAGACGTGGTGTTCGAGGACCAGGGCGTGAAAGTGCTGGTCGATCCGAAGAGCCTGGCTTATATCGACGGCACGCAGCTCGACTTCGTGCGCGAAGGCCTCAACGAGGGGTTCAAGTTCAACAACCCGAACGAACGCGACCGTTGCGGCTGCGGAGAGAGCTTTCGCATCTGATGCATCGTCGCTGACCGCGACCAAGGCCGCCACCATGTCATGTGCTGGCGGTTTTTTCTTGCCATGAACCTGAACGACACCGATTTCGAACTGTTCGCCGTGCCGGCGACCTTTGCGCAGGACCGCGCCGCGCTCGACGCGCGCTGGAAGGAACTGCAGCGTGAGGCGCATCCCGACCGCTTCGCCGCGCAGGGCGCCGCCGCGCAACGCGTGGCGATGCAGTGGTCGGTCCGCATCAACGAGGCCTACCAGCGCCTCAAGGACCCGGTGCGGCGCGCGAGCTACCTCTGCGAACTGAACGGTGCCCCACTCGATGCGGAGAACAACACGGCAATGCCGTCCGACTTCCTGATGCAGCAGATGGAATGGCGCGAGGCGCTCGAAGAGGCCCGCGACGTCGCCGCGGTCGAGCGGCTGCAGGTCGAGGTCGAGGCCGGCCGCGACCGAGCGCTGTCGTCGCTCGACTGGCTGCTCGACGAGAAGGGCGACCACCCGGCCGCCGCGCAGCAAGTGAGAGCCCTCATGTTCATTGAGCGCTTCTCGCACGACGTCGAGGCCAGGCTCGATCAATTGGGACAATAGGCGCTTGAACTGAACGTTATGGCTCTTCTCCAGATTTCCGAACCGGGCCAGGCGCCCGATCCGCACCAGCGCCGCATCGCTGTGGGCATCGACCTCGGCACCACGCATTCGCTGGTGGCCGCGGTGCGGAACGGCGTGGCCGAGTGCCTGCCCGACGACCAGGGCCGTGTGCTGCTGCCGTCGGTGGTGCGCTACCTCGAAGGCGACCGTCGCCAGATCGGCTTCGATGCCGCGGCGGCGCGCGGCGAAGACCCGGGCAACACCATCACCTCCGTCAAGCGGCTCATGGGCCGCGGGCTGGCCGACATCACGAACCGCGAATCGATGTCGTACCAGATCGCCAGCGAGGATGGCGGCATGGTGAAGGTGCAGACCCTCGCCGGCGAGAAGTCGCCGGTGGAGATCAGCGCCGAGATCCTCGCCACGCTGCGCTACCGCGCCGAGGACACCTTCAACGACGATCTCTACGGCGCGGTCATCACCGTGCCCGCCTACTTCGACGAGGGCCAGCGCCAGGCCACGAAGGATGCCGCGCAACTCGCGGGGCTCAACGTGCTGCGCCTGATCAGCGAGCCCACGGCCGCGGCCATTGCCTACGGCCTCGACAATGCGAGCGAAGGCGTCTATGCGGTCTACGACCTCGGCGGCGGCACCTTCGACATCTCGATCCTGCGGCTCACGCAGGGCGTGTTCGAAGTGATCGCCACGGGCGGCGATTCAGCGCTCGGCGGCGACGACTACGACCATGCGCTCGCGGACTTCGTGCTTGCGCAGACCGGCGCCCGCAGCGCGAGCGACACCGACAGGGCAGCCATGCTCGTCGCGGCGCGCGCCGCGAAGGAGGCGCTGACCGAGGCTGCAACGACGGCCTTCCGCGCCGAACTGGCAGGCGGCGCGGTGGCATTCGACCTGTCGCGCGAGCAGTTCGATGCAGCGACCCGGCCGCTCACCGACCGCACCGTCGCCGCGGTGCGCAAGGCGCTGCGCGACGCAAGGCTCAAGCCGCAGGAACTCCAGGGCATCGTGCTCGTCGGCGGTTCCACGCGCATGCCGCAGGTGCGCCGCGCCGTCGCCGACTTCTTCGGCCGCGATCCGCTCGTCAACCTGAACCCAGACGAGGTCGTGGCGCTTGGCGCCGCGATCCAGGCCAACCAGTTGGCCGGCAATGGCGGCGCGGACGACCTGTTGCTGCTCGACGTCATCCCGCTGTCGCTCGGCATCGAGACCATGGGCGGCCTCGTCGAACGCATCGTGCCGCGCAACCAGACCATCCCGACCGCGATGGCGCAGGACTTCACGACGTACCAGGACGGCCAGACGGCGCTTGCACTGCACGTGGTGCAGGGCGAGCGTGATCTGGTGGCCGATTGCCGCAGCCTGGCGCGCTTCACGCTGCGCGGCATCCCGCCGATGGCGGCGGGCGCGGCGCGTATTCGCGTGACCTTCACCGTCGACGCCGACGGCCTGCTCAGCGTGAGCGCGAAGGAGCAGGCGAGCGGCGTCGAGGCCAGCGTCACCGTCAAGCCGTCGTATGGCCTCTCGGACGACCAGATCGCCAACATGCTGCAGGAGAGCTTCAGCACCGCGCAGCAGGACATGCAGGCGCGTGCGCTGGTCGAGGCACGCGTGGATGCCGAGCGCATGTTGCTTGCCACTCGTAGTGCGCTCGACGCCGACGGCGGCCTGCTGGCCGAGGACGAGCGCGGCGTCATCGAAGCTTCGATGGACCGGCTGCGCGAAGCGGCTGCCAGCAGCAGCGACGCCGCGGCCATCGAAAGCGCGACCAAGGCGCTGGCGCACGACACCGAGGCCTTCGCCGCGCAACGCATGAACGCGGGCATTGCGCGTGCGCTGACGGGTCGCAAGGTCGAATCTCTCTAAGAACAACATGCCCATCATCAAGATATTTCCGCATCCCGAGTACTGCCCCGAGGGTGCAGAAATCACCGCGCCCACTGGCACCTCGATCTGCGAGGCGCTGCTCGACAACGATATCGACATCGAGCATGCGTGCGAGATGAGCTGCGCCTGCACCACCTGCCACGTCATCGTGCGGCAGGGATTCAATTCGCTCAACGAGGCCGAAGAGGGCGAAGAAGACCTGCTCGACCGCGCATGGGGCCTGGAGCCACAATCGCGGCTCAGCTGCCAGGCCATCCTGGCGCGTGAAGATGTGACGATCGAGATTCCCAAGTACTCGATCAACCATGCCAAGGAAAACCACTGATGAGCCACGCATGACGCGCCAGATCGTCCTCGACACCGAAACCACCGGTCTTTCTGCCGAGAACGGCGACCGCATCATCGAGCTCGGCTGCGTCGAGCTGTTTGCGCGCAAGCTCACCGGCAACGACCTGCACATCTACTTCAATCCCGGGCGCGAGAGCCATGAGGACGCGCTCAAGGTGCACGGGCTGACAACCGACTTCCTGCGCGACAAGCCGAAGTTCGCCACGCTTGCGAACGACGTCGTCGAGTACCTGCGGGGCGCCGAGCTGATCATCCACAACGCGGCCTTCGACGTTGGCTTCCTCAACAAGGAATTCGAGCTCGCGGGCCTGCCGCCGCTGCAGAGCTTCGTGGGCGAGGTGACCGACACGCTCGCGATGGCGAAGCAGGTGTATCCGGGCAAGCGCAATTCGCTCGATGCACTGTGCGACCGCTTCGGCGTCGACCGCTCGAACCGCACTTTTCACGGCGCCAAGCTCGACGCGCAACTGCTCGCCGATGTCTACATCAACCTGACGCGTGGCCAGGACGCGCTGCTTATCGACGTGGGCGCGAACGAGCCGGCCCAGGGCACCACCGTGGTGGCCATCGACCTGAGCCAGTTCGACCTGCCGGTCATTCTGGCTGGGGAGCAGGAGCTTGCCGCGCACGAGGCGCTGTTGTCCCAGCTCGACAAATCCAGCAACGGACGCACGCTGTTTCGCCAGATCGACGCAAATCCTGTGGCATAATTTAAGGCTTCGCACAGCGCGATTCATGCCGGGGCAGCGGAATGCGGCCAAGGCTGAAAGGGCGGTTAGCTCAGGGGTAGAGCACAGCATTCACACTGCTGGGGTCGGAGGTTCGAAACCTCCACCGCCCACCAAGATTTTTCAGGAAGCGACCAGGATTACCGGGTCGCTTTTTTTGCGTCCATCTCTGTCTCGTACGACATGACCCGACGCGGATCGCCGGCGCGGGCTGGCTAACGCGCCTCGTGTTGAAGCCTAAAAAAAGCAGCACACACGAAAGCAACACCATGGCAACCCATCCCGATCTTCCGCCGGACCTGCCCGTTGAGCCCGACGAGGGGCCCAGCACTCCGCCCGGCGACGATCCGACCGAACCCGAGCCGGCGCCGTCCTGACCGTTTGCGGCCCTTGCCGCGGCCCCTGCCGCGATAAGCTTGCGGCATGGACGAACTCGATTGCGCCGTCATCGGCGCCGGTGTGGTGGGCCTGGCCGTGGCGCGTGCGTTGGCGCTCGCAGGCCGGGAGGTTGTGGTGCTCGAATCGGAAGGTGCGATCGGCACCGGCACCAGTTCGCGCAACAGCGAGGTGATCCACGCGGGCATCTACTACCCGCAAGGCTCACTCAAGGCCCGGCTTTGCGTGGCGGGGCGCGAGGCGCTCTATGACTACGCGGTCGCGCGTGGCGTGCCGCACCGGCGCTGCGGCAAGCTCATCGTGGCGACCTCGCCCGAGCAGGTCGGGCAGCTCGAAACGATCCGCACCAAGGCCGCGGCCAATGGCGTCGACGACCTGCAGATGATTTCCGCGCAGCAGGCGGCGGCGATGGAGCCGCAGCTGCACTGCCTCGCGGCGCTGCACTCCCCGAGCACCGGCATCGTCGACAGCCATGCGCTGATGCTGAGCCTGCTCGGCGACCTCGAGAATGCCGGTGGCATGCTGGCGCTCAAATCGTCCGTGGCCCATGCGGAATGCGGTCCCGACGGAATCGTGCTGGTGGCGCAGGACGGCACGGCCTTGCGCTGCAACACCGTTGTCAACGCCGCCGGCCTCGGTGCGCCCGCACTTGCACGGCGTTTCGAAGGCCTGCCTGCGGCGGCGGTGCCCCAGGCCTATTTCGCGAAGGGCAGCTATTTCACGCTGTCCGGCCGGGCGCCGTTCGGGCGCCTGATCTACCCTGTGCCCGAGCCCGGCGGCCTGGGCGTGCACCTGACCATCGATCTGGGCGGCCAAGCCAAGTTCGGCCCGGACGTGCAGTGGGTCGACGCAGCGGACGACCTCGTGGTGGACGCGGCGCGCGGCGAGGGCTTCTATGCTGAGGTGCGCAAGTACTGGCCTGCGCTGCCCGATGGCGGCCTGATCCCGGGTTACGCGGGCATGCGGCCGAAGATTTCAGGCCCGCACGAGCCCGCCAGCGATTTCGTGATCGACGGGCCGGACACGCATGGCGTGCGCGGGCTGGTCAACCTGTTCGGCATCGAATCGCCGGGACTCACGAGCAGCCTTGCGATCGGACGCCACGTGGCGCAAATGCTCGCTCATGCGTAACCAAAATGTGACTAGGCGCCGATCGCGTGCAGGAGTCGACGAATCCGTGATTTATTTGGGGCTTTTGTGCCTGTAACATGACACCACGCCATTTCGCTGGCGTGAGCCGCCGGCGCGTTGCCGGTGTCATCACGGAGGACAGATTCCAATGAGTGCATCCAACAACATCGAAGCAGCAGCCGAAGACATCGCGAGCGACGTTCGCGGCGTACTGGCCAGCAAGGACCTGGATTCGGTTCCCCACATCAAGGCGCTGCGCCAGCGCATCGATTCGAAGCTCGCCATTGCCCGCGAACTCGCGGCCGAAAAAAGCAAGCTCGCCGCGAAAAAAGCGCGCGATGCCGCCACGTCGGCCAACGCCTATGCGCACGATGAACCATGGCAGATTGCCGGCGCAGCGCTGGCCGTCGGCCTTCTCGTAGGTCTGCTGCTTGGTCGCCGCTGACGCATGAAACTGTTGTCCCTCTTCGGACTCGACGCCCGCCTGCGGCGGCTGCGGATTGCCGCTGCCGAAGGCGCGTTGGCGGCCGAGGACCGCATGCAGCTCCTGCGCATGGGGTGGGAGGACGAGAAGCGGCGCCTCAAGCTCGCGCTCGTGCTCGTCGTCGCAGTGGGCGGCCTGACCACGGTCGCCGTGGCGCTGCTGTCGATGGCCGTGGTGGTGCATTTCTGGGACACGCCGCATCGCATTGCGGCAGCCTGGTGGGTGGCCGCGGTCTGGGGCCTGCTCTGGCTCGGGGCTGCGCTGGGCCTGCTGCTGTCGCTGCGCGGCGCCTCGAACAGCTTCGAACCGGCACGCCGTGAACTCGAACGCGATTGGGCCTGGGTCCAGGACAGTTTCGGCTTCGGCAGAGACCGCGACCCCGAAGGTGAGGAGCCGACCCCAAGGCGGCCTGCCACGCGCGAAGAACTGCTGGCGCGCATCGCGCACCAGCGCGAGCGCATCGCCACGGTTCAGGCCCCGCGTACCGATGCGTCCGCCACCGCCGCGGCTTCGGCCACGGCCCCGCCGGCCAACGAATCGGCGGCAGACGCGGCGCTGCGGATCGCGCGGCAACATCCGGTCGCCGTGGGCGCTGCTGCAGCCGTGGCGATGGTGGTGATCCGCCCCAAGCGCCTGCTGCGCTGGACCGCGTTTCTCGCGCCGGTGCTCTGGAAGATGCGCTGAAAGAGAGGGCTCAGGCGGCGCTGCGACCTTGCAGCAACGCCTGGGCTGCTTCCCGCACGAGCCCGGGGCCTCGGTAGATGAGGCCGGTGTAGATCTGCACCACGTCGGCACCCGCGGCCACCTTGGCGCGCGCATCGGCCGCGCTCAGGATGCCGCCCACGCCGATGATCGGAAAATCCGCACCCAGCGCCGCGCGCAGCTGGGCCACCACGCGGTTGCTGGCTTCGCGCACCGGCGCGCCCGAGAGCCCACCCGCTTCCTCTGCATGCCGCAGCCCGGCGACCGCGTCACGCGCCAGCGTGGTGTTGGTGGCGATGACGCCGTCCATCGCGTGGCGCCGCAGCGTAGCTGCAATCACGGCGACCTGCGATGCATCGAGATCGGGCGCGATCTTGACGAACAGCGGGACGCGCCGGCCGGTCTGCACAGCGAGCGCCTCGCGCCGCTCGGCGATCGCGCCGAGCAGGGCGTCGAGCGCCTCGTCGCTCTGCAGCGAGCGCAGGTTGGCCGTGTTGGGGCTCGAGATGTTGATCGTCACATAGTCGGCATGCGCGTACACGCCGTCGAGGCAGGCGAGGTAGTCGTCGACCGCGCGTTCGATCGGTGTGCTCGCGTTCTTGCCGATGTTCAGGCCAAGCAGCATCGGTGCGGCCCCGTTGCGGGCCTGCTGCCGGAAGCGCGACTTCTGCACGTTGGCCAGAAAGGCCGCGAGCCCTTCGTTGTTGAAGCCGAGCCGGTTGATCAGCGCGTCGCGCTGCGGCAGGCGAAACATGCGCGGCTTCGGATTGCCCGGCTGCGCCTTGGGCGTGACCGTGCCGACCTCTACGAAGCCGAAGCCCATGGCGGCGAAGGCGTCGATGCAGCGAGCGTTCTTGTCGAGCCCTGCCGCCAGGCCCACGCGGTTGGGAAAGCGGAGCCCGGCCAGCGTGACCGGATCGTCGACGCGCGGCGCCGCGTAGGCGCAAGCGAGCGGCGTGTTCTGGGTGCGGGCCAGCGCATCGAGCGTGAGTTCGTGGGCGTGCTCCGGGTCGAGGCCGAACAGGAAGGGCCGGGCCAGGCCGTAGAGCGAGGAAGGTAGCAGGGGCATCGGATAATTCTCGACTTCAATGAGCCAAGGATTCTCCGCGATGACCGCACCCACTTCTTCCGCTGCTTCCGGCGGCCCCATCTCCCAGGACGAACTCAAGACCCAGGTCGGCCGTGCCGCGCTCGCCTACGTGACCAAGGGCGAGATCGTCGGCGTGGGCACCGGCTCGACGGTGAACAAGTTCATCGACGCGTTGGCCACGATCAAGGACCAGATCAAGGGCGCGGTGTCGAGCTCGGTCGCGTCCACGGAGCGGCTTCGCGCGCTCGGCATCCCGGTGTTCGACAGCAACGAGGTCGACGAACTCGGCGTCTACATCGACGGTGCCGACGAGATCGACCACCGCGGCTTCATGGTGAAGGGCGGCGGGGCGGCGCTCACGCGCGAAAAGATCGTGGCTGCGCAGTCGCGGCGCTTCGTCTGCATTGCCGACGAGTCCAAGCTCGTGGCCACGCTCGGCGCCTTTCCGCTGCCGGTGGAGGTGATCCCGATGGCGGCGCGGCGCGTGATGCGGCAGTTCGAGGCCTTGGGCGGCGTTGCGCAGGTGCGCGAGAAGGACGGCCTGCCGCTGGTGACGGACAACGGCCAGCACATCGTCGACGTGACCGGCCTGCAGATCAGCGACCCGCTCGCCTTCGAATCGGAAGTGAGCCAGTGGCCCGGCGTGGTCACGGTGGGCGTGTTCGCGCACCAGAAGGCCCATGTGTGCCTGCTTGGCACGCCTTCGGGCGTTCGGACGATGCAGTTCGATTGAGCCGCACGCGTTGCGCGAGCGCGGCGCCCGCTCAGAACCGGATGCCCGCGGGATTGCTGGGCGTCGGGCCGCTCGGGGGCGGGGCGGGCGGCTGCGGGGCCGGTGCAGGCTGCTGCTGCTGCTGCTGCTGCTGCTGCTGCTGCTGCGCCACTGGGGCCGGCACGGTGCCGGGCGCTGGTTGCTGCGCGACCAGCGCCCGCGCCGCGGGCTGGCGGTAGCCGGCGGGCAGGCTGTTGCTCTTCGAGTAGCCCGCGGCATCGAGGTATTGCGACCATTCGGCGTCGGAGAAGCCCTTGAGCTGCTGCGAACCGATGGTCAGCAGCGGCAGCGAGGCCTGGCTGCTCAGGCGCTGCAGTGCCTCGACGTCCTGGCGCGATTTCACGGTCCGTTCCTCGAACGGAACGCCGCGCGTGATGAGCAGGGAACGGGCGGCGCCGCAGGGCTCGCATTCCTCGCCGCTGTACAGCGTGACCGGATAGCGCTGCGCCACCTGCCTCAGTTCATAGGGCAGGCCCGCGCTTGCCGCGGACGCGCTGGCAGCCTGCGGCGCGGCGGCGGGCGCCGTGCTGGCTGTCGGCGCGCGGTCCGAGAAGGTGACCTTGCCGTCCTTGTCCACGTTGCGGTAGATCGGCTGGGCCATGGCGCCGGCAGCGGCCAGCAGCAGCAGGGCGAGGCCGGACAGGCGCGGCAAGGCGGTTTTCGGGTGAGTCGAATGCATCGCCCGAGTATCTCAAGCTTCAGCCGCGCATCAAGCGGGTTCGGCCTGCGCCATGCCCTGGTGTCGCAACAGCGCGTCGAGCTGGGGCTCGCGGCCGCGGAAGGCCTTGAACGAATCCATCGCGCTGCGGCTGCCGCCCGCTTCGAGGATCGCCTGGCGGTAGCGGCGTCCGGTCTCGATGTCGGGCTGGCCATCGGCGCCCATGGTCTCCTCGAAGGCCGCATAGGCGTCGGCGCTCAGCACCTCGGCCCACTTGTAGCTGTAGTAGCCGGCCGCATAGCCGCCCGAGAAGATATGGCTGAAGGTGTTGGGCGTGCGGCTGAACGCGGGCGAGGGCATGACCGCCACTTCGGCGCGCACCTCGGCGAGCAGCGCGAGCACGCCACCGGCCGGGGCGGCACCCGCCTGGTATTCGGTGTGCAGCAGCATGTCGAACAGCGAGAACTCGATCTGGCGCAGCGTCTGCAGGCCGCTCTGGAAGTTCTTGGCGGCGGTCATCTTGTCGAACAGCGCGCGCGGCAGCGGCTCGCCGGTGTCGACGTGGGCCGTCATGTGCTTGAGCACGTCCCACTCCCAGCAGAAGTTCTCCATGAACTGGCTCGGCAGCTCGACGGCATCCCACTCGACGCCGCTGATGCCCGAGACGTCGCGCTCGTTCACCTGGGTGAGCATGTGGTGCAGGCCATGGCCGAACTCATGGAAGAGGGTGGTCACGTCGTCGTGCGTGAGCAGCGGCGGCTTGCCGTCGACGCCGCTCGCGAAGTTGCACACGAGCTGCGCTACCGGCGTCTGCAATTCGCCGTCGTCGGGGCGCAGCCAGCGCGCACGCACGTCGTCCATCCAGGCACCGCCGCGCTTGGCAGCGCGCGCCGAGGGGTCGAGATAGAACTGCCCGACCTTCTGCGCGCCTTGGGGCGTCTGCCGCTCGATGCGGTAGAACTCGACGCTCGGATGCCAGGTGGGCGCGCTGTCGCGGCGGATCGTCACTTCGAACAGCGTCTCGACGATCTTGAACAGGCCGGCCATCACCTTCGGCGCGGGGAAGTACTGCTTCACCTCCTGCTCGCTGAAGGCATAGCGCGCTTCCTTGAGCTTCTCGCCGATGTAGGTCCAGTCCCAGGGCTGCGGATCGGCGATGCCGAGTTGTTCCGACGCGAAGACGCGCAGGTCGGCCAGGTCGCGCTCGCCATAGGGCTTGGCCTTGGTCGCCAGGTCGCGCAGGAACTTGATGACCTGCTCCGGCGAGTCGGCCATCTTCGGCACGACCGACAGCTCGCCGAAGCTGCGGTAGCCGAGCAGCCGGGCTTCTTCCTCGCGCAGCAGGAGGATCTCGTTGATGAGCGCGGTGTTGTCGAAGGCCGTGTCGCCAAGTTCGCTGGCGCGCGTGACATAGGCGCGGTAGAGCGTTTCGCGCAGCGCGCTGCTTTTGGCGAACTGCATCACCGGGAGGTAGCAGGGCATCTTGAGCGTGAGCTTGTAGCCGTCCTTGCCTTCGGACTCGGCGGCCGCGCGGGCCGCGCTCACCACGTCTTCGGGCACGCCCTCGAGCTCGCCGAACGACGCGTAGTACGAAAACGCGTCCGTCGCGTCGAGCGCGTTCTCGCTGAACTTCTGGCTCAGCTCGGCCTGGCGCTCCTGAATCTCGGCGAAGCGCTTCTTGGCCTCGCCCTGCAGCTCGGCGCCGCCGAGCACGAAGTTGCGCACCGCGTTGCGATGGGCCTGGCGCTGCTCGGGGTTCAGCGTCGCAGGGTCGATCGCCTTGTATTTGGCATAGAGGCGCTCGTCGGAACCCAGGCGGGTCCAGAACGCCGTCACGCGCGGCATCGCTTCGTTGTAGGCGGCGCGCAGCTCGGGCGTGTCGGCCACGGCATTGAGGTGGCCCACGGCGCCCCAGGCGCGGCTGAAGCGTTCGGACGCGACATCGAGCACCTTCGAGATGGCGTTCCAGTCGGCCGGGAAATCGGCGGCGGTCACTGTCTGGAGCGCGTTGTCGGCGTCGGCCAGCAAGGTGTCGACGGCGGGCGCGACATGCTCGGGGCGGATGCGGTCGAACAGTGGCAGGTCGGTGAAGTCGAGAAGCGGATTCGTCATGTCGTCCTTACTTGGCGGCGCGTTCGGCGGCTTCAAGGGTGTTGGCGAGCAGCATGGCACGCGTCATCGGGCCCACGCCGCCGGGCACGGGCGTGATCCAGCCGGCCACTTCCTTCACGCCGTCGAAATCGACGTCGCCGGCGAGCTTGCCGTCTTCCTTGCGGTTCATGCCCACATCGATCACGACGGCACCGGGCTTCACCATGTCGGCCGTCAGCAGGTTGCGCTTGCCCACGGCCGCGACGATCACGTCGGCCTGCCGCGTGATGGCGCCGAGGTCTTGCGTGGCGCTGTGGCAGATCGTCACGGTGGCGCTCTTCGCGAGCAGCATCATGGCCATCGGCTTGCCGACGATGTTGCTGCGGCCGATCACCACCGCATGCTTGCCGCGCAGGTCGAAGCCGATCGATTCGAGCATCTTCATGCAGCCGTAGGGCGTGCAGGGCCAGAAGCCCGGCGCGCCGGTCATCAGCGCACCGGCGCTCGCGACGTGGAAGCCGTCCACGTCCTTGGCGGGAGAGATGGTCTCGATGACCTTCTGGCTGTCCATGTGCTTCGGAAGCGGCAGCTGCACGAGGATGCCGTGCACCTTCGGGTCGTCGTTGAGGGTGCGGATGCGGGCCAGCAGGTCGGCTTCGCTGAGGTCGGCGGGGTAGGTTTCGAGCGTGGCCGCGAGGCCGGTCTGCATGCTGTCGTTGACCTTGTGCTTCGTGTAGACCTGGCTCGCCGGGTCTTCGCCCACGAGGATGATGGAAAGGGCCGGGTTCACGCCCCGGGCCTTGAGCGCGGCGGTGCGGCCTGCGACTTCGGCGCGAATGGTTTGGGCGAGGGCGTTGCCGTCGATCAGTTGGGCGGTCATCGGTTTCGATTTTCCAAGTAAAAACGCCCGCTTGCGCAGGCGTGGGGGTCGTTCGTCGCTATCGCGCGGATAGTTCTAGGCTTTGGCCGCGGGGGCCGCCTGCCCGAGCGCGATCTTGAGCAGATCGGCCACGGTGTTGGCGTTGAGCTTTTCCATGATGTTGGCGCGGTGCGCCTCGACGGTCTTGATGCTGATGCCCAGGTCGTCGGCGATCTGCTTGTTGAGCCGGCCCGCGACGATGCGTTCGAGCACCTGTGCCTCGCGGCCGGTGAGCTTGGACAGCAACGCGTCGCGGCTGGCCGACTGCTGGTGCTGCGTGAAGGCGCCGCGCGCATGTTCGAGCATGCGCTCGACCAGGCCGACGAGCTCTTCGTCGTTGAAGGGCTTCTGGATGAAATCCATCGCGCCCTTCTTCATGCTGTCGACCGCCATGGGCACGTCGCCGTGGCCGGTGATGACCACGATCGGCAGCGGCGAGCGGCGCTCGATCAGCCGGTCTTGCAGTTCGAGCCCCGTCATGCCCGCCATGCGGATGTCGACGATCAGGCAAGCGACTTCGCGCGGGTCGTAGCGCGAAAGGAAGGACTCGGCGGAATCGAAACACCGCACCCTGTAGTCCTTGCCTTCGAGAAGCCATTGCAGCGAATCTCGTACGGCCTCGTCGTCGTCGACGACATAGACAGTGCCCTTCTTCGGAATCAAACTCATGCAGGTACCTTTGTCTCGTCGCTTGCTACCGAACTGGTAGCGTCCAACACCGGAATCCAGAAGGAAAAACGGCATCCGATCACATCCGGGCCATTGTAGATGTTCTCCGCCTGCATCCGGCCGCGATGCGACTCGACGATGGTTCGGCAGAGATTCAGCCCGATGCCCATGCCCTCGGGCTTGGTGGAGAAGAAGGCCTCGTAGAGCCGTTCCATCACCTCGGGCGCGAGGCCCTTGCCCGTGTCCTGCACCGAGAACTCGATGGCGTTCTGGCCTTCGATCATCTTGGGCAGCACGCGCAATTCGACGCTGCGCCGGGCGAGCGGACGCTCGGCGATGTCGATCGACTCGGCCGCGTTCTTCAGCAGGTTGACCAGCACCTGCTCGATCAGAATCGGGTCCACCTGGACTACCGGCAGCCGGGCGGCCACATAGTGGTTGAGCCGCACGTTGCGCCGCCGCAGCTCGATGCCCGCAAGCTCGACCGCTTCGCCGACCATGGTGGACACGTCGGAGGGTGTGCGGTTGGGTTCGCTGCGCTTCACGAACGAGCGGATGCGCTGGATGATCTGGCCGGCGCGCTGCGCCTGCTTGGAGGTCTTCTCCAGTGCCGCGAGCAGCGCCTCGGTGTCGATCGTCTGCCCCTTGATGCGCGACATCATGCCGTTGCAGTAATTGGTGATGGCCGTGAGCGGCTGGTTGAGCTCGTGCGCCACGCTCGACGCCATTTCGCCCATCGTGATCAGCCGGCTCGCGGCCTGCGCGCGGTCGGCCTGCGCCGCGGCCTGCTCCTCGGCATCGCGCCGCGGCGTGATGTCGGTGGCGATCACCAGCTGGGCCAGCCGGCCGTCGACCCAGGTCAGATAGCGCGAGCGCACTTCGAGCCATTTGCCCAGGTGCGGCACGAAGATCTCGTTGTTGGCGGTCTGTGCCGCGGTCAGCGTGTCGATCGGCAGGCCGGCGTAGGGGTCGACGTCGTCGAGGCCCTCGTCGTGCGCATTCGATGCCGGCACCCCGGCCTGCGCCACCATGCCGAGATGGCCCACGGTGTCGGAGCCGAACCAGAGGCGGTACAGCTTGTTGGCGAACAGCAGCTCCTCGCTGCCGATCGGCGCGACCGAGACCGCGGCATCGAGCGCTTCCAGCACCGTGGTGAAGCGCTCGTACGAGGCCGAGAGCTGCTCGCGGATGCGGGTCGGCTCGGTGATGTCGGTCATCGACGTCATCCAGCCCGTCTGGTGGCCGCGCGCGTCGATCAGCGGCGAGACATAGAGCCGCGCATTGAACACGCTGCCGTTCTTGCGCTTCACGCGCACCTGGAAGCCGCCGGGCAGCGCGCGGCCGTGCAGCTCTTCCTCGAGCCGCTCGTTCATCACCTCGCGGTCCGATTCGAGCCAGTAGGGGAAGGGCGGCGACTGCCCCACCAGTTCGGCTTCGCTCCATCCCGTCATCGCGCAGAAGGCGGCATTCACGTAGGTGATGCGGCCCTGCAGGTCGAGCACCCGCATGCCGGTGAGCATCGAGTTCTCCATCGCGCGGCGGAAATTGGTCTCGGCGACCAGCCGCTGCTGCGCCTGCTGGCGCCTGCGGGTGTGGCGCCAGGTGCCGATCAGCATCCAGCTCGTCAGCACGCTGAGCGCGCAGACCAGCCAGAACAGGCCGTTGCCGACCACTCCCTGTGACGTGCGGTAGGCCTGGGCCCGCAGCACCAGCGCGTTGCCCACGGGCGACACTGGCACTTCATATTCGTTGGTGCGCTCGGACCACGGCAGCAGCCGCGTGCCGCCTTCGCGCAGGTTCGCGGTGTTGCCGGCCAGCACGCTGCCCTTGGAGTCGAGCAGCGACACCGCATAGCGCGCCTGCACCTCTGACGGCATGCCGTAGCGCAGCAGGCCGTCGACCGAGAATTCACCTAGCACCACGCCGGCGAAGAGGCCCTGGTCGAACAGCGGGATGTGCAGCTGCAGCATCGCGGTCGGGTCGCCGCCCGCCATTGGCTGCGAGAACACCGGCTGCCGCAGTTCGCGGGCGAGCGCGTAGTTGCTCTCGATCTCGCCTGGGCGCAGCACGTCGCCGATCAGGTGCTGGTGCGCGGGGTGGACGCTGGGTGCCGAATAACCGGCCTTGAAGCGGCGCCGGTCGTCGATCCAGGCCACGGACTGCAATTCGGGAAACTGGCTCACCAGCGATTCGGCGCGGCTCGCGAACTCGACCGGATCGATCTCGCGGTTCGAGGCGTCGCGCGCCAGGCGCATCAGCTGTTCCTGCCGCTCGAGCAGGCGCAGGCGCATGCGCTGCTGGGCGTATTCGACGTCGCGCCGCACCGACTCTTGCTCGCGCTCGATTTCCTCGGTGCGCAGGTACCAGAACGCCGACACGATCGCCGCGAGGAACAGCAGCACCGCCGCGATCGGCGCGAGCATGGCCACCGAGTCCTGCAGCACGGGCGTCTGACGCCGCCACCAGCGCCGCCACCAGGACAGGATCGGCACGTTCGCGGCGCTGCGGGCGGCCGCGAGCGGAGAGGAAAAGGGCATTGTCCGAGTTTAGGTGTACAGGGCGCGGAAAAGATTCGGTGACATTGATTTCGACACCGACGATCAGGCCAAGTTCGTTGATGAAATATCACATTAAGAAATCATCATGCGCCATTTGAAATCTAAGTATTTCTATGCGAAACTCCGCCGCGTTCAGCGCCCCAGCGCACTAAATTACAGCCACAGCCCTTATAGGAGAGACAAGCATGTCGGCAAATCCCGAGAACCTGTTCGGTTCGGCCGCGAACGACGCGGACGCCCAGGAAACCCGTGAATGGATGGATGCCCTGTCCTCCGTGATCCAGAGCGAGGGGCCCGAGCGGGCGCACTTCCTTCTGGAACAGCTGCTGGAGCATGCGCGCCAGCACAGCATCGACAAGCCGTTCTCGGCCAACACCGCCTACGTCAACACGCTCGAACCCGACCAGGAAGAGCGCTGCCCCGGCAACCTCGAGATCGAGGAGCGCCTGCGCGCCTACATGCGCTGGAACGCCATGGCGATGGTGGTCAAGGCCAACCGCCACCATCCGGCCGAAGGCGGCGACCTCGGCGGCCACATCGGTTCGTTCGCCTCGCTGGCCAACATGTTCGGTGCCGGCTTCAACCATTTCTGGCACGCCGAGAGCGAGAACCACGGCGGCGACTGCCTCTATATCCAGGGCCACGTGTCGCCAGGCATCTATGCGCGCGCCTACCTCGAAGGCCGCCTGACCGAGGAGCAACTGCTCAACTTCCGCCAGGAAGTCGACGGCAACGGCCTGTCGAGCTATCCGCATCCGAAGCTGATGCCCGAGTTCTGGCAGTTCCCCACCGTGTCGATGGGGCTCGGCCCGCTGATGGCGATCTACCAGGCGCGCTTCCTCAAGTACCTGCACGCGCGCGGCATCGCCAACACCGAGAACCGCAAGGTCTGGGTGTTCTGCGGTGACGGCGAGATGGACGAGGTCGAGTCGATGGGTGCCATCGGCCTGGCTGCGCGCGAGAAGCTCGACAACCTGATCTTCGTGATCAACTGCAACCTGCAGCGCCTGGACGGCCCGGTGCGCGGCAACGGCAAGATCATCCAGGAGCTCGAAGGCGAATTCCGCGGTTCGGGCTGGAACGTCATCAAGCTGATCTGGGGCAGCGGCTGGGATCCGCTGATCGCGCGCGACAAGGAAGGCGCCTTGCGCAAGATCATGATGGAGACGAACGACGGCGACTATCAGGCTTTCAAGGCCAACGATGGCGCCTACGTCCGCAAGCACTTCTTCGGCCGCGACCCGCGCACGCTCGAGATGGTCTCGAAGATGAGCGACGATGACATCTGGCAGCTGCGCCGCGGCGGCCACGATTCGCAGAAGGTCTATGCCGCGTTCGATGCCGCCGTGAAGCACCAGGGTCAGCCGACGGTGCTGCTGATCAAGACGGTCAAGGGCTTCGGCATGGGCAAGATCGGGGAGGGCAAGAACAACGTCCACCAGACCAAGAAGCTCAGCGACGAGGACATCATGGCCTTCCGCGACCGCTTCAACATCCCGATCCCGGACAGCCAGATCGCCGACCTGCCGTTCTACAAGCCGGCCGACGACACGCCCGAGATGAAGTACCTGCACGAGCGCCGCAAGGCCCTTGGCGGCTACCTGCCGCACCGCCGCACCAAGGCGGAAGAGAGCTTCACGGTGCCTTCGCTCGAGACCTTCAAGTCGGTGATGGAACCCACGGCCGAAGGCCGCGAGATCTCGACCACGCAGGCCTACGTGCGCTTTCTCACGCAGCTGCTGCGCGACAAGGCGCTCGGCCCGCGCGTGGTGCCGATCCTGGTCGACGAGGCGCGCACCTTCGGCATGGAGGGGTTGTTCCGCCAGATCGGCATCTACAACCCCGCAGGCCAGCAGTACACCCCGGTCGACAAGGACCAGGTCATGTACTACAAGGAAGACAAGGCCGGCCAGATCCTGCAGGAAGGCATCAACGAAGCCGGCGGCATGTCGAGCTGGATCGCGGCGGCCACGTCGTACAGCACCAACAACCGCATCATGGTGCCGTTCTACGTGTACTACTCGATGTTCGGCTTCCAGCGCATCGGCGACCTGGCCTGGGCGGCGGGCGACATGCAGGCGCGCGGCTTCCTGCTCGGCGGCACCTCGGGGCGCACCACGCTGAACGGCGAAGGCCTGCAGCACGAGGACGGCCACAGCCACATCCTCGCGAACACGATCCCGAACTGCGTGAGCTACGACCCCACCTTCTCGCACGAAGTGGGCGTGATCCTGCACCACGGCCTGAAGCGCATGGTCGAGCGTCAGGACAACGTGTTCTATTACCTCACGCTGCTCAATGAGAACTACCCGATGCCCGGCCTCCAGCCCGGCACCGAGGAACAGATCATCAAGGGCATGTACCTGTCGAAGCAGGGGCCGGCACTCAAGGCGAAGGCGCCCACCGTGCAGCTGCTCGGCAGCGGCAGCATCCTGCGCGAGAGCTTCTTCGCGCAGGAACTGCTCGAAAAGGACTGGGGCGTTTCGGCCTCGGTGTGGAGCTGCCCGAGCTTCAACGAGCTGACGCGCGACGGCCAGGACGCCGACCGCTGGAACCTGCTGCACCCGACCGAAACGCCGCGCGTGCCGTTCGTGTCCGAGCAGCTCTCGGCCACCACCGGCCCGGTCGTGGCATCGACCGACTACATGAAGGCCTACGCCGAGCAGATCCGCCCCTTCATCCCGAAGGGCCGCACCTACAAGGTGCTGGGCACCGACGGCTTCGGCCGCAGCGACTTCCGCAACAAGCTGCGCGAGCACTTCGAGATCAATCGCCACTACATCGTGGTGGCGGCGCTCAAGGCACTTTCCGAGGACGGCACCGTGCCCGTCGCCAAGGTGGCCGAGGCGATCAAGAAGTACGGCATCAACGCCGACAAGATCAACCCGCTCTACGCGTAACAACAACCACGAACGCCTTTGCGGCGGGAGACACACAACATGGCAGCAGTGGAAGTCAAGGTGCCGGACATCGGCGATTTCGATGAAGTCGCGGTGATCGAGGTGCTCGTGAAGGTGGGCGACACGGTCAAGGCCGAGCAGTCGCTCATCACGGTCGAATCGGACAAGGCCTCGATGGAGATCCCGTCGTCGAGCGCCGGTGTCGTGAAGGAGATCAAGGTCGATGTCGGCGCCAAGGTGAAGGAGGGCTCGGTGGTCCTCGTGCTCGAGGCCGAGGCCGAGGCGGCAGGCGCTGCGGCGGAAGCTGCTGCACCCGCTCCGGCGCCCGCAGCCGCAGCACCCGCTCCGGCGGCCGCGGCACCTGCCCCAGCCGCCGCGCCTGCGGCTTCGGGCCCGGTCGAGGTCAAGGTGCCCGACATCGGCGATTTCAAGGACGTCTCGGTCGTCGAGCTTCTGGTCAAGCCCGGCGACACGATCGCCGCGGACCAGTCGCTGATCATGGTGGAATCGGACAAGGCCTCGATGGAGATTCCGTCGTCGGCGGCCGGCGTGCTCAAGGCACTCAAGGTCGAGGTGGGCGACACCGTCAACATCGGCGACCTGATCGCGGTGCTCGAAGGCGCCTCGGGTGCCGCTGCGCCGGCGCCCGCCCAGGCCCAGGCCGCCGCAGCACCGGCCACGGCGAGCGCGAGCGCGCCGGCGGCATCTGCGCCCGCTCCGGCGCCCGCTTCTGCACCTGCCGCAGCGACCCCCGCGGCCGCCGCCGCGCCGCACGATCCCACCACGGCGCCCAAGGGCAACCTTCCGCATGCCTCGCCTTCGGTGCGCAAGTTCGCGCGCGAACTCGGCGTGCCGCTCGAAGAGGTCAAGGGTTCGGGTCCGAAGGGCCGCATCACGCAGGAAGACGTCCAGAACTTCACGAAGGCCGTGATGAGCGGGCAGGCGAGCACCAAGGCCGGCTCGGCCAAGGCGCCGGCCGGCGGCGCATCAGCGGACGGCGCGGCGCTCGGGCTCATCCCGTGGCCCAAGGTCGACTTCGCGAAGTTCGGTGCGGTCGAGCGCAAGGACCTGTCGCGCATCAAGAAGCTCAGCGGCGCCAACCTGCACCGCAACTGGGTGATGATCCCGCACGTCACCAACAACGACGAGGCCGACATCACCGAACTCGAGGCCTTCCGCGTCTCCACCAACAAGGAGAACGAGAAGTCGGGCGTCAAGGTCACGATGCTGGCCTTCGTGATCAAGGCCGTGGTCGCGGCGCTGAAGAAATTCCCCGACTTCAATGCCAGCCTCGACGGCGAGCAACTCGTCTACAAGCAGTACTACAACATCGGCTTCGCGGCCGACACGCCCAACGGGCTCGTGGTGCCGGTGCTCAAGGATGCGGACAAGAAGGGCATCCTTCAGATCAGCGCGGAGATGGGCGAACTCGCCAAGAAGGCGCGCGACGGCAAGCTCGGCTCGGCCGACATGCAGGGCGGCTGCTTCTCGATCAGCTCGCTCGGCGGCATCGGCGGCACGCATTTCACGCCGATCATCAACGCGCCCGAGGTGGCCATCCTCGGCCTCTCGAAGAGCGCGATGAAGCCGGTGTGGGACGGCAAGCAGTTCGTGCCGCGGCTCACGCTGCCGCTGTCGCTGTCGTACGACCACCGCGTGATCGACGGCGCCCTGGCCGCGCGCTTCAATGCCTATCTCGGCCAGGTGCTCGCGGACTACCGTCGCATTCTTTTATGACAACGGTGGTGGCCGTGCGCAAGGGCGGCCAGGTCGCGATGGCGGCGGATTCGCTGGTGACCTTCGGCGACACGCGGCTCTCGCACCGGTCCGAGGCGAACCAGAAGATCTTCTCCGTGGAAGACGCAGCGGGGCAGAGCCTCTTCGCCGTGGCCGGCGCTGCCGCGCACTTTCTGGTGCTGCAGCATGCGCTGGCCGCGCAGCCGCGCGAGGCGCTGCTGTTCGGCAGCAAGCACGAGATCTTCCGCACCTTCACGCTGCTGCACCCGGTGCTCAAGGACTCGTTCTTCATGCAGACCAAGGAAGACGACCATGAGCCCTACGAGTCGAGCCAGTTCACGATGCTGATGGCCAACCAGAGCGGCATCTACGGCATCTACAGCTACCGCGAGGTGTTCGAGTTCAAGCAGTTCTGGGCCATCGGCTCGGGGCGCAGCTTTGCGCTCGGTGCCATGCACGCGGCCTACGACGGCAAGTCGCGCAGCAGCGCGCGCGACGTGGCGGAGGCGGGGATCGCCGCCGCTTGCGAATTCGATCGCAATTCGGCCCCACCGGTCGACGTTCTCACACTCAAACTGAAAGTGTCCAAATGAGCGAACAACAAATCAAGGTGCCCGACATCGGCGACTTCGACGAAGTCGCGGTGATCGAGGTGCTCGTCAACGTCGGCGACACGGTCAAGGCCGAGCAGTCGCTCATCACGGTCGAATCGGACAAGGCCTCGATGGAGATTCCCTCGTCGGCGGCCGGCGTCGTGAAGTCGATCGCCATCAAGGTGGGTGACAAGGTCAAGGAAGGCTCCGTCGTGCTGGTGCTCGATGTCGAGGGCGCCGCAGCAGCCGAACCGGCAGCTCCCGCACCCGCGCCCGCAGCGGCGGCCGCAGCGCCCGCCAGCGCCGCAGTGCCCCCACCCCAACCCTCCCCCGGCGGGGGAGGGAGCAAGCCCGCACCGGCTTCGGCGTACGGCGGCAAGGTCGACGTCGAGTGCGACGTCGTCGTGCTCGGTGCCGGCCCTGGCGGCTATTCGGCCGCCTTCCGTGCGGCCGACCTGGGCCTCAAGGTGGTGCTGGTCGAGCGCTATGCGACGCTCGGCGGCGTGTGCCTGAACGTCGGCTGCATCCCGTCGAAGGCGCTGCTGCACGTCGCGGCCGTGATGGACGAGGTGAAGCACTTCGCCGACCTCGGCGTGAGCTTCGGCGCGCCTACGGTCGATCGCGCCAAGCTGCTCGGCCACAAGAACAAGGTGGTGGGCAAGCTCACCGGCGGTCTCGCGGCGATGGCCAAGATGCGCAAGGTGACGGTGCTGCGCGGGGTCGGCAATTTCGTCGATCCGCACCACATCGAGGTCGAGGAAAGCGCGGGCACCAGCTGGGAGACGACGGGCAAGAAGCAGACCGTCAAGTTCCGCAACGCCATCATCGCGGCCGGCTCGCAGGCCGTGAGCCTGCCCTTCATGCCGAAGGACCCGCGTGTGGTCGATTCCACCGGCGCGCTCGAGCTCGGCACCGAGCCCAAGCGCATGCTGATCCTGGGCGGCGGGATCATCGGCCTGGAGATGGGCACGGTCTATTCCTCGCTCGGCGCGCGGCTCGACGTGGTCGAGATGCTCGACGGCCTGATGCAGGGCGCCGACCGCGACCTCGTCAAGGTCTGGCAGAAGATGAATGCGCCGCGCTTCGACAACATCATGCTCAAGACCAAGACGGTCGCTGCCGAGGCCACGAAGGACGGCATCAAGGTGAGCTTCGAGGGCGAGAACGCGCCCAAGGAACCGCAGGTCTACGACCTGGTGCTGCAGGCCGTCGGCCGCAGCCCCAACGGCAAGAAGATCGGCGCCGAGAAGGCAGGCGTCGCGGTGAGCGACCGCGGCTTCATCCCGGTCGACATCCAGATGCGCACCAACGTGTCGCACATCTTCGCGATCGGCGACATCGTGGGCCAGCCGATGCTCGCGCACAAGGCGGTGCACGAGGCGCATGTGGCGGCCGAAGTCATCGCGGGCGAGCAGAAGGGCGACAAGGAGCTCGCGAGCGCCGCCTTCAACGCCCGCGTGATCCCGAGCGTGGCCTACACCGACCCCGAGGTGGCTTGGGTGGGCCTCACCGAAGATCAGGCCAAGGCCGAGGGCGTGAAGGTCAAGAAGGGTCTGTTCCCGTGGAACGCCTCGGGCCGTGCGATCGCCAACGGCCGCGACGAGGGCTTCACCAAGCTGCTGTTCGACGCCGAGACGCACCGCATCGTGGGCGGCGGCATCGTGGGCACGCATGCGGGCGACATGATCGGGGAGATCGCGCTTGCGATCGAGATGGGCGCCGACGAGGTCGACATCGGCAAGACCATCCATCCGCACCCCACGCTGGGCGAGAGCATCGGCATGGCGGCGGAGGTGGCGCACGGTACCTGCACCGACATACCGCCGCAGAAGAAGGCCTGAGCGCCTCCTGCACCGCTTCGAACGATCGAAGCGGGCACAAAAAATCCCGCCGAGGCGGGATTCTTTGTTTGTCGGCGGTCAGGAGGCTAGTTGCCCGTGCTCTTGATCTCGTCGGCCGGCGTGGCGCTGGCCAGCACGCGGCGCGCGCCGTCGAAGCGGCGGCTCCAGTAGCTGCCGTTCATGTCTTCCACGCGCACCTGGGCGCCCGTGCGCGGCGAATGGATGAACTTGCCTTCGCCGACATAGATGCCGACGTGGCTGAAGGCGCGGCGCATCGTGTTGAAGAAGACCAGATCGCCGGGCTTGAGTTGGCTGCGGTCGATCTTCTCGGTGGCGGCGGCCTGTTCTTCGGCGCGGCGCGGCAACACATGGCCGAGCGTCTGGTTGTACATCGCGCGGACGAAGCCGCTGCAATCGAAGCCGGATTCCGCACTGTTGCCGCCACGGCGATAGGGCACGCCGAGGAAGCCGATCGCAGTGACCACAAGGTCGGAAGTGCGTTCGGCGACGGTCTGGCGGACTTGCTGGAGCTGGCCGAGCAAGCCCTTGTCGGCCAGAAGCCGGGCCAGTTCGTCATCGGATCGATCCTGCTGAGGAGCGGCCTGGACGGCAACGGCAAACAGGAGGGAAGCGGGTAGGACGAAAAAACGCATGGCGCGTAGGATATTGATGACGCGCGGTTATGTCAACTTAACCCCGATTCGCGAATGTATCCACAAACCGTTGATTTGTTTAAAGATTTTGAAGCGACGCCAAGAAGAAATGTAACGGTGGACGCTTATGGTCCATAAGTGATTGCATTTCAAAAGGCCTTTGCGGACATGGTGAATTGGCCAACGCGCTGGATTCAAGCCGTATTTGGTTGCAAGATGCCTCGAAATGTGGGGAATTGACATGAACTTGCGACTTCGCGCCGTGCGTCGCGCGGCCTTGCGCTGCGCGGCCACGGCAATCCTGGGTATTTGTTTTGCCGCCACAGCCCAGATACGTCCAGAAACCCTATCGACGGGGCTGCAGAACCCTTGGGGCGTGGCCTTCCTGCCCGATGGCCGCTATCTGGTCACCGAGCGTCCGGGCCGGCTCCGGCTGATCGCCGCCGACGGCAAGATCGGCCCGCCGGTCAACGGGCTGCCCGCCATCGCGGCGGGCGGGCAGGGCGGCCTGCTCGACGTGTTGGCCGATTCGGGCTTTGAGCGGAACCGCACGCTGTACTTCTGCTTCTCCGAGCCGGAGTCAGGCGGTTCAGCCAACGGCACCGCACTGGCCAGCGCCCGCTTGGCCGACGACGGCACGCGGCTCGAGAACTTTCGCATCCTCTTCAGCCAGAAGCCCAAGGTGGCGAGCCGCAACCATTTCGGCTGCCGCATCGTGGAGGCGCGCGACGGCACGCTGTTCCTCACGCTCGGCGACCGCTACAGCCGCATGGACGATGCCCAGAAGCTCGACAACCACATCGGCAAGATCGTGCGCATCGCCAAGGACGGCTCCGCGCCGAAGGACAACCCCTTCGTGAGCAGATCGGGCGCGCTGCCCGAGATCTGGAGCTATGGGCACCGCAATGCCCAGGGCGCCGCGCTCGCGCCGGACGGCCGCTTGTGGATGACCGAGCACGGCCCCCAGGGCGGCGACGAAATCAATGTGCCGCAGGCCGGCCGCAACCACGGCTGGCCGGTGATCACCTACGGCGAGAACTATGGCGGCGGGAAGATCGGCGAGGGCATCACTTCCCGCCAGGGCATGGAGCAGCCGCTGCATTACTGGGTGCCCTCGATCGCGCCCTCGGGCATGGCGTTCCTGACCAGCGACCGCTATGGCGCCGCGTGGAAAGGCAACCTGTTCGTCGGGTCGCTCAAGTTCGGCTACCTCGATCGCATCGAACTGAAGGACGGCAAGGTCGTGGCCGAGCACAAGCTGCTCGCCGACCGCACCGCGCGCATCCGCGATGTGAAGCAGGGGCTCGACGGCTGGCTCTATGTGCTGACCGACGAAGCGGACGGCAAGCTGCTGCGGCTGCGGCCCAACTGAGGGCGCGTTGCCTTCAGCCGGGGCAGCCCGGCAGCGGCAAGGTCGGCAGCATGCGGCGCCAGAGCCGCATCCATTCGGGCCAGTCGTGGCCACCCTCGGTGGTGAACACGCGCTCTTGCGGCAGCGCCGCGGCGAGCAGTCGGTGGCTGAAGGCGAAGCGGTCGTCGCTGCCGTAGCCGAGGTAGAGCGGCGGGCGGGCGCCGAAGGTGGGGGTGTGGCCCGCGTAGCCGCGCAGCCACTGCCACAGCTGGCTTTCGTTCGGCCGCCGCGGATCGCTGCCGGGTGCGGCGCCCAAGGGGCCGGTCCATCGCACCAACCCGCCGGCATTGGCGATGTCCGCGGCGAGCGTGCGTTCGCCGAGGTAGGGCGCGATCGCCACGAGGCCCGCGAGTTCTCCCGGATGGGTCTGCGCGTAGAGCAGGCCGCCGAAGCCGCCGACCGAGATGCCGACGATCCAGATGGCCTTGTAGCCGCTCGCGCGCGCCGGCGCCATGACGTCTTTCTCGAGGCGCTCGAGAATGCTCCGGTCGTTGTAGTAGCCCAGGTGCGCGTCGACCCGCATCGCATCGACCGCTAGCCGGTTGTCGTTCAATGCCTCGATGAAGCCCTCGCGCACGAATTCGTCGGGGCTCGAGTACGCGCCGGGCAGTAGCACCATCAGCGTATCGGCCTGGGCCGTGCAACGGCTCTTCTCGAGCGCGGTGTCGAGCGGCACCCTGGATGGGCGCAGGCCGCCGCAGCCGGCCAGCACGAATGCCGCGCAAAGGCTCAAAATCGAAACAAGGCGACCGGGCGCGAGAATCTGCATCCGCCGGAGTCTAGAGGGCCGCTCGCCGGCGTGCTGTTTTCGGTGGTACGGTCACGCCGCTCCAACGCTATTCTTTTTCTGAAAGTTCTCGTTCCATGCTGCTCGACGTCTCGCAATCCCAACTCGTGCTGGTCGACTATCAGGCCCAACTGATGCCGGCCATCTTCGAGGCCGATGCCGTCGCGCAGAACGCGGTTCGCCTCGGCAAGATGGCGCGCCTGCTCGGCGTGCCGGCATGGGGCACCGAGCACAACCCCTCGAAGCTCGGCGAAAACCTGCCAGCGCTGCGCGCGCTGTGCCAGCGCACGCTGTCGAAGATGCACTTCAGCGGCGTGGAAGAGGGGCTCGGCGAATGGCTGCGCGCACCGGCCAAGGCGGCGCCGCAGGGCAATGCCCGCAGCCTGCCCAAGCATCTGCAGAAACCGGCTGCGGGCGCCGAAGAGCGCAACAGCATCGTGATTGCGGGCTGCGAGGCGCATGTCTGCCTGCTGCAGACCGCGCTCGACCTGCTCGAGGATGAATTCGAGGTCTGGGTCGTGACCGATGCCTGCAGCTCGCGCACCGAGCGCAACCGCGATGCCGCGTTCGACCGGCTGGCAGGTGCGGGCGCCGAACTCGTGACCACCGAGATGGTGGGGTTCGAGTGGCTGCGCACCGCGGAGCACCCGGCATTTCCCGAACTGCTCGCACTGATCCGCTGACACGGTTGCGGGGCTGGCAAAGGCGCCGGCAACCAGGACTGAAGCCGCGAGATTCACAGGAGACATGCAGATGAGCCGCTACGAAGAGTTCCATCGCCAGTCCATCGAGACGCCCGAGGCGTTCTGGGCCGAGCAGGCGAAGCTGATCGACTGGCACGCGCCTGCAGAGCAGGTGCTCGATGCGAGCGAGCCGCCGTTCGCACGCTGGTTCGTCGGCGGCACTACCAACCTCTGCCACAACGCGGTCGACCGCCACCTGGCCGCGCGCGGCGACCAGCCCGCGTTGATCTTCGTCTCGACCGAGACCGGCACCGAAAGAACCTACAGCTTCAGCGAACTGCACGCCGAGGTGCAGCGCACGGCCGCCAGCCTGGTCGAGCTCGGGGTCGAAAAGGGCGACCGCGTGCTTATCTATATGCCGATGATCCCGGAGGCAGCGTTCGCGATGCTGGCCTGTGCCCGCGTCGGCGCCATCCATTGCGTGGTGTTCGGCGGTTTCGCGAGCGGATCGCTCGCCTCGCGCATCGAAGATGCCGAACCCAAGGTGATCGTCAGCGCCGACGCGGGATCGCGCGGCGGCAAGGTCATCGCGTACAAGCCGCTGCTCGACGAGGCGATCCGCCTGTCGACGCACAAGCCCGCCGCCGTGCTGCTGACGGACCGGGGCCTGGCGCCCATGGCATTGACCGCCGGCCGCGACCATCTCGCCGGCGAACTGCGGCAACGGCACCTCGACGCCCAGGTGCCCTGCGCATGGCTCGCTGCCACCGACATCAGCTACACCATCTACACCAGCGGCACGACCGGCCGGCCCAAGGGCGTGCAGCGCGACGTGGGCGGCTATGCCGTGGCGCTTGCGGCCAGCATGAAGCACATCTTCGACGGCCGCGCCGGCGAAACCTACTTCTGCACCAGCGACATCGGCTGGGTGGTGGGCCACAGCTACATCGTCTACGGCCCGCTGATCGCCGGCATGGCGACCCTCATGTACGAAGGCTTGCCGACGCAGGGCATCGACCGGCAGCCCGACGGCGGCATCTGGTGGCGGCTGGTCGAGAAGTACCGCGTGACGGTGATGTTCAGCGCGCCCACCGCGGTGCGCGTGCTCAAGAGGCAGGACCCGGCGCTGCTGAAGGCCTGCGACTTGTCGAGCCTGCGCGCGCTGTTCCTCGCGGGCGAACCGCTCGACGAGCCCACCGGCCGCTGGATCGGCGAGGGCCTCGGCGTGCCGGTCATCGACAACTACTGGCAGACCGAATCGGGTTGGCCGATCATCACCATCGCCAACGGCGTGGAGCGCAAGCCGAGCAAGTTGGGCAGCCCCGGCGTGCCGATGTACGGCTTCAACGTCAAGATCCTGCACGAAGCGACCGGCGAGGAACTCACCGGCGCCAACCAGAAGGGCGTGGTGGTCATCGAAGGCCCCACGCCGCCCGGCTTCATGCAGACGGTGTGGCGGGACGACGCGCGCTTCGTCGACACCTACTGGAAGAGCGTGCCCGGCCGGATGGTCTATTCGACCTTCGACTGGGGCATTCGCGACGAGGACGGCTACTTCTACATCCTCGGGCGCACCGACGATGTGATCAACGTGGCGGGCCACCGCCTGGGCACGCGCGAGATCGAAGAGAGCATCTCCGGCCATCCTGGGGTGGCCGAGGTGGCGGTGGTGGGCGTGGCCGATGCACTCAAGGGCCAGGTCGCGATGGCCTTCGTCGTGCCCCGGGAGGGCGCGGCGCTGGCCGATGCCGATGCAGCATTGAAGCTCGAGGGCGAGATCATGAAGCGCGTCGCCGACCAGCTCGGCGCGCTGGCGCGTCCCGCCCGGGTGCGCTTCGTGGGCGGGCTGCCCAAGACCCGCAGCGGCAAATTGTTGCGGCGCGCCATCCAGGCCGTGTGCGAGCAGCGCGATCCCGGCGACCTGACCACCATGGACGACCCCGCGACGCTGCAGCAGATCCGGCAGTTACTTTCACTTTCCTGAGCGTCGAACACCGGCCCTCGTGCCGCCGCGCCACACCGTCACAGGGTGAACGTGGCACAATGCCGAAGTACTCAGGCCCCTTCCCCAGCCACAGTCGCATCCGCCAATCGGTTCAGCCGTGTCGCGGAAGGTTTCTCAACCAGCTAATGCTTCCTGCAGGGAAGCGAAGGTCAGCGGATCATGAGCGATTCCTCCAAGCCCTCGGCGTATGCCGCGTATCAGGGCAACACGTACCTCTTCGGCGGCAACGCGCCGTATGTCGAAGAGATGTACGAGAACTATCTTTCCAATCCCGGAAGCGTTCCCGACAACTGGCGCACCTACTTCGACGCGCTGCAGAACGTGCCTGCCGTCGACGGTTCGAACACGCGCGACGTGCCGCACCTGCCGGTCGTCAACGCCTTTGCCGAACGCGCCAAGCAGGGCACGACCAAGGTCGTGCAGGCGAGCGGTGCCGACTCCGAACTCGGGCGCAAGCGCACCGCCGTCCAGCAGCTGATCGCCGCCTACCGCAACGTCGGCGCCCGCTGGGCCGACCTCGATCCGCTCAAGCGCGCCGAGCGCCCGGCGATTCCGGAGCTCGAACCCTCGTTCTACGGCTTCACTGATGCCGACCTCGAGACGGTGTTCAACACCAGCAACACCTTCTTCGGCAAGGAGACCATGTCGCTGCGCGACCTGCTCAATGCCTTGCGCGAAACGTACTGCGGCACGATGGGCGCCGAGTACATGTACACGACCGACCAGAACCACAAGCGCTGGTGGCAGCAGAAGCTCGAGAGCGCACGCACCAACCCGCAGCTCACGACCGAGCAGAAGAAGCACGTGCTCAACCGCCTGACGGCCGCCGAAGGCCTCGAGCGCTTCCTGCACACCAAGTACGTCGGCCAAAAGCGCTTCTCGCTCGAAGGCGGCGAGAGCTTCATCGTCTCGATGGATGAGCTGATCAACCAGGCCGGCATCCGCGGCGTGCAGGAAATCGTCATCGGCATGGCCCACCGCGGCCGCCTCAACGTGCTGGTCAACTCGCTCGGCAAGATGCCGGCCGACCTGTTCGCCGAGTTCGATCACACTGCGCCCGAAGACCTGCCGAGCGGCGACGTGAAGTACCACCAGGGCTTCAGCTCCGACGTGACCACCCCGGGCGGTCCGGTCCACCTGAGCCTCGCGTTCAACCCTTCGCACCTAGAAATCGTGAACCCGGTGGTCGAGGGTTCGGTGCGCGCCCGCATGGACCGTCGCGCCGACCCGCAGGGCAAGCAGGTGCTGCCGGTGCTGGTGCACGGCGACGCGGCCTTCGCGGGCCAGGGCGTGGTGATGGAGACGCTGGCGCTGGCCGAAACGCGCGGCTACTTCACCGGCGGCACGGTGCACATCGTCATCAACAACCAGATCGGCTTCACCACCAGCGACCCGCGCGACAGCCGCTCGACGCTGTACTGCTCGGACATCGTCAAGATGATCGAGGCGCCGGTGCTGCACGTGAACGGCGACGATCCCGAAGCCGTGGTGCTCGCAACCCAGCTCGCCCTCGAATTCCGCATGGAGTTCCAGAAGGACGTGGTGGTCGACATCATCTGCTTCCGCAAGCTCGGCCACAACGAGCAGGACACGCCGTCGCTCACGCAGCCGCTCATGTACAAGAAGATCGCGCAGCACCCCGGCACGCGCAGGCTGTACGCTGACAAGCTGGCCACGCAGGGTCTGGGCGACACGCTCGGCGACGACATGGTCAAGGCCCAGCGCGCCGCCTTCGACGAAGGCCGCAACACGGTCGACCCGGTGCTCACGAACTTCAAGAGCAAGTACGCCGTCGACTGGAGCCCGTACCTCAACAAGAAGTGGACCGACGCCTCCGACACCGCCATTCCGACCACCGAGTGGAAGCGGCTGGCAGAGAAGATCACGACCGTGCCCGAAGGCTTCACCGTGCATCCGCTCGTGAAGAAGGTGCTCGACGACCGCGCCGCGATGGGCCGCGGCGAGGTGAATGTCGATTGGGGCATGGGCGAACACATGGCCTATGCCTCGCTGGTGGCCAGCGGGTATCCGGTGCGCCTGTCGGGTGAAGACTCGGGCCGCGGCACGTTCACGCACCGCCATGCCGTGCTGCACGACCAGAACCGCGAGAAGTTCGACGAAGGCACCTACACGCCCCTGCAGAACGTGGCTGAAAACCAGGCCCCGTTCGTCGTCATCGACTCCATCCTCTCGGAAGAGGCGGTGCTCGCATTCGAGTATGGCTATGCCTCGAACGACCCGAACACGCTCGTCATCTGGGAAGCCCAGTTCGGCGACTTCGTGAATGGCGCCCAGGTGGTGATCGACCAGTTCATCGCCTCGGGCGAAGTGAAGTGGGGCCGCGTCAACGGTCTCACGATGATGCTGCCGCACGGCTACGAAGGCCAGGGCCCCGAGCACAGCTCGGCGCGCCTCGAGCGCTTCATGCAGCTGTCGGCCGACATCAACATGCAGGTGGTGCAGCCGACCACGGCCAGCCAGATCTTCCACGTGCTGCGCCGCCAGATGGTGCGCAGCCTGCGCAAGCCGCTGATCATCATGACGCCGAAGTCGCTGCTGCGGAACAAAGACGCGACCTCGCCGCTGTCCGAGTTCACCAAGGGCAGCTTCCAGACCGTCATCCCCGACAACAAGGCCCTGAAGGCCGAGAAGGTCAAGCGCCTGATCGCGTGTTCGGGCAAGGTCTACTACGACCTCGCCAAGAAGCGCGAAGAGCGCGGCGACGAGGACGTGGCGATCGTGCGCGTCGAGCAGCTCTATCCGTTCCCGCACAAGGTGTTTGCCGCGGAGATCAAGAAGTACCCGAACCTCGTCGACGTGGTCTGGTGCCAGGACGAGCCGCAGAACCAGGGCGCCTGGTTCTTCGTGCAGCACTACATCCACGAGAACATGCAGGAAGGCCAGAAGCTCGGTTACTCCGGCCGCGCCGCTTCGGCGTCGCCCGCCGTCGGCTACTCGCACCTGCACCAGGAACAGCAGAAGGCGCTCGTCGATGGCGCGTTCGGCAAGCTCAAGGGCTTCGTGCTGACCAAGTAGCAGTCGCCATTACGCCAAGCCTCCTTTCAAACGAACACCCTGAAGAACAAAACGGAGCTCACTCCAAATGTCCATCGTAGAAGTCAAAGTCCCCCAGCTTTCCGAATCCGTGGCCGAAGCCACCATGCTCACCTGGAAGAAGAAGGCCGGCGAATCCGTCGCCATCGATGAAATCCTGATCGAGATCGAGACCGACAAGGTCGTGCTCGAAGTGCCCGCGCCGTCGGCCGGCGTGCTGGCCGAAATCGTGCAGCCCGACGGCGCCACCGTGGTCGCCGAACAGGTGATCGCGAAGATCGACACCGAGGGCAAGGCCAGCGCCGCGGCACCTGCCGCTGCAGCCGCTCCGGCGGCCGCACCGGCCGCTGCCGCTCCGGCGCCCGCCGCGGCCGCCGCCGCCACCGGCGGCGCCAAGTCCGACGTCGCCATGCCGGCCGCAGCCAAGCTGCTGGCCGACAACAACCTGAAGACCAGCGACGTGGCCGGCACCGGCAAGGACGGCCGCGTCACCAAGGGCGACGTGCTCGGCGCCGTAGCTTCGGGCGCCAAGCCCGCGGCCGCTGCGGCCCTCCCGACGCCGGCCGCCAAGCCCGCGCTGCCGCAGGTCGCGCCACCGGCCGGCGCGCCCGACCTGGGCGAACGCCCCGAACAGCGCGTGCCGATGAGCCGCCTGCGCGCGCGCATCGCCGAACGCCTGCTGCAGTCGCAGTCGACCAACGCGATCCTCACGACCTTCAACGAGGTCAACATGGCGCCTGTCATGGAACTGCGCAAGCGCTTCCAGGACAGCTTCACCAAGGAACACGGCGTGAAGCTCGGCTTCATGAGCTTCTTCGTGAAGGCCGCGGTGCATGCGCTCAAGAAGTACCCGGTGATCAACGCGTCGGTGGATGGCAACGACATCCTGTACCACGGCTACTTCGACATCGGCATTGCCGTCGGTTCGCCGCGTGGCCTGGTGGTGCCGATCCTGCGCAACGCCGACCAGATGAGCTTTGCCGACATCGAGAAGAAGATCGCCGAATACGGCAAGAAGGCCCAGGAAGGCAAGCTCGGCATCGAGGAGATGACCGGCGGCACGTTCTCGATCTCGAACGGCGGCACCTTCGGCTCGATGCTGTCGACCCCGATCATCAACCCGCCGCAGTCGGCCATCCTCGGCGTGCATGCGACCAAGGACCGCGCGGTGGTGGAGAACGGCCAGATCGTCATCCGCCCGATGAACTATCTCGCCATGAGCTACGACCACCGCATCATCGACGGCCGCGAAGCCGTGCTGGGCCTGGTCGCCATGAAGGAAGCGCTCGAAGATCCGTCGCGCCTCCTGTTCGACATCTGATCGAATCTGTCCCACCCCCGTGGCTTGCTCACTTCGTGTAGCCGCCTTCCCCCTCGAGGGGGCGCACCCAGCGGCCCGGCAAAGCCGGTTCCGCGGGTGCTCCCGAACGGGCTTCGCTTCGCTTGCCTTTGAGCGGAGACGGTACGCGAAACACTGAAAGAAATCATGTCCAAACAATTCGACGTCGTCGTCATCGGCGGCGGTCCCGGCGGCTACATCGCCGCGATCCGTGCGGCCCAGCTGGGCTTCAACGTGGCCTGCATCGACGAGTGGAAGAACGCCAAGGGCGGCCCTGCACCGGGCGGCACCTGCACCAACGTCGGCTGCATTCCCTCGAAGGCGCTGCTGCAATCGTCGGAGCACTACGAGCAGGCCGGCCACCACTTCGCCGATCACGGCATCAAGGTCGAGGGCCTGGGCCTCGACATCGACAAGATGCTGGCCCGCAAGGACCAGGTGGTGAAGCAGAACAACGACGGCATCCTGTACCTGTTCAAGAAGAACAAGATTACGTTCTTCCACGGCCGCGGCTCGTTCGTGAAGGCGGACGACGCCGGCTACGAGATCAAGGTCGCGGGCGCCGCCGAGGAATCGATCAGCGGCAAGCACATCATCCTGGCCACGGGCTCCAACGCCCGCGCGCTGCCGGGTGCGCCGTTCGACGAGGAGAACATCCTTTCGAACGACGGCGCGCTGCGCATCGGCGCCGTACCCAAGAAACTGGGCCTGATCGGCTCGGGCGTCATCGGCCTCGAGATGGGCTCGGTGTGGCGCCGCCTGGGCGCCGAAGTCACGGTGCTCGAAGCGCTGCCGACCTTCCTCGGCGCCGTCGACGAGCAGATCGCCAAGGAAGCCAAGAAGGCTTTCGACAAGCAGAAGCTCAAGATCGAACTCGGCGTCAAGGTCGGCGAGATCAAGACGTCCAAGAAGGGCGTGAGCGTGGCCTGGACCAACGCCAAGGGCGAAGCCCAGACCCTCGAGGTCGACAAGCTGATCGTCTCGATCGGCCGCGTGCCCAACACCATCGGCCTCAACGCCGAAGCGGTGGGCCTGAAGCTCGACGAACGCGGCGCCATCGCCGTGGACGACGACTGCAAGACCAGCCTGCCCAACGTCTGGGCCATCGGCGACGTGGTGCGCGGCCCGATGCTTGCGCACAAGGCCGAGGAAGAGGGCGTTGCCGTGGCGGAGCGCATCGCGGGGCAGCACGGCCATGTCAACTTCAACACGGTGCCGTGGGTGATCTACACCAGCCCCGAGATCGCGTGGGTCGGCCAGACCGAGCAGCAACTCAAGGCCGCGGGCCGCGCCTACAAGGCCGGTACCTTCCCGTTCCTCGCGAACGGCCGCGCGCGCGCGCTCGGCGATACGACCGGCATGGTCAAGTTCCTGGCCGACGCGGCCACGGACGAGATCCTCGGCGTGCACATCGTCGGACCGCAGGCGAGCGAGCTGATTTCCGAAGCGGTGGTGGCGATGGAATTCAAGGCCAGCGCCGAGGACATCGCGCGCATCTGCCATGCGCACCCGTCGCTGTCGGAAGCCACCAAGGAAGCCGCACTGGCGGTGGACAAGCGCACGCTCAACTTCTGACGCGCTGATCCATTGACCAGCGTCAAAGAGGCCTACGAGAAGGAACTCGCCGCGCGCGGGTTCCAAAGCGATCCCGCGCAGCTGCACGCCGTGGAGGCGCTGGACCGCTGCGCGAACGAATGGGCCGGCTACAAGGCCCAGCGTTCCAACGCGTTGAAGAAGCTGATAAACCGGCCCGAACTGCCGCGCGGCGTGTACATGCACGGCGGTGTGGGGCGCGGCAAGAGTTTCCTCATGGACCTCTTCTTCAACGCCGTGCCGCTGCGCCGCAAGACGCGGCTGCACTTTCACGAATTCATGCGCGAGGTGCACCGCGAACTGCGCGACCTGCAGGGCACGGTGAATCCGCTCGACGAGCTGGGGCTGCGGATCTCCAAGCGCTACAAGCTGATCTGCTTCGACGAGTTCCACGTCGCCGACATCACCGATGCGATGATCCTTCATCGGCTTCTGGTGTCGCTATTCGAGAACGGCGTGGGTTTTGTCACCACCTCCAACTTCAAGCCCGACGACCTCTATCCCGGCGGATTGCACCGCGACCGCATTCTGCCCGCGATCGCGCTGCTGAACGAGAAGCTCGAAGTGCTCAGCGTGGACAACGGCACCGACTACCGGCGCCGCACGCTCGAGCAGTTGCGCATGTACCTCACGCCCAACGATGCGGCGGCCGAGAAGGAGATGCGCAAGGCCTTCGAGAAGCTGGCCGAGACGGCCGACGAAAGCCCGATCCTGCACATCGAGCAGCGCGAGATTCGCGCCCGACGCAAGGCCGGCGGCGTGGTCTGGTTCGACTTCAAGACGCTGTGCGGCGGCCCGCGCTCGCAGAACGACTATCTCGAGATCGCGAGCCAGTTCCACACCGTGCTGCTGTCCGACGTGCCGCACATGCCGGTGCGCATGGCTTCCGAGGCCCGCCGCTTCACGTGGCTGGTCGACGTCTTGTACGACCGGCGCTGCAAGCTCATCATGTCGGCCGAGGTGGCGCCGGAAGCGTTGTACACCGAGGGACCGCTGGCGCACGAATTCCCGCGAACGGTTTCCAGGCTCACCGAAATGCAATCGAGCGAGTTCCTGTCCCTGGAACGCCGTATCGTCGACACCCGACTGACATGAAACATACCGTTCTCGCCGTGCTGATGATGCTGGGCAGCCTGCCGCTCTGGGCGCAGTCCAATGCGGCCGTGGGCAATGCCGACTTCGAGGCCGAGCGCAGCCGGCTGGCGGCGGAGCGTGCAGCCATCGAGGTCCGCTTCGAGCGGGAGCGCGCCGTCTGCTACCAGAAGTTCGCCGTCGAAGACTGCCTGCGCGACAGCCGCAAGCGCCGCCGCACCGAGACGGACCACATCAAGCGCCAGGAATCCGCGATCAACGACATCGAGCGCCAGCGCCGTGGCGCTGCCGAACTCCAGAAGCTCGACGAGAAGGCGGCGACGCGCCGGCCCGAGGACACGCCCGAAAAGCAGGAAGCGGCGCGCCAGTCCCAGCAAGACCGCGAACAACGCGCCGCCGACCATGCCGCGAGCCGGGCCGCCACCGCGGCCGAAGCCGGCGAGCGGCGCCGCGAGTTGGAGGCCAAGCAGCGGGCCCAGGCCGAAGAGCGGGCCAAGGCCGAACGCGAACGCGCCGCAGCGCCTGCGGCTGTCGAACGCTTTGAGTCCAAGCAGCGCCGCGCCGCCGAGCACCGCGCCGACCGCGAGCGGCAGAATGCCGAGCGCACCAAGCCGCGCGGCGCACCGCTGCCGCCGGGCCCTGCGGCGTCTTCGCCGGCGCGCTGAGCACGCCGCGCGGATAGCCTCCGGCGCTCAGTCGTCCGGCAAGGCTTCGAGCTTCAGCACCGCGATCGAGAGGTTGTCGCCCGCGCCGCGCGCGCGGCGGCGCGCCTCGCCGACCAGGATTTCCACCGCATCGCGCGGCGCCTCGGCGTACAGCACGCTCGCCAGCTCTTCGTGGCTGAAGTAATGCCAGAGCCCGTCGCTGCACGCCATCAGCAGGTCGCCGGGCGCCATGGCCGGAATCTCGTGCGGATCAACGGGCGGCGGCGTGGTGGTCATGCCGAGGCATCCGAGCAGGATGTTGCCCTTGGGATGGACGTTGGCCTGCGACTCGGTGATCTCGCCCCGGTCGACCAGCACCTGCACGTACGAATGATCGCGCGTGCGCGTGACGAGCCGGCCGTTTCGGAAGTGGTAGATGCGCGAATCGCCCGCGTGGATCCAGGCGCAGTCGCCGCGCGGATTCATCAGGAAGGCTGCGAGCGTGCTGTGCGGTTCCTGCTCGCTCGACAGCGCGGTGAGCTTGATGACCGTGTGCGCATCGTCGAGCAGCTGACGCAGCACCGAAGCCGCGCTGTCGCGCCCGGGCTGGTAGCGCGTGAACAGCTGGCGCGCCGTCATCAGCACCTGATCGGAAGCCTTGCGTCCGCCGCTGCGCCCGCCCATGCCGTCGGCCACCACGCCCAGCATGCAGCCGGGCACGCGCGGATGGCTCATCATCAGGACCTGGTCCTGCTGATAAGGACGGTCTCCCTTGTGGAGGCCGGTGGCGGCGGCAAGTCGAAAGCCTTGGGGCATGAGCGAGGCGCCGAGGGCGCGCGGTCCGTCTTTTCGGAGGGTGGTTGCAGGACGTATTATCGAGTGAACACGAGCTGCGCGCGGAATACGCACGCCGCGCCAACGTTGGACTCCAATCTTCATTCCCTTTCCCGACAATTGATCGAATTGCGCATCGAACATGCCGACCTCGATGCCTCGATCGACCGCATGGCCGAGGCATTGCCGCCCGACGAACTGCTGATGCGGCGCCTGAAGAAGCGGCGGCTGGCGCTGCGCGACCAGATCGCGCGGCTCGAAAACCTGCTCGACCCGAGAGAACCTGCGTGAGCGAGACACTCGAGGACAAGGTGCGCGACGCCTTCGCGCTGGGCGGTGTGCTGTCCCGCGCCGCCGAGCAGTTCCGTGAGCGCTCGGGCCAGACCGAGATGGCGCTGGCCGTCGCCCGCACCATCGAGGACGGCGGCATGCTCGTGGTCGAGGCCGGCACCGGTGTCGGCAAGACCTTCTCGTACCTGGTGCCGGCACTGCTGAGCGGCGAGCGCGTGCTGCTTTCCACGGCCACCAAGACGCTGCAGGACCAGCTTTTTGGCCGCGACCTGCCGCGACTGGTCGAGGCGCTCGCGCTGCCGGTGCGCACCGCGCTGCTCAAGGGGCGCGGGAGCTATCTCTGCCTGCACCGGCTCGACATGGCGCGCCACGACGCATCGCTGCCCGAGCGCGGCAGCCTGCGCACGCTGGCCAAGATCGAGCAATGGTCCAAGGCCACGCGCACCGGCGACCTCGCCGAGCTGCCCGGGCTCGACGAGCGCTCGCCGCTCATTCCGCTGATCACCTCCACGCGCGAGAACTGCCTTGGCGCGCAATGCCCGCAGTTCAAGCCCTGCCATGTGAACCTCGCGCGGCGCGAGGCGCTCGCGGCCGACGTGGTGGTCATCAACCATCACCTGTTCTTTGCCGACCTGGCAGTGCGCGAGACCGGCATGGCCGAGCTGCTGCCCTCGGTGAGCGTGGTCGTGTTCGACGAGGCGCACCAGCTCAACGAGACCGGCGTGCAGTTCCTCGGCGCGCAGCTCGGCAGCGGCCAGGCGCTCGATTTCGCGCGCGACATGCTCGGTGCCGGCCTGCAGCATGCGCGCGGGCTGGTCGACTGGCAGCAGCTCGTGGCCGCGGTCGACCGGGCGGCCCGCGAGCTGCGCCTCGCGGTCGGCAAGCAGTGGCCCGGCGCCAAGCTGCGCTGGGTCGGGCGTTCGCCAGAAGGCCTCGACGCGCAGACCTGGCAGGAGGCTCTCGATGCACTGCAGCATGCCTTCGAGATGGCCGCCGAAGGGCTCGACATGGTCAGCGAAATCTCGCCCGACTTTGTGCGGCTGCACGAGCGCGCGCAGCAGCTGGCGAAGCGCGCCGCGCGATTCGCGCAACCCTGCGCGGTCGATTCGGTGCGTTGGGTCGACGTGGGCACGCAGTTGCGGCTCGTCGAATCGCCGCTCGACATTGCCGAGGCCATGCGCACGCGCGTGCTCAAGATCGCGCAGGGCGAAGCCGGCGACGAGGCTGAGGAGGGCGATGGCCATGCGGCGCCGCGCGAGAGCCGCCGCGCCTGGGTCTTCACGTCGGCCACGCTCGGCGACGAACCGACCTTGCGCTGGTTCACCGAGCCCTGCGGGCTCGGCGACGCCGAGGTGCTCCGGGTGCGCAGTCCCTTCGACTATGCCGCGCAGGCGGGCCTCTACGTGCCCCGCACCTTTCCCAAACCCAACGACGCCTCCCACAGCCTGCGTGTGGCCCAGCTCGCCGCGCGGGGCGCGGTCGAGCTCAATGGGCGCACGCTGGTGCTGACCACCACGCTGCGTGCCCTGCGCACGATCGGCGACGAGATAAAAAAGCAGTTCGAGCAGATCGAGCCGCATCTGCGTCCCGACGTGCTGGTGCAGGGCGAACTGCCCAAGCGCGTGCTGATGGACCGCTTCCGCGAAGGCGCAGACGCGGGGCGCGCGGGCTGCGTGCTCGTGGCCTCGGCCTCGTTCTGGGAAGGCTTCGACGCGCCGGGCGACGCGCTGCAGCTCGTCGTGATCGACAAGCTGCCGTTCCCGCCGCCCAACGATCCGCTCGTCGAGGCGCGGTCGCAGCGCCTCGAGGCCCAGGGGCGCAATGCGTTCAACGACTACTCGCTGCCCGAGGCGGCCGTGGCGCTGAAGCAGGGGGCGGGGCGCTTGATCCGTCGCGAGACCGACTGCGGCGTGCTTGCGATCTGCGACACCCGCCTCGTGGCCATGGGCTACGGCCGGCGCCTCGTGGCGGCGCTGCCGCCGATGCGGCGGCTCGAGAGCGAGGCCGATTTCGACGCCGCCATCGGCGAGCTGAAGAGCGCGCTCTCGGCCTGAGAGCCGTCGCTGGCAGCAGCCAAAGAAAAAGGCCCCGCAGGGCCTTTGTCTCGTCGGCTTACCAGACCTTCCACCAGGGATCGTCCTTGCCCTTGAAGCCGTTCGCCAGGTACTGGCTCTGCGGATAGTTGGTGGTCAGCACGCGCTGCGCGTCGTCGCGCAGGTCCTTCATGCCGAGTGCGTCGTACGAGCGCACGATGATGTAGAGGGCTTCTTCGAGCGCCGGCACTTCGCGGTAGTCGGCCAATGCGAGCTGCGCGCGGTTGATGGCCGCGAGGTAGGCGCCGCGCGAGTAGTAGTAGCGCGCCACGTGCACTTCGTACTGGGCCAGCGAGTTCACGATGTAGTTCATGCGCTGGCGCGCGTCGGGCGCGTAGCGCGACTCGGGAAAGCGCGTGGCCAGTTCCCTGAACGATTCGAACGACTCCTTCGCAGCCTTCTGGTCGCGTTCGGAAAGGTCCTGGCGCGTCAGGAACGAGAACAGGCCGAGGTCGTCGTTGAAGTTGATCACGCCCTTGAGGTACAGCGCGTAGTCGAGCGCCGGGCTCGCCGGGTGCAGCTTCATGAAGCGGTCGATGGTGGCAATGGCGCTGGCCTTTTCGCCGGCCTTGTACTGCGCGTAGGCCTTCTCGAGCTGGGCCTGCTGCGCGAGCGGCGTGCCGGCGGCACGGCCCTCGAGCTTCTCGTAGAGCGGCACGGCCTTGTCGTAGGCGCCCGAGTTGGCTTCGTCCTTGGCCTCCGAGTAGATGCGGTTGGGGCTCCAGCTGGCGGTCTTGTCTTCCTTGGTGGAAGAGCAGCCGGTGGCCAGCAGAGCGGCCGCGCTGAGGGCGATCCATGCGGGGACCGATAATTTGGCGCGATACATCACAGACGGCTTTCGTGAAACAGTTGCCCCGAATTATATCGACCGACCCCCTGGACCTTCCCCTCGACGCTGCGGAGGCGGAGGAGGGCGCCGATCCGGTCGAAGCCAGCGAACTGCGTTCGTTCACCGTCGGGCCGGCGGAGCATGGGCTGCGGCTGGACCGCGCGCTGGCCGCGCTGGTGCCCGAATTTTCGCGCAACTATCTGCAACAGCTGATCGAGGCCGGCGCGGTCGAACTGCAGGGCCGCGTGCTGCAGAAGGCCTCGGCCACGGTGCGCGCCGGGCAGGCAGGCCGCATCGAGCTGCGCCCGACGCCACAGAGCCAGGCCTTCCGGCCGGAGGCGATGGAGATCGTCACCCTGCACGAGGACGAGCACCTGCGCATCATCGACAAGCCGGCCGGCCTGGTCGTGCATCCGGCCCCGGGCCACTGGAGCGGCACGCTGCTGAACGGACTGCTGGCGCTCGATGCGCGGGCTTCGCTGCTGCCGCGCGCCGGCATCGTGCACCGGCTCGACCGCGACACCAGCGGCCTGATGGTGGTGGCACGCACGCGTGCCGCCATGGACGCGCTGGTCGCGCTGATCGCCGCACGCGAGGTCAAGCGGCAGTACCTCGCGCTCGCCCACAAGCCCTGGGCCGGTACGGCCTTGCGGCAGGTCGACGCGCCGATCGGCCGCGATCCGCGCAACCGCCTGCGCATGGCGGTGGTCGACCTCGAGCGCCATGCCGGCAAGACCGCGCGCACCTTCATCGAACGCCTCGACAGCAATGCGCAGGGCTGCGCCGTGCGCTGCACGCTCGAGACCGGTCGCACCCACCAGATCCGCGTGCACATGGCCTCGCTCGGCCATCCGCTCGTGGCCGATGCCCTTTACGGCGGCGCACCCGCCGCCGGGCTGACGCGCCAGGCGCTGCATGCGTTCCGGCTTGCATTCGTGCACCCCATGACCCAGGCGCCGCTCGAGTTCCGGGCCGCGCCGCCCGCGGACCTGGTGCATGCGCTGCAGGCCTGGGGGCTGGATTACAATCGCGCCTGACGGCCCGAGGGCCGCGCCGGCCATCCGATGCCGGCCTTGCGTTGCACTCGCCGCGTGCCGGCAGCGCCTTCTTTCATCCTTGTGAGCCAGCGTCGCCAGACGCCTTTTCCCGGATAACGCAAAAACATGAATACGGCGGATGCCAAGCGCATTCTCGAAACCGCCTTGATCTGTTCGAGCCAGCCGTTGCCGGTGCGCGACCTGCGCGTGCTGTTCGACGACGAGCTCGGCGCGGACACCATCAAGGGGTTGCTGCTCGAGCTGCAGGAAGACTGGGCGCAGCGCGGCCTGGAGCTGGTGAGCGTGGGCAGCGGCTGGCGCTTCCAGAGCCGTCCCGAGATGCGCGACCACCTCGACCGTCTGCATCCCGAGAAGCCGCCGCGCTACACGCGCGCCGCGCTCGAGACGCTCGCCATCATTGCCTACCGCCAGCCGGTCACGCGCGGCGACATGGAAGACATCCGCGGCGTCACCATCAATTCCCTCATCCTCAAGCAGCTCGAGGACCGCGGCTGGGTCGAGGTGATCGGCCATCGCGAAACCGTGGGCCGGCCCGCGCTCTACGCGACCACGCGCCAGTTCCTCGACGATCTCGGCCTTGCATCGCTCGACCAGCTGCCGCTGATCGAGACGCCGGCGCAGCAGGCCGCGCTGGTCGATGCGCTCGACCAAGCCTCGGGGCACCAGCCGGCGCTGCCGATGGACGGCCCGGTCGATGGCGACGGCGATGCCGATGCCTCCGCCATGGCCGAGCCCGCTTTCGAGGCCGCCGCGCCCGAAGCCGCTGATGCACCCGACGTCGCACCCGTGATCGACGAGGCGCTGCCCTCCGACCCCCTCCCATCCGAAGTCACGTCGTCCGACGAGATCGAACCCCACGCTGTTTCCCCCGGAAAAACCTCATGAGCCCTTCCGACACCGACGACGCGGCCTTCGTGCCGGTCCCGCCCGAGACGACCGATGCAGCCGCCCCGGCTGCAGCGAGCGAGAGCGAGGCGCCGAAGAAGAAGCGCGCACCCCGCCGCAAGAAGGTCGTCGAGTCGGCCGCCGAGGGCGACGCGGCACCCGCCGCCGACGAGGCGAAGGCGGCCGAGCCCGTGGCACAGCCGGCACCCGAGGCCGAGGCTGCCGCACCCGCGCCTGCCCCGGCCATCACCGAGCCGCCCGTTGCGCCCGCGGCCGTGCAGCCGGAGGTCCGCGCGCGCGACGACGATCGTGACGATGAGGACGAAGACGACGAGGACGAGGACGAAGAGCCCGACGAGGAAGAGGACGACCTCGACCGCGCGCGCCGCGCAGCCGAGCGCGAGCAGCGCAATGCGCTGCCGCCCGAGCCGATCCGGTTCGCGGACGTCATCTCGGGGCAGTTCGATGCCGACGAGGAAAGCCCCGAAGTGCCGCCGCTCAAGCGCGTGCTGCTGCCCGAGGCCGATTCGCCCAAGCTGCACAAGGTGCTCGCGCAGGCGGGCCTGGGTTCGCGGCTCGAGATGGAGCAGCTGATCCTGCAGGGCCGCATCTCGGTCAACAACGAGCCGGCCCACATCGGCCAGCGCATCCAGTTCGGCGACCAGGTCAAGATCAACGGCAAGCCGATCCGCTACCGGATCGCGCCGCCGCCGCCGCGCGTTATTGCCTACCACAAGCCCGTGGGCGAGGTCGTCACGCACGACGACCCTCAGAACCGCCCGACGGTGTTCCGCAAGCTGCCGCGCCTGCAGCAGGGCAAGTGGCAATCGGTGGGGCGGCTCGACCTGAACACCGAAGGCCTGCTGCTGTTCAGCAGCTCGGGCGACCTCGCCAACCAGCTGATGCACCCGCGCTTCGGGCTCGAGCGCGAATATGCGGTGCGCGTGCTCGGCGCGCTCAGCGCCGACGAGAAGAAGCGCCTGCTCGAAGGCGTGCGCCTCGACGACGGCATGGCGCAGTTCGGCACCATCGAGGAGGGCGGTGGCGAGGGGTCCAACTGTTGGTACCGCGTCACCATCTCCGAAGGCCGCAATCGCGAGGTGCGGCGCCTATTCGAATCGGTGGGCCATGCGGTGAGCCGCCTGATCCGCATCCGCTACGGCGCCATGGTGCTGCCGCGCGGGCTGAAGCGCGGCGCCTGGATGGAGCTCGATGAGCGCGACATCAATGCGCTGTTCCAGGCCTCGGGCGGCGGTGCGCCGCGTCCGCAGCAGCAGCAGCGCGGTGCGGAAGGCCCGGGCGGCGGCGGTCGCAACGGACGCAACAAGAAGCGCCGCGGCAATCGCAATGCCGGCGGCCAGGCGCCTCGCGAAGAGGGTCGCGACCCGATCCCGAATCCGCTCGGCGACGGCCGCGGTCCGCGCGGCGGACGCGGCAACCGGACCGGCGGCGGAGGCGGCAATGCCGGTCCGGTGCCGCAGGGGCGCCGCGGCAACGACCGCGGCAGCCGCCAGGGCGAAGACCGCGCACCCGGCGGTGCCAGCCAGCCCGATCCGATGAAGACATCGCTCGGCTACATCGGCGCCGACAGCTTCTCGCGGCAGCGCAAGGAGCAGCGCCAGGGTCCCGGACGCCGCGGCGGGGGCTCGTCGGGTGGCGGGTCCGGCGGCGGCTTCGGCGGCCCGGGCGGAAACCGCCGTCGCGGGCGCTGAAAGCCGCCCGTCCAGCGCAGCCTTTGCGGGGTTTTCACCAACCCCGGGGGCTGCGCCGGTTAAAATCAGAGGCTTTGTCGACGAACGGTGCAACAAGCTTGTTGCTGCCGTGACAAATCACTTCAAAATCAAAGCTCAGGAAGCACTTCAATGGCTATCGAACGTACCCTCTCCATCATCAAGCCCGACGCCGTCGCCAAGAACGTCATCGGCAAGATCGTTTCCCGCTTCGAAGCTGCCGGCCTCAAGATCGTTGCCGCCAAGCTGGTGCATCTGTCGCGCAACGAAGCCGAGCAGTTCTACGCAGTCCACAAGGAGCGCCCCTTCTTCAAGGACCTGGTCGAATTCATGATCTCGGGCCCGGTGTTCGTGCAAGCGCTCGAAGGCGAGAACGCGATCGCCAAGAACCGCGACCTGATGGGCGCCACCGACCCGAAGAAGGCGGCTGCCGGCACCATCCGCGCCGACTTCGCCGACAGCATCGACGCCAACGCCGTCCACGGCTCCGACGCGCCTGAAACCGCAGCGAACGAAATCGCTTTCTTCTTCGCCGGCCTCAACGTCTACGCACGCTGAAGCCGCATCCGGCTGATTTCATGACCACGGCCAACCTGCTCGAATTCGATCTCGAGGGGCTGGCTGCGTTCTGCGAAAAGCTCGGCGAGAAACGCTTCCGCGCCACGCAGCTGTTCCGCTGGATCCACCAGCGTGGCGCGAGCGACTTCGCCCAGATGACCGATCTGGCGAAATCGCTGCGCGAGAAGCTCGCCACCACCGCACGCGTCGAGGCCCTGTCGGTCCTCACGCAGCACGAATCCAAGGACGGCACGATCAAGTGGCTGTTCGACGTCGGCGACGGCAATGCCGTCGAGGCCGTATTCATTCCCGAGGACGACCGCGGCACGCTGTGCGTGTCGTCCCAGGCCGGCTGCGCGGTCGGATGCCGCTTCTGCTCCACCGGGCACCAGGGCTTCAGCCGCAACCTCGGCACGGGCGAGATCGTCGCCCAGCTCTGGTTTGCCGAACACTTCCTGCGCAAGCACCTGAAGCGCGACGAACGCATCATCTCCAACGTGGTGATGATGGGCATGGGCGAGCCGCTGCAGAACTACGCAGCGCTCGTGCCGGCGCTGCGCACCATGCTCGACGACAACGCCTACGGCCTGTCGCGCCGCCGTGTGACGGTCTCGACCTCGGGCGTGGTGCCGATGATCGACCGCCTCGGTGCCGATTGCCCGGTGGCGCTCGCGGTGTCGCTGCATGCGCCCAACGACGCGCTGCGCGACGATCTCGTGCCGCTCAACCGCAAGTACCCGATCGCCGAACTGATCGAGGCCTGCAAGCGCTATCTGGCGCACGCACCGCGCGACTTCATCACCTTCGAGTACTGCATGCTCGATGGCGTCAACGACCAGCCCGAGCATGCGCGCCAACTGGTGGAGCTGGTCCGCACGCACGGCATCTCGTGCAAGTTCAATCTGATTCCGTTCAACCCGTTTCCGGCCTCGGGCCTCGTTCGCTCGCCGCAGGCGCGGGTGCTGGCATTCGCCAGGACGCTGAGCGAGGCGGGGCTCGTGACCACGGTGCGCAAGACGCGCGGCGACGACATTGACGCGGCCTGCGGACAGCTGGCGGGCGACGTCAAGGACCGCACGCGCGCGGCCGAGCGCATGGCGCAGCGCCGCGCCGGCGAACGCACCATCGTTCTGCATCCGGCCCGCAAGACTGCACCCCAGGAGCACTGACCCCATGCGCATGGCCTTTTCGACGACGACCGTGAACCTGCCGCGGCTTGCAGCCGCAGGCTTTGCCGGCGTCGCCGTGGCGTTCCTGCTTGGCGGCTGCGTCAACACCCGCACCACCACCACCAGCCTTGCCGACAACAATTCGAGCACGGGCAACCAGGTGGCGGCCGAATCCGACGAGGCCAACCGACAGCGCCGTGCGCGCCTGCGCCTGGAGCTGGCTGCGGGCTACTTTCAGCAGGGCCAGACCAGCGTCGCGCTCGAGGAGATCCAGCAGGCGCTGGCCATCGAACCCAACAACGCCGATGCCTACAACCTGCGCGGCCTCGTCTACATGCGGCTCGAGAATCCCGGCCTGGCCGAAGACAGCTTTCGCCGCGCCATCGCGATCAATCCGCGCGACGCCGACGCGCGGCACAACTACGGCTGGCTGCTGTGCCAGCAGAAGCGCTATGGCGATGCGGCTCAGCAGTTCACCGGCGCGCTCGCAGTGCCGGGCTACACCGACCGCGCCAAGACGCTGATGACGCAAGGCGTCTGCCAGCTGCAGGGCGGCCAGCGCGCCGAGGCAGAGCGCAGTCTGCTGCAGGCCTACGAGCTCGATGCGGGCAATCCGGTGGTGGGTTTCAACCTGGCGTCGCTGCTCGCGCAGCGCGAAGAATGGTCGCGTGCGCAGTTCTACATTCGCCGCGTCAACAACAGCCCCTCTGCGAGTGCCGAGACGCTGTGGCTCGGCATCAAGATCGAACGACGGCTCAACAATCGCGAAGCAGTGGCGCAACTGGGAGGCCAGCTGCAACGCCGCTTCTCGCAATCGAAGGAAGCCATCGCGTACGAGCGCGGGAATTTCAATGACTGAACGGGTTTCGGAGTTCGGCACTTCCGCGGCACTGCCGATCGAGGAAGGCGACATCACGCACAAGACGGCCGGTGACTTGCTCCGCGAAGCACGCGAAGCGCACGGACTGCACATCGAAATGGTGGCCGCGGCGCTCAAGGTGCCGCCGCAGAAGCTGATCGCGCTCGAGGCCGACGACATCGCCGCGCTGCCCGATCCGGTCTTTGCGCGCGCGCTGGCCAGCAGTGTCTGCCGTGCGCTCCGGATCGATTCCGGGCCGGTGCTCGCCAAGCTGCCGGGCGCGCAGCGCGCGGCGCTGGCCGAGGCCGACCGCACGCTCAAGGCCAGTGTCGTCTCGCGAAAGCCGCGATGGAACGGTGGCCGCAGCAGCGGGCTTCCGTCGCGCGCCTTGCTGACCGTGGTGGGGCTGCTGCTCGTGGGCGCGGCCCTGTTGTTCTGGCTGCCGCAGTCGGTCTTCGATCAGATCGGCGCTTCCGTCTCGCGCTGGACCACCGAGGGCGCGTCCGACGCCCCGGCCGCCTCCGCCGCAGGTGCAGGTGCAGGTGCAGCCGGCGGGTCGTCGGTGGTGGTCGAAAACGCTGCGGTTTCGCCCGCGCTGCCCGCATCTGCAGCAGCGGCAGCTTCGCCTGCCGCCACCCAGCCGGTGCCTGGCGCGAACACCGCCGCAGTGGCGGCGGCAGCGTCGACGACGTCCGCCGCACCCGGCACAGGCCAGCCGCTGGTGTTCGTCGCGCGCGAGGAATGCTGGGTCACGGTCACCGAAACCGGCGGCAGGGTCTTGCTACGCCGCAGCCTGCAGGCCGGCGAGACCGTCGGCCTCTCGGGCGCGTTGCCGCTGTCGGTGGTGGTGGGGCGCGCCTCGGCCGTCGACGTGCAGGTACGCGGAAAGCCGTTCGACCTGAAGCCGTTCGCGCGCGGCGGCGGCGTGGCCCGTTTCGAGGTGAAAGCGCAATGACCGACTGCAGCCCGCAACCCATCGCCGCGGCGGCGCCCAAGCCGCGCCGCTCCCGCCAGGCCAGCGTGGTCTGGGGCTCGCGCATCGTCACCGTCGGCGGCGATGCGCCGGTGCGCGTGCAATCGATGACCAACACCGACACGGTCGATGCCATCGGCACGGCCATCCAGGTGAAGGAACTCGCCCAGGCCGGCTCGGAGATGGTTCGCATCACCGTCAACACGCCCGAGGCGGCGGCGCAGGTGCCCTACATCCGCGAGCAGCTCGACCGCATGGGCATCGACGTGCCGCTTGTCGGCGACTTCCACTACAACGGCCACCGCCTGCTCACCGACTACCCGGCCTGCGCCGAGGCGCTGAGCAAGTACCGCATCAACCCCGGCAACGTGGGCAAGGGCGACAAGAAGGACCGGCAGTTCGGCCAGATGATCGATGCGGCGATGCGCTGGAACAAGCCGGTGCGCATCGGCGTGAACTGGGGCAGCCTCGACCAGGAGCTGCTCGCGAGCCTGATGGACACCAACAGCCGGCGCCCCGAACCGTGGGAAGCCCGGCAGGTGATGTACGAGGCGCTGATCACCTCGGCCATCGAGTCCGCGAAGCTGGCCGAGTCGATGGGCATGGCCGGCAACCAGGTCATCCTGTCGTGCAAGGTAAGCGGCGTGCAGGACCTGATCTCCGTCTACCGCGAGCTGGCACAACGCTGCGACTACCCGCTGCACCTGGGCCTCACCGAGGCCGGCATGGCGACAAAGGGCACGGTGGCGTCGGCCGCGGCACTGGCGATCCTGCTGCAGGAGGGCATCGGCGACACGATCCGCGTCTCGCTCACGCCGCAGCCGGGTGAGTCGCGCACGCAGGAGGTGTTGATCGCCTCCGAGATCCTGCAGGCGCTCGGCCTGCGCGTGTTCGTGCCGAGCGTCACCGCCTGCCCGGGCTGTGGCCGCACCACCAGCACCACGTTCCAGGAACTCGCCAAGCAGATCGACGACTACCTGCGCATGCAGATGCCGGTCTGGCGCAAGAAGTACCCCGGCGTCGAGGCGATGAAGGTGGCCGTCATGGGCTGCATCGTCAACGGTCCCGGCGAAAGCAAGCATGCCGACATCGGCATCAGCCTGCCGGGCACCGGCGAGGCCCCCGCGGCGCCGGTCTTCATCGACGGCGAGAAGGCCCTGACGCTGCGCGGCGACAATATCGCCAACGAGTTCCACCAGCTCGTCGAAAACTACATCGAAAAGCGCTTCGGCCAGCCCCAGGCTGCCGACGTCGCCTGACCACTTTCTCCCATGGCTGAAAAGATCAATGCCGTCAAAGGCATGAACGACATATTGCCGGCGAGCGTGCCGCGCACCGACCGCCTGCCTGATTCGGCCCTGTGGTCGTGGTTCGAGCAGACCGTGCGGCAGCTGCTGTCGCGCTACGGCTACCAGTACATGCTGACGCCGGTGGTCGAGCCGACCGCGCTGTTCGTGCGCGGCCTCGGCGAGGTCACCGACATCGTCGAGAAGGAGATGTACTCGTTCACCGACGCGATGAACGGCGACAAGCTCACGCTGCGCCCCGAGGCCACGGCCGGCATCGTGCGCGCGATGGTCGAGCACAACGCGCTCTACAACGGGCCGCTGCGCCTGTGGACGATGGGTCCGATGTTCCGCCATGAGCGGCCGCAGAAGGGCCGCTACCGGCAGTTCCACCAGCTCGACGTCGAAGCGCTGGGCTTTGCCGGCCCCGACGTGGACGCCGAGCTGATCCTGATGGTCCGTGCGCTGTGGCGCGAACTCGGGCTGGTCGAGGGCGCGCACGTGCGCCTGGAGATCAACAGCCTGGGCCAGCCCGCCGAGCGGCAGGCGCACCGTGAAGCGCTGATCCGCCATTTCGAGGCGCATGCGGAGCTGCTCGACGCCGATGCCCAGCGGCGCCTGCACAGCAATCCGCTGCGCATCCTCGACACCAAGAACCCCGCCATGCAGGCCGTGGTCGAGGCCGCGCCGCAGCTGATGGATTTTCTCGGCGAGGCATCGCGCGCGCACTTCGATGCGGTGCGCGGCGTGCTCGATGCTGCCGGGCTGGGCTACCGCGTGAATCCGCGCCTGGTGCGCGGCATGGACTACTACAACCTGACGGTCTTCGAGTGGGTCACCGACCAGCTCGGCTCGCAGGGCACCGTCTGCGGCGGCGGCCGCTACGACGGCCTGATCGGCCAGATGGGCGGCAAGCCCGCGCCGGCCGTGGGCTTCGGCCTGGGCATCGAGCGGCTGCTGCTGCTGATCCAGGAACTGCGCCTGCCGGTCCCCGCTGCGTCCCCGATGGCCTATGCCGTCGTGCCCTCGGCTGCCGTGCTGCCGCAGGCGATGGCGGCGATCGAGCAGTTGCGCGCTGCTGGCATCAGCGTGCTGCAGCATGCGGGCGGCGGCGGCATGAAGGCGCAGTTCAAGAAAGCCGACGCGAGCGGCGCAGCCTATGCGCTGATCTTCGGTGAGGACGAACTCTCGCGCTGCGAGGTCACCGTCAAATCCCTGCGCGGCGGCGATGGCGAACAGGTGGCACGGCCCCTCGCCGACGTGGCCGCCTGGGCCGCCACCCTACAATCCCCGGCTGCTCCCAACACCTGAAGCGCATGGCAACCCATCTCGACCTCGACGAACAGGAACAGCTCGACCAGCTCAAGCATTTCTGGAATTCCTACGGCACCCTGATCACCTGGGTCGTGCTGCTCGTGGCCGGTGCCTTCGTGGCCTGGAACGGCTGGCAGTACTACCAGCGCAGCCAGGCCGCGCAAGCCTCGGCGCTCTACGACGAGCTGGAACGCAGCGCGCAGGCCGGCGATGCCGAGCGCATCCAGCGCGTCCTGGGCGACATGAAGGAGCGTTTCGCGCGCACCGCGTACGCGCAGCAGGCGGGCCTGCTCGCGGCGAAGACCTTCTACGAGAAGGGCAAGCCCGAGGAATCGCGCGCCGCGCTCGGCTGGGTCGCGCAGAACGCCGCAGACCCCGGCTACAAGGCGGTCGCCAAGCTGCGGCTCGCGGCCGAACTGCTCGACAGCAAGTCGTACGACGAAGCGCTCAAGCAGCTCGATGGCGAGGTGCCGAAGGAATTCGAGCCGCTCGTGGCCGACCGCAAGGGCGACATCTACATGGCCCAGGGCAAGCGCGAGCAGGCACAGGCCGAATACCGCAAAGCCTGGACCGGCCTCGGTCCCACGTCGGACTACCGGCGCCTCGTCGAATTCAAGCTCAACGCTTCCGGCGTGGACCCGAAGAGCCTTGCGCCCGTGATCACGGTCACGCCCGCCGCCCCCCAAACTTCCTGATCGCACCATGAATTTCAAGCGTTTCTTGCAGGAATCGCACGCACTGCGCGTCGGTTCGGCCATTGTTCTGGTCGCCATGCTCGCCGCGTGCTCCGGCACCAGCAAACCCAAGCCCACCGAACTGCCGGCGAACCCCTCGCTGTTCGGTGTGCGTCAGGCCTGGAGCGTGCGCATCCCGGCGGTGAAGTTCCCACTCGCCATCGACGTGAGCGGCGACACCGTGACCGTCGCGGGCAGCGACGGCACCGTGGTCGCCATCGATGCCCGCGCGGGCCGCGAGACCTGGCGCGCCAATGCCGGTGCCCCGCTGGCCGCTGGCGTCGGCAGCGACGGTTCGCTGGCCGCCGTGGTCACGGAGAACAACGAACTGGTGGCGATCGAGGGCGGCAAGGTCCTGTGGAAGCAGCGGCTCACGGCGCAGGCCTTCACGGCGCCGCTGGTCGCCGGCCGCCGCGTCTTCGTGCAGACCGCCGACCGCACCATCAGCGCCTGGGACGGCCAGAGCGGCCGCCGCCTGTGGCTGCAGCAGCGCACGGCCGAGAATCTCGTGCTCCGGAAGTCGGGCGTGCTGATCGCCGTGGGCGACACGCTGGTCTCGGGCATCGGTGGCCGCCTGGTCGGCCTCAATCCGGCCAACGGCACCTCGCGCTGGGAAGCACCGATCTCGGCACCGCGCGGCACCAACGACGTCGAGCGCCTGGTCGACCTGACCGGCAGCGTGAGCCGTGTCGGCGACACCGTCTGCGCGCGCGCCTACTACGCCAACGTCGGCTGCGTCGACACGCTTCGCGGCCAGCTGCTCTGGAGCAAGCCGGCCATGGGCGCCGAGGGCGTGAGCGGCGACGAAGGCTTCGTCTACGGCACAGAGGCCGACGGCAGCGTCACGGCCTGGCGCCGCGCCGACGGTGAGCGCGCCTGGCAATCGACGCGCTTCAAGCACCGCGTACTGACCGGGCCGCTGGCTGTCGGCCGCTCGCTCGTCATCGGCGAAAGCACCGGCACGCTGCACTTCGTCTCGCGCGAAGACGGCGCGCTCCTCAACCGTGTGACGCCCGACGGCTCCGCCATTGCCGTGACGCCTGTGCTGTCCGACAACACGGTGGTCGTGGTGACCGCCAACGGCGGCGTGTTCGGCTATCGCCCCGAATGATCTTCTGCAAGGCCCGACCATGAAAACCGCGCCAACGAAAGGCCGGCCATGAAGCCGGTCGTGGCCCTGGTCGGGCGTCCGAACGTCGGCAAATCGACCCTGTTCAACCGCCTGACGCAGACGCGCGACGCCATCGTCGCCGACTTCGCGGGGCTCACGCGCGACCGCCACTATGGCAACGGTCGCCAGGGCAAGCACGAGTTCATCGTCATCGACACCGGCGGCTTCGAGCCCGACGCGGGCAGCGGCATCTTCAAGGAGATGGCCAAGCAGACGCGCCAGGCGGTCGCCGAGGCCGATGTGGTGATCTTCGTCGTCGACGCGCGCGAAGGGCTCTCGGCGCAGGACCACGAGATCGCCAACGAGCTGCGCCGGCTCGGCAAGCCGTGCCTGCTGGTGGCGAACAAGGCCGAGGGCATGCAAGACGGCACCAAGCTCGTGGATTTCTACGAACTCGGTTTCGGCGAGGTGTACGGCATCTCGGCCGCGCACGGGCAGGGCATCCGCGACCTGGTCGAGCTCGCGCTGGCGCCGCTGAACCTTGCCGACCCCGACGAAGAGTCCGACGAGGAAGACGTCAACAAGCCGATCAAGCTGGCGGTGGCAGGCCGGCCCAACGTGGGCAAGTCGACGCTGATCAACACCTGGCTCGGCGAAGAGCGGCTCGTGGCCTTCGACCTGCCCGGCACCACGCGCGACGCCATCAGCGTGCCCTTCGAGCGCAACGGCCAGCGCTTCGAACTCATCGATACCGCCGGGCTGCGCCGCAAGGGCAGGGTGTTCGAGGCGATCGAGAAGTTCTCGGTCGTGAAGACGCTGCAGGCCATCGAGTCGGCCAACGTCGTGCTGCTGCTGCTCGACGCGACCCAGGGCGTGACCGACCAGGACGCGCACATCGCGGGCTACATCCTCGAGAGCGGGCGGGCGGTCGTGATCGCCATCAACAAGTGGGACGCGGTCGACAGCTACCAGCGCGAGCAGATCCAGCGGCAGATCGAGACCCGGCTGCCGTTCCTCAAGTTCGCCTCGCTGCATTTCATCTCGGCCATCAAGCGTCAGGGCCTCGGGCCGGTGTGGCAGGCCATTGCGCAGGCCCACAAGTCGGCCACGCGCAAGATGTCCACGCCGGTGCTGACGCGACTGCTGCTCGAGGCGGTGCAGTTCCAGGCGCCCAAGCGCGCCGGCATGTTCCGGCCCAAGCTGCGCTATGCGCATCAGGGCGGGATGAACCCGCCGGTGATCATCATCCACGGCAATTCGCTCGAGCACGTCACGGAGGCCTACAAGCGCTTCCTCGAAGGGCGCTTCCGCAAGGAGTTCGACCTCGTGGGCACGCCGCTGCGCATCCAGTTCAAGAGTTCGCAGAACCCGTTTGTCGACAAGGACGGCTGAGGGCGCTTGGCGACCGATGGCTGCCGATGAGCGGCGAGAGGGCCGAAAGTTCCGACTTTTGAGTCCCGTTATTTTTAGAAGGCCTTTGGCACCGGCTGCTGCAGCGCGGAAACCCTGTGTTAAGGTCCATCGCTCCAACAACTACTCTTGAACACGGAGAATATCGTGAGCAATAAAGGGCAACTCCTACAAGACCCGTTTCTGAACACCCTGCGTCGCGAGCACGTGCCGGTCTCCATTTACTTGGTGAACGGTATCAAGCTGCAGGGCCAGATCGAGTCTTTCGACCAGTATGTCGTGCTGCTTCGCAACACGGTGACACAGATGGTCTACAAGCACGCCATTTCCACCATCGTGCCAGGTCGTGCCGTCAACTTCTCGGCCAACGAGAACGACGACGCCGCAGCCTGATCGCGCGGAGCGCGGCGGCAACCCCGCCGCGCTTTTTCCTTATCGAATTCCCGCTTGTCTGATCTGAACTCCCGCCAGGAAGGCGCCGCCGTTCTCGTCGGTGTCGATTTCGGGTTGCCCCATTTCGACAGTGAACTCGAGGAACTCGGCCTGCTTGCGCAGACCGCCGGCCTCGAGCCTGTTGCCCGTCTCGTCTGCAAGCGCAAGGCCCCCGACGCGGCACTCTTCGTCGGCAGCGGCAAGGCCGACGAGATCAAGGAACTCGCCGCCATGCACCGTGCGAGCGAGGTCATCTTCGACCAGTCGCTGAGCCCGGCGCAGCAGCGCAACCTCGAACGCCAGCTCGATATTGCGGTGTACGACCGCACCTTTCTTATCCTCGAGATCTTCGCCCAGCGCGCACGCTCGCACGAAGGCAAGCTGCAGGTCGAGCTGGCCCGGCTGCGTTACCTGAGCACGCGCCTTGTGCGCCGCTGGTCCCACCTCGAGCGCCAGACCGGCGGTGCCGGCGTGCGCGGCGGCCCGGGCGAGAAGCAGATCGAGCTCGACCGCCGCATGATCAACGAATCGATCAAGCGCACGCGCGAGCGGCTCGCCAAGGTGCAGAAGCAGCGCGGCACCCAGCGCCGCCAGCGCGAGCGCCGCGAGACCTTCAACATCTCGCTCGTGGGCTACACCAACGCGGGCAAGTCGTCGCTCTTCAACGCGCTGGTCAAGGCTCGCGCCTATGCGGCCGACCAGCTCTTTGCCACGCTCGACACGACCACGCGCAACCTCTACCTGGGCGACGCCGGCCGCAAGGTGTCGATCTCCGACACCGTGGGCTTCATTCGCGACCTGCCGCACGGCCTGGTCGATGCGTTCAAGGCCACGCTGCAGGAGGCCGTCGATGCCGACCTGCTGCTGCACGTGATCGATGCCTCCAACCCGCATTACCCCGAGCAGATGGCCGAGGTGCAGTTGGTGTTGCGCGAGATCGGCGTTGAAGCCATTCCGCAACTTCTGGTGTTCAACAAGCTCGACGCTCTTGAAAGCGCGCAGCATCCGCTGCATCTGCAGGACGAAATGGAAATCGACGGCGCACAGGTCCCCCGCATCTTCCTGAGCGCACGAAGCGGCGAGGGCTTGCCCCTGCTGCGCACCGAACTGGCGCGTCGGTCGGGTTCGCTCGACGCTACGATGACCCCAGAAGCGGACACTGAATTGCACGGTGACGCCCGTTGATTGGGCACAATCCCGCCACTGACAAGAGAACGAAGCGAATGAATGCAAAGCCAGCGTGGAGTGGGTTTCTGGGCATGTTCAACCTGAACGATGGCCGGTGGGGTCGTGGCGATGAGCCGGCCTCCGGCGGCGATCGCCCGAACGGCAACCGGCCGCCCGACGCAGACCCTCCGGGCGTACCCACGCCCCCGCCTTCGGGCAATAACAACAACAACGGCAACCGCCCTCGCGGCCAAGGGCCGAACCAGGGCCCGCCGGACCTCGACGAACTCTGGCGCGACCTCAATCGCAAGCTCGGCGGCTTCTTCGGCGGCAAGGGCGGCGGCGGCGGACGTTCCGGCGGCCCGGGCGGCGGCGGCAATGGCTACCGGCCCGACATGAAGAACGCGGGCTTCGGCATCGGACTGGTCGCCGTCGTGGCGCTTCTCATCTGGCTCGGCACCGGCTTCTTCATCGTGAACGAAGGCCAGCAGGCCGTGATCACGCAGTTCGGTAGCTATAAGACGACCGTGGGCGCCGGCTTTAATTGGCGGCTCCCGTATCCGATCCAGCGCCACGAGGTGGTGGTGGTCACGCAGATCCGCTCGACCGACGTGGGCCGCGATGCGATCGTGCGCTCCACGGGCCTGCGCGAGTCGGCCATGCTGACCCAGGACGAGAACATTGTCGAGATCAAGTTCGCGGTGCAATACCGCTTGAGCGATGCGCGGGCTTATCTGTACGAAAGCAAGTCGCCTGCTGAAACCGTCGTGCAGGTCGCGGAGACCGCCGTGCGCGAGGTGGTGGGCAGCATGAAGATGGACGCGGCGCTGGCCGAGGAACGCGACCAGATCGCGCCGCGCGTTCGCACGCTGATGCAGACCATTCTCGACCGCTACAAGGTCGGCGTCGAAGTCGTCAACATCAACCTGCAGCAGGGCGGTGTGCGTCCGCCAGAGCAGGTGCAGGCGGCTTTCGACGACGTGCTCAAGGCCGGCCAGGAACGCGAGCGCGCCAAGAACGAGGCGCAGGCCTATGCCAACGACGTGGTGCCGCGCGCAACGGGTACTGCTTCGCGTCTCCAGGAAGAGTCCGAGGCTTACAAGGCGCGCATCGTTGCGCAGGCGCAGGGCGATGCCGGCCGCTTCGCCGCGGTGCTGGCCGAGTACCAGAAGGCCCCGCAGGTCACACGCGACCGCATGTACACCGACGCGATGCAACAGATCTACGCCAGTACCACCAAGGTGCTGGTCGACACCAAGCAGGGCTCGAACCTGCTCTACCTGCCGCTCGACAAGCTCATGCAGCAAAGCGGCGGCAACCAGGCCATCACCCCGGTCGATGCCGCCAGCCCCAGCGTGGCCGGCACTGCGCCGCCGCAATCGTCGGTGATCCCGGTGGCGCCCACTTCGGGCGACAACCGTGCCCGCGACGGCCGCTCGCGCGACCGCGACGTGCGTTGAACAGGCCAGGAAGAAGAACATGAACAGAATCGGATTCATCGCCTCGTCGTTCCTCGTGCTGCTGTTGCTGCTGAGCTCCACGCTCTTCGTGGTCGACCAGCGGCAATTCGGCGTGGTGTACGCGCTCGGCGAGATCAAGCAGGTCATCACCGAGCCGGGCCTCAACTTCAAGATGCCGCCGCCATTCCAGAACGTGTCGTACATCGACAAGCGCCTGCTCACGCTCTCGAGCGTCGAGACCGAGCCGATGCTCACGGCTGAGAAGCAGCGCGTGGTGATCGATTGGTACGTGCGCTGGCGCATCACCGATCCGCAGGCCTACATCCGCAATGTGGGGCTCGACGAAAACGCGGGCGCGATGCAACTCAACCGCGTGGTGCGCAACGCCTTCCAGGAAAACATCAACAAGCGCACCGTGCGCGACCTGATTTCGTCGCGCCGCGAAGAACTCATGACCGATGTGCAGCGCGAAGTGCTCGCCGTGGTGAAGGGCGCCAAGCCCTGGGGCGTGGACGTGGTGGACGTGCGCATCACGCGCGTCGACTATGTCGAGGCCATCACCGAGTCGGTCTATCGCCGCATGGAGGCCGAGCGCAAGCGCGTGGCCAACGAGCTGCGCTCGACGGGATTCGCCGAAGGCGAAAAGATCCGTGCCGACGCCGATCGCCAGCGCGAAGTGATCGTGGCCAATGCCTACCGCGACGCGCAGAAGATCAAGGGCGAGGGCGATGCGCAGGCGGCCGCGGCCTACAGCGAGGCGTTCGGGCGCGATCCGCAGTTCGCGCAGTTCTACCGCAGCCTCGAGGCCTACAAGCAGAGCTTCAACAAGAAGAGCGACGTGATGGTGGTCGACCCGTCGTCCGACTTCTTCCGCGCCATGCAGGGTGCCGGCACGCCGGCAGGCAACGCGCCGCGCCGCTGATCCGGCGCCCCGGGACGTGAGCGCCGAGACGTTCTGGAGCGCGCTGGCGCTGGTGCTGGTGATCGAGGGCATCCTGCCCCTCGTTTCACCGGGCGGCTGGCGCCGCGGCTTCGGCCAGCTTATGCAGCTGCGCGACGGCCAGCTGCGCTTCTTCGGGCTCTGCAGCATCCTGCTCGGACTCGTCCTGCTCCTGATTTTCTAGGGCTTGTGGCCGGGCCCCGGCGCCGCCCCGGTAGAATCCCGGTTTAACCACGCCCCCGATCCTCATGTCCGCCTGGGTCCTCCCGGATCACATTGCCGATGTGCTGCCCTCCGAGGCGCGCCACATTGAAGAACTTCGACGCCAGCTGCTCGATACCGCCCGTGGCTATGGCTACGAGCTGGTGATGCCGCCGCTGCTCGAGCACCTTGAGTCGCTGCTGTCGGGCACCGGCGAGGCGCTCGACCTCCAGACCTTCAAGCTCGTCGACCAGCTGTCGGGCCGCAGCATGGGCCTTCGGGCCGATACCACGCCCCAGGTGGCGCGCATCGATGCCCACCTGCTCAATCGCGAAGGCGTGGCGCGGCTGTGCTACTGCGGACCGGTGCTGCACACGCGGCCCGATCGACCGCATGCCACGCGCGAGCCGCTGCAGTTCGGCGCCGAGATCTACGGCCATGCCGCCCTCGAGGCCGACACCGAGATCCTGCTGCTGGCGCTCGACTGCCTGCAGGCTTCGGGCCTGGACGACGGCCTGATCGTCGACCTGGCCGACGCACGCATCGTGCGCGCGCTGTTCGCGGGCGTGCCTGCCGATGGCGCTGCGCTGGCGCGCGTGCATGCGGCGCTTGTCGCCAAGGACGCGAGCGAGCTGCATGCGCTCACGCGCGATTTCCCGGCCGCCTCGCGCGACGGGCTGCGCGCGCTGGTCCAGCTCTACGGCGACTCCGCCGTGCTCGACGAGGCCGCGAAGGCGCTCAAGGCCATTCCCGGGGTCGATGCGGCGCTGGCCGGGCTGCGGCAATTGGCCGCCAGCCTGAACGGTCATACCGGCCGGCAGATCAGTTTCGACCTGGCCGACCTGCGCGGCTATGCGTACTACAGCGGCATGCGCTTTGGCATCTACGCGCCCGGCGCTGCCGATGCGCTGGTGCGTGGCGGGCGCTACGACGAGGTTGGCGCCGTGTTCGGCCGCAACCGTCCCGCCGTGGGCTTCAGCCTCGACGTGCGCGAGCTGGTCGGCGTGCTGCCGGCACGGCCACTGCGCGCCGCGATCCGTGCGCCCTGGAGCGACGCGGCCGGCCTGCACGAGGCCATCGCCGGCCTGCGCCGCGCCGGCGAGGTCGTGGTGTGCGTGCTGCCGGGCCACAGCAGCGAAATCGATGAATTCCATTGCGACCGCGAGCTCGTCGAGCAAGCGGGGCAGTGGCGGGTCCTGGCCATCTGAATCTTTGAAGTAATGGAACGAGCATGAGCGTAACCACCGGAAGAAACGTGGTCGTCGTTGGCACCCAATGGGGCGACGAGGGCAAGGGCAAGCTGGTCGACTGGCTGACGGAAAGCGCCCAGGGCGTGGTCCGCTTCCAGGGCGGCCACAACGCGGGCCACACGCTGGTCATCAACGGCGTGAAGACGGCGCTGCACCTGATCCCGAGCGGCATCATGCGTCCGGGCGTCAAGTGCTACATCGGCAACGGCGTGGTGCTGTCGGCCGCCAAGTTGTTCGAGGAGATCGAAGGGCTCGAGAAGGTCGGCGTCGAGGTGCGTTCGCGCCTGCGCATCAGCGAGGCCTGCCCGCTGATCCTGCCGTTCCATGCCGCGCTCGACATCGCACGCGAGGCCTACCGCGAAAAGGGTGGCGTCGAGAAGATCGGCACCACCGGCCGCGGCATCGGCCCGGCCTACGAGGACAAGATCGCACGCCGCGCGCTGCGCGTGCAGGACCTGAAGCATCCCGAGCGCTTCGCCACCAAGCTGCGCGTGCTGCTCGACCTGCACAACCACGTGCTGACGCAGGTGCTGGGCGCGCCCGCGATCGACTTCGACGAGGTGTTCGACGAGGCGATGCGCCACGCGGTGCTGCTCAAGCCGATGATGGCCGACGTCTCCCGCGAGCTGAACGACGCGCACAAGGCCGGCGCCAACCTGCTGTTCGAAGGTGCGCAGGGCACGCTGCTCGACGTGGACCACGGCACCTACCCGTACGTCACCTCGAGCAACTGCGTCGCGGGCAACGCGGCCGCGGGTTCGGGTGTCGGCCCGGGCATGCTGCACTACATCCTCGGCATCACGAAGGCCTATTGCACGCGCGTTGGCGGCGGTCCGTTCCCGACCGAACTCGACTGGGCCACGCCGGGCACGCCGGGCTACCACATGAGCACCGTGGGCGCCGAAAAAGGCGTGACGACGGGCCGCAGCCGCCGCTGCGGCTGGTTCGATGCCGCGCTGCTCAAGCGCTCGGCCCAGGTCAACGGCCTGTCGGGCCTGTGCATCACCAAGCTCGACGTGCTCGACGGACTCGAGAAGCTCGAGCTGTGCACCGGCTACGAACTCGACGGCGAGAAGACCGACATCCTGCCGATGGGCGCCGACGAGATCGAGCGTTGCACGCCGATCTACGAGACGCTCGAAGGCTGGAGCGAAAGCACAGTGGGCGTCACGCAGTTCGACAAGCTGCCGGTCAATGCGCGGCTCTACCTGCAGCGCATCGAGCAGATCACCGGCGTGCCGATCCACATGGTCTCGACCAGCCCGGATCGCGACCACACCATCATGATGCGTCACCCCTACCTGGCCGACTGAAGAGGAAACAAGAATCATGTTGACCGAAGACGGCAAGCATCTCTACGTCAGCTACGACGAGTACCACAACCTGATCGAGAAGCTCGCGATCAAGGTGCACCAGTCGGGCTGGGAGTTCGACACCATCCTCTGTCTCGCGCGCGGCGGCATGCGCCCGGGCGACGTGCTGTCGCGCATCTTCGACAAGCCGCTGGCCATCATGTCGACGAGCTCGTACCGCGCCGACGCGGGCACGGTGCAGGGCCACCTCGACATCGCCCGCTTCATCACCACGCCCAAGGGCGAGATCGCGGGACGGGTGCTGCTGGTCGACGACCTGGCCGACTCGGGCCACACGCTGCATGCGGTGATGGACATGCTGCGCAACAACTACAAGCCCATCACCGAGCTGCGCAGCGCGGTGCTCTGGACCAAGGCCTTGTCGACCTTCACGCCCGACTACTCGGTCGAGTACCTCGCGACCAACCCCTGGATCCACCAGCCTTTCGAAGGCTACGACTCGCTCGGCCCTGAGAAGCTGCTCGAGAAGTGGTCGGTCTGAGCGTTCTCTAGAACATCGCGGTGTAGCGCCGCTGCATCTCTTCGGGCGTGAGCTTCTCGATGCTGTGGCCCACGTTCCAGCGATGGCCGAAAGGATCGCGGAACACGCCCGAACGCTCGCCATAGAAATGGTCCTGCGGCGCCATGTCGAGCGTGGCGCCGGCCGCGACCGCGCGCGCGACCACCGCATCCGCGTCGTCCACGTGCAGGTGCAGCGTCACGGCGCTGCCGCCCAGCGTCTTTGCGCTGCGGATGCCGTATTCGGCGAACTCGTCCGAGATCATCAGGATCGCACCGTTGTGGAAGTCGAGTTCCGCATGGCCGATGCGGCCGCTGGGTTCGGTGAGCCGGAAGATCTCCTTGACTTCGAAGACCTCGCAATAAAAGTCGATCGCCGCTGCCGCATCGTGGACGCAGACGTAGGGGAAGAGTTCGTGGATCGCCATGGACTGCCTTTTTTCTTTCTTTCAGATGCAAGGGATGTGGCCGTCATTCTGGAATCCGGCGCACGCCTTGTCTTGAACGAATTTGACCCTCAACCGCCGGCACATGCCGCGGCGAGGGCGAGCCCTGGCGCCGCCAGGCCTGCGGCGGCATGCCCGCGAATACCGAGAATGCGCGGCTCAGGTGGGCCTGATCGCTGTAGCCGGCCGCGAACGCGATGTCGGTCCAGCTGCGGTGCGGATCGGCGGCCAGCGCGAGCGCCCGGTCGAAGCGCTTCACACGCGCGTATTCCTTCGGCGCCAGCCCGACCCCTTCGCGAAAGCGTGCGATGAAATGGCGGTGGCTCAAGCCGCTGCGGGCTGCCAGGTCTGCCATCGACACTTCGCGCGCCCGGTCGAGCAGGCCCAGTGCCGACGCGACACCCGGATGCAGCCCATGCAGGCCGGCGCGCAGGGCGGCGGCGATGCGCTGCGCGAGCAGGGCTTCGAACACCGCCAGTTGCCGCTCGAGGCTCGGCGCCGCATGCAGCTGTTCGAGTGCCGCATCGGCCTGTGCCTGGCCCCACAGCGCGTCGAGCGGCGTGTGCGTCGCGGCCAGCGCGCCTTCCGGGGCGCCCAGCAGCATCCGCGCGGCGCCAGGCGCCAGTTGCGCACCGATGGAGCGCGTGGCGACAGAGACATCGCGCAGGTAGAAGGCCGAACGCGCGCCGCCGACGATCGCGTGGCCGAAGCTCTGGCCCCGCGTATCGGCTGCGCTGCCGAACAGCATCAAGGGCGGGCCCGAGAGACGGAACACCAGGTGCATGCCGCCCGTGGGCAGCACGTGCTCGCGCGCGCCCGGCCGTTCGGCCGCGGCGCCCGTGGGGGCCCAGGCCCACAGCAGGCGCACATAGGGCCGCAGGGCGGCGCAAGGCGGCCTCGTCAGCTGCTGCATGCTGCGGCGCCGGTGGAAAACAGGCTGTTGCCCATCGGCGCATTGTGCGGCGGAATGCCGCGCTAGCATCGGGGCCATGAGCAAGCCCTCCACGACCCTGATCCACCATCCCTACACGCCGCCCGCCAGCTTTGCCGCGCCGCAGCCCGGCATCTACAAGGCCTCGACCGTGTTCTTCGCCGACGTGGCTGCGATGCGGGCGCGCGACTGGAAGACCAAGGCCGGCTACACCTACGGCCTGCATGGCACACCGACCACCTTCACGCTCGAGGAGCGGCTCGCGACGCTCGAGGGCGGCACCGAAACCCTGCTGGTCCCGAGCGGCCTCGCGGCCATCTCGCTGGTGGCTTTCGCCTTCCTCAAGAGCGGCGACGAGGTGCTGATCCCCGACAACGCCTATGGCCCCAACAAGGCGCTCGCCACCGGCGAGCTCGCGAATTTCGGCATCACGCACCGCCTCTACGACGCAATGAACCCAGCCGACCTGGCGGCGAAGCTTTCCGAGCGGACCCGGCTGGTCTGGGTCGAGGCGGCGGGCTCGGTCACGATGGAGTTCCCCGACCTGCCGGCGCTCGTGGGTGCCTGCCGCGCGCGCGGCGTGCTCACGGCGCTCGACAACACCTGGGGCGCGGGCCTGGCCTTCGCGCCGTTCGATCTCGGCGGCAGCGGCCAGGGCGTGGACATCTCGGTGCATGCGCTCACCAAATACCCGAGCGGCGGCGGCGACGTGCTCATGGGCAGCGTGACCACGCGCGACGAGCGGCTGCACCGCGCGCTCAAGCTCACGCACATGCGCCTGGGCTTCGGCGTGGGCGTGGGCGACGTCGAAACGCTTCTGCGCTCGCTGCCGAGCATCGGCCTGCGCTACGCTGCGCACGACCGCGCGGCGCGCGAGCTGGCACGCTGGCTGGCCGACCGGACCGAGATCGCCCAGGTGCTGCATCCGGCGCTCGAAGGATCGCCGGGCCATGCGAACTGGCGTGCGCTTTGTGGCGCCACAGACCTTGCCGCGGGACTGTTCTCGGTCGTGTTCGACGCGCGCTTCAGCAACGAGCAGGTCGACCGTTTCTGCGACAGCCTGGCGCTGTTCAGGCTCGGCTATTCGTGGGGCGGGCCGATCAGCCTCGTGGTGCCGTACGACATCGGCCTGATGCGCGATGCCAGCGTCGCACGCTGGCCGCACAAGGGCACGCTCGTGCGCTTTTCGGTCGGGCTCGAGGACGTCGAGGACCTGCGCGCCGACCTGGCGCAGGCGCTGGCGAAGATGTAGGCCGGCGTGGGCTCCAGCCGGCTTTGCAAGGTGTGTTCGAGTTCGAAACACCGGCCGGCCGGGTGCCTTGAGTCGGTCGCGATATCGCTTACAGTAGGCCACGCGCAGTCACTTTGACTGCTTCGCCTCAAGGAGATGCAGTGGCAACACCAAATTACGGCTACGAAAAGCGCCAGAAAGAGCTGGCCAAGAAGAAAAAGAAGGAAGAGAAGCTCCGCGATAAGGCGAGTCGCAAGCTCAACCCGAGCAGCGACGGGCTGGCGCCCGGCGACCCGGAGACCGACGTGGCCTCGCTCGAACGCGACCCGCCCACGATCCCCGAGCTGCCCACCAAGAACGGCTGACCCGTTGCGTCACCCGCGCCCGAACAGCCGCCGCTGGCCCGTGCCCGCGGCGGTTTTTTTTGGGCTGCGCCCCGTCCGCCCGGCCGTGCTACTTCGATGCGAGCAGCAGCTTGCGCAGTTCGGGCCAGACGTTGTCGAGCAGTTGCGGCTGCGCCGTGGCGTTGGGGTGGATGCGGTCGGCCTGGAACAGCGAGACCGCGTCCGGCGCATCGGCCACGCCCTTGAGCAGGAAGGGCACCAGCGGCGACTGGGTCGCGCCGGCCACCTTGCCGAACACCGCCTCGAAGCGGCGCGTGTAGTCGCCGCCGTAGTTCGGCGGCACCTGGATGCCCACGATCAGCACCTTGGCGCCGGCGGTCTGCGCGGCCTTGGTGATGTGCAGCAGGTTGTCTTCGGTGCTTTGCAGCGGCAGGCCGCGCAGTGCATCGTTGGCGCCGAGCTCGAGCACCACATGCGTCGGCTTGTGCTGCGTCAGCAGCGGCGCGAAGCGGGCGCGTCCGCCCGAGGTGGTGTCGCCGCTGATGCTCGCATTGACCACCGTGGCGGCCATCTTCTGTTCGGCGAGCCGCTTCTCGAGCAGGGGCACCCAGCCCTCGCCGCGCTTGAGGCCGTACTCGGCGCTCAGCGAATCGCCGAGCACCAGGATCACCGGCTTGCGAGCGGCTGCGGTGCGCGCGGGCTGGGCCTGCGCCACGCTCCAAGTCCCTGCGCTGCCGACGGCGCCGGCGGTCAAGATAAAGTCACGTCGATTCAAAACGAAAAGCCTTTCCATGTCCCAACCCCCGTCTGATGCCATTGTCGCCGTCGAGCATGTGTTCAAGTCCGTCACGGATTCGACCGGCACGCTGGATATTCTGCAGGACATCGATTTCACCCTGGGCGTGCGGGAAACCGCCGCCATCGTGGGCGCGTCGGGCTCCGGCAAGAGCACGCTGCTGTCGATCATCGCCGGGCTCGACACGCCGACCCGCGGCACGGTCCGGCTCGCGGGCGACGACATCTTCGCCATCGACGAGGACGAGCGCGCCGCGCTGCGCGCCCAGCGCGTGGGCTTCGTGTTCCAGAGCTTCCAACTGCTCGGCAACCTGAGCGCACTCGAAAACGTGATGCTGCCGCTCGAGCTGGCCGACCGCAAGGACGCACGCAAGGCGGCCACCGAAATGCTCGGCCGCGTCGGCCTCGGCCAGCGCCTCGGCCACTATCCGAAGGTGCTGTCGGGCGGCGAGCAGCAGCGCGTCGCACTGGCCCGGGCCTTCGTGGTGCAGCCGGCGCTGCTGCTGGCCGACGAGCCCACCGGCAGCCTCGACTTCGCGACCGGCGAGCAGGTCATGCGCCTGATGTTCGACCTCAACCGCGAGCTCGGCACTACGCTCGTGCTTGTCACCCACGACCGCGGCATCGCGGCCCAGTGCGAGCGCCGCATCACCATCGAGGCCGGCCGCGTGAGCCACAACGAAAAGAGCGCCGACGCCAGCAGGCTCTGATGATTCCAGCGGCGCGGTGCAGGGTGGCCGCGCGGCGCATGACGACAACGACAACGACAAGAGGAGATTCCATGACGGACGAACTTCCCCCCGAAGCGCGGCTTGCACTGGAGCGCGGCAACATCATCGACGCGATCAAGATCGTGCGCGACCGCACCGGGCTGGGCCTCAAGGAATCCAAGGACCTCGTCGAGCGCCATGCCGGCCAGACGCCCGGCGAGCCGCACGCGCCGGCCGGCGGATTCGGCGGGCGCATGGACGGCAGCCCGCCGGTTGTTCCGGCCGCAGCGGCTGCGGCCCTGGCCCAAGGCCGCAAGGTCGACGCGGTGAAGATCGTGCGCGAGGCCACCGGCCTCGGCCTGGCCGATACGCTGAAGCTGATCGAAGGCCACCTAAAGGGACAGCGGGGCGGGGCGGGCGCGCCCGGCGGCGCTTTCGACCCGATGGCCGAACCGGGGCGCGTTGCTCCGGGTGGCGGCAAGGTCTGGCTGGTGATCGTCATCGCGCTTGCGGTGCTGGCCGTGGGCTTTCTCTTCGCGGGCGCCTGAAGAAGCCGTGGACGGATCGCGATGATCGTTCCGCAGTTCTGGGCCGAAGGCCGCATCCAGCAGATCGTCGACGGCAAGCATCTCACCGTGCGCCGCTTCGGCTGGTCCGACGACAGCCCGCTGGCTGCGCAGGCCCATGCCGACGAGCGCACCCGCGAGGCCTTCGAGCGCATCGCTGCTGGCGAGCCGCTCGAGCGCCGCGAACGCAAGCGCGCCTACAACGGTGCCAACGGCATGCCGATCCGCGAGCAGATCCTCGAACGCCATGGCGAAGACATCGTTACGCGCAACGGCTACGGCGCGCGCTGCCTCAACACGCCCGACGTGCTGTTCGTCGACGTCGACTTCGAGGCGCCGCAGCCGGGCGACGCGCGCGGGTTCACCGTGATCGGCGCGGCGCTGATCGGCGTGCTGGTCACCGGCTTCGCGTCGGGCTCATGGATCGCTGCGGTGGCGGCCGGCATGGCGATCGGCGCGATCGGCTTCTGGCGCCTGCGCGCCGAGGGCCTGCGCGCCAGCGAGCCTGAGGCCGGCGAGGGCGATGGGGACGATCCGCTCGCTGCGGCGCGGGCGCGCATCGACCGCTTCATTCACCAGCATCCGCAATGGCACCTGCGGCTCTACCGCACGCCGTCGGGGCTGCGGGCGCTCGCCATGCACGACGTGTTTGCGCCGTCGGACCATGCGGTCACCGACGTCTTCCAGACACTCGGTGCCGACAAGGTCTATGCACGCATGTGCCGCAACCAGAATTGTTTTCGCGCCCGGCTGACTGCGAAGCCGTGGCGCATCGGCATCGGCGAGCACCTGCGCCCGCAGCCCGGCGTCTGGCCCGTGGCGCCCGACAAGCTCGCGCTGCGCGACGCCTGGGTCGCACGCTACGAGCAGGTGGCCGAACGCTATGCGGCCTGCGCGTACATCGAGAGCGTGGGCAGCGTTGGGCAGGCGCATCCGCGCGCACTCGCGGTGCAGCAGCTGCACGACACGCTCACGCGCGCCGGCAGCGGCCTGCCGATCGCCTGAGACGCCGCGCACGGGTCGCCGGGTGGCAGGGATAATCGGGGCATGTCTTCCTCCAAAGTGATCTTCGGCTTCCATGCCGTGGGCGTGCGCATCAAGACCGCGCCGAAATCGGTGCTCGAAGTGATGTTCGACGCCAGCCGGCGCGATGCGCGCATGAAGCAGTTCATCGTGCGCGCCCAGGAGGCCGGTGTGCGGCTGGTCGAGGCCGACGGGCTGCGGTTGGCCAAGCTCAGCGGCAGCCATGGCCACCAGGGCGTGGTGGCGCGGGTCGACCCTGTGGCGCAGGTCCGTTCGCTCGACGAGCTGCTAGAAGGGCTCGAAGAGGCGGGTACCGTGCCGCTGCTGCTGGTGCTCGACGGCGTGACCGATCCGCACAACCTCGGCGCCTGCCTGCGCGTGGCCGATGGTGCGGGCGCGCATGCAGTCATTGCGCCCAAGGACCATGCGGCAGGCATCAATGCCACCGTGGCCAAGGTCGCGAGCGGCGCGGCCGAGACCGTGCCGTATTTCATGGTGACCAATCTCGCGCGCACGCTCAACGAGCTCAAGGAACGCAGCATCTGGTGCGTCGGCACGAGCGACGATGCGCCCGGCACCGTCTACCAGAGTGATTTCAAGCGGCCGCTCGCGCTCGTGCTGGGCGCCGAGGGCGAGGGCATGCGCCAGCTCACGCGCAAGACCTGCGACGAACTCGTGCGCATCCCGATGGCCGGTGCCGTCGAGAGCCTGAACGTCTCTGTGGCGAGTGGGGTCTGCCTTTACGAGGCGCTGCGGCAGCGCAGCGCCTGAGCCGGGTCACAGAGCCGCGTCAGGACGGGTCTTTGCTGCGGGTGCGCGCGACGGCGCTGAAGATGCCGATCCCGAGCAGGATCAGCGCGCCGATGCCGATGTAGAGCGTTGGCACACCGGCCACCGATGCGCCCCAGGCGATACCGCCAAGGAAGATCAAAAAGCCGACCATGTAGAGCGCGAAAGACATGCGTGTTCCCCCGAAAGCTGTGATGCCTCGCAGTATCCCGATGCGCGCTGCGGCCTGACCCGGCCGTCGTCGCCAGTCGGTGTGGGAACTTGCCTACTGATGAGCTTCGGTGGTCTCAGCGCTGGCCCGGTCCAGCATCTCGATGGTGCCAGCATCGAGCTTGAGCTGCGTCGCGACCACCAGTTCTTCCAGTTGCGCGATCGAGGTCGCGCTCGCGATCGGTGCCGTGATCGAAGGCCGCGCGATCTGCCAGGCGATGGCCACCTGTCCTGGCTTGGCGTTGTACTGCTGCGCCACCTTGTCGAGCGCCTCCAAGATGCGCAGCCCGCGCGGGTTCAGGTACTTCTGCGTGGTGCTGGCTCCGCGCGCGCTCTTGGCGGCGTCGGCCTCGGTGCGGTACTTGCCCGTCAGGAAGCCGGCCGCGAGGGCATAGAAATTGACCACGCCGATCTCGCGCTGCACGCACAGCGGCTCGAGCGCATCCTCGAACGCCGCGCGGTCGTAGAGGTTGTAGAGCGGCTGCAGGCTCTCGTAGCGCGCGATGCCGAGTCGCTCCGACACGTCGAGCGCCTCGGCCAGCCGCGGGGCGCTGTAGTTCGAGGCACCGATGGCGCGCACCTTGCCGGCCTTGACCAGGTCGTCGAAGGCGCCGAGCGTGTCTTCGAGCGGCGTGGTGGCGTCGTCGTCGTGCGACTGGTAGAGGTCGATGTAGTCGGTCTGCAGGCGCTGGAGCGAGGCTTCCACGGCCTCGCGGATGTAGGCCGGCGAGAGGCCCGACTTGCCGTCGCCCATCGGCTTTCCGACTTTGGTGGCCAGCACCACGCGGCTGCGCTTGCCGCTCTGGCGGAGCCACTTGCCGATGATGGTTTCCGATTCGCCGCCGGTGTGGCCCGGCACCCAGCGCGAATAGACATCGGCGGTGTCGACCAGGTTGAAGCCGGCGTCGACCCAGGCGTCGAGCAGGCGGAACGAGGCGGCTTCGTCCACCGTCCAGCCGAACACGTTGCCGCCGAAGGCGAGCGGCGATACGAGGAGGCCGGAGCGGCCGAGCGTGCGAAGTTGCGTCATGCGTGTGTTCCCGAAGAAGAAAACCAAAAAAAGCCGATGAAATCAGACGAAGCCGGCCGCGCCGAGCAGCGCACCTGCACCGAGCAGCCAGAGCAAGTGGATGCGCGTGCGCCAGACGATGAGCGCGGCCACCGCGGTCAGCAGCCACAGGTGCCAGGCGGGCGCGCCGCCGGTGGGGTTGCCGGCCGCCAGCACCCAGCCGGTGGCAATCAGCAGGCCCACCACCACCGGCGCCATGCCCTGCTTGAAGGCCCGCACACCGCGCCGCTCGCGGTTGCGGTGGCCCCAGCGCGTGGCCAGGTAGGTCAGCGTGGTGCTCGGCAGCATGATGCCCACCATGGTGACTGTCAGCCCGAACAGTCCGAGCAGCCAGGCGAACGGCCCCGCGCCGATGCCGCCGCCCGCATTGAGCCCGACGTTCCAGCCCATCAGCGCGACGAAGAGCACGTTCGGCCCCGGCGCGGCCTGCGCGATCGCGACCGATGAGCTGAACTGCGCGTCGGTGAGCCAGCCGTGCTGCGTGACGAGGTAGCGGTGCATGTCGGGCACGGTGGTGATCGCGCCGCTGATCGACAGCAGCGACAGCAGCAGGTACTGGCCGAAGAGCGCGAGCCAGTCGTGCCATTGCAGCGTGATCGTCATGCGGCGATCTTCCGCCAGGTCCAGGCGCATGCCACGCCGCCCACCGCCAGCAGCACCCAGCCGAGCGGGATCTTGAGCAGGGCGATGGCGCCGAACACCACGGCCACGAAGCCCAGGCAGACGCCGAAGCCGAGCGGATGCTTTCGCAGCTGCGGGATCAGCTTGATGCCGGTGGCCGCGATCAGCCCGCCCGAGACCGCGCCCATGCCACGCAGCGCGCCGGCGACCTGCGGGTTGGCCGCATAGTGCGCGTAGAGCACGGCCAGCACCAGGATCACGACGAGCGGCACCGCCAGCATGCCGGCCACCGCAGCCACCGCGCCGCGCAGGCCGAAGTAGCGGTCGCCGATCATCAGCGCGAGGTTGATCACGTTCGGCCCTGGCATCACCTGGGCCACGGCCCAATCTTCCAGGAACTGCTCGGGCGTGAGCCAGCGCTTCTTCTCGACCATCTCGCGCTGCACGATGGCGAGCACACCGCCGAAGCCCTGCAGCGCGAGCCAGGTGAACGAAACGAAGAGGTCGCGAGGCGACTGCGGTTGCGCAGCGGGCAAGGGGGGCGGCGGCGCCGCGCCGGAGGGGGACGGATGCATGTGAATGGGATTATCGTAGTCCTGCCTGCAGGCTGCCGGGGAGCGGACTGACAGGCGCCGACAATGCACCCAGGGAGACTCACAACATGATGACGCAGCTACGCGCACTTTTCGATCTTTGCAAACAGGCCGTCGCGTCGTGGTCGAACGACTACGCGCCGAGCATGGGCGCCGCGCTCGCCTACTACACCGTCTTCTCGATCGCGCCGCTGCTCCTGATCGTCATCTCGGTGGCGGGACTGGTGTTCGGTGAGGAGGCCGCGCGCGGCGAAATCTTCGCGCAGCTCGCGGGGCTCATGGGCGAGCAGGGCGCCGCCGCAGTGCAGGGCATGCTGCAAGCCGTGAACAAGCCGACCGAAGGCGTGGTGGCCACCGTGCTGGGCATCGGCCTGCTGGTGGTCGGCGCGACCACCGTGTTCGGCGAACTGCAGGACTCGCTCGACCGCATCTGGCGTGCGCCCGCGCGCGCCAAGAGCTCGGGCCTGTTCAACCTGGTGCGTGTGCGGCTGCTGTCGTTCAGCATGATCATGGGCATCGGCTTCCTGCTTATCGTGTCGCTGGTCGCGAGCGCGGCGCTGGCTGCGCTGAGCAAGTGGTGGTCGCCGGTGTTCGGCGCCTGGGCCACGCTGGCGCAGGCGGTGAACTTCGCGTTCAGCTTCGCGATGGTGACGGTGATCTTCGCGATGATCTACAAGATCATGCCGAGGGCGAAGGTGCAGTGGCGCGACGTCTGGGTCGGGGCCGCGGCCACCGCCATGCTGTTCACGATCGGCAAGCACCTCATTGGCCTCTACATCGGCAAGAGCAGCGTGGCCTCGGGCTACGGCGCGGCGGGCTCGCTCGTGGTGGTGCTGGTGTGGGTGTATTACTCGGCGCAGATCTTCCTTCTCGGGGCCGAGTTCACCTGGGTCTATGCCAAGACCTTCGGCTCGCGCCGCCACGACAGGGCCGACGCGCCCGCCGCCGCCTCGCCGACCCGCTCGGAGCCTTTGCCCTAACCCGCGAAGCCGCCCTCGTCGAGGAAGCGCTGCTCCTCGGGCGTGCTCGCGCGTCCGAGCATGCGGTTGCGATGCGGAAAGCGGCCGAAGCGCTCGACGATGTCGCGGTGCAGCACCGCGAAGCGCTGGGTGTTCGCATCGAGCGCCGCATTGAGTTCGACCGAGCGCGCCTGGTCCTCAGGCGATTCGGAATGCATGAACGGCAGGTAGAAGAACCGCCTGAGCGCGGCGTCGACCGCGAGATCGAAGCCTTCGGCGATGGCTTGGCGGGCAACGGCGAGCGCCTTGACATCGGTGGCCACCATGCGCGCCTCGCCGCGCCAGGTGTTGCGCGGAAACTGGTCGAGCAGCACCAGCAGCGCGAGCGCGCCTTCGGCATCGTGCAGCCAGCCGTCGAGCTGTCCGGCGGCGGCCGCTTCATGGGCGGCGAGGAAGCGTTCGCGGAATGCGGCATCGAAGGCCGCATCCTTGGCGAACCAGCGTTCGGGACCAGCATCGCGCCAGAAGTCGACGATGTCGCGGGCCGAGGGGAGGGAGGCAGAAGCGTTCATGGCCGCATTCTCCATCGGGCGAAAAAGTCGCGGTGGTGGCCGACATGCGCTCGCGGCGGTGCTGCCTATGCTGTAGCGGTTTTCACCATTCCAGGAGATCGACACATGAACCGATATGGCACCCTTTTGCGCGCAACCCTCGTTGCCGGCGTGGCCAGTGCCGCCTTGGCGGGCTGCGGAATGATGTCGCGGTCGAACGTCGCGAGCTTCAGCGGCACGATGAACGCCGCCAGCGAAGTGCCGCCTAACATGACGCGCGGCAGCGGTCTGGCCGAGGCCTGGCTCAACCGGGACACCAACGTCCTGAAATACAAGATCACCTACACCGGCCTCAGCGGGCCGGCCACCGCAGCGCACTTCCACGGACCGGCCACCGCCGGCGCCAACGCCGGCGTGGTGCTGCCCTTTGCCAATGCGGCCAGCCCGATCGAGGGCCAGGCCACGCTCACGCCAGCGCAGGCCGCCGACCTGATCGCCGGCAAGTGGTACGCCAACATCCACACCGCCGCCAACCCGGCCGGCGAGATCCGCGGGCAGATGCTGCCCAAGATGTAGCAGCGCCCGCACGGCTCGGCTGCGGCGCCGGGGCTGGTGTCCAATGCACCGCATGACCACCCGCAAGCCGAAGCCCCGCACCACCGCCGCTCGCCAGCCCGTCATCGATCCGTTCCGCGGCCGCCGCCAGGACATGCGCGCCGCGCGCAAGGCGTTGGTGCTGCAGGGCGGCGGTGCGCTCGGCGCCTACCAGGCTGGCGTGTATGCCGCGCTCAGCGAAAGCGACCTGCAGCCGCACTGGATCGCCGGCGTCTCGATCGGCGCCATCAACGCGGCGCTGATTGCCGGCAATGCGCCGGACCGCCGCGTCGAGCGGCTGCGCGAGTTCTGGCACCTGGTGTCGTCCGGTCCCGCACAGCGCCTGCCAGCTTGGCTCGGCGACCGCGCCACGCAGAACCAGTGGAGCGCGGCCATGGGCGCGCTGGTGGGCATACCGGGCTTCTTCGAACCGCGTTATTCGCCTTCGCTGCTGCTGGGCGCTGCGGCGCCGCTGCTGAGCTACTACGACACCGCCCCGTTGAAGCAAACGCTCGAGCGCCTGGTGGACTTCGACCGCATCAACGCACGCGAAGCGCGCTTCAGCGTGGGCGCGGTCGATGTGCGCACGGGCAACTCGGTCTACTTCGACAACACGCGCCACCGCATCGGCCCCGAGCACATCATGGCGAGCGGCGCGCTGCCGCCGGGCTTCGCGCCGGTGTGCATCGACGGCGAACACTACTGGGACGGCGGCATCGTCTCGAACACGCCGCTGCAGTACGTGCTCGACGTGCATCCGCGCGCCGAGCCGCTGGTGGTGCTGCAGGTCGACCTCTTCAGCGCGCGGGGCGAAATGCCGCGCACGCTCTCGGACGTGCTGGAGCGGCAGAAGGACATCACCTACTCCAGCCGCACCCGCATGAACACCGACGCATTGGCGGCCAACGTGAACCTGCAGCAGGCGATCGCGGACCTGATCGCGAGGCTGCCCGCGCACCTGCGCGACGATCCATCGGTGCGCGCGGTGCAGGCCGGCCTCACGCACGAGCCGATCGACATCTTTCACCTGATCTACCGCGACAAGCCCTATGAGCGCGAGTCGAAGGACTACGAGTTCTCGCGCGCAGCGGTCGAGGAGCACTGGGAAGCCGGCGAGCGCGACATGCGCCGCACGCTCGCGCACCCCGAGACGCTGCGCAGCGATGCCACCGTCAACGGCGTGACCACTTTCGACTTCTGCGAACCGGGCGTCGAACGCGTCAAGCGGCCCGGCCTGGTGCGCGCAAGGGATGGTTCACCCTAATGTCTCCGGCAGGCGAAACGTGAGAAAACCGGTTTCCGTTCAATCGTCATACCAATGACCTCGACAGGAGACAACCGCCATGCGTGCCCGTCCAGCCCGTTTCTTCTCCCGACGCGCCTTCGTGAACCATGCCGCGGGTGTCGCTGCAGGGCTCGCCCTGATGGCCGCGGCAACCCCCGCGGCCGCGCAGGCCTACCCGAGCCGGCCGGTCACGCTGATCGTTCCCTGGGGCGCGGGCGGCGGCACCGATGCCACGGCGCGCATCATCGCGAGCCTGCTTGAAAAGGAGCTCGGCCAGCCGTTCACGGTGGTGAACCGCACCGGCGGCAATGGCGTTGTGGGCCATTCGGCCATCGCCGCGGCTGCGCCCGACGGCTACACCATCGGCATGGCCACGGTCGAGATCGGCATGATGCATTGGCAGGGCCTCACGCAGCTGACGAGCGCCTCGTACACGCCCATCGGGCTGGCCAACCTCGACCCTGCCGGCATCCAGGTGCGTGCCGATGCGCCGTACAAGACAGTGGCCGACCTGCTGACCGCCATCAAGGCCAACCCGGGCAAGCTGAAAGCCTCGGGCACAGGGCAGGGCGGCATCTGGCACCTGGCGATCGCGGGGCTGCTGCGCGACCAGAAGATCGACCCCGCGGCGGTGCCCTGGGTGCCGAGCAACGGTGCGGCGCCAGGCTTGCAAGACGTGGTGGCGGGCGGCGTCGAGATCGCGCCGGTGTCGCTGCCCGAGGCGCGTTCACTGATCGACGCCGGCAAGGTCAAGAGCCTCGCCATCATGAGCGACAAGCCCTCCGCGCTGTACCCGAACGTGCCCACGCTCAAGTCGGCCATCGGCAGCGACTGGTCGATGGCGGCGTGGCGCGGCATCGTCGCGCCCAAGGGCCTGCCCAACGACGTGCGCGACAAGCTCGCGGCCGCGCTCAAGAAGGTGGTGGCCAGCAAGGACTACACCGACTTCATGGCCTCGCGCGGCTTTGGCGTGATCTATGCCGGGCCCGACGAATTCGCCGCCTACATGGCGAAATCCGACGCCGAACTCGGCGCGACGATGAAGGCCGTGGGCATCGTCAAGTGAGCGCGCTGCGCAGCGTGGCCGCGCCGGGCGAGGGAGCCCTGGCGCGATGAAGTTCAACGATGCCGTCTTCGGGCTGGTCCTGCTCGTGCTCGGCGGGCTGGTGCTCGCGGTGGTGCGGGGCTTTCCCGGCATGGCGGGCCAGCAGTTCGGGCCCGCGCTCTTTCCGGGGCTGATCGCCGCCGGTCTGTGCGTCTGCGGTCTGCTGCTGCTGGCGAAGGGCTGGCGCGAGCGTCGGACCGTCGCCTGGGTGCAGCTCGGCGCCTGGACGGCCTCGCCGCGCCATGTGCTGGCGGTGGCGCTGGTCATCGGCGCCGTGCTGTTTTACATGCTGCTGTCCGAGCGCGTCGGCTTCCTGCCGATTGCCGCGATCCTGCTGCTCGCGCTGATGCTGGTCATGCGGGTGCGGCCGGCGCGTGCGCTGCTGATCGCCGTCGTCGCGGCGCTCGTGATCCACACCGCGTTCTACAAGGTGTTGCGCGTTCCGCTGCCCTGGGGCGTGCTGATGCCCATCGCCTGGTAACCACCGAAAGCAACCTCCATGTCGGCAGCCCTCTTGCAGGCTTTCTCGATGGTGTTCGAGCCCTACACGCTCCTGGTGATGGTGCTGGCGGCGCTCTATGGCCTCTTCGTCGGCGCGGTGCCGGGGCTGTCGGCCACCATGGCCGTCGCGCTGCTGGTGCCCGTGACCTTCTTCATGCAGCCGATCCCCGCGATCGCCGCCATGGTGACGGCCACCGCGATGGCGATCTTTTCGGGCGACATCCCGGGCTGCCTGTTGCGCATTCCGGGCACACCCGCTTCGGCGGCCTACACCGACGAGGCCTTCGCGATGACGCGCAAGGGCATGGCCGAGACCGCGCTCGGTGCCGGGTTGGTGTTCTCGGCCGTGGGCGGGCTCTTCGGCACCGTGGTGCTGATCGTGGCTGCGCCGGCGCTCGCGGACTTCGCGCTCAACTTCAGTTCGTTCGAGTATTTCTGGCTCGTGCTGCTGGGCCTGACCTGCGCGGTGTTCATCACCTCCGACCGGCCGCTCAAGGGCATGGTGACGCTGCTGCTGGGCCTGCTCGTGGCCTGTGTGGGGCTCGGCAATCCCGCGGGCTTTCCGCGCTTCACGTTTGGCAATGCCGAGATGACCGGCGGCATCGGCATGATCCCGATGATGATCGGCATGTTCGCCGTGTCGGAAGTGATCCGCTTTGCCGTCGACACGCTGCCGCCCGGCGAGATCGTGGTCGACAAGGTGGGCCGCGTGCTCGCGGGCCAATGGGCATTGGCGAAGAAGTACCCGGTGCAGATCCTGCGCGGCAGCGTGCTCGGCACCGCGGTGGGTGCGCTGCCGGGCGCCGGGGCCGACATCGCGGCATGGATGTCGTACGCCACGAGCAAGAAGTTCTCGAAGGAACCCGAGAAGTTCGGCACCGGGCACGTCGAGGGCATCGTCGAATCGGGTGCGGCCAACAACAGCGCGCTCGCGGGTGCGTGGATCCCGGCGCTGGTGTTCGGCATTCCGGGCGACTCGATCACCGCCATCGTGATCGGCGTGCTCTACATGAAGAACCTCAACCCGGGGCCGACGCTCTTCACGACCAATCCGCAGAACATCTACGCGGTGTTCATGCTGTTCATCATCGCCAACCTCATCATGATTCCGCTCGGCATCCTGTGCATCAAGGTGGCCAAGCGCATCCTGCGGGTGCCACGCAACGTGCTGATGCCGCTGATCCTGCTGTTTTGCATCGTCGGCGCGTTCGCGATCAACAACTCGCTGTTCGACGTGGGCGTGATGCTGGTGGCGGGCATCGTGGCTTACCTGCTCGAGGAGAACGGCTTCCCGGTCGCGCCGGCGATCCTCGGCGTGGTGCTCGGCGGCATGCTCGAGGAGAACTTCATCACCTCGATGATCAAGTCCGACGGGCAGTTCGTCGGCTTCGTGTCGCGCCCGATCGCGGCTTCGCTGGCCGTGGTCGTGGTGGTGGTGTGGCTCCTGCCCTTGTCGAGGATGCTGTGGCTGCGCAGGCGCCGCGCTACGACGACAGCCTGAGCGACCAGGTCTCGCCCACGAGCTGCTGCCCGAAGCCTTCGTAGGGCTCGGCCTTCTCGAGCTTGAAGCCCCGCCGGGTGTAGATCGCGCGTGCGGCCTCGAGGCAGCTGTTGGTCCAGAGCACCATCCTGCGATAGCCCTTCGAACGCGCGAAGGCGATGCATTCGTCGGTAAGCCGCCCACCGAGCCCTAGGCCGCGCGCCGACGGTGCCAGCAGCAGCAGGCGCAATTGCGCGGTGGTGGCCGACTTGCGCACCACGAACACCGCGCCCACACGCTCGCCATCGAGCTCGGCGATCCAGCATTTCTCCCAGTCGGGCTGGAACTTGCGCACGAACTGCGCCACGATGTCGGCGACCAGCGCCTCGAACGCGCTGTTCCAGCCGTACTCGCGCGCATACAGCTCGCCGTGCTGCTGCACCACCCAGCCCATGTCGCCGGGCTGCGGATCGCGCAGCACGACCGTGCGGGTGCGGGCCGGCGCACTGTGGTCCGGATCGAGCAGGCGCTCGATGCGCGCCATGGCCTCGACCACCTGCTGCCGCTCGGGCGATGGCAGCGGCGCGAGCAGGACGGCGGCCTCGTCGCGTGACTTCTGCTGCAGTGGCGCGAAGGCCGCATGGCCAGCCTCGGTGAGGCGCAGCACGCTCTGGCGCGCATCGCGCGCGTGGCGTTCGCGCACCAGCCAGCCCGATGCCTCGAAGCGGCGCAGGATGCGGCTCAGGTAGCCCGCGTCGAGGCGCAGGTCGCGGCCAATCTCGCTCGCTACCGGCGTCTCGCGGTGCGCGAGTTCGTAGAGCACGCGCACGTCGGTCAGCGACATGTCGCTGCCGAGGTACGGATCGAGCACGCCGATGCGGCCCGTGTAGAAGCGGTTGAAGCGCCGGATCGCCTTGATGGCGGCGGGGTCGGGGGTGGACGCAGATGCCAGCATGCTTGCCATTGTCATCTTGATGTTTGACTTTGGCAATCAATTGAATGGCCTTGCTGACATTGCGCCAAGCGTGTGCAGCGCGACAGATGTGATGGAAAACCCTAAAATCGCGGGTTGCCCATTGCGGCACCGGCCGACCCGAGCCGTGTGCCGCCCACTGCCCCACGATGAACGCCCCCGTCGACGTCTCCTTTTTCGCGCGTGCCGCCAAGCCGCTGACCAGCTACCGCAAGTACTGGGCCGCGCGTTTCGGCACGGCCAAGTTTCTGCCGACCACGCGCAAGGAGATGGACGCGCTCGGCTGGGACAGCTGCGACATCATCGTGGTGACCGGCGACGCCTATGTCGACCACCCGAGCTTCGGCATGGCCGTGATCGGCCGCATGCTCGAGGCGCAGGGCTTCCGCGTGGGCATCATCGCGCAGCCCGACTGGCAGAGCGCCGAGCCGTTCAAGGCACTCGGCAAGCCGAACCTGTTCTTCGGCGTGACCGCCGGCAACATGGATTCGATGATCAACCGCTACACGGCCGACCGGAAGATCCGCAGCGACGACGCCTACACGCCCGGTGACGTCGGCGGCGCCCGGCCCGACCGCGCGGCCATCGTGTATTCGCAGCGCTGCAAGGAAGCCTGGAACGACGTGCCGATCGTCCTCGGTGGCATCGAGGGGTCGCTGCGCCGCATCGCCCATTACGACTACTGGTCGGACAAGGTGCGCCGCTCCATCGTCGTCGACGCCAAGTGCGACCTGCTGCTGTACGGCAACGCGGAGCGGGCCATCGTCGAGATCGCGCACCGCCTGGCCGCCAAGGAGCCGGTGCAACAGATCACCGACGTGCGCGGCACCGCCTATGTGCGGCGCGACACCCCCGAGGGCTGGTTCGAGATCGACTCCACCAGCGTCGACGAGCCCGGCCGCGTCGAGGCGCACGTCAACCCGTACCTGATGGTGTCGGAGCAGGCCAAAGCGAACGGCGCCACCTGCGCGAAGGAAGACGAGGCCGAGGCCGTGGCGCGCGCGGCCGAGGCGGGCACCGCGGTCAACCCCGCGATCAAGCCGCTGACCTTCATGCCGAACCCGGCCCTGGCCCAGCGCGCCAAGCTCAAGGTGCCGCCGCGCGACCGTAGCGTGATCCGCCTGCCGTCGTACGAACAGGTGCGCGCCGACCCGGTGCTCTATGCCCACGCCAACCGCGTGCTGCACCTCGAGACCAACCCCGGCAATGCGCGCGCGCTGGTGCAGGCGCACGGCGAGGGCGCCACAGCGCGCGACGTGTGGATCAACCCGCCGCCGATCCCGCTCACCACGGCCGAGATGGACCATGTGTTCGACCTGCCGTATGCGCGCAGCCCGCATCCGCGCTACGCCGACGAGAACGGCGGCCACGACGGCGCGACCAAGATTCCCGCCTGGGAGATGATCCGCTTCAGCGTGAACATCATGCGCGGCTGCTTCGGCGGCTGCACCTTCTGCTCGATCACCGAGCACGAGGGCCGCATCATCCAGAGCCGCTCCGAGGACTCGATCATCAAGGAGGTCGAGGCCATCCGCGATTCGGTCAAGGGCTTCACCGGCACCATCTCCGACCTTGGCGGCCCGACGGCCAACATGTACCGCATCGGCTGCAAGTCGCCCGAGATCGAATCGGCCTGCCGCAAGCCCAGCTGCGTGTACCCGGGCATCTGCCCGAACCTCAACACCAACCACGATCCGCTGATCAAGATCTACCGCCGCGCGCGCGCGCTCAAGGGCATCAAGAAGATTCTGATCGGCTCGGGCCTGCGCTACGACCTGGCTGTGCAGTCGCCCGAGTATGTGAAGGAACTGGTGCAGCACCACGTCGGCGGCTACCTGAAGATCGCGCCCGAGCACACCGAGCAGGGCCCGCTCACCAAGATGATGAAGCCGGGCATCGGCAGCTACGACAAGTTCAAGCAGATGTTCGAGAAGTACTCGGCCGAGGCGGGCAAGAAGCAGTACCTCATTCCGTACTTCATCGCCGCGCACCCGGGCACCAGCGACGAGGACATGATGAACCTCGCGATCTGGCTCAAGAAGAACGGCTTCCGCGCCGACCAGGTACAAACCTTCTACCCGAGCCCGATGGCCACGGCCACGACGATGTACCACACCAACAAGAACCCGCTGCGCAAGATCACGCGCGCCAGCGAGACGGTGGACATCGTGCGCGGCGACAAGCGGCGCCGCCTGCACAAGGCCTTCCTGCGCTATCACGATGCCAACAACTGGCCGCTGCTGCGCGAGGCGCTCAAGGCCATGGGCCGCGCCGACCTGATCGGCAACGGCAAGCACCACCTCATCCCGACCTGGCAGCCGCTGACCGATGGCGGCTACACCAGCGCGCGGCGCAAGAACTCGACCTCTGCGCCTGTGGCGTCCGCGCCGGTCAAGCTGACGCCAGTGAAGCCCTCGAAGGGCCGCATCCTCACGCAGCACACCGGCCTGCCGCCGCGCGACAACGGCAGCGGCAAGCCGATCAACAAGCCCTCACGCAAGCTGCGTTGATGCGTTGAAGAAGGCGCGGTCAGCCGAAGGCCGCGTGCTTCGACAGCCAGAACACCCACGCCCCCAGCGCCGCGCCATGCAGCGCGACCGTGAGGTAGAACCGCCACAGGAAACTCGCCTTGCTCGACTTGTGCCGCAGCAGCCGCTGTGCGCACCACGCGCCCGGCCAGCCGCCCGCGAATGCGAGCAGGTGCAGCGTGCTTTCCTGCGTGCGCCAGCGCCCGGCCTGCGCCGCGCTCTTGTCGAGGGCGTAGGCCACGAAGGTGAGCACGCTCAGCCCTGCCACGACTGCCAGCGCGAGCAACGGCAGGCGACCGAGCCACACGGCGGCGCCCAGCGCAGCGGCATAGATCACGATCAGCCACGCGCCCCACGGCGTGCCCGCCGTACTGCGACCTGAGAGACGGAAACCGAAGCCGCGTTCGGCCCCCCAGCGAACGAGACGACCTTGGCGCTTCATGAAATCCGGAGAAAGAGGGCTGGGCACATGCGGGCGCATTCTCTCTTGTGGGCCCGCGGTCGCGCTCCTATCATCGGCCGCTCATGAACCTGCATCACTCTCCCCCTCCGTCGATCCGCTGCTGACGTTCGCGCGCGCCTCGCGCCGCGCCCGTCAGACCCGCAAGTGGTCGCTACCGTCCGCCTTCTTCCGCTGATCGAAGAACGCCGGGCGGCGGCCGGATGGTCATGCCCGCTCCCGGCACTGCGTCGACACAACGCCACGGCGGCGGGCCGCACGGAGAGTTTCATCAATGAATGCAAGAACAACGGTCGTCCTGGCCTGGGGCGGCGTGCTGCTGGCCGGCGTGCTCTGGGGCGGCGGCGCGCTGGTGGCGCAATTCCTGATCGACGGCGGCATCGCACCGCAGAGCCTGTCGCTCGCGCGCTTCGCGCTCGGCTTGCCACTGCTCTGGTGCCTGCACTGGCGCATCCGGCGCGCCGCGGGTGGGGCGCCCACCTGGCGCAGCCTGGCGCCGCGCGAGCGGTGGCAGGTGGCTGGCACGGGCGCCGCAATGGCGCTGAACGTGAGCTGCTGGTTCGCTGGCATCGCGCACCTGGGCGCGGCGCTTCCCACGGTGATCTCGATCTGCTGCGCACCGGCGATCGTGACCCTGGTGTCGGTGCTGCGCGGCCACGAGCGCTTCAGCGCGTGCCTCGCCGTGGGGCTGGTGCTGGCCACGGGTGGGGTGGCGCTGCTCGTGGCGCCGGCGGCGGGCTGGCAGCGCGATGGCCTGCCGGCGGACTATGGGGCGGGCCTCGCATGGTCCTTCGGCTCGGCCTTCTGCTACGCGGCGGTGGTGCTCGGCAATGCGCGCATGCCGCAACGCCTCGGGGCGGTCACCGCGTCGGCCTGGGGGATGAGCGTGGCCGCGCTCTGCATGCTGGCGATCGCGTGGCCGGCGGGCATCACCTGGCCGACGGGCGCGGCGCAGTGGCTCGGCGTGGGCTACACGGGCGTGGTCACCACGTCGGTCGCCTACCTGGCGTTCGCATGGGGTGCACGGCGGCTGCCGCCCACGTCCGCGGTGGTGGGCACGCTGGTCGAGCCGCTCGTGGCCGCGCTGCTGGCCGGGCTGCTCCTTGCGCAGCCGATGGCGCCGCGGCAATGGCTGGGGGCGGCGGTGCTTGCGCTGGCCATGCTGTTGCTCGCCTGGCCGCGACGCCCGGGCTGAACGCGCAGGTTGAACCGCCGAGGCGCCGCGCGCTGTATGGTGTCGCCCCATGAGCACATCGTTGACCTGGCGGGCTTCAGGATGGCACCGGCTTGCGGGCATGGTCCTGTTCGGCGCGGCGCTCGGCGCGGCCTCGGGTGCCGGCGCGGCACCGGAGGCCTTGCGCGCGGCCTACCAGCGCATGGGCGCCAGCCTCGCACACAGCGACCTGGGCCGACCGGTCCAGCTCGACTCGACGGAAACGCCGGACGGATTGCAGGGCGACATCTACGCGGTGCTGGCACATCCGCTGCCCAAGATCGCGGCGGCGCTCCAGTCGCCGTCGGACTGGTGCGAACTGCTGACGCTGCACGTCAACAACCGCCGCTGCCGCACGAGCAGCGGCGAGGGGCGCGAAATGCTGACCCTCCACGTGGTGCGGCGCTACGACAAGCCGGTCGATGAGGCGTTCCAGCTGCCGTTCACCTACCGCCTCGCCGAGGCCTCTCCCGGGCACCTGTCGGTCGAGATGTCTGCGGCCGATGGTCCGCTGGGGACGAGCAACTACCGCGTCACGCTCGAGGCGATCGCGATCGACGCACAGCGCAGCTTCCTGCATTTCAGCTACAGCTACGACCAGAACATGATGGTGCGCCTCGCCACCCAGGCCTACCTGTCGACCTTCGGGCGCAGCAAGGTGGGCTTCACGGTGGTGGGCACGGGCGCCGACGGCCAGCCCGAGTACATCCGCGGTCCGCGCGGGCTCGTCGAGCGCAATGCGATGCGCTACTTCCTTGCGCTCGATGCGCATGTGTCGACCCCGGCGGGCGCGGAGCCGCTTGCGCGGGAGCGCCACTGGTTCGCCGCCACCCAGCGCTACCCGCGGCAGCTGCGCGAGATCGATCTCGACACCTACCTTGCGCTCAAGCGCGCAGACCGGCAGCGCGAGCGTGCGGGCCGCTGAGCGCGCGCTCGAACGGGGCTAATCGGCCAGCGTAAGCAGCGGCACGTCGCGCTCGCGCGCCATCGCGTCGAGCTCGGCGCGCGTGCGGGTGCGAACCCAGGCCGCGATGGCTTCGTGCGTCGCGGCGGCCGACATGTCGTGCGAAGAGGGCGCACCGGCCACCTCGCAGAGGCGGGCTGCGAAGTGCGGCTCGAGTGCGGCAATCGCCACGCGGCCGTCGGCGCACGGGTACACGCGGTAGCCCGCATGCGCGCCGCCCACCGCGCCGTCGGGCCGGGTCAGGCCCCAGGTGCGCGGTAGCGCGAGCCAGTCGGCCGCGGCATTCAGCGCCACTTCGAGGTACAGCCCGCCCGCGTCGGGAGACGAGCGCGCATGCAGGGTGGCCTGCAGCACCGCCTCGCTCGCGAGCAGCGCACCGCCCATGTCGGCGTAGAGCGTGGGCGGCAGCTCGGTGCCGGTGACGAGGCCGCTTTCCGCGAGGTAGGTCAGATCATGTCCCGGCTCTTCGGCGCGCGCGCCGGGCGCGCCGATGATCGCCACCTGCGACAGCGACGGGTGGCGCTGCTGCAGCGAGGCCCGGTCGAGCTTGAGCTTGCCGAGCGCCGAGGGGCGGAACGAAGTGAGCAGCACGTCGGTTTGGGCGAGCGCGGCATGCAGGCGCTCTTGGCCCGCCTCGGACTTGAGGTCGGCCACCTCGACGGCGACGCCCTCGTGCAGCGCCGCGTAGGCCGTCTTGTTGTAGAGCGCCATCGGGTCGCCGGCCGGCGGTTCGAGCTTGGTGCAAATGGCGCCCATGTTCCGGCAGCGCAGCAGCGCGGCGGGGCCCGGCAGGTTGAGCGCGAGGCTCAGCACGCGCACGCCCGCGAGCGGCTGGAAGGTGGAAGAGGAAGAAGCGTGGGTGGCGGCTGGCATGGCGTGGGGCCCGTGACGGGCGTTGTCTCCGTGGACCTATTCTGGCCCATGCCGCCGGCCGTTCGTCACTCTGCGATGTCGGCGCCCCGTTCGGCCAGCAGGCCGCGCAGCAGCGAGCGGTGGCAGCGCGACGCGTCTTCGCAGTAGCACCCCACCGAGAACGCCGTGGTGTGCGACAGCGCCGCGAGCAGGTCGAGGCTGCGGCTCGCGTCGGCTTCGGCCATCTCGGCTTTGTACTTGCGCATGAAGGCGTTCCATTGGGCAGCGGTCTCGGCTTGCTGGCCGAGCTTCATGGTCTCGGCGGAGGGCGCGAGGTTGGGATACCAGACGTCGTACCAGTCCTGCGAGGCGAACGCGGTTTTTGGCACGCCGCGCGGCGGGCGCCGGACGGTGCCGATGCGAAGGCCTTCGCCGTCGGCACGCGGCGTGCCGAGGCGGACGATGCGGATGCTCATGCGGGATCTCCTCTTCGGTGTGCGGGGCGGCGGCTTCAGGTGCCGACGATGCCGCCATCGCGCCGGCGGATCGCGAGCGTGGCCGAGCGCGGGCGCGCGCTGCCGGGCGTGGTGCCGTCGGGCCAGGCGCTGTTCGGCTTGGCGCTGCCGTCCTCGCGCGCTTCGCCGGGATGCTGGATGTTGACGAACAGCGTCCGCCGGTCTGGCGTGACAACGCAGCCCGTGACCTCCGCGCCGCTCGGTGCGGTGAGGAAGCGCTTGATGCGCCCGCTCGTCGGGTCGGCGCAGAGCATCTGGTTGTTGCCGAATGCGGCATACGGGGGCTTGCCCACCATTTGCCCGCCCATGTCGGTCTGGATCCAGAGCAGCCCGCCGCTGTCGAAATGCAGGCCGTCGGGGTTGCCGAAGAGGTCGGCGTCGGCCGCGGGATAGCGCGCGCCACTCTCCGCCTGGGCCGGGTCTCCGGCCAGCGCGAAATGGTCCCAGGCAAAGGCTTCGCTGCCGGCGTCGCCGCCATCTTCGCGCCAGCGCAGGATGCCGCCGAAGAGGTTGCCCGCGCGCGGGTTGGCGGCGTCCGTCGCGGGTTGCCCCGGCGCGCCGCGCTGGTTGTTGTGGGTCAGGGTGACATACACCTCGCGCGTCTGCGGATGCACCGCGATCCACTCGGGGCGGTCCATCGGCGTGGCGCCCACCGCATCGGCGGCGAGCCGGGCATGGACCAGCACCTGCGCCTGGTCGGCAAAGCCGCGGGCCGCATCGAGGCCGTTGCGCCCGTGCACGAGCGCGATCCACCGGCCGCGGCCCTCGGCATCGAAGCGGGCCACGTACAGCGTGCCCTCGTCGAGCAGGCGGCTGTTGGCGGCGGCGGCACCGCTGCCGGCCGCCTGCATCCTGGCGTGGCTGACGAACTTGTAGATGTATTCGAAGCGTGCGTCGTCGGCCATGTAGACCACCGCGCGGCCGTCCGCGGCGAGCGTGCAGGTGGCGCTTTCCTGTCGCTTGCGGCCCAGCGCCGTGCGCTTGACCGGCGTGGACGACGGGTCGAACGGATCGATCTCCACCACCCAGCCGAAGCGGTGGGGCTCGTTCGGGTGGCGGCTCATGTCGAAGCGCTCGTCGAAGCGCCAGTATTCCACCCACTGCGCGCCCGGCACCGTCCCGTAGCGCCGCTGCGCGGTGGTGACGGCTTTCGCTGCTTCCTTGGGACCGCCGAAGTAGCCGTGGAAGTTTTCCTCGCAACTCAGGTAGGTGCCCCAGGGCGTGGCACCCATGGCGCAGTTGGCGAAGGTGCCGAGCACCCGTTCGCCGGCAGGATCGGCCGCGGTGCGCAGCAGCGGCGACCCGGCGGCCGGTCCGGCAATGCGCATCGGCGTGTTGCCGTGAATGCGCCGCGCGAACGGCGAGGGCCGCACCTGGCGCCAACCGCTGGGCGTGCGCTCGATCTCGATGACCGACACGCCCATGGCATGCAGCGACTTGCGCACCTTCTCGGCATTCCATGCCGCGTTGCCGTCGGCATGGAGCAGCCGCTCGTCGGTGTACTCGTGGTTCATCACGAGCAGCGCACGGTCCGGCGCCGCGAGCGGGAAGCAGTGCATGCCGTCGTGGTGCATGCCGGCCTGCAGCGCCTGTTCGGCCGCGCTGTTGCTGCCGTCGGGTGCAAACGCGGGCATCGGCCGGCCCGCCACGCCGGTGGGTTCGCCCCAGGCATAGAGCAACTGCCATTCGTACTCCGGCGGCAGCACCACCGCATCGCGCAGCGACGCGGGCACCGCGGTGAAGCCGAGCACCGCGGGGTCGGCCGCCGCATGCGCGCGGCCCGATTGGAGCAGTGCCACCACGGCGGCGGCACCCGATTGCAGAAAGATCCGGCGGTCGAGAGGCATGAGCGAAAGGGTGTTGGGTCGGCGACAGGCGCCATCATCGCCGAGCGCCAAGCCGGGGCGATACTGGCCCCCAACCCGAAGGAGACCTCCCGCATGACCGACCGAATCGAATGGACCCGCCATCCCGATGGCGTGGTGGAACTGCAGCTCGCCCGCCCCGAGAAGATGAACGCGCTCGATCCCGCGATGTTCGATGCACTGATCGCGGCCGGCGAAGCGCTGCGCGGCGACCAGGCGGTGCGCGCGGTGGTGATCTCGGGGCAGGGAAAGGCTTTCTGTGCCGGCCTGGACATGGCTTCGTTCGAGCGCATGGGGGAGGGCGCGGCCAGCGCGGTGCTGGGCGAAGCCGCAGTCGGCACCGACCTGATGACGCGCACCCACGGCATGTCGAACGCGGCCCAGCAAGTGGCGATGGTCTGGCGCGAGGTGCCGGTGCCGGTGATCGCCGCCGTGCACGGGGTGGCCTTCGGCGGCGGCCTCCAGGTGGCGCTGGGGGCCGACATCCGCATCGTCGCGCCCGAGGCGAAGCTGTCGGTGATGGAAATCAAGTGGGGCCTGGTGCCCGACATGGGCGGCATGGTGCTGATGCGCGGGCTCGTCCGCAGCGACGTGGTGCGCGAGCTCACCTTCACTGGACGCATCTTCTCGGGTGAAGAGGCGCTGCAGCTCGGCTTTGCGACACGGCTGGCCGCGGACCCGCTGGCGCAGGCGCGCGAGATGGCGCAAGAGATCGCCGCCAGGAGCCCCGACGCGATCCGGGCCGGCAAGCGCTTGCTCAATGCAGCGTTGTCGCTCGACGCGGCCGAGCTGCTGTTGGCCGAATCGCTGGAGCAGAAACAGCTGATCGCCAGCCCCAGTCAGGTCGAGGCGGTAAGGGCCAATGGAGAGCGCCGTCCGCCCCGGTTTGGCGCGCCTCGCGCCTAGATTCATCCACATTGGCACGAAAACAGCGCCAATGTGTGCGTTTGATCACGCTGCAGCGCAGCAATCATGACAAAAAAGGATGGCAGTCTCCGTCACATTAATTAACAATTAATCCTTTTGACTACGGCGGCGGTCTTGCATGTCGACCACGTTCTTTTGCAATCTCAATGTCCCCATCCTGGTGGGCGAGGACCGCTACAAATACATCCCCTTCGTTGCGGTGTTCCGCAGCCTTGCCCACGCGCAGGTCGACGACTGGGTGATGCATCCCGACGGAAGGCCGCGCAGCGACCGTGAACTCGCGGCCGAAGCGGTGGTCGAGCTGCGGCCCTCTCCCCAGACGAGCGACGCCGAACCGCCGCCGTTTTTCGATGTGGCCGACATCCTCCAACTCGACCGTGCGGCCGCGATCATCGTGGCCACCTACCTCGCGGCGCTGCCGCGCGTCTGAAGAAAAGCTCGCCGGACTGGCGGCTTCGTTCAGTGCCGCCCGCGCGCATCCACCGGCCAGATGGCCACCAGGGTGTCGCCATCGAATACATGGTAGGCGTCGTGCAGGTTGACTGTCGGGTCGCAGTGCGGCGTGACGAACTCCACCCGGGCGCCGAGCGCGGGCCGCTCACCGGCGAACAGCAGCTTGCCGTGCTCGTCGCCGAAGAAGGCGTAGCGGCTGGCGGGATCGGCGCCGCGCGCCACCAGCGGCACGCCACTGTCGGTGGCGAAGCACTTGGTCCCGCCGTCGACAGTGACCCAATCGGCCGCATGCGTGCTGACCACCGCCGTCTGCACGAACAGCGACACCTCGAACGGTGCCGGCTGGCCCGCGCCGCCGAGCACCTGCGCGTACTCGGCGTCCATGAACACATACGAGCCCGCCTGCAGTTCCGTGAACGCGTCGCGCCCGGCGTCGAGGTCGTGCGTGCCGGTGCCGGCACCGGTCACGATCTCGAAATGGATGCCGATGCGCCGGGCCTCCGACACGATGTGCGCGATGGTCTCGCGCAGCCCGGCGGCCGCGGCACTGCGCTGCTCGCGTCCGACGATGTGCTGCAGGTTGCCGGCATAGGCCTGCAGCCCGCGCAGCTTGAGCCGCGGCTCGGCCATGACCTGGCGCGCGAGTTCGAGCACCTGCGCTTCGTCGGCGGCACCGGTGCGGTTGTAGCCGGCGCCGTAGTCGACCAGCACCTCGAGCGGATGCGGCAGGCCCAGCGTGGCCGCCGCGAGGTCGGCTGCGTTTCGCGGGTCATCGACCACGACCATCATGCCGCCGGGGCCCGCGAGCCTGGCGAGCCGGACCAGGCGGGCGATCTTGCTGGGCGTGACGGCCGGCGAGGTGATCAGCACGTCGGGGATGCCGGCGCGGACCATGACCTCCGCCTCGCCCAGCGTGACGCAGCTCACGCCGACCGCGCCCGCTGCCACCTGGCGGCGCGCGATCTCCACCGACTTGTGCGTCTTGACATGCGGCCGCAGCGCGACGCCACGCGCCTTCGCGAAAGCGGCCATGCGCTCGATGTTGCGCGAGAGGGCGCCCAGGTCGAGCAGCAGTGCGGGCGTGTCGAGCAAGAGGCGGCCGCCGGCGAGGCCGATCAGGGGCGTGTTGACTTGCTGCGTCTCAGGAAGCATGGCGCACCTCGTTGGTGAAACTGGGAGAGCCGGCGCAGATGTTGCGGCGCGGCCGGCGAAATGATCGCACCGAAAGCGCGGCCTGTTTCAGCTTTCGCGCGCCGAAGTGTGCCGGCGGCCGCGGCGCAGCGCCAGCCACCACAGCAGCGCCGCATTGATGCCCCAGCTGCCCGCCAGCAGCAGCAGCGCGGTCTGTGCCACGCCCGGCGCAAGGTCGAGCGTCAGCAGGCCGAGCGACCAGGGCAGGCCGCCCGCGATGGTGGCGAGCATGGCAATTTCGCTCTCAGGAAACACCGCGCACGCCACGATGCCGGCCACGCCCGCGGCCGTGTAGGTGAGCGCGGCCATGCGCCAGCAGGCGGGGAGCGGCGGTCGCGCCTCGGGGGCGTTGGCAGTGTGCATGGCGCGACGATGGCAGGGCGCGATCCCGCCGTGCGACAGCCGCCTGCGCGAGGCGCTGTAAGCCTTCAGGCGGGCAGGCGCGAAGAGCGGCCGACGCGCCCGACCCAGCGCCGGAGCCAGTTCGTCATCGGCAGTTCCACCAGCTTGTAGAGCAGGAACGAGAACGCGACGGCGGCCACGCATCCCGCCAGGGCGATCAGCAGCACCGCGACGGCCGAATGCTGCAGCCCCGTGAGGCGCACGGCGATTGGAATCAGCACCAGAATGAACGGATGGAACAGGTACAGCGAATACGAGCTGTCGCCGATCCGCAGCATCCAGGGTGTGCTGCGCCAGAGGGGCCCGGCCAGCACGATGCCCAGGAACATCATCGCCACCGGCACCAGCAGCACGAAGCCGCGCAACGGCGAGTTCGACATGCCGCCCTCGACCGCCACGAAAGCCAGCACCGTGCCGACCAGCAGGAGCAGGGCGGACAGGCCCCGGTTCGGTCGCAGCCATCGCTTGTGGAACGCGACGCCGGTCAGCACGCCGGCTGCGAACTCCACGAACAGCGAAAGGTTGAGCACCTTCGGATCGACCGCCATCACCGGGCCCGCGACCGCGACCACCAGCAACAGCGCGCAGGCGACGACCGCGCGTCGATCGGTTGCCATCGGCAGCGCGACCAGGCCCCACAAAATGTAGAACAGCACCTCGTAGGTGAGCGTCCAGCCGTTGTTGACGAGATACGGCGCCGCCGTGGGCCACAGCAGGAACGATGCGGCCACGTCGGTCGGCGCGCTCGCGTTGCTGTTGATGAGCCCTGGCTTCACGAGAAAGATGGCCAGCGCCAGCAGCGAGAGCCCCCAGTACAGCGGAAAGATCCGCACCAGCCGCTTCTCGAAGAACTCGGCGTGCGTCGCCGGCTTGTGCACCGTCACGAAGTAGATGATGAAGCCGCTGATCATGAAGAACAGATCGACGCCGACGATGCCGAAGTCGAAGGACGGGATCGTGCCGTTCGACAGCGCGGCGGCCTTCTGCGCCGCGTGGTGCACCACGACGAGCAGCGCGGCGATGCCCCGCCCGGCCTGGATCGACTCGAGGTAGCGGGAAGGGTCTTCGACGATGGCTTGGGATTTCACCGGAGCTGGGCCCCCTGCGGGACCGGAGTTGTGGTTGTGGCTGCCGCTGCGGCGGCCAGGGCTTGCTGCATGTGCGCGCGGCGCAGCCGGCGGTTCTGCACCCGCTCGGCCTGCTGCACCAGTGCCATGGCCGAGAAGATGAGCGGGCTGACCATCGCGAAGTGGCGTGCGAAGGAACCGAAGTCGGGCTCGAAGATGCCTTCGACGATCAGGAAGGACAGGGGCGCGAGCGCGACCTTGCCCGCCTGGATCATCCGCGGATCGGGCGATTTCACGCCCTTGACGATCGTCCGGATCATCCAGATGTAGGTGAAAGGCATGATCACGATGAATGCCAATTGCCCTACCGAGCCAAATCGCAGCAGTTCCAGCGGAAATGCCAGACGGAAATAGGTGATCAGCGCATTGACGGCCTGCGCAATCGGGTTTTCGGACGCAATCACCGCCTCGATGATCGTGCGAGAACCCTCGGCGCCTATTTCGCGGTTCTCGTTCACCTGCGAGCGCGCGAAATCGAGCGAAACACCGAGCGCGAACTGGAAAACCAGTGCCATGGTGATATAGACCAAAAGAATCAATAGGACCAGGCGAAATACGGTGAGCCGGCTGCGGAGCAGCCAGAGCCCGACCCACACGGCGCTCACGAGCAGCCAGTATTTGCGGACCATCCAGCCGTACAGCGTTGCAGTGGCGAGCCAGACCCAGCCGAAACTCGAACTTCGTGCCGCGAGCACGCAAATCAGCACCACGGTCGCCGACAGCATGTCCTTCGAGAGCACCGACAGAAAAATGGCCCGGATGAAGCCCCAGCCGAGGGACACCAGGAACACCCCGAGCGTGACGCGCCGAAACTGCAGCAGCGGAATGATCGTGAGCGCCACGCTCAGGATCGCGCCTGCGAGCGGCGCGGTAGCGGCGCTGAGGCCGGCCGATTCGAGCAGAAAAGCACTGCACGCGTATGAATTGCGTTCCTCCACCGTGGTGGAAGTCAATTGGCAGGCGTCTTCGCCAAAAAAGCTCAGCAGCGTCTCTTCGTCGGGGAAAGTCGCGGCCGCCGTGTCATGGTAGGCAAAAGGTATAACGCCGACGACGATGGAGAAGAAAATGAAAATGAGCGCCGATATGCCAGGGTTCACCGGCTTTCCGCGGACGGTCAGGATCGCTAATTTCATTGGTATGGGAAGGGCGGCGCGCACCTGATTGGCGGCCAGAAAGGATACACGGGCTTTGCAACATGCATGCCGCGTTGCACACGTTTACACCGAGGCCAATTTGCCACATTCAATGTGACCGCATGCAATAGCTGCACGCTTTTGCGTCGTTGTAGATGGGAATTAAGTACCGCGCGCGCGGGCGCGCGAGCAGCTTGCCGGATCCGATGAACCCGTGCCGATGAACAAGAGAGAGGGGGAGAGGGGTGGCCTGCCCGGAGGGGATCGAACCCCCGACAACCTGCTTAGAAGGCAGGTGCTCTATCCAACTGAGCTACGGGCAGATTCCGGGCCGGACAGAAGCGAAAACGAGATACGAGAAGAAGAAAACTTGGTCGGGGCGAAAGGATTCGAACCTTCGACCCTCTGGTCCCAAACCAGATGCGCTACCAGGCTGCGCTACACCCCGACAAGCCTTCCATTCTAGCCCGGATATATAGCGATCAGCGCCGCTCGTACTGCGTCTTGCCAAAAAGAATTTCGCGTTCCTTGTCGCCGGTGATCGGCTGGCGCAGGTCGGCCAGCACCTGCACGCCGCGCTGCACGGCGGGGCGGGCCGCGATCCCGTCGAACCAGGCCTTGAGGTGCGGATAGTCGGTCAGCGTGATGCCCTGCTTTTCCCAGCTGCGCAGCCACGGGAAGATCGCGATGTCGGCGATCGAGTAGCTCTTGCCGGCGATGAAGCGGTTCTTCGCCAGTTGGCGGTCGATCACGCTGTAGAGGCGCTTGGCCTCGTTGCTGTAGCGCTCGATGGCATAAGAGATCTTTTCGGGCGCATACATCCGGAAATGGTGCGCTTGCCCAAGCATGGGGCCGACACCGCCCATCTGGAACATGAGCCACTGCAGCACGTCGTAGCGCTCGCGGTCGCCGGTGGGCAGGAACTTGCCGGTCTTCCCCGCGAGATAGACCAGGATGGCGCCCGATTCGAAGAGCGAGATCGGCTGGCCGTCCGGACCGTCGGGATCGGTGATCGCGGGGATCTTGTTGTTGGGGCTGATGTCGAGGAAGTCGGGCGCGAACTGGTCACCCTTGCCGATGTTGATCGGGTGGGCGCGGTAGGGCAGGCCGCACTCCTCCAGCATGATGTGAACCTTGTGGCCGTTGGGCGTGGGCCAGGAATAGACGTCGATGGTGGGCGAAGCGGGCATGTCGCGGCTCTCCGTTGTGCGGGTTGTGATTCGGGAGAGGCAGCATAGCCGCGCCGGACGGGTTTGATGCCGCGCAGGGGCTTGCCCGCGGGCCGGTGCAGCGCCGTCGTCAAGCCACGGCGGACGCGGACGACAGGTGCTGATGGATCAGCGCCACCACGGCAGCACCTTCGCCGATCGCGCCCCCCACGCGCTTGACCGAGCCCGAGCGCACGTCGCCGACCGCGAAGACGCCCTGGACGCTCGATTCGAGCGCCGCGGCCGGCCGCGCCGGAAAGCCGCCGCTCGCCGCATCGCCAGTCCGCACGAAGCCATGCTTGTCGACCGACACGCCGCAGCCTTCGAGCCAGCCGGTCTCGGGCTCGGCCCCGACGAACAGGAAGATGTTGCGCGCGTCGCAGTCGTGCTCCTGGCCGGTCGCCCGGCAGCGCCAGGTCGCGCCGGTGAGGCCTTCGTCCGGTCCGCCGTTGAGCTTCACGAGGTCGGTGTGCGGATGCAGTTCGATGTTCGGCGTGGCCTCGATGCGGTCGATCAGGTAGCGCGACATGCTCGCGGCCAGCGACGGGCCGCGCACCAGCACGTTGACCTTGGCCGCATGGCGCGACAGGAACACTGCCGCCTGGCCGGCGGAGTTGCCGCCGCCGACGAGCGCGACCTCCTGCTGCGCGCAGAGCTTGGCTTCGATGGCCGAGGCCCAGTACCAGATGCCGCGACCCTCGAATTCCGCGAGCCTCGGCACATCGGGCCGCCGGTAGCGTGCGCCGCTCGCGATGACGACGGTGCGGGCCTCGATCGCGCGGCCGTCTGTGAGCGCGATGCGGAGGCTGCCGGTCGGGTTGTCGCGTGAGCAGTCGAGCGACACCGCCTTGGCCGGGATCAGCATGTCGACGCCGAACTTCTGCGCCTGTACGTAGGCGCGGCCTGCGAGCGCCTGGCCCGAAATTCCCGTGGGGAAGCCGAGGTAGTTCTCGATGCGCGCACTGGCGCCGGCCTGTCCGCCGAACGCGCGGCAGTCGAGCACGATCACGCGCAGGCCCTCCGAGGCGGCGTACACCGCGGTGGCCAGCCCGGCCGGGCCGGCGCCGACCACGGCCACGTCGAACACCTCGTCGCGCGGCGCGGTGTCGAGCATGCCGAGGCAGCGCGCGAGTTCGTCTTCGGAAGGATTCACCAGCACCGAGCCGTCGGGGCACACCGCGAGCAGCTTGCAGGCGCCGTACTGTTCGAGCAGCGCCGCGGCGTCGGGGTCGTCGGCCGCATCCACCAGGTGGTAGGGGTGCCCGTTGCGGCGCAGGAAGTTCTCGAGCCGTGCCATGTCGGGCGAGGCCGGTTGGCCGATCAGCACCGGCCCGCTCGCGCCCGATTCGATGAGGGCCACGCGCCGCAGGATCAGCGCACGCGTGATGCGTTCGCCCAGGTCGGCTTCGGCCACCAGCAGCGCGCGCAGCTGCGCGGGCGGCACGAGCAGCGCCTCCACGTCCTCGTCGGCATGGCCGTCGACGAGCGCGGGCTGGCCGCTCAACTGGCCCACTTCGGCGAGGAATTCGCCCGGCCCCTGGCGCACGATCGGCACCACGTGGCCCAGGCCGTCGCGCTGCGTGACCGCGACCACGCCGCGCAGTAGCACGAACATGCCGGGGCTGGTCTCGCCGGCGGTGAAGAGGCGCTCGCCGCGCGCAAAGCGCTGCACCGTGCCGAAGCGCGCCACGCGCGCGACCTCGGCGTCGCTGAGCACCGGAAAAGCCTGGTGAAGGCGGCTATCGAAACTGCTGCTGCTGCTGCTGCTGCTGCTGCTGCTGCTGCTGTTGTTGCTGGTTGCGGCTGTCGCCATGTCGGACGCTCCATGTCGGGAACCCGCATTAAACCTTCAAGCGAGGCCATTCATGCGCTGTAACACGGTCACGCAAATGCCATGCCGCTGACATGCCGGTTTCACCGCGGGTGCAGAGACTGCGTCGCAGAAAGGGTTCCCCATGAAAGAACTGCCCAATCCGACGTTCCCGCTTTCGCAGATCGGCCTGCGCGCCGCGCTCTGGCCAGCGCCGGGCCTCCCGCGCGTGCCGGTCGCCGAGGCGCCTGCGGCCATCCTGGTGCCGCCGGTGGTCGATGCGAAGCAGGGCATCACGGTGGGCTGGGCACGCCACCTCGACGACGTGCGCGCCGCGCAGCGCCTGCGCCACGAGGTGTTCGTCGGCGAGATGGGCGCCCGCGTGAGCACGCCGCTGGCGGGCCACGACATCGACCTGTTCGACGACTTCTGCGAGCACCTGCTGGTGCGCGATGCGCTGACGCAGCAGGTGATCGGCACCTACCGCGTGCTCACGCCGGCGCAGGCCCGGCGCGTCGGCAGCACCTACAGCGACACCGAATTCGACCTGACCCGCCTGCGCGACCTGCGCGAGCGCATGGTCGAGCTCGGCCGCAGCTGCGTGCACCCCGCGCATCGGCAGGGCGGGGTGATCCTCGCACTGTGGGGCGCGCTGGCGGGCTTTATGCACCGCAACAAGCTCGACACGATGATCGGCTGCGCGAGCATTCCGATGTCGCACAACGGCGTGACCAGCGGCGACGCCGCGGCCAGCATCTGGCGTCAGCTCTCGGCGACCCACATGGCGCCGATCCAGTACCAGGTTCAGCCGCGGCTGCCGCTGCCGGTCGAGCGGCTCGACAGCGCGCTCGATGTCGAGCCGCCCGCACTCATCAAGGGTTACCTGCGCCTCGGTGCCAAGGTGCTGGGCGCGCCGGCCTGGGACCCCGACTTCAACACCGCCGACCTGCCGATGCTGATGCGCATCGACGACCTGCCGCCGCGCTACCGCAAGCATTTTCTCGGCGCATGAAGCCGGCGGCGATCCGGCCCGACGGAGGGCCGCCGGCTGCATCGCCGGGCCCGGCGCCGGAGGCGGGTGGACCGCCAGCGTCACGGGGTCGTCACGAAACCGTCACGAACGATGGTGACACTGTCACATTCCCGTCTTCATGTACTGCCGTGCCGCTTGCCCCAGAATCATTGCCCATGGAATCTGTTTCCGCTGGCCCGCCAGTCGCGGCTTCGGGATTCAAACTCCTCGACCGCGACCACAGCATCCTGTCGTTCAATGAGCGCGTGCTCGACTGGGCGCACCGGCCCGAGGTGCCGCTGATCGAGCGCCTGCGCTACCTGTGCATCGTGTCGTCGAACCTCGATGAATTCTTCGAGGTCCGTGCCGCGCCGCACCTGATCGCCAGCGGTGCCGGCGATCGCAAGGGCGTCTACACCGTCGGCTCGTTCGAGCGCCTGGCCGAAACCGCCCATGCGCTGGTCGCGCGCCAGTACACGCTCTACAACGACGAGCTGATGCCGACCTTCGCGACGCACGGCATCCACATCATTTCGCACGGCGAGCGCAATGCCGCGCAGCGCAAGTGGGTCAGCGAGTATTTCGAGCGCGAGGTGCGCCCGCTCCTGATCCCGGTGGGGCTCGACCCGGCGCATCCGTTCCCGCAGGTGGCCAACAAGTCGCTCAACTTCATAGTGCGGCTCGGCGGCAAGGATGCCTTTGGGCGCGAGAACCCGATCCAGATCGTCAAGGTGCCGCGGGTGCTGCCGCGCGTGATCCGCATGCCGGCCAAGGTGTCGGAAGGCAAGACGCTGTTCGTGGCGTTGTCGAGCGTGGTGCGCGCGCACCTGTCCGGCATGTTCCCGGGCCGGGAGGTGGGCGACTTCTCGCAGTTCCGCGTCACGCGGCATTCCGATCTCGCGGTGGACGAGGAAGACGTCAAGAACCTGCGCACCGCGCTGCGCCAGGGGCTGCAGCACCGCCACTTCGGGCAGGCGGTGCGGCTCGAGGTGTCGGCCAGCTGCGCGGAGTCTCTGGCGAGCTTCCTGCTGGCGCAGTTCAATCTGCCGCCGCAGGCGCTCTACCGCGTGCACGGGCCGGTCAACCTTGCGCGGCTCACGCAGTTGATCGACCTGCTCGAAGAGCCGGAGCTGCGTTTTCCGCCTTACGCCGCCTCCTTTCCCGTGACGCTGTCGCCGGCGCAGTCGTTCTTCGAGCGCCTGCAGCGCGGCGACGTGCTGATCCACCAGCCGTTCGAGAGCTTTGATGGCGTGCTCGCCTTCCTGCGCGAGGCGGTCGACGACCCGCAGGTGCTCGCGATCAAGCAGACCATCTACCGCACCGGTCCCGACTCCGAACTGATGGACCTGCTGCGCGAGGCGGTGCGCAAGGGCAAGGAAGTGACGGTGGTGGTGGAGCTCAAGGCCCGCTTCGACGAAGAGGCCAACATCAACTGGGCCGAGATGCTCGAGTCGATCGGCGCGCAGGTGGTGTATGGCGTGGTCGGCCTGAAGACGCACGCCAAGATGCTGCTGGTGACCCGCCGCGAGGGCAAGCAGATGCGCCGCTATGGGCATCTCTCGACCGGCAACTACAACCCGCGCACCGCGCGGCTCTACACCGACATCAGCCATCTCACGGCCGATCCGCTCTTGACGGCCGACATGGAGGCGGTGTTCGTGCACCTGGCCAGCCAGAGCCGGCTGCCCAAGCTCAACCGCATGTGGCTCGCTCCCTTCGACCTGCACCGCAACCTCGTGGCGCAGATCGACGCGCTCGGCGTGGCGGCGCTCGCCGGCGAGCCCACGCGCATCGTCGCCAAGATGAATGCACTGACCGACGAGGAACTGGTCGCCGCGCTGGTGCGCGCCGGGCAGAACGGCGTGAAGATCGACCTCATCGTGCGCGGTGCCTGCACGCTGCCGGCGCAGGTGCCCGGGCTGACCGACAACATTCGCGTGCGCTCGGTGATCGGGCGCTTTCTCGAACACTCGCGGGTCTTCTATTTCCGCAACGGCGAGGACGAATCGCTCTACCTGTCGAGCGCCGACTGGATGAACCGCAACATGATGCGCCGCATCGAGCTGGCCTGGCCCGTGACCGACCCGAACCTGCGCCAGCGCCTGATCGACGAATGCCTGGTGGCCTATCTGCACGACGGACGCGATGCCTGGGACCTTGGCGGCGACGGCATCTACACCCGCGTCGACCGCGACACCCATCCCGGGGAAGCCGGTGCCTCGCGCGCCATCGAGGCGCACGGCGCGCAGACCGCGCTCATGAACCGGTACGGCTCGCGCGGTGGGCACACCGAGGCTTCCGGCAGCTGACGACGACCGAAAGGCGATGACCATGGACCTGATCTTCTGGCGCCATGCCGAAGCCGACGACTGGACCGAGGGCTGCGACGACCTGCAGCGCTCGCTGACCGGCCGCGGCGAAAAGCAGGCCAAGCGCATGGCCAGCTGGCTGGACCGCCAGCTGCCCGACGGCACGCGCATCATCTGCAGCCCGGCGCGGCGCTGCGAGCAGACCGCGCTCGCGCTCGGCCGGAAGTACAAGCTGCGTTCGGAGCTCGCGCCCGACACCACGCCCGACGCCTTGCTGGGGGCGGCCGGCTGGCCCAATGGCAAGTCGGTCGTGCTGATGATCGGCCACCAGCCCTCGCTCGGGCAGGCCATCTCGTTGCTGCTGGGGCTGAAGCAGGACAGCTGCCCGGTGCGCAAGGGCTCGGTGTGGTGGATCCGCACGCGCGAGCGCGATGGCGACGTGCAGACGGTGGTGGTCACGGTGCAGTCGCCCGAGCTGCTCTGAGTGCCGGCGGGGGCATGAATCTGCCCCGATATGTAAACTAATTCACCAGTTTGGCAGGGATGCGGCAGCGGCGTATAGGCACAATGGCTGTGCCTGATGCAATTAGACACATATTGCATCTATAACTTACAACTACAAGGCGGTTGCGCAGCAAGCGCCTTGTGTGCCGTGGAATTCCGGGCAGGCGGGCGAGCAAGTTGTGCAACCGCCTTTCACCCGCGAATGCCCATGAAAGCGCTTGTGCCACTGCTGGCCGCAGCAGTTTTTCTCCTGTCGGGATGTGCCGCCACGCGCGCCCCCGAGCCCGCCGCGCAGGTTCGCCACGACGCGACCCGCACCGTCACCCGGATCGAACTGGTCTACAACGACGAAGACCTGCTGACCGTCATGGACGGCGGCGGCTCCGCCATCGTCGGCTGGGCGGGCGTCTTCGGCCCAGTGGGCACGCTGGTTGCGCTCGGTGTCGAGGTCGGCACCCGCGTCACGCGGGCCGAGCGCATCGAACGCCGCACGGGCGAGTTCACGACCCGCGTGAAGCAGGGCGGGGCGGTGCCGCTGAACCGGCATTTCGCCGACCTGGTGGCGGCGCGCCTGCGCGCCAGCGGGCGCGAGGTCAAGCTGACGCCGGTCGCACGCGTCGACAGGCCGGACAACGTGCTGCAGGCGCCGGGATTCGAGCCCACCCCGGGCTACAGCACGCTGATCATGCGGGTCACCACGACCTACGGCGCGGCCGACATGACCTCGAGCTACAAGCCCTTCGTCGCGATCGAACAGGCGCTCAAGAACGAGCAGCAGGCGGTGCTCCACGAGACCACCCACACCGTCGACCTCGAAGAGCCGGCCTTCCTGGCCTACGACGGCCTGCTGCAGGACACGGCCAAGGCCCAGGAGGGCCTGCGGCGCGGACTGTCGCAGATCCTTTGGCCGGCCTATGCCGGCATGTTCGGCGAGGATGCCTCGTCGCAGCTCGCGCGCGCCGAAACACGATAGCCCTTCGGGGGCGTTCTAGCTGAGTTCGATGCGCCAGTTGCTGGTTTTTTGCCAGGCCAGCACTTCCTCGCGCAGCAGGTGCGCGGACTGCGGATAGGCCTCGGCCCAGTCTGGCGCGCAGGCGATCGTGAAGGCCCGTGCGCCCAGCGCCGCGAGATGCAGCGCCTCGGCGTCGGGGTCGCGGCGCGCATGGCACAGGATGACGGCGAGCCGCAGCGAGAGCAGCTGCATCACGAAGGTCTCGTCATCGAGCGCCGCCTCGAGCTTGCGCAGCTTGCCGCGCTGGCCCAGCACCAGTTGCGCCAGTGCATGCAGTTCGTTGACCGCGAAGCCGGGCGCGTCGGTGTTGTCGAGGATGTAGGCACCGTGCTTGTGGTAGTCGCTGTGCGACACCAGCGTGCCGATCTCGTGCAGCTGCGCCGCCCAGCCGAGCTTGCGCAGCGCGCGCCCGGCCCGGCTGCCGGTGCCGCCGCCGCGCGCCGCGGGCATGAGCTGCACGAACAGCGCCGCTGCGGTGTCCCCCACGCGCCGGGCCTGTGCCGTATCCACCGCGAACCGGCTGGCCAGCCGCGCCACCGTGGCCGTGCGCAGGTCGGCCACGCTCTCGTCGCGCTCCAGCAATTCGTACAGCACGCCATGGCGCAGCGCGCCCTGGGCGACCTTCATTTGCTCGATGCCGAGCAGATCGAACACGGCGCGCAGCACGCTCACGCCGCCGCCGATCACCGCCTTGCGGTCTTCGCGCATGCCGTCGATGCGCAGCCGGTCGGTGCTGCCGGCCTTGAGCAGGCGGTCGACGAGCCAGTCGAGCCCTTCGCGCGTGACGAGCCCCGGCTCGCCGCCGGCCGCGGCCAGCATGTCGCCGACCGCGCCGATGGTGCCCGACGCGCCATAGGCCACGTCCCAGCGGTCGCGCCCGTAGCCCGAGATCGCATCGTCGAGCACCGCCTTGGCGGCCACCTCGGCGGCGCGGAAGGCGGCGGGCGTGAACAGGCCTTCGGCGAAGTGCTTCATCGACCAGGCGACGCTGCCCACGCGGTAGGACTCCACGAGCTCGGCGTCGAGCGCGCGGCCGATGATCATTTCGGTGGAGCGCCCGCCGATGTCGATTACCAGCCGCCGTTCGCGGTCGGAGGCGTCGGTGTGCGGCAGCATGTGTGCCACGCCCTGGTAGATCAGGCGCGCTTCCTCGCGGCCGGGGATCACGTCGATGCCGAACCCCAGGATGGTGCGGGCACGCAACAGGAATTCTTCGCGGTTGCGCGCCTCGCGCAGCGTCTGCGTGGCCACGGCGCGCACCTGGGAGCGCTTGAAGCCAGCCAGCCGCTCGCCGAAGCGGGCCAGGGCGTCCCAGCCGCGCTGCATGGCTTCGGGCGTGAGGTTGCGGGCGCTGTCGAGGCCGTTGCCCTGGCGCACGGTCTCCTTGAGGTATTCGGTGCGCTGGATCTGGCCATGGTCGACCTGGCCGATTTCGAGCCTGAAGCTGTTCGAACCGAGGTCGACAGCGGCGAGGCGGGTGCCGTTTTGCATGTAGTTCTGTGAGAGGAGCAGTGACATGGATCGTAGCGCCGTATGGCGCGCCGAAGGTCCATGGCGGGCATCGGGAGAGGCTAGGCGTGACAAATGACGGTTCCGTGACAGCGTCACATGCGCACAGGAAGAACAAACCCTTTTCCCTCGACAGCAAGGTGTCACACCGATGTCACACAAGGTTTTTAGAGTCCGTTCCAAGCCCGAAAGGGACTACTTCTTACTTCTAAAGGAAGCCTTTGATGAATACGACCTTCAAGTTCGCCGCCGCCGGCCTCGTGACCGCGCTTTTCGCCCATGTGCCCGCCTTCGCGCAAGACGTGACCGGCGCCGGTGCCAGCTTCCCGGCGCCGCTCTATGCCAAGTGGGCCTCCGATTTCAACAAGGCCACCGGCGTCAAGATCAACTACCAGTCGGTGGGCTCGGGCGCTGGCCTGAAGCAGATCGAAGCCAAGACGGTCGACTTCGGCGCTTCCGACGCGCCCCTGAAGGACGAAGACCTCCAGGCCAAGGGCCTGATGCAGTTCCCCACCGTCATCGGCGGCGTGATTCCCGTGGTCAACATCCAGGGCATCAAGCCCGGCGAGCTGAAGCTCAACGGCCAGGTGCTCGGCGACATCTACCTCGGCAAGATCACCAAGTGGAACGACCCCGCCATCAAGGCGCTGAACGGCTCGCTGGCCCTGCCGGACGCCACCATCGCGCCGGTTCGCCGCGCTGACGGTTCGGGCACCAGCTTCCTGTTCACCAACTACCTGAGCAAGGTCAACGCCGAGTGGAAGACCAAGGTCGGCGAAGGCACGGCCGTCAACTGGCCGACCGGCGCGGGCGGCAAGGGCAACGAAGGCGTTGCAGCGTTCGTGAACCGCCTGCCGAATTCGATCGGCTACGTCGAGTACGCCTACGTCAAGCAGAACAAGATGACCTACGCCCAGCTGCAGAACGCGGCCGGCAACTTCGTCTCGCCGGAAGCCGACGCCTTCAAGGCCGCCGCAGCCAACGCCGACTGGAACAAGAGCTTCTTCCAGGTGCTGACCAACCAGGCCGGCAAGGACGCATGGCCCATCACCGGCGCCACCTTCATCCTGATGCACAAGGTGCAGGACAAGCCCGCCAATGCCACCACCGCGCTCAAGTTCTTCGACTGGGCCTACAAGAGCGGCGACAAGACGGCCGACGACCTCGACTACGTGCCGATGCCCGACAACGTGAAGGCCACGATCGCCAAGGCATGGGGTGAAGTGAAGGACGCATCGGGCAAGCCGGTCGCATTCAAGTAATTCCAACCATCACAGTCCAGGACGGCGCACCGTGAGCAACCAAACGCTCGACGGCGCGCCGCTTTCGTCATTGCCGGAGCGACCCGTGTCATCCACTTTCCCTGCTTCCGCAGCCGCGCTCGACCTTTCAGGCGATCGTGCGCGAACCAACCCGCCACCGGCCAAGGCGCCGCGTTCCGGTCCCATGGCCGACCGCCTGTTCGGCTGGGCGGCCAAGGGCGCCGCGTTGCTGACGCTCGCGATGCTGATCGGCATTTTGCTGTCGCTGATCGCCGGCGCATGGCCTGCGATCGCGAAGTACGGCCTCGGCTTCCTGACGAGCAGCGTGTGGGACCCGGTAAAGGACGAGTACGGCGGCCTCGTCATGATCTACGGCACGCTGGCCACCTCGCTCATCGCGCTGGTGATCGCCGTGCCGGTGAGCTTCGGCATTGCGCTCTTCCTGACAGAACTCTCGCCCAACTGGCTCAAGCGCCCGCTGGGCACCGCCATCGAACTGCTCGCCGCCGTGCCGTCCATCGTGTACGGCATGTGGGGCCTGCTGGTGTTCGGGCCGATTCTTTCCACTTACGTGCAGCAGCCGCTGCAGAAGCTGTTCGAGGGCGTGCCATACCTGGGCGCGCTGGTGTCCGGCCCGCCCGTGGGCATCGGCATCCTGTCGGCCGGCATCATCCTCGCGATCATGATCATTCCGTTCATCGCCTCGGTGATGCGCGACGTGTTCGAAGTGACGCCGCCGCTGCTCAAGGAGTCGGCGTACGGCCTCGGCTCCACCACCTGGGAAGTGGTTTCCAAGGTGGTGCTGCCCTACACCAAGGCCGGCGTCATCGGCGGCATCATGCTCGGCCTCGGCCGGGCGCTCGGTGAAACGATGGCCGTCACTTTCGTGATCGGCAACATGAACCAGCTCAACTCGCTGTCGGTGTTCGAGGCGGCCAACAGCATCACCTCGGCGCTGGCCAACGAGTTCGCCGAAGCCGGCGCCGGCCTGCACCAGGCGGCGCTGATGTACCTCGGCCTGGTGCTGTTCTTCATCACCTTCGTCGTGCTGACGCTGTCGAAAGTGCTGCTGGCCCAGATGAAGAAGAGCGAAGGAACCAAGTCGTGAGCAGCACCGCACAGAACCTCGTCAATGCCAAGGCGTTGGCCGAAACGCGCCAGGCCAGGTTTGCCTCGCGCAACCGCGTGAACAAGATCGCGCTGACGCTGTCGCTCGCGGCGATGGCGTTCGGCGTCTTCTGGCTGGTCTGGATTCTCTGGGAGACGCTGCGCCTGGGCATCGGCGGCCTGGCGCTCGCCACCTTCACCGAGATGACGCCGCCGCCGAACGAAGCGGGCGGCATTGCCAACGCCATCTTCGGCTCGTTCGTGATGGTGATGCTGGCGACCTTCGTGGGCACACCCATCGGCATCATGGCCGGCATCTATCTGGCCGAATACAACCCGAAGGGCTGGCTCTCATCGGTGACGCGCTTCGTCAACGACATCCTGCTGTCGGCACCGTCGATCGTGATCGGCCTGTTCGTGTATGCCGTCGTGGTTGCGTACTTCAAGACCTTCTCGGGCCTGGCCGGTGCACTGTCGCTGGCGCTGATCGTGATTCCGGTGGTGATCCGCACCACCGAGAACATGCTGCAGTTGGTGCCCCCGGGGCTGCGCGAAGCTGCCTATGCGCTCGGCACGCCGAAGTGGAAGGTCATCCTGAGCATCACGCTGCGTGCCGCGCGCGCCGGTGTGGTCACGGGTGTGCTGCTGGCCGTGGCACGCATCGCCGGCGAAACGGCACCGCTGCTCTTCACCGCGCTGAACAACCAGTTCTGGACCGCCGACGTGAGCCAGCCGATGGCCAGCCTGCCGGTGACGATCTTCAAGTTCGCGATGAGCCCGTACGAGAACTGGCAACAGCTGGCCTGGGCCGGCGTGTTCCTGATCACCGTGGCCGTGCTCGCCCTCAACATCCTGGCGCGGGTACTGACGCGCAACAAATTTTGATCCAACAAGTAGCCACCATGCCAAACACCGCCGCACAACCGTCGCGCTCGAAGCTCTCGGTCAAGGACCTGAACTTCTACTACGGCAAGTTCCACGCGCTCAAGGGCATCAACCTCGAGATTCCCGAGAACAAGGTCACGGCGTTCATCGGCCCGTCGGGCTGCGGCAAGTCGACCCTGCTGCGCACCTTCAACCGCATGTTCGAGCTCTATCCCGAGCAGCGCGCAGAAGGCACCATCGCGCTCGACGGCGAGAACCTGCTCACTTCCAAGCAGGACGTCGCGCTGATCCGCGCCAAGATCGGCATGGTGTTCCAGAAGCCAACGCCGTTCCCGATGTCGATCTACGACAACATCGCCTTCGGCGTGAAGCTGTTCGAGAATCTCTCGGCGAGCGACATGGACGACCGCGTCGAGTGGGCCCTGAAGAAGGCCGCGCTCTGGACCGAAGTGCGCGACAAGCTGCAGCAAAGCGGCTCGGGCCTTTCGGGCGGCCAGCAGCAGCGCCTGTGCATTGCGCGCGGCATCGCCATCAAGCCCGAGGTGCTGCTGCTCGACGAACCGTGCTCGGCGCTCGACCCGATCTCGACCGCGAAGATCGAAGAGCTGATCGCCGAACTCAAGAGCGAGTACACCGTGGTCATCGTCACGCACAACATGCAGCAGGCCGCACGCTGCAGCGACTACACCGCCTACATGTACCTGGGCGACCTCATCGAGTTCGGTGCCACCGAGCAGATGTTCTTCAAGCCGCAGCGCAAGGAGACCGAGGACTACATCACCGGCCGTTTCGGATAAGTCAAAGGAGACAACATGACCGAGAAACACCTTTCCAGCCAGTTCGACAGCGAACTCAACGGCGTCTCGTCGCGCGTGATGGAGCTCGGCGGCATGGTCGAATCGCAGATTCACCTGGCCGTCTACGCGCTGCTCCAGTTCGACCCGGAGGCGGCCGACCGCGTGATGGAGACCGAAGTCCGCGTGAACGCGATGGAGATCGAGATCGACCGCGAGCTGTCGTCCATCATCGCGCGGCGCCAGCCCACGGCGCGCGACCTGCGCCTCTTGATCGCCATCTCCAAGACCACGGCCAACCTCGAGCGCGTGGGCGACGAGGCCAACAAGATCGCGCGCATGGTCAAGTCGATCATCGAGAGCGGCTCGGCCCGTGCGCTGCCCTCGAGCGAGTTGCGCATCGCCGCCGACCTGGCCTCGGGCCTGCTGCGGACCGCGCTCGACGCCTTCGCGCGCCTGGACACGGCCGCGGCGCTGTCGATCCTCAAGGACGACGACCTGATCGACAAGGAGTTCGACGGCTTCGTGCGCAAGCTGGTCACCTACATGATGGAAGACCCGCGCACCATCTCCGCCAGCCTCGACCTGCTGTTCCTGGCCAAGGCCATCGAACGCATCGGCGACCATGCCAAGAACATTGCCGAATTCATCATCTACATCGTCAAGGGCGCCGATGTGCGGCACACTTCGATGCAGGAAATCGAATCGGCGCTGCAGTAATCCAGCCTGAAAGCATGAAGAAACCACGAGTCCTGATCGTTGAAGACGAATCCTCGATCGCCGAGCTGATCGCGGTCAACCTGCGCCACAACGGCTTCGAGCCGATCTGGTCGGAAGACGGCGCCGCAGCGCAGCGCGAGATCGACGCCTTTCTGCCCGACCTGATCCTGCTCGACTGGATGCTGCCGGGCCAGAGCGGCCTGCAGCTCGCACGCCAGTGGCGCAAGGACGCGCGCACCAAGAGCATCCCGATCCTGATGCTGACCGCGCGCGGCGACGAGCCCGACAAGGTCGCGGGCCTCGACGCGGGTGCCGACGACTACATCACCAAGCCGTTCTCCACGCAGGAAATGCTCGCCCGCATCCGGGCCGTGCTGCGCCGCCGCGCGCCCGAGGTCGTGACCGAGCGTGTCGAGATCGGCGAACTGGTGCTCGACACCGCGACGCACCGCGTCACCTGGCAGGGCAATGCACTCAAGGTCGGCCCGACCGAATTCAAGCTGCTGGCCTACCTGATGCAGCATGCCGAGCGCGTGCACAGCCGCGCGCAACTGCTCGACAAGGTATGGGGCGACCACGTCTACATCGAGGAGCGCACGGTCGACGTGCACGTCAAGCGCCTGCGCGAGTCGCTCGGTGCGGCTTCGCCGATGGTCGAGACGGTGCGCGGCGCCGGCTATCGCCTGACCGCCCAGGTCACGGTTTGAGCCACCGCGCCGTTCGCACCGGCCAGGGGCGCGGATAATCGCGCGCCATGCCGTTTCGCATTGCCACGTTTCTGCTCGCATCCCTCCTGGTCGGAGCGGGTGTCGGCGCGGTTCTCGGCTGGAAGTACTGGTGGCTCGGCGCCTGGCTGGGCGCGGTGCTGTGGCTCGCGCTCGACGCCTGGCGCGCAGAGCGCCTGCTGCGGGTGCTGCGCAACGATGCCGCCGGCCTGCCCTCGCGCGGCCCGGGGGTCTGGGGCGAATTGGCGGAGCGCATCCGCAAGCTGCTGCGCGAGCGCGAGCAGCAGACCCGGCAGGCTGAAGAACGGCTGCAGGAGTTTCTCGCGGCGATCCAGGCGTCGCCCAACGGCGTGATCCTGCTCGACGAGCAGGGCCGCATCGAGTGGTGCAACCAGACGGCCGCCAGCCAATTCGGCATCAACGCCGAGCGCGACCTGCTGCAGCACCTGGCGAACCTGGTGCGCGACCCGGCTTTCGTCGCCTACCTGGCCTCGTGGAACTACAGCCGCGACGTGGTGATCGATGCCTCGGGGGCCGGGCCCGCGCAGCAGCGCAGCCACTCGATCCGGCTGTCGGTGCAGGTGCATCCCTATGCGGGCAACCGCCGCATGCTGCTCACGCGCGACATCACCGCGCTCGAGCAGGCCGAGGCGATGCGGCGCGATTTCGTGGCCAACGTCTCGCACGAGATCCGCACGCCGCTCACGGTGCTCGCAGGCTTCGTCGAGACGCTGCAGAACCTGCCGCTCGACGCCGAGGAGCGCGCGCGGTACCTCGCGCTCATGAGCCAGCAATCGCACCGGATGGAAACGCTGGTGAACGACCTGCTGACGTTGTCGCGTCTCGAAGGCAGCGCGCCGCCGTCGGGCAGCCAGTGGGTCCGCATGCGCGCCTTGTTCGCGCAGTGCGAGGACGAAGGCCGCGGATTGTCGGGGCGGCTCGCGCCGCTCGGCCACCGGCTCTCGTTCGAGCTCGGTACGGAATCCGAGATCTCGGGCGCGCCGACCGAACTGCAGAGCGCCATGTCGAACCTGTTGACCAATGCCATCCGGTACACGCCTGGCGGCGGCGAGGTGGCGGTGAGCTGGCGCCTGCTGCCCGACGGGCGCGGCGAATATGCGGTGCGCGATACCGGCCCCGGCATTGCCGCCGAGCACATCCCGCGCCTGACCGAGCGCTTCTACCGCATCGACCGCAGCCGCTCGCGCGAGACCGGCGGCACCGGCCTGGGCCTTGCGATCGTCAAGCACATTGCGCAGCGGCACGGGGCCGAACTGCGCATCGAAAGCACCGTGGGCAAGGGCTCGCGTTTTGCGCTGCTGTTTCCCGCCAGCCGGGTGCGCGAGGCGCGGCTGCTGGCGAAATCACCTACGAGCCCATCGAGCCCATCGAGCGCCGCATCGTCCAGCGCAGCAGCGCGCCGAACAGCAACGCCGTGAACGCGAGCGCACCCGCGCTCATGAGCCAGAACGCCAGCGGCGACTGCATGGCCGGCCACGGGCCCAGGCCCCGGTAGGCGAGCAGGTAGCTGCCGCCGAGCCCGACACCCCAGAGCAGCGTGCAGTAGATGGCGAGCGGCATGAAGGTGACGCGATAGCTTCGCAGCACGAACACGCACAGCGTCTGCAGCGCATCGGCGAAATGGTAGGCCGCCACCACCAGCAGCAGCGAGGCAGCCAGGGCGGCCACCACGGGGTTGTCGGAATACACCTGCGCCAGCTTGAAGCGCAGCGCCACCATCGCGCCGGCGAAGAACAGTGCGCACAGCGCGGTGAGCTCGAAGCCGAGGCGGCAGGCGCGACGCGCCCGGTGCGCCTGCCCGGCGCCGAGCCAGAAGCTCACGCGCGCGCTGGTCGCAATGGCCAGCGAGAGCGGCACCATGTAGGCCACGGCCAGCAGGTTCGAGGCGATCTGGTGCGCCGCCGCCGCGGCGGTGCCCAGCCGCGCAATGAACAGCGCCATCAGCGTGAACGAGGTCACTTCCACCAGCACCGCGAGGCCGCCGGGAATGCCCAGGCGCGCGAACTGGCGGATCTGCTGCCAGTCGGGCCGCTCGATGCGCTCCCAGAGCCCGTAGCCGCTGTAGACGCTGCTGCTGCGCAACAGCCACGCCGCGCATCCGAGCATCGCCCAGTTCACGCACAGCGTGGCCCAGGCGCAGCCCACCAGCCCCATCGCGGGCAGGCCGGCGCCGCCGAAGGTGAACCAGATCGAGAGCGGCAGCTTCACGGCCAGCGAACCGATCTGCAGCCAGGTCACGACCTGTGGCTTGCCGAGGCTCTGGCTGAGCGTGCTGAACAGGCGGAACAGCAGGGCCGGCGCAAGCGCGAACGCAAGCACCGCGAGGTACGTCTCCACCACGTCGCGCATCGCGGGCGGCACCTGGGTCCATCGCAGCACCGCACCGGGAAAGAGCAGCACCGCCATGCCGATGGCGATGGCGATGGCCGCCAGGTAGAGCGACTGCCGCACCGAGCGGCCGACCTCGCTCCGGCGGCCGGCACCGTGGAGTTCGGCCCACACCGGCAGCAGGGCCTGCAGCACGCCCATGAGCGAGACGAACACGCTGATGAAGATTGCCGAGCCCACCGACAGCGCGGCGAGCGCGCCTTCGGCATAGCGACCGGCGACGATGGTGTCGGTCACGCCGAACGCCATCACCGCCAGCTGGCCGACCAGCACCGTGCCGGCGTGGCGCGCGATCAGGCCGCGTTCGCCGATCACTGCGCGGGCGCGATCTTCTGGTAGAGCAGCAGGTCGTCGCTCGCGCTGCTGGGGCGCCGCAGGGTGCCGCTGAAGCGCCATTGCTCCAGCGACACGATGGTGTGCAGCCGTGCGATGACGTCGGGGCTCACGAGCAGCCAGGGGCAGTCGGTGCCGAGCAGCAGCGGGCGCAGGTTGAAATGGCCGTGGTGCCGCAGCGCCGCGATGTGCGCGCGGCTGAGCGCCAGTTCGGCCACGCAGACCGGCTGGCCGACGCGCTCGGTCACCGCGCGCACCTGCGGGACATAGCTGCGCGCGTAGTCGATCGAGGGCAGCCACAGCGTCATCAGCAGCATCCAGCACAGCGCGGTGCCGCCGGCCGGCAGCACCAGCGTCTTCCAGAGTGCCGCGCGGTGGCGCCCGGTGCGCCAGCGCACCAGCCAGCACCAGGCGACGGTGGCGGCCAGCGCCAGCACGAACGGAGCGACCGAGAACTCTGGGACGAAGCCGGGCACCAGCCGCGACACGCTCGCCGCGGGCTTGGGCGGCACGCCGGTCTGCATCGCGATCCAGTAGATCCAGCCGAGCACGGCCAGGCCGCTGAAGAACAGCACGTTGAACCAGTCGATCAGCGCGGCAGCGCTGCGCCTGAAGGTCGGCAGCGCAAAGGCCCCGAGTGTGGCGAGGGCCGGCAACGCCAGCAGCAGCGAGCGGTCGGAGTATTGGGTGGTCAGGGTGGCGGCCAGCGGCACCAGCGCGAACCAGAAGGGCAGCGCGACATGGCGCGCGGTGAGCTGGCGGCGCCAGCGCCACAGCGTCCAGAGGGCCAGCGGCCAGACCGGCCAGGTGAACCAGACCAGCAGCTTGGCATGGCTGCGCAGGTCGCCGAGCACCGAGGTGCTGTTGGCATGGTCGCCTGGCAGCTGGATCTTCCACTGCAGCAGCCCGAGGCCCAAGGCCAGCGCCGCTGCGGCAAGCGAGACGCCGACCGTCGCCGCGAGCGCGCCGCGTGAGTAGCCGGGGCTTTCGTCATCGTCGCTGTAGGTCGGTTCGGTCTTGCGTGCGGTGCGCCGCTCATAGGCCATGAACAGCGCGCTGCCCGCGGCCAGCGCCAGGCCGACCATGGGGCCGCCGCTCAGCGTCATGCCGATGGTGCCGACGACGAGTGCGATCGACGGGCCGACGCGGCGGTACGGCAGCGCGGCCACGCCGTAGAACAGGTGCGATGCGAAATACAGCTGCGCCAGGGCCGGCGTGGTTTCGTGGCCGAGTTGCGCCAGGCCCAGGCAGGCGATCAGCGCGAGCAGCCCGCCGTCGGCGATGGCACGCGCGTAGTCGGTCGGCCGTGCTTCGCCGCCGAACGCGAAGGCCACCGGCTGCGCCCGCGACGTGCGGGCCAGGTAGTAGACGGCGTACCAGGTGGCGGTGAAGGTGCCCCACAGCATCAGCGCGAAAATGAAGCGCACCGCGAAGTCGGGGTGCACCCACGCGGGCGCGATCTTGATGGCCCAGGCGCCGATCCAGTACGGGATCAGTGCCGGCGTCTCGGGCCGCAGGCCCAGCAGCATCGGGTCGAACCAGCGTGCGATGCCTTCGGTGCTGGCGGCGAGTTCGGCCATGTAGCCGAAGGCCGAGATGTCTGCGCTCTTCCAGGGGCCGCGCCCGACGAGGCCCGGCAGGAGGTAGGCGGCGCACAGCAGCAGCAGCGCCACGCGCGGCAACCGGCGCACGGCGCTCTGGGCAACGATCGCAGGAGTGGGCTGGTTCACGTACGAAGAATGGCAGCAGTCTCTGGAAAGAAAAAGGGCAGCGCGGTAAACCGGGCTGCCCTCGATGCGAAAGCGCGTGCCTTACTTGGAAGCAGCGCCGGTGGTCTTGCCGAAGCGGTTGCGGAACTTCTCGACGCGACCGCCCATGTTGTCGACCGACTTCTGCGTGCCGGTGTAGAAGGGGTGCGATTCGCTCGTGGTGTCGAGCTTGAACAGCGGCAGTTCGCGGCCGTCGTCGGCCTTGGCCATTTCCTTGGTGTTCGCGCACGAACGGGTCACGAACTTGAAGCCGTTCGACATGTCGACGAACAGGATTTCGCGGTAGTTCGGGTGAATGCCTTCTTTTGCCATGGTATTTCCTTTGGGGTCGATGCGAGAGCCACAAGACGCCTGGGCCGGCACACGCCGGGTCGACGACTGTCCCGTCCAGCTGGACGGAATCGCAGGGCAAGACGCCCGGCTGCACTTTTCGCGGAGCCAGCGATTATCGCATACTGGGCGCTTTCAGCGGAAGACGCCTCCGATGACCTCCAGAACCCTGCGCGCCGGCCTTGTCGGCTACGGTTTCGCCGGCCAGACCTTCCATGCGCCCGTGCTCTCGGCCGTGCCCGGGCTCGAACTGGCGGCGGTGGCGAGTTCGCAGCCGCACAAGGTCCAGGCCGACTGGCCCGGCGTGGCCGTGGTGCCCGATGTGGCGGCGCTCGCCGCACGCGCGGACATCGATCTGGTGGTGGTGGCCACGCCCAATGCCCAGCACCATCCGGTCGCCCGGACGGCGCTGGAGGCCGGCAAGCACGTGGTGGTGGACAAGCCCTTCACGCTCGATGTGGCCGAGGCGCGCGACCTGGCATTGTTGGCGAAGGGCAACAACCTGGTCCTGTCGGTCTACCAGAACCGGCGCTTCGACGCCGACTTCCTCACGCTCAAGGACCTGATCGCCGCTGGCGAACTCGGCCGGCCGGTCTACTTCGAATCGCATTTCGATCGTTTCCGTCCCGAGGTCAGGGCGCGCTGGCGTGAACAGGCGGTGCCCGGTGCCGGACTCTGGGTCGACCTGGGAGCGCACCTGGTCGACCAGGCGGTGCAGCTGTTCGGACGCCCGGATACGCTCCAGCTCGACACGGCGGCGCTGCGGGACGGCGCCGTGGTCGAGGACTACTTCCATGCGGTGCTGCGCTACGAGGCCGGGCCGCATGCACCGTCGCGCGTGGTGCTGCACGCCACCACGCTCGCGGCCCATGCTGCGCCGCGCTACATCGTGCACGGCACGCGTGGAAGCTTCGTCAAGCACGGCGTGGACACGCAGGAAGACGCGCTGCGCGCAGGCGGGCGTCCGCCGGGGGAGGAGTGGGGCGCCGACCCGCTAGACGGCGAACTCACAGTGCCCGGTGCCGATGGCATCGCGCGCGTGCGCAAGGTGCCGACACGGCCCGGCAACTATGTCGACTACTACGAAGCCGTTCGCGACGCGATCCTCGGCCACGGCCCCAATCCCGTTCCGCCCGAAGAGGCCGTCGCGCTCATGGAGCTGCTGGCGCTCGGCACGCGCAGTGCCGCCGAGGGCCGGGCGCTGCGCACCTGAAAGAAAAATGCCCGCGAGGAGCGGGCATTTTTCCGGGGCAGCGAGCAGCTAGCCGCCGCGACGCATCATGTCGAAGAACTCGACATTGGTCTTCGTCGCCTTCATGTTCTTGAGCATCAGCTCCATCGACTCGATCTCGTCCATGTTGTACATGAGCTGACGCAGGATGCGGGTCTTCTGCAGGATCTCGGGAGCCAGCAGCAGCTCTTCGCGGCGCGTGCCGCTGCGGTTGAGCTGGATCGAGGGGAACACCCGCTTTTCGTAGAGGCGGCGGTCCAGGTGGATTTCGGAGTTGCCGGTGCCCTTGAACTCCTCGAAGATCACTTCGTCCATGCGGCTGCCGGTGTCGATCAGCGCGGTGCCGATGATGGTCAGCGAGCCGCCTTCTTCCACGTTGCGCGCCGCGCCCAGGAAGCGCTTGGGGCGCTGCAGCGCGTTGGAGTCGACACCGCCGGTCAGCACCTTGCCCGACGAGGGCACGACGTTGTTGTAGGCACGGGCGAGGCGGGTGATCGAGTCGAGCAGGATCACGACGTCCTTCTTTAGCTCGACCAGGCGCTTGGCGCGCTCGATGACCATTTCGGCCACGTGCACGTGGCGCGCCGCGGGCTCGTCGAAGGTCGACGCGATGACTTCGCCCTTGACGGTGCGCTGCATCTCGGTCACTTCTTCGGGCCGCTCGTCCACCAGCAGCACCATCATGTGCACTTCGGGATAGTTGGCGCTGATCGCGTGAGCGATGTGCTGCATCATCACCGTCTTGCCGCTCTTGGGCGGCGCCACGAGCAGGGCGCGCTGGCCCTTGCCGATGGGGGCGATGATGTCGATGACGCGGCCGGTGATGTTCTCTTCGCTCTTGATGCCGTCGCGCTCGAGTTTCATCTGCACCTTGGGGAACAGCGGCGTCAGGTTCTCGAACATCACCTTGTGCTTGTTCTGCTCTGGCGGACCGTCGTTGACCTTGTCGAGCTTGGTCAGCGCAAAGTAGCGCTCGCCGTCCTTGGGCGTGCGCACCTCGCCTTCGATCATGTCGCCGGTGTGCAGGTTGAAGCGGCGCACCTGGCTCGGCGAGATGTAGATGTCGTCGGTGCTGGCGGTGAAGCTGGTGTCGGGGCTGCGCAGAAAGCCGAAGCCGTCGGGCAGGATTTCGAGCACACCGTCGGCGAAGACTTGCTCGCCGGCCTTGGCGCGCTTCTTGATGATCGCGAACATCAGCTCCTGCTTGCGCATGCGGCCGACGTTTTCGATTTCAAGAGCCTCGGCTTGCTTGAGGACTTCAGACACGTGGAGTGCCTTGAGTTCGTTTAAGTGCATGGAATGACCCCTTGCGGGGTAATCGATCGAACAAACGGGGGGAGGTTTGATGTGCGGCGAGAGTTGCCGCACAAACCGGGGAATTCGACCGGACCTGAATGATCCGGTGATCTGCGGGAGATTATGACAGGAAAAAAAGCGCAAGGGCCAGCGCGTTGCGCGCTGGCCCCCTGAAATGCATCAGGCGAGTTGCTGGTCGATGAACGCGGTGAGCTGTGCCTTGCTCATGGCGCCGACCTTGGTGGCGGCCAGCTGGCCGTCCTTGAACAGCATCAGCGTGGGGATGCCGCGAATGCCGAACTTGGCCGGAATGTCGCGGTTCTCGTCGACGTTCATCTTGGCGATCTGCAGCTTGCCTTCGTAGGCGGTCGAGACTTCGTCGAGGATCGGGGCGATCATCTTGCACGGGCCGCACCATTCGGCCCAGTAGTCGACCAGCACGGGCTGGCTGGACTTGAGCACGTCGGCTTCGAACGAGGAATCGGAGATGTGTTTGATCAGGTCGCTGGCCATGGATGTGTCCTTGTGCGCGGAGAGGTTTCGGTGCAGCTAAAGTGCTGGTCATTGTGACAGAAACCAAGGGGCGGCGTGGCTGGCGGAACGCTATGGCGCCGATAGCAAAAGCCCTTGGTGCGACGCTCTTCCCACGCTTTCCCCACGCTTCGACACCCCCCGAGAGAACATGAACGAAGGACACCCCGTCCAGGCCCTGTGGTGCGACCCCGCCGACGGCGTGATCGCGCGCATCGCGCGCGCCGTCGCCGAGCGCGGGCTGCATGCGGCGCGCACGGTGGTGCTGGTGCCATACGCGCAGCTCATGGGCGTGGCGCACGCGATGTGGGCGCGCTGCGGCCATGCCGGCTTCGCGCCGCGCTTCGAGACCACGCGCAACTGGGCGCGCAGCCTCGAGGGCTTCCTGCCCACCGGCTACGACATTGCTTTCGACATGGCGCGCGATCTCGTCACCGCCCAAGCGCTGCTGTCGCAGGCCGGCTTTGCCGCGGAGCGCTTCGCGCTGGCAGGGCGTGTGGTCGAGCTGGCCTATCAGCTCGCACCGCTCGCGGCTGCGGCATCGCCTGAGGCGCGCGGCGGCGAATGGGCGCAGCGCGCGGCGCGCGTGGCCGAAGCGGGCAGCGAGTCGGAGTGGTTCCGCCTCGAGAGCGCGCTGGTCCGCGTGGCCGTCGCCTGGGCGGCCAATTCGGGCTATGCCACCGACGTGCTGCTGCGCGACGGCGTGCGCACGCAGGTCGATGCGCTGATCGCGCTCGAGGGCTTCCAGGCCGATCCGCTGACGCAGACGCTGTGCGCGCTCTGGGGCGACCGCGCGGTCCATCTGTCGCTGGTGCCCTCGGCATCCGCGGCCACGGCGGTCCGTGCGCATGTGGCCGCCGATGCCGAGGATGAGGCCCAACTCGCGGCCGGCTGCGTGCTGCGGCACCTGGCCGAGGGCCGCGCGCCCGTCGCGCTGATCGCCACCGACCGCGCGCTCACGCGCCGCATCGGCGCGCAGTTGCAGGCCCGCGGCGTGGTGGCGCACGACGAGACCGGATGGAAGCTGTCGACCACGCGCGCCGCCGCTGCGCTGATGAGCGCACTGCGCGCCTGCGCGCACGACGCCGGCAGCGACGCCGTGCTCGAATGGCTCAAGAGCGGCGCCGATGGCGATGCGACGGCCGTGCAGGCGCTCGAGGCGCGGCTGCGGCGCGAAGGCGTGCGCGAATGGTCGGCCTGGTGCGCGCAGGTGGCGCGCAGCGAGAAGCCGCAGGACGTGGCCTTGCTCGCGTTCACCGAAGGCATCGAAGGCCGCCGCATGGTCATGGCCCGGGCGCGGTCGCTGGCCGACTGGCTGCGCGCGCTGCGCGAACTGCTCGATACCGGTGGCCAGTGGGCGCCGCTCGCGGCCGACATGGCCGGCGCCAAGGTGATCGCCGCGCTCTGGCTCGATGCCGACGCGCACGGCGAGGAGGGCGATTTTCCGGGCGGGCGCCACACGCTCGCCGAGTTCACCGCCTGGGTCCGCGACGTGCTGGAAGACGCCAGCTTCGTGCCGCCCGCGGGCAGCGACCTGCCGCAGGTCGTGGTGCTGCCGCTGCACCAGCTGCTGGGCCGCACCTTCGCCGCCGTGGTGATCCCCGGCTGCGACGACCGGCGCCTGCCCGCATCGCCCGAACCACCCGGCAACTGGAGCGCCGCGCAGCGCGCCGAGCTGGGGCTCGCCGCGCGCGAGACGCTCGAGGCTGCGCAGCGCTCGGCCTGGGCCGCGGCGCTGTGCAATCCCTGCTGCGAAGTGCTCTGGCGCCAGTCGGACCCCAGCGGCGAACCGGTCCGGCCGAGTCCGCTGGTGCAGGCCCTGCAGCTCGACCACGCGCTGCAGCCTGGCGACGATCCGCGCCTGCCGCGCGACGTCGCGCTGGACCCGACCGCGTACCCGACACCCTCGGGCGCGCTGTTGCCGCTCAGGAACATCTCGACCAGCGTCTACGAAGACCTGCGCCGCTGTCCGTACCGCTTCTTCGCCTTGCGCCAGCTCGGACTGCGCAGCGCCGACGAGCTCGACGCCGAGATCGACAAGCGCGACTTCGGCAACTGGCTGCATGCAGTGCTGGGCCATTTCCATGACGCGCTCAAGACCGCGCCCACCAGCGACCTGCCGGAACGCGTGGCGCTGATCACTGCCGCGTCCGAGCGCGCCACGCGCGAGTTCGCGCTCTCGGACGCCGAGTTCCTGCCGTTCGCCGCGGCCTGGCCGGCGGTGCGCGACGGCTATCTCCAGTGGCTGGCGGGCCACGAGGCGAGCGGTGCGGTGTTCGACGAATCCGAGCCCTGGAAGGAACTGCCGCTCGGCAATCTGCAACTCGTCGGCCGGCTCGACCGCATCGACCGGATGCCCGACGGCCAGGCCTTCGTGATCGACTACAAGACCGAGTCGGCCGCGGTCACCAAGGAACGCGTGAAGGACCCGGCCGAGGACACGCAGCTCGCGTTCTATGCGGCACTGCTGGCCGACGACACGCTGCGCGCGGCCTACGTCAACGTCGGCGAGAAATCGTCGGGCACGCAGACCGTCGAGCAGCCGCTGGTCGGGCCGGCGCGCGACGTGCTCGTGGCCGGCATCCTCGACGACTTCACGCGCATCGCCGAGGGCGCGCCGCTGCCGCCGCTGGGCGAGGGCGCCGTGTGCGAGTACTGCGCGGCGCGCGGCCTGTGCCGCAAGGACTTCTGGGCCGACGCGGCGCCCATCGTGGCGGGAGGCTGTGCATGAACGGCGCCGCCTACGAACACAACGGCCGCCACGTCACGCGCGAGGCGTTCTACACCGTCGCCTGCGATCCGCGGCGCTCCGTCGCGGTCGAGGCCTGCGCCGGCGCGGGCAAGACCTGGATGCTGGTCTCGCGCATCCTGCGCGCGCTGCTCGAGGAGGGCGACTCGGCCTGCGAGCCGCACGAGATCCTCGCGATCACCTTCACCAAGAAGGCAGCCGGCGAAATGAGCGAGCGGCTCGACCAGTGGCTCGAGCAGTTCGCCGAGCGCAGCCCCGAGGAGCTGGTGCGCGAACTCGTGGTCCGCGGTGTCGCGCCGGATACTGCATTGGCCGCCGTGCCGCGCCTGCAGGGGCTCTATCGGCGCCTGCTCGAAGGCGGCCGACCGGTGCAGTTCCGCACCTTCCATGCCTGGTTTGCGGGCCTGCTGCGCAATGCGCCGCTCGCGGTGCTGCGCGAACTCGGGCTGCCCGCGAACTACGAACTGCTCGAGGACGATGCCGAGGCGCGCGCACGCACCTGGCGCCCGTTCTTCGAAGCCGTGACGGCCGACCGGCAGGCATTGGCCGACTACTACGCCGTCGTCGCCACCTATGGCCGCTCGCAGACCGCCAAGGCGCTCGGCGAGGCGCTCACGCGGCGCGTCGAGTTCTCGCTGGCCGACCCCGCCGCGGCAGTGGAGCCCTTCGGCGAGCGATTTCCATCGCTCGCGGGGCTCGACGAACCGACCGACGCGCTGCGCGGGGAGCCCGCCCGGCGGCGCTGGCTCGACCGCGCCGCCGCGCTCGGCCGCGAGGCCAACAAGACGCCGCAAAAGGCGGCCGAGGCGATCATCGACGTGTTCGGCACCGGCGAGCCCGCGCGCGATTCGCTCGCGGCCGCGCTGTCGCACCTGCGCAAGAACTTCTTCGTCGCGACCGAAGACCGCCTTAACAAGAATCTACAGAAATTTCCCGCCGCGCAGGAGGCCGAGGCCGAACTGCAGACGCTCTGCGCCGCGCAGGCGCAGTATGCGGCCTGGCTCTACCAGCAGCGCATGACGCGGCTCACGCGGCTGCTGGTGGCGGCCTTCGCCGACGTCAAGCGCGCCCACGGCTGGGTCGACATGAACGACGTCGAGCAGGCCGCGCAACTGCTGCTGGGCCAGTCGGCGCTCTCGGGCTGGGTGCAGGAGCGGCTCGATGCGCGCGTGGCGCACCTGCTCATCGACGAATTCCAGGACACCAACCCGCTGCAGTGGCAGGCGCTCTACGGCTGGCTCAGCGCCTACACCGGCGCCGGCGGCAGCGCGCCGCGCGTCTTCATCGTCGGCGATCCGAAGCAGAGCATCTACCGCTTCCGCCGTGCCGAGCCGCAGGTGTTCATCGCCGCGAAGAAGTTCGTGCGCGAAGGCCTGGGCGGCGAACTGCTCAACTGCGACCACACGCACCGCAACGCACGCGCGGTCGTCGGGCTGGTCAACCAGGCCATGCTCGCCGCGCAGGATGCAGGCGAGTTCGACGGTTACCGAGCCCACACCACCGAACGCCAGGACGAAGGGGAGCTGCTCAAGCTGCCGCCCATCGAACGCGATGCGCTCGAAGCGGCCACGGCCGAGGCCGGGCCGCCGCCCGACGAAGGCATGCTGCATTGGCGCGACAGCCTCGTCACGCCGCGCGTGCTGCCCGAGGAGCAACTGCTGCAGAAGGAATGCGAGCAGGCCGCGCGCTGGATCGCGCAGTGCATTGCCGACGGCACGGCGCCGCGGCAGATCATGGTGCTCGCGCGCCGGCGCAGCCGGCTCGCGGCCATGCAGGACGCGCTGCGCAGCCTTCACATCCCGGTGCAGCAGCCGGAGAAGAACGAACTGCACGACGCGCCCGAGGTGCAGGACGTGGTGGCGCTGATCGATGCGCTGGTCTCGCCTGCGCACGACCTTTCGCTGGCGCGCGCACTGAAGTCGCCGCTCTTCGGCATCGGCGACGACGCGCTCGTGCAACTGGCGCTGCGGCAGCGCGAGTTGCCGTCGGTGAGCTGGTTCGGGCTGCTGCAGAAGGGCGAGAACCTGCCGCCGGCGCTCGTCGAGGCCGGCGTCCGGCTCAAACGCTGGCAGCGCTGGCTCGTGAACCTGCCGCCGCACGACGCGCTCGATGCGATCTTCCACGATGGCGACGTGCTGGCCCGCTTCGGCGCCGCCATGCCGCCGGCCGTGCGGCAGGGCGCGCTCGCCAACCTGCGCGGCCTGCTCGCGGCCTCGCTCGAGATCGATGGCGCACGTTTCACCACGCCATACGCGCTGGTGCGTGCGCTGCGCGCGGGCGGCGTCAGGGCGCCCTCGGTGGCCGCGCCCGAGGCCGTGCAACTGCTCACGGTGCATGGCGCCAAGGGCCTCGAAGCCGACACCGTGCTCATGCTCGACTGCGACGCGCCGCCGTCGCGTGCGCAGACCATGGGCGTGCTCGTCGAATGGAAGGGAAGCGACAGCGCGCCGACGCGCTTCGTGTTCCTCGCGAGCGAAAAGACGCCGCCGGGCTGCGCCGCCACGCTGCTCGACGAGGAACAGCGGGCGCGCCACCGCGAGGAGCTCAACGGCCTCTACGTGGCCACCACGCGCGCGCGGGAGCGGCTGGTGCTGTCGTCGGTGCGCCCGGCGCGCGCCAACGAGGGCAGCTGGTGGGCGCGGCTCGCGCCGGCCTGCACGCGGGTCGAGGCCGATGAGCCGGTCGTTGCGCTGCCGCTCGAGACGCCGATGGGCAGCTTCGTGCTGAAGCAACTGCCGCTGCTGCCTGCCGGGCTTTCCGCGCCGGCGGCCGCCAGGAAGGCAGCCGCCGCCACAGCCGATGCGCGTGCTGCCGCGTTCGGGCAAGCCATGCACCGCCTGCTTGAATGGGCCGTGCCGGGCGAGGCGCTGCCGGCTGCGCATGTGCGTGCCGTGGCGCGCGAATTCATGCTCGACCCGCAGCAGGCACGCGGCGCGGCCGTGCTGGCCGAACGCATCCGCGCGGGGGCCGGCGCCTGGGTGTGGGACGATCGGAGGATCGACTGGCACGGCAACGAGGTCACGCTCGTGCACGAAGGCGAAACCCTGCGCATCGACCGACTCGTGCGCGAGCGCGACAGCGGCGCCTGGTGGATCCTCGACTACAAGTCGGCCGCGCGTCCCGAGCGGGATGCGCTGCTGATCGCACAGATGCAGCGCTACCGCGCCGCAGTGCAACATGCCTATCCTGGTGCCACGGTGCGCGTCGCGTTCCTCACCGGGCAGGGCGAACTGGTGAATCTCGAATGACTGTTTCTCCCACCGTCGCCGTCATCGGTGGCGGACCCGCCGGCCTCATGGCGGCCGAAGTCCTGAGCGCTTCCGGCGCACAGGTGCACCTGTACGACGCCATGCCCTCGGTCGGCCGCAAGTTCCTGCTGGCCGGCCGCGGCGGGCTGAACCTCACGCACTCGGAGCCCTTCGAGGTGTTCGTGACCCGGTTCGGCGAACGGCGCGCGCAGCTCGAACCGATGCTCGCGGCCTTGGGCCCGCAGCAGGTGCGCGAATGGGCTGCCGGGCTTGGCATCGACACCTTCGTCGGTACTTCGGGCCGCGTCTTTCCGAGCGACATGAAGGCCGCGCCGCTGCTGCGCGCGTGGCTGCACCGACTGCGCGCGGCGGGCGTGCAGTTCCACATGCGCCATCGCTGGGTGGGTGAGGGGGCATTCGATGCGAACGCGTTGCGCTTTGCTACCCCGACGGGCGAGGTCATGGCCAAGGCGGATGCCGTGGTCCTGGCGCTGGGCGGCGCGAGCTGGGCCCGCCTGGGTTCCGACGGCGCGTGGGCACCGTGGCTGCAGGCACAGGGCGTGGCGGTGGCGCCGCTGCTGCCCGCCAACTGCGGCTTCGATGGCGCAGGCTGGAGCGAACATTTTTCGAGCCGCTTCGCGGGGCAGCCCTTCAAGTCGGTCGCGATCGCTTTCTCCGACAGCCAGGGGCGCCACTTCGCCCGCCGAGGCGAGTTCGTCGCCACGGCCACAGGCATCGAAGGCAGCCTGGTCTATGCGGCGTCGGCGCTTCTGCGCGACGAGATCGCCGCGAACGGCAGTGCCACGTTGCTGCTCGACTTGCTGCCCGACCGGAGCGCCGAGCAGGTGCTCGCCGCGGTGAAGCATCCGCGCGGCGCGCGTTCGTTGAGCAGCCACCTCAAGAGCCGCCTCGGCATCGAAGGCATCAAGTCGGGCGTGCTGCACGAAGTGCTGAGCAAGGAAGCGATGCAGGACCCGGTGCAGCTCGCAGCCACCATCAAGGCGGTGCCGCTGAAGCTGGTCGCGACGCGGTCGGTCGACGAGGCGATCAGCACGGCCGGCGGTGTGCGCTTCGATGCGCTTGATCCTGCGCTGATGGCAACGGCATTGCCCGGTGTGTTCGCGGCAGGGGAAATGCTCGACTGGGAGGCGCCGACCGGCGGCTATCTGCTGACTGCGTCGATGGCCAGCGGCGCGGCCGCTGCGCGTGGCGCGCTGCGTTTCACGTCACTCGCGTGAGTGATGAAACGAGCGGCTGAAGAAGTTGACGAGCCTTACCCCTGGCACTGACTACGCAGTTAGGGCTGCTTGGTTCCCCACCTGACCCGGTTGGCCACTTCACCATGCAGGGAGGCCCGTCAGCGTCGATTCTAACCACGTGAACTTGCCCCCGCCGCGAGGGCGTGAATGCGATTTCGGCGGCGCGACGCGGTAACAAGCGTGAAGTCGCCGGCCCGCGCCTTTTAGAATGCCCCCAATGTCCTATCTCGTGCTCGCTCGCAAGTTCCGCCCCAAAACCTTCGGTGAGATGGTCGGCCAGGGACACGTGGTGCAGGCGCTCGAGAACGCGCTGACCACGCAGCGCCTGCACCACGCCTATCTCTTCACCGGCACGCGCGGCGTGGGCAAGACGACGGTGTCGCGCATCCTGGCCAAGTCGCTCAACTGCCAGGGGCCGGACGGGCAGGGCGGGATCACGGCCACGCCCTGCGGCGTGTGCCAGGCCTGCAAGGACATCGACTCGGGCCGCTTCGTCGATTACACCGAACTCGACGCGGCCTCGAACCGCGGCGTGGACGAGGTGCAGTCGCTGCTCGAGCAGGCGGTCTACAAGCCGGTGCAGGGGCGCTTCAAGGTCTTCATGATCGACGAAGTGCACATGCTCACCAACACCGCGTTCAACGCGATGCTGAAGACGCTCGAGGAGCCGCCCGAATACCTCAAGTTCGTGCTCGCGACCACCGATCCGCAAAAGGTGCCGGTCACGGTGCTGTCGCGCTGCCTGCAGTTCAACCTGCGGCCGATGGCGCCCGAGACGGTGCTCGAACACCTCACGAGCGTGCTGCAGACCGAGCAGGTGCCGGCCGAGCCGCAAGCGCTGCGCCTGCTGGCGCGCGCCGCGCGCGGATCGATGCGCGATGCGCTCTCGCTGACCGACCAGGCGATCGCCTTCGGCAATGGCGAGCTGGTCGAAGCCGGCGTGCGCCAGATGCTCGGCAGCGTGGACCGGGGCCACGTGTTCAAGCTGATCGAAGCGCTGGCGCTGGGCGACGGCCGGACGGTGGTCGACACCTCGGAGGCGCTGCGCGTCGACGGCATGTCGGCGGCTTCGACGCTCGAGGAAATGACGGCGGTGCTGCAGGCCATGGCGGTGCTGCAGGCGGTGCCCTCGCGCGCCGAAGTGGCCGCCGATGCCACCGATCCCGACGCGGTCGACACGGCGCGTCTTGCGGCCCTGATGCCGGCCGACGAAACGCAGCTGCTCTACAGCCTCTGTCTGCACGGCCGCGGCGAGCTTGGCCTGGCGCCCGACGAGTACGCCGCCCTCACGATGGTGCTGCTGCGCTTGCTGGCCTTCAAGCCGTCAGGGGGCGCTGCCGCCACCCCGGGCCCTTCGGCTTCCGCGGAAAAAAAAACTCTGAATGACGCCCCGCGCACGGTTGCGGCCCCCGTGGCTGCACCGCCGCTGCGCCAGATCGCCGATGCCCCGGCGCCCGTGCCGCCGCCCGCTGGCACCCCGGCGGTGCAGCGCCTGACGGTGGTCAGCGATCCGGTCCGGCGCCACGAACCCAGGCCGCCGGCGCCCGCAGAGGCGGTGCCGTTGGAGGGCGATGCCAGGGTGGTCGCGGTGCCGATGCGCGTGCAGCCTCCGCCGGGCCAGCGCGATGTGCCGCGGCCCGAGGCGCAGCGCAGCCCTGCGCCGCCGATCCCGCCGAGCGAGGATGGCGACTTCTGGCATGCCACCGTCACGCAGATGGTGGCGGCCGAAAGCATCAGCGCGCTCGCACGCGAACTCGCGCTGCAGTCGCAGCTCGTGGCGCGCGACGTGGACCAGTGGATACTGCGCGTCGAACGCGAACTGCTCAACCAGCCCTCGGCGCGCGAGAAGCTCACCGATGCGCTGGCCGCGCTCGGGCATGGCGTGAAGCTCGCGATCGAGATCGGCGCCGTGGTCGACAGCCCCGCACGCCGCAACAAGCAGGCCGCCGACGAGCGGCAGCGGGTCGCCGAAGAGGCCATCCGCAACGACCCCGAGGTGCAGATGCTGATGCGCGAATTCGATGCGAAGATCGTGCCCGGAACACTCAAGCCGGCCTGACCCGGCCGCAGCGGCGCACCACGCCCCGGGCGCTCACTCACTTATCCTTTCTTCATTCATTCATCCCAACCATTCAGGACCAACGATGTTCAACAAAGGACAACTGGCCGGCCTCATGAAGCAGGCGCAGGCAATGCAGGACAACCTCAAGAAGGCCCAGGAAGAACTGGCCACCATCGAGGTCGAAGGCGAGTCGGGCGCGGGCCTGGTCAAGGTCGTCATGACCTGCAAGCACGACGTCAAGCGCATCACCATCGACCCGAGCCTGCTGGCCGACGACAAGGACATGCTCGAAGACCTGGTGGCCGCCGCCTTCAATGCCGCGGTGCGCAAGGCCGAGGAGACGAGCGAGCAGAAGATGGGCAAGCTGACGGCCGGCATGCCGGGCCTGCCGCCCGGCATGAAGCTGCCGTTCTGAGCCACGGATGGCCGACGCCAGTTCGCTCGACGCGCTGGTCGATGCATTGCGCCGCCTGCCGGGCGTGGGGGTCAAGTCGGCCTCGCGCATGGCCTTCCACCTGTTGCAGCACGATCGCGAGGGCGCACAGTTGCTGTCGCGTGCCTTGCAGCAGGCAGCGGGCAGCGTGCGCCACTGCGAGCGCTGCAACACTTTTACCGAAGCGCCGGTGTGCCATGTATGCCTCGACCCGCGGCGCGACGCGACCAAGCTCTGCGTGGTCGAGACCCCGGCGGACCAGGCCGCGCTCGAACGCACCAATGCGTTCCGCGGCTACTACTTCGTGCTGATGGGAAAGCTCAGCCCGCTCGACGGCATCGGGCCCAAGGACATCGGCCTGCAGAAGCTGTTCGAGCGGGCGCTCGACGGCACGGTCAGCGAGGTCATCCTGGCGACCAACTTCACGGCCGAAGGCGAGGCCACCGCGCACGTGATCGGCGAAACGCTGAAGCAGCGCGGCCTCAACGTCACGCGGCTCGCGCGCGGTGTGCCCGCAGGCAGTGAACTCGAATACGTCGACCTCGGCACCATCGCGCACGCGCTGGTCGATCGTCGATAGCAAGCAGCGGCCGCTGCGCAATGAAGACAACCCCATGACCTTCTCGTCCCTCACCATCGCCTACTGGTGTGTCTTCATCGCCTGCGGCCTGCCGTACCTCGCCGCATGGACCGCGAAGGCCGGCAGCTTCGGCCCGCACGACAACATGCATCCGCGCGACTGGGCCAGCAAGCAGAGCGGCTGGCGCGCGCGTGCCAACAGTGCCCAGGCCAACAGCTTCGAGGGCCTGCCGTTCTTCATCGGCGCGGTGATCATCGCGCATCAGCTCGGTGCCGCGCAGGCTCGGCTCGACATGCTCGCGGCGGCCTACGTGGTGCTGCGGCTCGCCTACATCGCGCTCTACATCAAGGGCCTCGGCGGTGCGCGCAGCGCGGTGTGGGCGCTGGGTTTCCTGGTCAACATCGCGATCCTTTTCATCGCGCCGTAAGAGGGCACAGAGCCGCTCTGCAGAGGCCTCGTAGAGGCCTTCATGCTTACGTGGAAACCCGCACGGGATGACCCCGATGCCGAGCGCAGGCACGCGCCCCTAAGCTCGATTCAATTCAAGAATCCAAGAGCCCCGCAGGACCGCGCCATGCTTCATCGCAGAACCCTCATCACCGCATCCGCAGTCGCTGCCGCCTCGGTCGCGCTGCCGCGGGTCTTTGCGCAAGCCAAGCTCGAGAAGACGAAGATCTCCATCGCGGTCGGTGGCAAGGCGGCCTTCTACTATCTGCCGCTCACCATTTCCGAACAGCTCGGCTACTTCAAGGCCGAAGGGCTCGAGGTCGAGATCTCCGACTTTGCCGGCGGCGCGCGCGCGCTGCAGGCGGTGGTCGGCGGCTCCGCCGACGTGTGTTCCGGTGCCTACGAGCACACCATCAACCTGCAGGCGAAGAACCAGTTCTTCCAGGCCTTCGTGCTGCAGGGCCGCGCACCGCAGATCGCCGTGGGCGTGTCGACCAAGAACATGGCGGGCTACACGGGCATCGCGGATCTCAAGGGCAAGAAGATCGGCGTTTCGGCACCGGGCTCGTCGACCAACATGGTGGCCAACCTCGTGCTGTCGCGCGGTGGCCTCAAGGCCAGCGACGTGAGCTACATCGGCGTGGGGGTGGCGGCAGGGGCGCTCACGGCGCTGCGCTCGGGGCAGATCGACGCGATCAGCAACACCGACCCCGTCATGACCATGCTCGAGCAGAAGGGCGACGTGAAGATCATCAGCGACACGCGCACGCTGAAAGGCACACAGCAGGTGTTCGGCGGTCCGATGCCCGCGGCCTGTCTCTATGCACCGATGGACTTCGTGCAGAAGAATCCCAACACCTGCCAGGCGCTGGCCAACGCGATCGTCCGCGGCCTCAAATGGCTGCAGACCGCGGGGCCCGGCGACATCATCAAGACGGTACCCGAAACCTACCTGCTCGGCGACCGCGCGCTGTACCTCGCCTCGTTCGACAAGGTGCGCGAGTCGATCGCCACCGACGGCCTGGTGCCCGAAGAGGGCCCCAAGACCGCATTGGCCGCGATCGCGAGCTTCGACACGGCTGTGAAGGCCGACCGGATCGACCTGGCGAAGACCTACACCAACGATTTTGCAAAGCGCGCGAAGGACAGGTTCAAAGCCTGATTTCGAACGCCTTCGCGACCCGGCTCCGGCCGGGTTTTTTCTTGCGGTGCACGGCACCAGAAATTTGCCCGACATGTCCGACCACGCACTCGAGCTTCTTTCGATCCATTGCATCTTCCATTCGCGCGACGATCCCGGCCAGCGCTACACCGCGGTGGCCGACACCACGCTGCGCGTGCGCGCCGGCGAGTTCGTCTCGGTGGTGGGTCCGACGGGCTGCGGCAAGTCGACGCTGCTCAACGTGGCCGCGGGGCTGCTCGCGCCGTCTTCGGGCACCGTGAAGGTGTTCGGCCAGACGCTTGCCGGCATCAACGCGCGCGCGGGCTACATGTTCCAGACCGAGGCGCTGATGCCGTGGCGCAATGCCATCGACAACGTGATGGTGGGGCTGCAGTACCGGGGCGTGCCCGACGCCGATGCACGTGCGCAGGCCGAGGCATGGCTTTCGCGCGTGGGCCTCTCGGGCTTCGGCGATCGCTATCCGCACCAGCTCTCCGGCGGCATGCGCAAGCGCGTGGCACTCGCGCAGACGCTGGTGCTCGACCCGGACATCCTGCTCATGGACGAGCCCTTCAGCGCGCTCGACATCCAGACGCGCCAGCTGATGGAGAACGAAGTGCTCGACCTTTGGAACGTCCGCAAGAGAGCGGTGCTGTTCATCACGCACGATCTCGACGAGGCGATCGCGATGAGCGACCGCGTTGTGGTGCTCTCGGCCGGCCCGGCCACGCACCCGATCGGCGAGTTCGAGATCGACCTCGCGCGGCCCCGCAACGTGGCCGAGGTGCGCACGCATCCGCGCTTCGTCGAACTGCACACGCGGATCTGGGAGGTGCTGCGCGACGAGGTGCTCAAGGGCTATGCGCAGCAACTGAGAAAGGCCGCATGATGTCGCGCTTCGGCCTGAACGAACGCAATGCGCGCTTCTGGCAGTTGATGCTGCTGGTGGTGCTGCTCGCGACATGGCATCTCGCGTCGCGCAACCAGCAGATCGCCTTCTTCCTTGGCGAGCCGGTGCAGGTGGCGGGGCGCATCTGGAGCTGGTTCCTGCCGTTCGCGGTGCCGCCGAACCCGCTGTTCCCCGAGGGCCTGAAGGGCAACGCCGACATCTACCGCCACCTGGGCACCACGCTGCTCGAGACCGTGCTGGCCTTCGGCATTGGCACGCTGCTCGGGCTGGCCTGCGGGCTCTGGCTCGCGCTGGCACCCACTGCGAGCCTCATCCTCGATCCGTACATCAAGGCGGCCAACTCGATGCCGCGCGTGATCCTGGCGCCGATCTTTGCGCTGTGGTTCGGCCTCGGCATCTGGAGCAAGGTGGCGCTGGCGGTGACGCTGGTGTTCTTCATCGTCTTCTTCAACGTCTACCAGGGCGTGCGCGAGGTGAGCCCGGTGGTGCTGGCCAACGCGAAGATGCTCGGTGCCAACCAGCGGCAACTGCTGCGCACCGTGTACCTGCCGAGCGCCACGAGCTGGGTGTTCTCGAGCCTGCACACTTCGGTCGGGCTGGCCTTCGTGGGGGCGGTGGTCGGCGAGTACCTCGGCTCGGCGCGCGGCGTGGGCTACCTGATCCTGCAGGCCGAAGGCACCTTCGACGTGAACACGGTGTTCGCGGGCATCGTGGTGCTCACGGCCTTTGCGCTGCTGCTCGATGGACTGGTCGGGTGGATCGAAAGGCGCCTCATGAAGTGGCAGCCGCGCAGCGGCGAGACAGAGAAGCTGTGAGCGGGGAACAGAGGCCGGATTTTCCCGCTGCGCTGCAAGTCAATCTGCGTATCTGTCTACTTCTTCACGCTGCTGAATTCATGTAGCCCTTTAGACTTCATGAGGTTCGGCAACGGACGTCGAAGCTGCGCCACCGCGTGCAGCCATCACCGCCCACGAGTCCGACGCCCTTGCTGACGGCCCCGTCGCCGCGTCTCCGGACGCGCACACGACAGGCGTGCTGCCACATCGGGCCTCCTCGCTGCCGTTCCATTCGACCGCCATATCGCGCCGGAAGCCCGTGCTTCTCGCCGCCGCTCCAGGATGTCCCTGGACGGCGAGGCCGGTCACCAAGGGAAAAAATACATGCAACTCATCGTCTCGGCCGGATTGATCCTGGCCATCGTCCTGTGGGGCATCGTCGCGCCCGCCCACTTGGGCGCCGTGTTCGACGGCGCACTGGCCCTCATCACGCACAACTTCGGCTGGTTCTATCTTTGGGTGGTGCTGGGCCTGGTCGTGCTCGCACTGGTACTGGCATTCAGCCGATTCGGCGACCTGAAGCTCGGTGCCGAAGATGAAGAGCCCGAGTTCTCCGTCGGCGCCTGGTTCGCGATGCTGTTCGCCGCGGGCATGGGCATCGGCCTGGTGTTCTGGGGCGTGGCCGAACCCGTTTCGCACTACGGCGCACCGCCACCGGGCATCGCACCGCACACGCCCGAGGCCGCGCATGCGGCCATGCGCTACAGCTTCTTCCACTGGGGCGTGCACCCCTGGGCGGTGTACAGCGTGGTCGCGCTGGCGATCGCGTTCTTCCAGTTCCGCCGCGGCGGCTCGGCGCTGGTCAGCACGGCCGTCGAGGCGCTGCCCTGGGCGCCGATGAAGCACCTGGGACCGGTCGTCAACGTGCTGGCCGTGATTGCCACGGCATTCGGCGTGGCGGCCTCGCTGGGCATGGGCGCGCTGCAGATCAACAGCGGCCTCAACGCGGTGATGGGCTTGCCGGTGGGGCAGGGGTCGCAGCTCGGAATCATCGCTGTGACCACGGTGCTGTTCCTGGTCTCGGCCGTCAGCGGCGTGGGCCGCGGCATCAAGTGGCTGTCGACCTTCAACCTCATTCTGGCCGCGCTGCTGGCCATGGCCGTGTTCGTGCTCGGGCCGACGGTGGCCATCATCGACACATTCACGACCACGCTGGGCACCTATGCGAGCGAGTTCGTGCGCATGAGCCTGCGCATGACGCCGTTCCGCGACAGCGGCTGGGTCGGCGGCTGGACCATCTTCTACTGGGCCTGGTGGGTTTCATGGGCGCCGTTCGTGGGCCTGTTCATCGCCCGCGTGTCGCGCGGGCGCACGGTGCGCCAGTTCATCCTCGGTACCGTGGCCGCGCCTGCCGCGGCGGCTTTCCTGTGGTTCTCGGTGTTCGGCGGCGCGGCACTCAACATGGAAATCATCCAGCACCTGCCGATTGCCGATGCCGTCAGGGCTGACGTCTCGACCGCGCTGTTCGCGATGTTCGACCAACTGCCGCTGGGCACGCTGATGTCGGGCCTGGCGACGGTGCTGGTGGTGGTGTTCTTCGTCACTTCGGGCGATTCGGCGGTGCTGGTGCTCGGCATGATGACCAGTGGCGGCGATCCGAACCCGAGCGCCCGCGTCAAGATCGCGTGGGGCCTGCTGGTCGCCGGCATTGCCGCGAGCCTGCTGCTGGCCGGCGGGTTGAAGTCGGTGCAGACGGCGACCATCGTGTTTGCGCTGCCGTTCACCGGCGTGATCGTGCTGATGGCGATTTCGCTGTGGCGCGGCCTGAGCGAAGATTACGAGGCCGAGCGCCTGCGCGAACGCGCGCTGCGCCAGCGCATGCGCGATATCGTCGAACATCAGCCCGGTCTGCGCTGATCGAAGGAGCCGTACCGTGACACCCGAATTGTTTGGCGCATTTGGCAAGGGCTTTCTGTTCGCGTTTGCAACGCTGCTGCCGATCCTGAATCCCGCGGCCACGGCGCCCATCTTTCTCGGCCTTACCGAAGGGGCCTCGGCACCGACGCGCGCGCTGCTGGCGCGGCGCATCGCGCGCAATGCGTTCTGGCTGGTGCTGGGCGCCATGCTGGTCGGGGTCTACGTGCTGGAGTTCTTCGGCATCTCGCTGCCCATCGTGCGCGTGGGCGGCGGCTTGATCGTGGCGGCCAATGCCTGGCGCATGCTCTCGGCCTCGCAGCCGGCCAGCAGCAGCCAGAGCGCGCTGGCCGAGGCCTACACGCCCGAGATGGCGAGCCGGCAGGCCTTCTATCCGCTGACGTTCCCGATCAGCTGCGGCCCCGGCTCGATCGCGGCCGCGATCACGATCGGCGTATCGCTGGCCGGGCCGCGGCTGTCGTTCACGCTCGCGCGCACGGGCGGTGCGGTGCTGGCGCTGGTGGCGGTCGCGGCGCTGATGTACCTGGCCTTCCGCTATGCGCAGCGTCTGCTGCGGCCGCTGGGCGAGGCAGGCGCCGTGATCTTCCTGCGCCTGTCGGCCTTCATCCTGCTGTGCCTGGGCGTGGAGATCGTGTGGGACGGCGTGCACGAGCTGGGCGTCGAGCTGCTGCGCGACGCGCGGTCCGCGAGCTCCTAGCGCTTCTTCTTCGCCGACGCGCCGCCGCGGGGCGCGACCGGTTGCTTGCTCGACGAACGCGACTTGATCATGCTGCCCCGTGCGGCCACAGGCTTCACCGCGCTGTTGCCGCGCTTGGCGACCCGGCCGCCCACCGCGCGCTTGGCGCCCGAGCCCACATGGGCCGTGCGTGCGGCACGCACCGGCAGGTACACCACCACGCTTTCGCCGCGCTTGAACGCATGGTTGACCTTGACGTCGTTCCAGTCGGCCACGCTGGCAGGCTGCAGGCTGTAGCGGCGCGCGATGCTCGCGACGTTGTCCTTGCGTCCGGCCTTGACGGTGGTGCGGCGGGTGATGATCTCGGGCTGGAAGCTCAGTTGGCCGGTTTCGGCCACGACGGCGGTCACGTCTTCCTTGACGCGGGCGCCGCGCGGCACGATGAGCGTCGAGCCGGCCCGGATCAGCATGCGCGGCGGAATGTTGTTGAGCGCGCGCAGGTCGGCCTCGCTCATGCCCGCACGCTGCGCCGCGTCGGCCACCGTCATCGTGCCGGGCACGACCCACGCGGTCCAGCTCGCGTACTGGCCCTGCGTGTAGGCGTCGAAATTGCGCTGGAACACCGCGGCGTTGTCCCAGGGCAGCAGGATCTGCGGCGTGAGCGCGGCGATCAGCACCGGCTTGTGGGCGGCAGGATTGAGCGCACGGAAGTCCTCGACGCGCACGTCGGCCAGCTTGGCCGCGAGTTCCACGTCGAGGTCGCGCGTCAGCGTGACGGTCTGGAAATACGGGTGGTTGGGAATCAGCGGCAACTCGGTGGCAAACGCCTGCGGATTCGCGACGATGTTCTTCACCGCCTGCAGCTTGGGCACGTAGTAGCGCGTCTCGTTCGGCATCGAGAGGTCGCTGTAGGTGGTCGGCAGGCCGAGGCGCTGGTTCTTCGCGATGGCGCGGCTCACGCTGCCTTCGCCCCAGTTGTAGGCGGCAAGCGCGAGCTGCCAATCGCCGAACATGCCGTAGAGCTTCTGCAGATAGTCGAGTGCCGCGCGCGTCGAGGCAACCACGTCGCGTCGGTCGTCGCGGAAGATGTTCTGCTTCAGGTCGTAGTCGTTGCCGGTGGCCGGCATGAACTGCCACATGCCCGCCGCACGAGCGCTCGAGACGGCTTGCGGATTGAAGGCGCTTTCGATGTAGGGCAGCAGTGCGAGCTCGGTCGGCATGTTGCGCCGCTCGAGTTCTTCGACGATGTGGAAGATGTACTTGTTCGAGCGCTCGGCCATGCGCTGGATGTAGTCGGGCCGGGTGGCATACCACTGTTCGCGGTCGCGCACGATGTCGCTCTCGAGGTTCGGCATCTTGAAGCCGCGGCGAATGCGGTCCCACATGTCCGCAGGCGGCGCCAGCGTGGCGACGCTCTGCGAATGGGCTTCGCTGCTGGTGATCGGCCTGAGCGGGCCGCCGGGGAAGACCGGGGCCGCGCTGCGCGATGCCGTGGCGCCGGCACCTCCGGCGGTGGCATTCTGGTTGGCGGCCGTGGAGGAAGAAGAAGAGCCGGTGGTGCCCGCGCACCCCGCGAGCAACAGGGAGCCTGCAAGGCAGACGGCAGCGATAAATTTCATCGGAAATCGTTTTTCCATTGGCGCAGCGCTGCGAACACCTCGGCTTCGGCCGCATCGGCGGAAAGCTCGGCATGTTCGCGCACCGCTTGGAGCACAGTGGCTTCGCGGCTGCGAAGAAATGGGTTGATCCGGCGTTCGGTGTCGAGTTGCGCGGGCAGCGTGGGCTGCCCTTGCGCGCGCAGGCTTTCGCAATGCGCGATGTACTGAGTCAGATCGGTGTTGGCGGGTTCCACCGCCTGGGCAAAACGCAGGTTAGAAAGTGTGTATTCGTGGGCGCAGCAGACGCGGGTGTCGCCTGGCAAGGCCGCGAGGCTGTCGAGCGATGCGAGCATCTGTGCAGGCGTGCCCTCGAACAGGCGTCCGCAACCGCCGGAGAACAGCGTGTCACCGCAAAAGAGCAGCGGCGCGCGGCCGTCACTGGCCGGAAGAAAGTAGGCGATGTGCCCGGCCGTGTGGCCCGGCACGTCGATGACCGCGAACCGCAGCCCGAGCACTTCGGCGCTGTCGCCATCTTGCAGCGGCTGGAAGGGTTCGGGAATGCGCTCGCGCGCGGGACCGAACACCGGTGCGCCGGTGGCAGCGTGCAGCGCAGCCACGCCGCCGGTGTGATCGGCGTGATGGTGCGTGACTAGAATCGCGGCGAGCTGCAGCTTGTCGCGCGCCAACGCGTCGAACACCGGTTGAGCGTCGCCCGGGTCCACCACGATCACGTGGGGCCCGTCCTGCAGCATCCAGATGTAGTTGTCGGCGAAGGCGGGCAGCGGAACAAGGGTCATGAGCGGTCAAATTATAGGTTTGCAGGATTGGTTCGCGACCCCCCCTGGCCGCTATCTTCTGGCGTGGGAACAGGCTCAGTTCGATGAAGCCGTGGCGGACATCTTCGGCTATCACGCGCTGCAGCTCGGCGCAGCCGAGGTCGACGGCCTGAGCACCAACCGCATGCCGTACCGCTGGCTCGCGCTGGCCGAGCCGCACGCCGAGCGCAAGGCGGCGCTCATCACCGACTTCGCCGCGCTGCCGTTCGCGGCCAACAGCCTCGACCTCGTGGTGCTGCCGCATGCGCTCGAGCTGAGCCAGGATCCGCATGCGACGCTGCGCGAAGTCGAGCGTGTGCTGGTGCCCGAAGGCCGTGTGGTGATCTGCGGCCTGAATCCCGCCAGCCTCTGGGGCATGCGCCAGCGCCGCGCGCACCTCTACCGCAAGCTCGGTTTCGGCGAATTGTTTCTGCCGGAGGGCGGCGAGTCCATCGGGTACTGGCGCATGCGCGACTGGCTGCGGCTGCTGAGCTTCGAGGTGGAGTCGGGCCGGTTCGGCATCTACCGGCCCGCGGTGCGCAGCGAAGCATGGCTCGAGCGCTGCCACTGGATGGACACCGCGGGCGAGCGCTGGTGGCCCATCTTCGGCGCGGCGTACTTTCTCGTGGCGGTCAAGCGGGTCCGCGGCATGCGCCTGCTGAGCGCCGACTGGCGCCGCGCCGCGGCGCGCGCCACAGCACCGGTTCCCATCGCAGGCAAGATGCACAGCACCACCGGCCAGCCGGTCGAATACCGAAGAACAGAGAGAAGGAAAGAAGAGTCTTGAACGAAGTCGTGATCTACACCGATGGTGCATGCAAAGGCAACCCCGGCCCCGGCGGCTGGGGCGCGTGGCTCAAGTCGGGCCCCACCGAGAAGGAACTGTTCGGCGGCGAACTCAACACCACCAACAACCGCATGGAGCTCACCGCGGTGATCGAGGGCCTGGCCGCGCTCAAGCGGCCCTGCAAGGTCATCCTCTACCTCGACAGCCAGTACGTGCGCATGGGCATCACCGAGTGGATCCGCGGCTGGAAAGCCAAGGGCTGGCTCACCTCGACCAAGCAGCCGGTGAAGAACGTCGAGCTCTGGCAGAAGCTCGACAAGCTCGTGGCCGAGGGCGGCCACGTCATCGAGTGGCGCTGGGTCAAGGGGCATTCGGGCGACCCCGGGAACGAGCGCGCGGACATGCTCGCGAACAAGGGCGTGGACAAGGCGCTGGGCCGAAGAGCCTAGATCACGCCTTCGAACATCATCACGTCGACTTCGTCCCCCGCGGCCACGTCGCCCTGTGCATGGTGCAGCACCACGAGTCCGTTGGCCTCGACCATCGAGCTCAGCACGCCCGAGCCCTGGTTGCCGGCAATGCGGACCTCGGGCAGCGCGCCGGCCACGGCCTGAACGAAGCCGCGCTGGTATTCGGTGCGGCCGGGCTTCTTGCGGATGGCGCTCGCGGCGCGCGCGCGCAGCAGGGGCGGCGGCGCGGCGGCGGTTTCGTGGCAGCCCATCATGCGCAGCAGGGCCGGCCGCACGAACGCCAGGAAGGTGACCATCACCGCCACGGGGTTGCCGGGCAGGCCGAAGAGCGCCGCGGCCCCGCGTCCTGCCCCGGCCTGCTGGCGCGGAATGAGGCCGACCGCCATCGGCCTGCCGGGCCGCATGGCGATGCGCCAGAACGCCATGTCGCCGAGCTGCTGCATCACGGCGCGCGTGTGGTCGGCCGCGCCGACGCTGACGCCGCCGCTGGTGATGATGGCGTCGGCCTGGTCGGCAGCACGTTGCAGCGTGTCGGCCAGCTTGGCCGGGTCGTCGCCGACGAGGCCGAGATCGATCACTTCGCAACCGAGCCGCGTGAGCAGGCCGAACACCGTGTAGCGGTTGCTGTCGTAGACCGCGCCTTCGCGCGGCGGCTCGCCGAGGCTCAGGATCTCGTCGCCGGTCGAGAAGTACGCCACCCGCAGCCGCCGCAGCGCCGGCACCGAGGCGATGCCGAGGCTCGCGACCATGCCGAGCGCCGCGGGCGACAGGCGTTCGCCGCGGCGCAGCGCGGGCTGGCCCTGCATCAGGTCCTCGCCTGCGAAGCGGCGGTTGTCGCCGCGGCGCAGCACCCTGGCCGGAAAGCTCACGCGCTCGCCGTCGATCTTGCAGAACTCCTGCGGCACCACGGTGTCGAGCCCTGCGGGCATGACCGCGCCGGTCATGATGCGGACGGCCTCGCCGGCGGCGACCGTGCCGCGCCAGGCCGCGCCCGCGAGCGCAGTGCCCACCACGCGAAATTCGACCGATGCGTCGATGGGCGCGTCGGTCGGCAGCACGGCGCCGTCGAAGGCAAAGCCGTCCATCGCGGAGTTGTCGTGTGGCGGTACGCTGACCGGCGAGACGATGTCCTCGGCCAGCACCCGGCCGAGCGCCTCGCGCAACGGCACCTGTTCGGTTTCCTTTACGACGGCCGGCGCGACCAGTTGCGTGAGGAAGGACTGGACGCCTTCGACGCTCAGGGCCTGGGGGTCGTAGCCTGCAAGGGCGGAAGCAATGTCGGCGATGCGGCTCATCGGTTCTCGAGGGCGTGCAGTTCGGCCAGCGTGTTGGCGTTGAAGAAAGCGTCGGGCGCATCGCCCGGCCGGTCGAACGGCACGAGCACGGTGCGGTGCTGCGCGGTCCAGGCGTCGATCTTGCGCCCGCCCGCGTGCGTGAACTTCACGAGGCTCTCGAGCAGCGTGGTGCGCAGCAGGCAGAACACCGGCTGTGGCCGCAGCACTGGCGCTGCGCCGGGCTCGGGCGCTGCTTCGGGCGCGCTGACCATCGCGATCTCGGCGTCTTCGGCCGCCATGGCCTCGGACAAGCGGCTCGCAAGATCCATCGGAAAGAGCGGCGTGTCGCACGGCACGGTGAGCAGGTAGGGCGTCTCGCAGCGCTCGAGCCCGGTCAGGAAGCCCGCGAGCGGGCCTGCGTAGTCGGCCAGGCTGTCAGGCCAGACCGGCACGCCGAAGGATTCGTAGGCCGCGAGGTTGCGGTTGGCGTTGATCATGACCTCGCCGACCTGCATGCCCAGGCGCAGCACCGCATGCATCGCGAGCGGCGAGCCGTTGAAGTTCTGCAGGCCCTTGTCGATGCCGCCCATGCGCGAGCCGCGGCCGCCGGCGAGCAGCAGTCCGGTGATCTCGCCGGGGGGAATGGAGGTGTTGTCAGGTGTGGGGTTCATCCGCCGATGTAGCTCATTTCGACGCGCCGCGGCGCCCGGTCGCCGGCGTCGTGTTCGCCGCTGTCGGGGCCGCGCAGCGCGCGCAGTTCGGAATAACGGTCGGCGCGGCCCTGCCAGATGTGGCCGATGGCGGAGCCGATCTCCTCGTCGCTGGCCGTGCCGCGCAGCAAGGGGCGCAGGTCGTGGCCGGCGCTCGCGAAAAGGCACAGGTAGAGCTTGCCTTCGGTGGACAGGCGCGCGCGGCTGCAGTCGCGGCAGAAGGCCTGCGTCACGCTGCTGATCACACCGACCTCGCCGCCGCCGTCGGCATACGCCCAGCGCTGCGCCGTTTCGCCGGCCACGCTGGGATCGAGCGGCACGAGCGGGAACTCGGCCGCGATCCGGGCGACGACGTCGGCGGAGGGCAGCACCTCGTCCATGCGCCAGCCGTTGGTGGCGCCCACGTCCATGTATTCGATGAAGCGCAGCACCACCTTGCCGCCGTGATGGTCGCGAAAGTAGCGCGCCATCGGCAAGATCTCTTGCTCGTTGGTGCCGCGCTTGACGACCATGTTCACCTTCAGCGGCCCGAGCCCGGCCTCCTGGGCGGCCTCGATGCCGGCCAGCACGTCGGCCACCGGAAAGTCGACGTCGTTCATGCGGCGGAACACCGCGTCGTCGAGGCTGTCGAGGCTCACGGTCACGCGCTTCAGGCCGGCATCCGCCAGCGCCCGGGCCTTGCGCCGCAGCAGCGAGCCATTGGTGGTGAGCGTGAGTTCGAGCGGATCGCCGTCGGGCGTGCGGAGTTCGGCCAGTTGCCCGATCAGCACCTCGATGTTCTTGCGCAGCAGCGGCTCGCCGCCGGTGAGCCGGATCTTGCGCACGCCATGCGCGGCGAACAGGCGCGCGAGCCGGGTCATCTCCTCGAAGCTCAGCAGTGCGCTGTGCGGCAGGTACTGGTAGTCCTTGTCGAACACGTCCTTCGGCATGCAGTAGCTGCAGCGGAAGTTGCACCGGTCGGTCACGCTGATGCGCAGGTCGGTCAGCGGCCGGCCCAACTGGTCGAGCAGGCGGCCCGTGGCGGGCACGGCGATCTCCGGCACCGAGACGGCGGGCCGCGCGCGGCCGACCTCGGACAGCGGAATGACGGTGGTGCTTCGGGTGTTCATGGGGTGGGAGCCAATTTACCCGATCGGGGCAGGGGCAGGACCGGCAAGGGCTACTTGCGCGCCGCACAGCGGCTGGACGAGTTTGATGAGAATTACTATCATTCTCTTGCCTGATTACGCAGCAATCCGCATCGACGCAAAGGGCTCTTTTCAAGGCAGAAGGGCTTGCGAACCGTGTTTTTCCCCATGTTGCCGCTTGGCGATCTCTCGTTGCGCCAACGGATCGGCCTTGCGATCGTTGCCGCGGGTGTGCTCGCGCTGGCCGTGCGCTTCTGGCAGTTCGTCGCCGGCGATCCGATCGCATCGAGCGCGCTGGCGGGCGGCCTGGTCGCCGCACTGGCCACCGCGCTCGGCACGCTGCCGGTGCTGTTCTCGCAGAAGCTCCCCGACCGCCTGCAGGACACGCTGTTCGGCTTCGGCGCGGGCGTGATGCTCGCGGCCTGCGCGTTCTCGCTGATCATTCCGGGGCTCGAGGCGGCGAAGGCGGCGCAGGTCTTCGGCGGCGGCGCGTGGGCCGCGGGCGGCGTGATCGGCGCGGCGATCCTGCTCGGCGGCGCGGCGCTGATGCTGCTCGACCGGGTGCTGCCGCATGAGCATTTCATCAAGGGCCTCGAAGGGCAGGGCGCGCACCGGCTGCGGCGCACCTGGCTGTTCGTGTTTGCGATCGCGCTGCACAACCTGCCCGAGGGCCTGGCGATCGGCGTGGGCTACGCGGCCGGCAATGGCGTGCAGGCGGACGCGCTGGCCACCGGCATCGCGATCCAGGACGTGCCCGAGGGGCTGGTGGTCGCGGTGGCGCTGCTCGCGGCCGGCTATCGGCGCGGCTTTGCGGTGGCGATCGGCATGGCTTCGGGGCTGGTCGAACCGGTGGGCGCGGTGCTTGGCGCCGCCGCCATCGGCCATTCGGCCGCGCTGCTGCCCTGGGGCCTGGGCTTCGCGGCCGGTGCGATGCTGTTCGTCATCAGCCACGAGATCATTCCCGAATCGCACCGCAAGGGGCACGAAAGCTTCGCGACCAGCGGGCTGATGCTCGGCTTCGTGCTGATGATGCTGCTGGACACGGCGCTGGGCTGAGTGTCCGGCGGCGGCTGGCTTCAGCCGTGCTTGATGGCCACGGTCTTCAGCGTAGTGAAGCCGTAGAGCGCCTCGAAACCCTTTTCTCGGCCGTAGCCCGACGACTTCACGCCGCCGAAGGGCAGCTCGACGCCGCCGCCCGCGCCGTAGTTGTTGATGAACACTTGGCCGCTGCGCACCCGCTTGGCCATGCGGAACTGGCGCGCGCCGTCCGCGGTCCACACGCCCGCCACCAGCCCGAACTGGGTGGCATTGGCCAGCGCGACCGCTTCGTCCTCGTCGGCGAACTGCATCGCGGCGAGCACGGGGCCGAACACCTCTTCCTGAGCCAGCCGGTGGTTCACCGGCACGTCGCGCAGCAGGGTGGGGGCCTGGTAGAAGCCGGTTTCCGGTGCCTCGTCGACCACGACGCCCTGCGCCACCATCGGAATGCCGGCCACCTGGGCGTCGCTCAGGAAGTCCCACACGCGCTGCTGCTGGGTCTGGCGGATCAGCGGCCCGACATCGAGGTCCATGGCGGCGGGGCCGACGCGCAGCGCCTCGAAGGCGTGGCCGAGGCGCTCGAGCAGCGGCTCGTAGATGCCGCGCTCGATCAGCACGCGCGAACCGGCCGAGCAGGTCTGGCCTGCGTTCTGCACGATGGCGTTGATGAGCACCGGAATGGCCGCGTCGAGGTCGGCATCGGCAAAGACGATCTGCGGGCTCTTGCCGCCGAGTTCGAGCGTGACGGGGCAGTGCCGCTCGGCCGCCACCTGCTGGATCAGCGTGCCGATCTTCGGGCTGCCCGTGAAGCTGATGTGGTCGATGCCGGCGTGTCGCGCCAGCGCATCGCCCACTTCGTGGCCGTAGCCGGTGACGATGTTGATCGCTCCGGCCGGAAACCCGACCTCGGCCGCGAGCTGGGCCACGCGGATCAGCGACAGGCATGCGTCCTCGGCGGGCTTGACCACGCAGACGTTGCCGGCCGCCAGCGCGCCGCCCACGCTGCGCCCGAAGATCTGCATCGGGTAGTTCCAGGGAATCACGTGGCCGGTCACGCCGTGCGGCTCGCGCCAGGTGAACACGCTGTAGCCGTCCTGGTAGGGAATGGTTTCGCCGTGCAGCTTGTCGCAGGCGCCCGCATAGAACTCGAAATAGCGCACCAGCGCCACCGCGTCGGCGCGCGCCTGCTTCACGGGCTTGCCGCAGTCGCGCTGCTCGATATAGGCAAGCTCGTCGACATGTTCGGCGATCTTCTGCGAGAGCTTGTAGAGCAGCCGGCCGCGGTCGGCAGCGCTCACCTTGTGCCAGACGCCTTCGAAGCAGGCGCGGGCAGCGCGGACCGCGGTGTCGATGTCGTCTGCATTGCTGCGCTGGATTTCGTCGAAAGGCTGGCCGTCGGAGGGATCGAGCACCGGCAGGGTGCGGCCCGAAGCGGACGGAACGTTGGCGTTGGCGATGAAGTTGAGTTGCATGGGGCGGGATTTTGCGCGAAGCGGCGCGGCGCCGCCGGGCGCGGGTGTCATCTCGCGCGACAGCCATGAAACCGGCGCGGCCTTGCGTGCGTACCTGTACAACCACGCACATACAAAACAGAACGAGCGGACCCTCATGACGACAGGCTGGAATCGACTTTGGCGCGCGGCGCTCGCGGGGCTGCTGCCCGCGCTGCTGGTGGCCTGCGGCTCGCTGCCGCCGGTTCGCGAGCGGCAGGCGGAGCATGCGACTGCGCCCGATCCGGGCACCGCGCTGGCAAGGATCGCCGCTGCCTCGACGCCGCCGGGCGAGCATTCGGGTTTTCGGCTGATGCCGCTTGGCGTGTATTCGCTCGATGCGCGTGTGCAGCTGGCGCAGCGCGCCCAGCGCTCGCTGGTGGTGCAGTACTACCAGCTGGAGAACGACGCCACGGGACGCCTGCTGATGCGCGCCCTGCGCGAGGCCGGCGCGCGCGGTGTCAAGGTGCGCCTGCTGGTCGACGATCTGTACACGGCCAAGAGCCAGCAATTGCTGCTGGCGCTGTCGGACGCGCCCAACGTGGAGGTGCGGCTTTTCAATCCGTTCTGCTGCGGCCGCGGCGGGCTGCTGTCGCGCTTCGCGGCGTCGCCGCACGAGATCGTGCGGCTCAACCATCGCATGCACAACAAGCTGTTCATCGCCGACGGCGCGATGGCGGTGGTGGGCGGGCGCAACATTGCCGACGCCTATTTCATGCTCAGCGAGGCGCAGAACTTCATCGACATGGACGCGCTCGCGGTCGGCAAGGTGGTTGCGCAACTCGAATCGATCTTCGACGCCTACTGGAACAGCCAGCAGGTCTGGCCCGTGGCGGAGATCGTGCGCGGAGAGGGCGGCCGCACGCCGACGGGCGCCGACTTCGACGCCGCGATCGGCATGGCGGTGCCGCCGCCTCGGATCGTGTTGCCGTCGGCCGACGTGCTGGGCTATGGACCAATCTCCAGAGAGCTGGACGTCGGCCGCATGGGGCTGTTGTGGGGCGAGGCACGCGCGATCGCCGATCCGCCGACCAAGCCGACGACCATGACGGCCGAGGAAGCCATTGCCACCAGCGTGACGATGCAGGTGTGGACGCTGCTGATGGATGCCAAGGTCCAGGTCGACCTCACCTCGCCTTACCTGGTGCCCGGCGAAGGCGGCATGGCGGCCTTCGAGGACCTTGCGCGGCGCAAGGTCAAGCTCACGCTCCTCACCAATTCGCTGGCCGCCAACGACGAGCCCCTGGTTCACACGGGGTACGTGCGCTACCGCGAGCGGCTGCTCCGAAGCGGCGCCGACCTGTACGAGCTGAGCCCGCAGCGCACGCTGGCGGGCGATCGCTCTGGCACGTTCGGCAAGTCGCTCGGGCGGCTGCATTCGAAGACCGCCGCGATCGACGGGACGCGCATCTTCATCGGCTCGATGAACCTCGATCCGCGCTCGGCGAGCCAGAACACCGAGATGGGGGTGGTGGTCGACAGCCCGCAGCTCGCAGGCGAGATGCTCCAGGTCATCAACATCAGCAAGCTGCAGAGCGCCTACCGTCTGCGCCTTGCCAAGGACACCGGTACGCTGCAATGGCTCACGACAGACGGCGAGAAGGAAATCGTCCTGACTGCTGAGCCGGAATCGGGCTTTTTGCAGCGGTTCTACAACATGCTCATCGCGCCCCTGGTGCCCGAAATGCTGCTGTAGCCAGCAGCCCCACCGGCGGGGCAGGCACTTGCATAGGCGTATGCTGCCCCCAGATGCAATCCATGAACACGACCCAAAATCCGTCTCCCAAGACCGATCTGGCAGTGACCCACGTGCTGGCTCAACTGCTGGAGCGACTCGAGCACAGCGCCGTTCCCGTTGGCGCCGAGCAGTACCGCTCGGTCGTCGAGCACCTGGTGCAGGAATTCAGCGACATCGAGCCCGGCGCCGAACTCGGCCGCCTGCTCGACGCTTATCCGGCCGCCGCCGAGGTGTACGAGAATCTCAACTACCAGCATGCCGGCCTCTGCCGCTCGGGCCTCGACGCGGCACTCGCCGCCGAAGTCAGTGCCAGCAAGGCCATCGAGCGCGCCAAGCGCCTCGCCATCGAACCCAGGAAAGACGAAGCCAATGGCCAAAGCTGAGGTCAAGACCGCCGTCGTCGAAGACGGCCTGCGTTACAAGTCCAAAACACCCGGATCGCCGTTTCGCGCTTCGGCGTCGTTCAGCGGCGCCACGATGTCCTGTTTCATGTGCGGCAAGCATCGCGTGCGCTCGCAGTTGCGCACGCGCCAGGTGCTCGGCAAGTCGCAGACCGTCTGCGCGCCGTCGTGCAAGGCGCTCGACGAATCCCTGGGTTGACTGCCTCCTAGCAGCCGCGGGCGGCACTGCCGCGACATGCCCCGCGCGGGCAATGCAGTTCTTCTTCCAAATCGAACGCGTTGGATATACAGTTAGACACAATTGATGCATCTTATTGCATCCGTCGAAAGTTCTAATTTAACAACGGTCATGATTCTGGAATCGAGTCGATGGCGCCTTGGCGCCGTCCGATGCGCAAAGGACCTGCAATGAATAAATCGCGCCACGTGGTCATGCAGGTCGTCCGACGTTCGTCGGGCAGCGCAACGCACCATGTCGAATTCGTCATGGACGACATCTTCGCCGAGCGCCTGCGGCAGCTACGCTCGCTGGTTCCGCCGCTGGGCAGCCTCAACCGGCAGCGCGACCTGGTGATCGACAAGGTGCGGGTCCGCCTGCCCAACGCGGTGTGGCGCAACGGGCGTGAGATCGACCAGGGGGTCGAGGGCTCCTGCATCGTCATTTCGTCCGAGGGCGCGTTCAATTGCGGTGGCAAGGACCGCCAGACGCGCGAAAAGCTCGTGACCTACAACTTCTCGATTTCGTGTTTGATTGAATTGCATGCCGAGCGTCCCGAGGGCGAAACGCTCTACATCCGCGACGGCACCTTCGCGAATGACGAGCCGGTCGAATCGGCCGCGGGCGGCTGGGTGGCGTCGCTGCACGAACTCGAGGCTGTGATGCGGGTGCCCGACGCTCCGTCCGACTTCGACACCCTGCACGACCTGGGGCTGCGCCCCGAGCAGAGCGCGGGCACCCCCACGCGCGGCGCCATCTTCTACTGAACTACAGCCGCCGCCCCGGCGGCAGCGCCGACTGGCGTGTACTGCGCGCGGTTGTTCTCGAGCCAGCGCGCCGCGAGGCTGCTGTCCTGCTGCGCCGGGTGGAAATCAGGGCGGAAGTAGCTGCGCCAGGCGCGCCAGTTGCTGCGCAGCAGCCCGCCGCGGCCGAGCAGCACGTGCGCCGCGCTCTTCCAGGTGGCCCATTTCCAGAGTTGCCCCTCATGGCGCAGGTTGTCGACGGTCTGGCGCAGCAGGTCGCCCAAGAACATTACGGTCACGCGGCGGAACCAGCGCGTGCGCCAGGCATCGGAGCCGGCCGCTGCCTGGTAGATGTCGAAGGCGACCGTCTTGTGCTCGAGCTCTTCGGCGCTGTGCCACAGCCACATGGTGCGCAGGCGGGGCTCGGCGCCATCGAGCACCTCGGGACGGGCCAGCAGCCATTCGGCGAACATGGCCGTGAAGTGCTCGGTCGCGGCGGTCACGGCCAGCGCGTGGCGGGGATCGGCACCTTCCATCAGCGCCAGCCGCCGGTTGGCACGCTCGGTCCAGCGGTCCACCAGGCCCTGGTTCTGCAGGTGGCCGTTGAAAAGCGCGTGAATGCGCCGGTGCGTAGCCTCCTGTCCGATGAACCCGCGCACTTCTTCGCGGTGCTTGTCCTGCAGATCGGGTGGCAGTGCGGCGAGAGCGTCGCGCACCGCATCGATGAAGAACTGCTCGCCGAAGGGGAAGCTCATCGACAGCGCGTTGAAGAAGGCGGTGGAGAATGCATCGCCGCCGCACCAGTTGCGGCCGAACGGCGTCTGCAGGTCGATCAGGAGGCGGCGAACCACGAGTCCGGTCATGAAACCATCCTTCAAAAATGAGTTGGTACATGTGCGTACCAAAAGTCTGATAGTGCCGGTGATCACTGGTACCGTCAAGTACCAATGGGTAGGAAAATGTGCAATCCATGAGCAGCATTGCGATTGAAGAAGCGCCCCCGACGGTTCCGGCCAGCGAGCCGGGCCACGCGCACCATGGGCGCCTGCTCGAAGGCATGGCGCGTGCGGTCGCGGCCAAAGGGTATGCGGACACGACCATCGCCGACATCGTGCGGGAAGCGGCGGTTTCCCGGCGCACCTTCTATGAGCACTTCACGACCAAGGCCGAATGCCTGGTGGCGCTCTACGAGGCGGCGAGCAAGCTCGCCCTGCGGGCGGTCAGCGAAGCCTTCGATCCGGCGCAGCCCTGGCATGCGCAGGTGGAGCGCGCGATCACGGCTTACTTTCAGTACCTCGCGCAGGACCCGCTGCTTCTGCGCACGCTGTTCGTCGAGATCCTGGGCCTCGGCATGCCCGGGTTGGCAGCCCGGCGCCGGGTCAACGCCGAGATCGCGCGCTTCATCGAGGCCGCGATCAACGGCAGCGGCGGTGCCGACGGCCAGCCGGCCGCGCACCTGACGGCCGAGATGGCGATGACGGTCGTCGGCGGCATCAACGAACTGGTGCTCCAGGCGATCGAAGAGGATCGCGTGGGCGACCTCGATCGACTGGTGCAACCGGCCACGCGCCTGGTGCGGGCGGTGGCGGCGGAGAGCGCCCGCTGAACAGCGCGGCGCGTCCGTGGGCTCAGGCCGGCTGGCGCTGCGCCGGGTCGTAGAAGAACTGCTCCTCGGCGATGCGCTCGCCGTCCCAGCGCTGCCAGGCGAGCTCTTCCATGCGCATGGCCTTGCCGTTCTTGAAGCGGAACTCGAAGACCCAGCGGATCACCACGTGGTCGCCATTCACGAACACCGGCCGCACGCAGGTCGAGGCCACCGACGCGGTGCGGTCGAGCACCGCCTGCTCGTGGGCGACGAGCGTGCCGCGGCCGCGCCGGGGCTCGGCCTGGTTCTCGCGCATGGTCGCGTCTTCGGTGTAGTAGTCCTCGATCGCGCGTGCATGGGCGCCGCCCTGCACGGCGGCGATGAAGGACTCGAGCCGTTCTGGCGTGGGCATCAGCTGTGGAACTTGACGACCAGCGGCACGATCAGCAGCGCGACGATGTTGATGATCTTGATCAGCGGGTTCACCGCGGGGCCGGCCGTGTCCTTGTAGGGGTCGCCCACGGTGTCGCCGGTGACCGCCGCCTTGTGTGCCTCGGAGCCCTTGCCGCCGTGGTGGCCGTCCTCGATGTACTTCTTGGCGTTGTCCCACGCGCCGCCGCCCGTGCACATCGAGATCGCGACGAAGAGGCCCGTGACGATGGTGCCCATCAGCAAGCCGCCCAGCGCCTTCGGTCCGAGCAGCAGGCCGACCAGGATCGGCACCACGACGGGCAGCAGCGAGGGGATCATCATCTCCTTGATCGCCGCGCCGGTCAGCATGCTCACGGCCTTGCCGTATTCGGGCTTGCCCGTGCCTTCCATGATCCCGGGGATGTCGCGGAACTGGCGGCGCACCTCTTCGACCACCGCGCCGGCCGCGCGGCCCACCGCTTCCATCGCCATGGCACCGAACAGGTAGGGGATCAGGCCGCCGATGAAGAGGCCGACGATCACCATCGGGTCGCTCAGGTTGAAGCTGATGTTGAGCCCGAAGCTCTCGAGCTTGTGCGTGTAGTCGGCAAAGAGCACGAGCGAGGCGAGGCCCGCCGAGCCGATTGCGTAGCCCTTGGTCACCGCCTTGGTGGTGTTGCCGACGGCATCGAGCGGATCGGTCACCGCGCGCACGCTGTCGGGCAGTTCGCTCATCTCGGCGATCCCGCCGGCGTTGTCGGTGATCGGGCCGTAGGCGTCGAGCGCGACCACGATGCCGGCCATGCTCAGCATGGCCGTGGCGGCCACTGCGATGCCGTAGAGACCCGCGAGCGAATACGAGGCCATGATGGCCACGCAGACGCAGATCACCGGCCATGCGGTCGAGCGCATCGAGACACCGAGGCCCGCGATGATGTTGGTGCCGTGCCCGGTGGTGGAGGCCTGCGCGATGTGCCGCACCGGCTTGTACTGGGTGCCGGTGTAGTACTCGGTGATCCATACCAGCGCGGCCGTGAGCGCCAGGCCCACGAAGCAGGCGCCGAACAGCTTGAGCTGGCTGCCCGTCGGAGCCACGGCATTGTCGGGAATCAGCCAGGCCGTGACGAACCAGAACGCGATCAGCGACAGGATGCCCGCGACCGCCAGGCCCTTGTAGAGCGCCGGCATCACGTTCGTCATGCCCGGCGAGGCCTTGACGAAGAAGCAGCCGATGATCGAGGCGATGATCGACACGCCGCCCAGCGCCAGCGGATAGAGCACCGCGTTGACCGGCGCCGCGACGATCATCAGCGAACCCAGCACCATGGTGGCGATGAGCGTGACCGCATAGGTCTCGAACAGGTCGGCCGCCATGCCGGCGCAGTCGCCCACGTTGTCGCCCACGTTATCGGCGATCACGGCGGGGTTGCGTGGATCGTCCTCGGGAATGCCCGCCTCGACCTTGCCCACCAGGTCGGCGCCGACGTCGGCACCCTTGGTGAAGATGCCGCCGCCGAGCCGCGCGAAGATCGAGATCAGCGAGGAGCCGAAGGCGAAGCCGATCAGCGGGTTCAGCAGCACCGAGAGGTTGCGGTCGGGCGTGAGGTTGCCGTTGCCCGCCAGGAACCAGTAGAAGACCGAGACGCCCAGCAGCCCCAGCCCGACCACCAGCATGCCGGTGATCGCGCCGCCGCGGAACGCGACGTCGAGCGCCGGGCCGATGCCCTGGGTGGCCGCCTGCGCGGTGCGCACGTTGGCGCGCACCGAGACGTTCATGCCGATGAAGCCGCAGGCGCCCGAGAGCACGGCGCCCACCACGAAGCCAACGGCCGTGGTCACGTCGAGGAACAGGCCGATGAGGATGGCCAGCACCACGCCGACCACCGCGATGGCGGTGTATTGCTTGGCAAGGTAGGCCGAGGCGCCGGCCTGGATGGCGGCCGCGATTTCCTGCATTCGGGCATTGCCCGGGTCCTTGGCGAGGATCCAACTTCGGGCCCAGAAACCGTAGCCAACGGCCACGAGGCCGCAGACGATTGCGAGGATGAGGGGGGCGTTGCCGATCATGCTTAGCTTCTCCATTCGTTCGTTGTGACTTGTGGAGACGGAAAGCGCAGGCCCGGGCGTGCGTGCAACGCGTACGGGACCGTGTTTTCCGCCGCGTTGCTTCCTCGAAGCTCGCTGCACCTGGGTGCGGAGCCGATTGGCCAACGGGGGCAATTTACAGGCAAAAGCGCAAACGTGTGCGACCGGTCCGTGACGCGGAAAGTAAACTTCGGGTTTGTCCCCATCCCTCAGATACTTTCCAACTACTCGACAACGACATGGCCTTCGACAAAGTTTCCCCCGGCAAGAACGTTCCCGATGACTTCAACGTCGTGATCGAGATCCCCATGAACGCCGACCCGATCAAGTACGAGGTCGACAAGGAATCGGGCGCGATCTTCGTCGACCGCTTCATGACGACCGCCATGTACTACCCGGCCAACTACGGCTACGTGCCGCAGACGCTGTCGGGCGACGGCGATCCGGTCGACGTGCTGGTGATCGCACCGTATCCGCTGCTGCCCGGCGTGGTCGTGCCGTGCCGCCCGCTCGGCATCCTCCTCATGGAGGACGAGGCCGGCGTTGACGGCAAGGTGCTCGCCGTGCCGACCGACAAGGTGCTGCCGATCTACAGCCACTGGAAGTCGGTCGACGACGTGAACCCGATGCGCCTGAAGGCCATCAGCCACTTCTTCGAGCACTACAAGGACCTCGAAGTGGGCAAGTGGGTCAAGGTGATCGGATGGGAAGGCATCGACGCTGCCCGCAAGGAAATCGTCGACGGCATCGCCAACTACAAGAAGTAGCCGCCGGCGCTCCCGCGACGCCGCGCCGCTTCAGCCGGCCTTGAACGGACTGCGCTCGCCCAGGTGGTCCATGTAGTTGTCGATGCCTTCGCCTTCGCGCTCGAGAAAGCGCTCGACCGCGTCGGCAAACGACGGATGGGCGAGCCAGTGGGCGCTGGTGGTCTTCACCGGCATGAGGGCGCGGGCCATCTTGTGCTCGCCCTGGGCACCGCCCTCGAAACGGTGCACGCCGTGTTCGATGCACCACTGCAGCGGCTGGTAGTAGCAAGCCTCGAAGTGCAGGCAGTCGACGCGTTCGAGCGCGCCCCAGTAGCGGCCGTAGGCCACGGTGGCCGCGCCGTCGGCCTGCGCGGCCAGCGCGATCAGGCTCGATGCGATCGGCCGTCCCTCGCGTTCGGCCACGAACAACAGCCAGGCGTCGGGCATCGTGTCAGCCATGCGCTGGAAGAAGTCGCGCGTCAGGTAGGGCGGATTGCCGTGCTCGCGGTAGGTGCGCGCGTAGCAGCGGTAGAAGAAATCCCAGTCGGCTGGCGCGATGTCGGCGCCGCGTGACCAGCGGAAGGTCACGGCCGCGTCTGCGACCTTGCGCCGCTCCTGGCGGATCTTCTTGCGCTTGTCATGCGACAGGCTCGCGAGAAAGGCGTCGAAGCTCCGATAGGCCGCGTCGACGCCGGAGACTATGGGCGCCGCGTTGGTCCAGTGGAACTGCACCGTGTTGCGCAGCATCAGGCCGGCTTCGGCGCACGCGGCAATGTCGGCGTCGGCGCCGAACAGCAGGTGCAGCGACGAAAGCTCTTCCTGTTTGCACCAAGCGACGAGTGCCTGCACCAGCAAGGCGCGGCTCGGCGCATCGCGCGCGAGCAGGCGAGCGCCGGGCACCGGCGTGAACGGCACCGCCACCACCGCCTTGGGGTAGTAGGCGAGCCCATGCTGCTCGTAGGCGTTGGCCCAGGCCCAGTCGAACACGTATTCGCCATAGGAATGTGCCTTGACATAGGCCGGGCAGGCTGCCATCAGCACCTTGCCGCGCCAGAGGGTCACGAAGCGCGGTGTCCAGCCGCTCTGGGTCGAGGCGCTGCCGCTCTCGTGAAGGGCTGCGAGGTATTCGTGGCGCATGAATGGCGACGGCTCGTCCTGGCTGGCGAGCAGTGCGTTCCACTCGGTCGGGCTCAGGTCCGACGGCGACCCCAGCACCCGAATGACATAATCGTTCAAGCGTTTTTCTTCCTTGCGTATGACGCGTTACCCTATCACCAGCCAGTTCAACGAAACCGCCGGAGCGCAGAAACCATGAAGCAGATCACCGCCATCGTCAAACCCTTCAAGCTGGAGGACGTGCGCGAGGCTTTGGCCGAAGTCGGTGTCACCGGCCTCACGGTGACCGAGGTGAAGGGTTTCGGCCGCCAGAAAGGCCACACCGAGCTCTACCGCGGGGCGGAGTATGTGGTCGATTTCCTGCCCAAGATGAAGGTCGAGGTCGTGGTGAACGAAGGCGACGTGGAGCGCTGCATCGAAGCCATCGTCAGCTCGGCGCGCACCGGCAAGATCGGCGACGGCAAGATCTTCGTCACGGACGTGGAACGCATCGTGCGCATCCGCACCGGCGAAGAAAACGAAAACGCGGTCTGACCGCCTGCCCGCCGGCCGGCGCCTCGCTCAGAGGTTTTCCGCCAGGCGGTCGTCGCGCGGGTGCAGCGGCACTTCGGCGCGCAGCGCCGTCAGCAGTTCGATGGGGTCGGTGCCGGTGCGGATGAGTTCCATCTGCCATTCGCCCATGAAGCCTTCGCGCACGCTGTGCGCCAGAAAGCCCAGCAGGCCGTCGTAGTAGCCCGCGGTGTTGAGGATGCCCGTGGGCTTGTCGTGGTAGCCGAGCTGGCGCCAGGTCCAGATTTCGAACAGTTCCTCGAAGGTGCCGATGCCGCCGGGCAGCGCGATGAAGGCATCGGCGCGTTCGCCCATCATGGCCTTGCGCTCATGCATGGTGTCGACCACATGCAGCTCGTCGCAGAGCGTGTTGGCCAGTTCCCTGTCGACCAGGGCCTTGGGGATGATGCCGACGACGCGGCCGCCGGCCTCGCGAGTGGACTCGGCCACGGTGCCCATGAGGCCGGTTTGCCCACCGCCGTAGACCAGCTGGCCGTTGTGCCGGCCAATCCATCGGCCGACGGCTTGCGCCGCCTCCGAGAACTCGGGCCGCTCGCCGGGGCGCGAGCCGCAATACACACAGATCGAAAATTCAGGGGTCGTCATCGCGCCATCATGCCTCGGGCGGTGGACGCTTTCATGACGCGAAGCGCTGCCACAGCGCGGCCAGCCAGATCGCCCCGCAGAGCGTGAGCGAGAGCAGCACCGCGGCGCTGCCCATGTCCTTCGCGCGCTTGGAGAGGTCGTGCCATTCGGGGCCGATGCGGTCGATGGCGGCCTCGACCGCGGTGTTGAGCAGCTCGACGATCATCACCAAAATGGCGCTGCCCGCGAGCAGCGCCACCTCGACCCAGCTGCGGCCGAGCCAGAACGAGGCGGGGATCATGACGATCGCCATGATGGCCTCCTGGCGGAAGGCCGGTTCGCTCCAACCTGCACGCAGCCCGTGCAGCGAGATCAGCGTTGCATGCCACACCCGTTCGAAGCCTTTGCGGGCCTTCTGCGGATTGACGGCGGGGTCGGGAAGCTTGGATTCGGGCAAGGCACTCATCGGCGGGGGAGGGGCTTGGAGGTGACGAGCCGTGTGCCGGCCCAGGCGTCGTGCCAGAACTGGCGTTCGGGATGAAAGCGCGCCAGCAGGGCCCAGACGGCGACCCATCCGAAGAGCAGGACCATCGTCTCCGCCGCAGGGACACCCAGCAGCGGATGCAAGGTCAGTGGCGGTAGCAGCCAAATCCAGCTCAGCAGGTAGCGCACGAAGGCGCGCAACTGCGTCACCGGACGGCCTTGCGTGTCGACGATCCGAATGTTCCAGGTCTTCATGCCGAGCGTCTGCCCCCTGGACCAGAACCAGACGAAATAGACGCCAAAGACCACGAAAAGATAGGCCAGCAACAGCGGCCGGCGCGTCTCATCCATGGCGTTGCGCATCTGACTCAGCGCGCTGAAAAGCCAACCAGCCATCATCGCGACCGCGAACAGCAGCATGCCCTCATAGAGCCAGCATGCCATGCGCCGCCACAGGCCGGGCACTTTCGAAAGATGAGCGCTGGACGAAGGATCTGCCGGGGATGAGGAGGGATTCGATTCCGAGATTTCGGAAGAATTTGAAGCCATCGAAGCCTTGGGATTCAGGGAGGCGAAGGCTGCTCGACGGCGGAGCCTGCGGGAGTGGAAGACGAAGGCACGAGCACTTGCGCCTCGGCCGGAATGGGTTGGGAGGCTGCGCTGCGGCCTGCGGCAGCAGGTGGCATCAGGACGGCCGCCGCCGGCACTGCGACCGGCGCGGGCGCGGACGGTGGCGCCAGCAAGATCCGCGGCGTGTGCTGTCCCGTGGGCGTGGCGGCCGGCACGGTAACGAGCTTCTGGGCGGGAACCGGCCGCACCGGAATGGCGGCGCCTTGCGGCTTGGTGGGCGCGCGGTCGGCGAGCCGGCGTTTTTCGTCTTCGCTCAGCGCCTGGTACTGCTCCCACTTGGCCTTGCGCTCGTCGGCCGGCACGCGCTTCACTTCGGCGAAGTTGAGGCGCGCCTGGGCCCGCTGCCGATTGCTCAGTGCGGCCCATTCGATCATGCGGCTGTGCAGCGTGGTCTGGTCATCGGCCGACATCTTCGCGTAGTTGCGTGACAGTGCGAGCCACTTGCGCTTGTGGCCGGCATTCAGCGCGTGCCAATGGGAGGCAAGCGGCTGAAGGGCCTGCTGCTGCTCGGCCGTGAGCTCGTCCCAGGCCGGGCGGGTCGCCTGCGCGGTTTTCGCAACAGTGGGGGGCGCAGCCTGCGCGGTGTCGCGCGCCCGGCCACGCGGTTCGTCCACAGGCTGGGCGCCAACCGGCGTCAGCCCGAAGGCTGCGAGGGCGAGGGCGCCCGCCCAAATGGCTGCGCCCGTCTTGTGCGGGCGCAGGGTGCGGGGCGCAGGTGCGCGGAAGGCGAAGGGGCGGCGCATGCGGGATTCGGGGAGGTCGGTCAGTCGGAGCCGCCACCTGACTTGAGGAACTGGGCAAAGCCGGGGTCGGTGTAGGCCGCCGGGGGAAGGTCGTCGGTCAGCAGGGCGGAATCGACTTCCGCGAGTTCGCTCGCGCGGTCTTCGTCCTGCATCGCGCTGATGGCGAACAAGCCTGCGACGAGTGCGACGAGCGGCACCACCGAGCCGATGCGGGTCCACCAGCCGCCACCCATCGTGGCCACGTGGCCCGACTGCATGACCGCGGGCGAGGTGCGTAACTGCGGCGCCTGCTTGCGCGCCGCGACGGCTTGCGCCCGCGCCACGCGCAGCCGCTCGCCGAGGTCGTGCGGCAGTTCACGGCTGCCCTCGGACAGGCGTGCAGCCACGAGCCGGCCGAAGCTGTCTTCGGCGGCAGTGGAAGAGTCTGGAACTTTGGTGTTCATAGCGAAATTCCCTTGGCTTTGAGCGCTTTGCTCAAGGCGTGCACGGCGCGCGAACAGTGGGTTTTGACGCTGCCCTCGGAGCAGCCCATTGCAGCCGCCGTTTCCGCCACGTCCATTTCTTCCCAGTAACGCATCAGGAAAGCCTCTCGTTGACGGCCGGGCAAAGCCGCGATCTCCTGCTCGATCTCGCGGAAGATTTGCGCGCGCCGGGTCGTGTCCTCGGCACTTTCCGTCTCTCTGGAGTCGGTCGGCGAGACGAAGTTCTCCAGCAGGTCGAAATCGCCGTCCTCGCCGGCGGCCTCGAAGTCGCCGAGGTTGGAGAACAGCGCGCGGCGGGTCTTCTGCCGGCGGAACCAGTCGAGCGTGCAATTGGAAAGAATCCGCTGGAACAGCATCGGCAGCTCCTGCGGCGGCTTGTCGCCGTAGTGCTGCGCCAGTTTCATCATGCTGTCCTGCACGATGTCGAGTGCCGCCTCCTCATCCCGCACGTGATAGACCGAGCGCTTGAAAGCACGTCGTTCGACGCTCTTCAGGAAGTCGGAAAGTTCTTGTTCAGTGGCCAAGCGAGAGGGGACGCCGCAGGCGCCGCATGGGAAATGGGGTGTCTGGAAGCGCTTGTGTTTTTTCTGCGCGAATTATGCCTTCGCATGTTTTTCGCCCGCTGGCTTCCGCGAGGGCGGGTGCATCGATGTCATAATTCGACTTGCAATTCAAACGGCAAACGGGTCACGGTCCGGCGGAAAATCAGTCCGCCCATGGCTTTGGCCTCAAGTCCTGGCGCGGCCTCACAAGGGTTGGCAAGGGGCACCCAAGGTATTTCGTTCCCGAAATAGACAAAGGTTCATCATGGAAATCTCCAAGGCGGAAATTCTCTCCGCAGCCGCCGCGTCCTCCGGCGCCGGCAACGCACCGCAAGAACTCATGGGCGCTGAAGTGCTGATCAAGGCACTGCAGGCCGAAGGCGTTCAGTACGTCTGGGGCTACCCGGGCGGCGCCGTTCTCTACATCTACGACGCGTTCTACAAGCAGGACACGATCCAGCACGTGCTGGTGCGCCACGAGCAGGCCGCCGTCCATGCCGCCGACGGCTATGCGCGCGCCACGGGCGACGTGGGCGTGGCGCTGGTCACCTCGGGCCCGGGCCTGACCAATGCGGTCACCGGCATCGCCACCGCCTACATGGACTCCATCCCGATGGTGATCATCTCGGGGCAGGTGCCGACCGCGGCCATCGGCCTCGACGCCTTCCAGGAATGCGACACCGTGGGCATCACCCGCCCCATCGTGAAGCACAACTTCCTCGTCAAGGACCCCAAGGACCTCGCGCTGACGATGAAGAAAGCCTTCCACATCGCACGCAGCGGCCGGCCCGGCCCGGTGGTGGTGGACGTGCCGAAGGACGTTTCCTTCAAGAAAGTGGTCTACACCGGCTATCCCGACAAGGTCGAGATGCGTTCGTACAACCCCGTGCGCAAGGGCCACGGCGGCCAGATCCGCAAGGCGCTGCAGTTGCTCTTGAACGCCAAGCGTCCGTACATCTACACGGGTGGCGGCGTGCTGCTGGGCAATGCCTGCAACGAGCTGCGCACGCTGGTCGACATGCTCGGCTACCCGGTCACCAACACGCTGATGGGCCTGGGCGCCTATCCCGCGAGCGACCGCAAGTTCCTGGGCATGCTGGGCATGCACGGCACCATCGAAGCCAACAACGCGATGCAGAACTGCGACGTGCTGCTGGCGGTGGGTGCGCGCTTCGACGACCGCGTGATCGGCAACCCGAAGCACTTCGCGCAGAACGAGCGCAAGATCATCCACATCGACATCGATCCGTCGAGCATCTCCAAGCGCGTGAAGGTCGACATCCCGATCGTCGGCGACGTGAAGGACGTGCTCACCGAGCTGATCTCGATGATCCGCGAAAGCACCACCAGGCCCGACGCCGGCGCGCTGTCCGACTGGTGGAAGACCATCGAAGCATGGCGCTCGCGCGACTGTCTCAAGTACGACCGCAACAACAAGGACGTCATCAAGCCGCAGTACGTCGTCGAGACGCTGTGGAACATGACCAAGGACGCGGACACCTACATCACGTCCGACGTGGGCCAGCACCAGATGTGGGCCGCACAGTACTACCGCTTCGACGAGCCTCGCCGCTGGATCAATTCGGGCGGCCTGGGCACGATGGGCGTGGGCATTCCGTACGCCATGGGCATCAAGCTCGCGAAGCCCGATTCGGAAGTGTTCACCATCACCGGCGAAGGCTCGGTGCAGATGTGCATCCAGGAGCTTTCCACCTGCCTGCAGTACAACACGCCGATCAAGATCTGCTCGCTCAACAACCGCTACTTGGGCATGGTGCGCCAGTGGCAGGAGATCGAATACTCCGGCCGCTACAGCCACAGCTACATGGATGCGCTGCCCAATTTCGTGAAGCTCGCCGAGGCCTATGGCCACGTCGGCATGCTGATCGAGCGTCCACAAGACGTGGAGCCTGCGCTGCGCGAGGCACGCAAGCTCAAGGACCGCACGGTGTTCATGGATTTCCGCACCGACCCGACCGAGAACGTGTTCCCGATGGTCAAGGCCGGCATGGGCATCACCGAGATGCTTCTGGGCTCCGAAGATCTCTGATCCTCGGCGTATTCGCTTAACTCTTCACTGACGAATCTATTGTCCGCCGAGCCCGCGCATTACCGTGCGCGGGGGAGGGCGGCGAAAAGAGGAGTCTGCCAACATGAAACACATCATTGCAGTGCTGCTGGAAAACGAGCCCGGTGCTCTTTCCCGCGTGGTGGGCCTGTTCTCGGCCCGTGGCTACAACATCGAATCGCTGACCGTCGCGCCCACCGAGGATGCGAGCCTGTCGCGCATGACCATCGTCACCGCGGGCTCCGACGACGTGATCGAGCAGATCACCAAGCACCTCAACCGCCTGATCGAAGTGGTCAAGGTCGTCGACCTGACCGAAGGCGCCTACACCGAGCGCGAGCTCATGATGGTGAAGGTGCGTGCGGTCGGCAAGGAGCGCGAGGAGATGATGCGCATGGCCGAGATCTTCCGCGGCCGCATCATCGACGTGACCGATAAGAGCTACACGATCGAGCTCACCGGCGACCACGGCAAGAACGATGCCTTCCTGGAGGCGATCGACCGTGGCGCTATCCTCGAGACCGTTCGCACCGGCGCGAGCGGCATCGGGCGCGGCGAGCGCATCCTGCGGGTCTGACCCATGACAAAACGGAGCTCGGTCGCTGCCCGTTCGGGCTGAGCTTGTCGAAGCCCCCGCGCGAGCGGGGACTGCATTGAGCCCTTCGACAGGCTCAGGACGAACGGCACAACAACACACTGCAACCCGCACATCTATCTGGAGAACATCATGAAGGTTTACTACGACAAGGACGCCGACCTCAGCCTCATCAAGGGCAAGACGGTCGCCATCATCGGCTACGGCTCGCAGGGCCATGCGCACGCGCAGAACCTGAACGACAGCGGCGTGAAGGTCGTGGTCGGCCTGCGCAAGGGCGGCGCGTCGTGGGACAAGGTCGGCAAGGCCGGCCTGCAGGTCGCCGAAGTCGCCGATGCGGTGAAGTCGGCCGACGTGGTCATGATCCTGCTGCCCGACGAGCAGATCGCCAACGTCTACAAGAACGACGTGGCTCCGCACATCAAGGAAGGCGCTTCGCTCGTCTTCGCGCACGGTTTCAACGTGCACTACGGCTTCGTGCAGCCGCGCGCCGACCTCGACGTGTGGATGGTCGCTCCCAAGGCGCCGGGCCACACCGTGCGCAGCACCTACACGCAAGGTGGCGGCGTGCCCCACCTCGTGGCCGTGCACCAGGACAAGAGCGGCAAGGCCCGCGACCTCGCACTGAGCTACGCCACGGCCAACGGCGGCGGCAAGGCCGGCATCATCGAGACCAACTTCCGTGAAGAGACCGAAACCGACCTGTTCGGCGAGCAGGCCGTCCTGTGCGGCGGTACGGTCGAGCTGATCAAGGCCGGTTTCGAGACGCTGGTGGAAGCCGGCTACGCGCCCGAGATGGCGTACTTCGAATGCCTGCACGAGCTCAAGCTCATCGTGGACCTGATCTACGAAGGCGGCATCGCCAACATGAACTACTCGATCTCGAACAACGCCGAGTACGGCGAGTACGTCACGGGCCCGCGCATCGTGACCGACGAGACCAAGAAGGTCATGAAGCAAGTGCTGAAGGACATCCAGACCGGCGAATACGCCAAGAGCTTCGTGCTCGAAGCCGCCGCCGGCCAGCCTGCGCTGATCAGCCGCCGCCGCCTGAATTCCGAGCACCAGATCGAGGTGGTCGGCGAGAAGCTGCGCGCGATGATGCCCTGGATCAAGAAGAACAAGCTCGTGGACCAGACCCGGAACTGAGCCCACCCCCAGGCGGCGCTGCTTCGCAGGTCCGCCTCCCCCCTCTGAGGGCAAAAAGGCTGTCGAGTTTTCTCGATGGCCTTTTTCTTTTTGGGGGACGGAGTGGCCGGTAACGCTGAACTACACTTTGCCCCCATGCATGACGACACGCCCCTGATGCCCATCGAGCCGAAGAAGCGGCGCAAAGGCATCTACATCCTGCCGAACCTGTTCACGCTCGCGGCGCTGTTCGGGGGCTTCTATTCGGTCGTGATGGCGATGAACGCGCGCTTCGATCTCGCGGCGCTCGGCGTGTTCGCCGCGATGGTGCTCGACAGCCTCGATGGCCGCGTGGCGCGCATGACCAACACGCAGAGTGCGTTCGGCGAGCAGATGGATTCCCTTTCCGACATGGTGTCGTTCGGCGCGGCGCCGGCGCTCATCGCGTACGAGTGGTCGCTCAAGGGGCTGGGCCGCTGGGGCTGGATCGCGGCCTTCGTGTACTGCGCCTGCGCGGCGCTGCGGCTCGCGCGCTTCAACGTCAACACCGGCGTGGTCGACAAGCGATGGTTCCAGGGGCTTCCGTCGCCTGCGGCGGCCGCGCTGGTGGCCGGCTTCATCTGGCTCATGACCGAATGGGGAAAGCGCGGCGGCGAGGTGCTGTACCTCTCGTGGACGCAGATCACCTGGATCACCTTTGCCTTCACGCTCTATGCCGGCCTGTCGATGGTGACCAACGCGCCGTTCTACAGCTTCAAGGACATCCAGATGAAGAAGAGCGTGCCCTTCGCGGTGATCGTTCTCATCGCGCTCGGCATCGCCGTCATCAACATCCACCCGCCGACGGTGCTGTTCGGGCTGTTCGTGGCCTACGGCCTCAGCGGCTACGCGGTCTATGCGTGGCGCAAGGCCAAGGGGCAGCCGGTGAGCGTCATCAGCACCTCGACCGAAGAGCCCGACGAGCGCGGCTTGCATAACTGATGCAGGCTTGTGCTACATTCACAATCCTCATGACCAAGATTTCGCTGCTGGCCCTACTAGCCCTCCCTCACGGGCGGAGACGGTAGCGCACGCGCAAATCCCTCACCACGGCCCGTTCGCACCAGCAACGGGCCGTTTGTCTTTTGGGGTTGCTGGTTGATCGCCAACCATCACAGAGAAATCGACATGCTCAAGCAACCTCAAGCCAAATACCGCGCATTCGCCCCGATCGGTCTCAAGGACCGCACCTGGCCCGATGCCGTGCTGACCAAGGCCCCGATCTGGCTGTCGACCGACCTGCGCGATGGCAACCAGGCGCTGGTCGAGCCGATGGACATCGCGCGCAAGATGCGCATGTTCGAGACGCTCGTGGCGATCGGCTTCAAGGAAATCGAAGTCGGTTTTCCTTCTGCCTCGCAGGTCGAGTTCGACTTCGTGCGCAAGCTGATCGAGGAAGACCGCATCCCCGACGACGTCACGGTCCAGGTGCTCACGCAGGCGCGCGACCACCTCATCGAGCGCACCTTCGAATCGCTCAAGGGCGCGCCGCGCGCGATCGTCCATCTCTACAACGCCGTGGCGCCCGTGATGCGGCGGGTGGTGCTCGGCATGGACGAAGACCAGATCGTCGAGCTCGCGAGCAGCCATGCGCGCATGTTCAACGACTTTGCCGCGAAGCAGCCGGGCACGCAGTGGACCTTCCAGTACTCGCCCGAGATGTTCTCGGGCACCGACGTGGTGTTCTCCAAGCGCGTGGTCGATGCGGTGACCGAGGTCTGGGCGCCGACGCCCGAGCACAAGTGCATCGTCAACCTGCCCACCACGGTCGAGCATTCAACGCCGAACATCTTTGCCGACATGATCGAGTGGATGCACCGCCACCTCGCGCGCCGCGATTCGATCGTGCTGTGCGTGCATCCGCACAACGACCGCGGCACCGGCACGGCCGCCGGCGAACTGGCGCTGATGGCGGGCGCCGAGCGCATCGAAGGCTGCCTGTTCGGCAACGGCGAGCGCACCGGCAACCTCGACCTCGTGAACGTGGCGCTCAACCTCTACACGCAGGGCGTGTCGCCGAACCTCGACTTCTCGAACATCGACGAGATCCGCGCGACGGTCGAGCATTGCAACCAGATCCCGGTGCATCCGCGCCACCCGTACGTGGGCGATCTGGTCTACACCTCGTTCTCGGGTTCGCACCAGGACGCGATCAAGAAGGCTTTCGCTGCGCGCAAGGAGGGCGATATCTGGGACATGCCCTACCTGCCCATCGATCCCAAGGACGTGGGCCGCAGCTACGAGGCGGTGATCCGCGTCAACAGCCAGTCGGGCAAGGGCGGCATGGCCTATTTGCTCGAGAGCGAGTACGGCCTCGAGATGCCGCGCCGCCTGCAGATGGAGTTCATGCAGGTGGTGCAGCGCGTGATGGACGTCGGTGGCAAGGAGCTCACGGCGGCCGACCTCTGGCAGCTGTTCGTGCGCGAATACGGCATCGAGACGGCACGCTCGCTGCAGCACCGCGTGATCGAGGAGGAAGGCGAGGGCGCCGGCGCTTCGGTCGTGCTGCGCGGCGACCTGCCATGGGACGGCGAGACCCTCGCCATCGAAGGGCGGGGCAACGGGCCGATCGATGCCTTCACGCAGGCGCTGAGCCAGGCCACCGGCCACACCGTGCGCGTGATGGACTACCACCAGCATGCGATCGGTGCGGGTGCCGATGCCAAGTCGGTGGCCTACCTCGAACTGCGCGTGGACGAGTCGCAGACGCTGTTCGGCGTGGGCATCGACGCCAACGTGATTTCGGCCTCGCTCAAGGCCATCGTCTCGGGCGTGCGGCGCGCACGCGGGCGCGGCGCGCACAGCGCACAATCGGCGGTTGAGCTCGCCTGACGCGACCCCCGCCGTCCGCGCAAGGTGCCAATGAACGAAGAAGGAGATCCACGATGACCGACCAGCTCATTATTTTCGACACCACCTTGCGCGACGGCGAGCAGTCGCCCGGCGCCTCGATGACGCGCGACGAGAAGATGCGCATTGCCAAGCAGCTCGAGCGGCTCAAGGTCGACGTGATCGAGGCCGGATTTCCGGCCAGCTCGAACGGCGACTTCGAGGCTGTGAAGGCGATTGCCAATGCGATCAAGGACGCCACCGTGTGCGGCCTGTCGCGCGCCAACGACCGCGACATCGCGCGTGCGGCCGAGGCGCTCAAGGGCGCGGCGCGCGGCCGCATCCACACCTTCATTGCGACCTCGGCGCTGCACATGGAGAAGAAGCTGCGCATGTCGCCCGACGAGGTGCACGAGCAGGCGCGTCTCGCGGTGCGGTTCGCGCGCAACCAGGTGGCCGACGTCGAGTTCAGCCCCGAGGACGGCTATCGCAGCGATCCCGATTTTCTCTGCCGCGTGCTCGAGACCGTGATCAACGAAGGTGCCACCACCATCAACGTGCCCGACACCGTCGGCTACGCGATTCCCGAGCTCTACGGCAACTTCATCAAGATGCTGCGCGAGCGCGTTCCCAACAGCGACAAGGCGATCTGGTCAGTGCACTGCCACAACGACCTCGGCATGGCAGTGGCCAACTCGCTGGCCGGCGTGAAGATCGGCGGCGCGCGCCAGGTCGAATGCACGATCAACGGCCTCGGCGAACGCGCGGGCAACTGCTCGCTCGAGGAGATCGTGATGGCCGTGAAGACGCGCAAGGACTACTTCGGCCTGTCGCTCAACATCGACACCCAGCACATCGTGGCCGCGAGCCGCATGGTGAGCCAGACCACCGGCTTCGTGGTGCAGCCCAACAAGGCCGTGGTGGGCGCCAACGCCTTCGCGCATGCCTCGGGCATCCACCAGGACGGCGTGCTCAAGGCGCGCGACACCTACGAGATCATGCGTGCGGAAGACGTGGGCTGGACCGCCAACAAGATCGTGCTGGGCAAGCTCAGCGGGCGCAACGCCTTCAAGCAGCGCCTGCAGGACCTCGGCGTGACGATGCAAAGCGAGGCCGACATCAACGCCGCCTTCCTGCGCTTCAAGGAACTGGCCGATCGCAAGTCCGAGATCTTCGACGAGGACATCCTGGCGCTCGTCAGCGCAGAGGAGCTGTCGAACGTTGACGAACAGTTTGCTTTTGTCTCGCTCGCGCAGCACTCCGAAACCGGCGAACGTCCGCATGCCAAGGTCGTCTTCACGGTCCAGGGCAAGGAAGTCACCGGGGAATCCGATGGCAACGGCCCGGTCGATGCGTCGCTCAAGGCGATCGAATCGCATGTCCGCAGTGGCGCCGAGATGGTGCTTTACTCGGTCAATGCGATCAGTGGCTCGACAGAAAGCCAAGGAGAAGTTACAGTTCGGTTACAAAATGCAGGGCGGGTGGTGAACGGCGTTGGGGCGGACCCCGACATCGTCGTCGCATCCGCCAAAGCTTATTTGAGCGCGCTCAACAAGTTACAGAGCCAAGCTGAGAAAGTGTCTGCGCAGGGTTAGGTTTACGGGTCGTCCTTGATGTCGAATGAAGAAAAGGATGCAAGTAACTGATATTGCGTGTCTTTTTTGATTTCGATACACTGCGGTTCCCATTTCGCCGCTGGAGATATTCCCAATGCCTGAAGCCCGTCTCCGCCGAGTTTCCAGCCAGCGGTTCCTGCCCGCCGTCAAAGCCCTCGCCGTCGCGTTCTGCGCCACGGCGTTTTTGCTGTCCGGTGCGCAGGCCGCCAAAAAAGAAAAAACGGTCGCCACCAAGACCACCGTGGCCAAGAAGGCTCGCGGCGCGGCACCGGCGCAAGCCAAGTCTGCCAAGGCGTCGCGTGGCGCCAACAGCCGGAGCGAGAAAGTCGTTCGTGGTGGCCGCAACGTGGTCGCGAGCATCCGCAAGAAGAACGGCAAGACCGTGGTGGCCGTGCAGCGCCGCTCGGTGGTCCGCGTCGAAACGCCCGCGCGCCAGTCTTTCGGCCAACTGGCCGGACTGCACAGCGTCGAGGACGCGCTCGACCTGAAGTCGAGCGTGGCGCTCGTGATCGACCAGGACACCCATGAAGTGCTGTTCAGCAAGAACGACCATGCCGTGCTCCCGATCGCGTCGCTCACCAAGCTCATGACCGGCCTGCTGATCAGCGAGGCCCATCTGCCGAACGACGAACTGATCACCATCACGCAAGACGACGTCGATACCGAGAAGGGCAGCCGCTCGCGCCTGACGGTCGGCACCACGCTCACGCGCGGCGAACTGCTGCACCTGGCGCTGATGTCGAGCGAGAACCGCGCGGCCCATGCGCTGGGCCGAACCTACCCGGGCGGCCTTGCGACCTTCGTGAGCGTGATGAACGCCAAGGCGAAGATGCTCGGCATGAAGGACACGCGCTACGTCGAGCCCACGGGCCTGTCGAGCCGCAACCAGGCGAGCGCTCAGGATCTGGCGCTGCTCGTCAGTGCCGCCTACGCCGACGCGACGGTGCGCGCGCTCTCGACTTCGCCCGAGTACCAGGTCGAGGTCGGCAACCGCGTGCTGCAGTACAACACCACCAATCGCCTGGTGAAGAGCCCGGACTGGGACATTGGCCTGCAGAAGACCGGCTACATCTCCGAGGCCGGCCAGTGCCTCGTGATGCAGGCCAAGGTGGCCGGACGCAAGCTGATCATGGTGTTCCTGGATTCGGCCGGCAAGTTCAGCCGCATCTCCGACGCCGAGCGCGTGCGCCGCTGGGTCGAGGCCACGCAAGCCTCGAGCATGCCCGCTGCTTCGCGCAACGCGCACATCCTCCAAGCCGCCGGCTGATCGCCCCGCCAGCGCCCGCGCGGCTGCCGCCGCGCGCGGAGGCTCAGGCGACGGCTGAAGAGCCGGTGCCACCGCCGATCGAAGGCCCGTTGGCCGCGTCGGTGGTCTTGTAGCCCAACGCTTCCGAGATCTCGTGGGCGGTGGCCTGCAGCTTGGGCAGCCACCCCTCGTCGAGCCGGTCGGCGGGCGCCGAGATCGACAGCCCCGCAACCAGCTTGCCCTGATCGTCGTAGATGCCGGCGGCCATGCAGCGCACGCCCAGTTCCAATTCTTCGTTGTCGCGCGCGATGCCGTACTGGCGCGCCTTCGACAGCTCGCGTTCGAGCGCGGGCAGCTGCGTGATGCTGTTGCGCGTGTGGCCTGCCAGGCCGGTGCGCGTGGCGTAGCTTCGCACGCGCTGCGGATCGTCGGCCGCAAGAAACAGCTTGCCGGTCGAGGTGAGATGCAACGCCGCCCGGCCGCCGATGGCGCGTACCACCTGCATGCCCGAGCGTTCGCTGTACGAGCGCTCGATGTAGACGATCTCGTCGCCCTGCCGCATGCTGAGGTTTACCGGCTGCTGGGTGATCTTGTGCAGCTCGCGCATCGGGCCCAGGGCCGCGTCGCGCACGTTGAGCCGGCCCTTGACGAGGTTGCCGAGCTCGAGCAGCCGCATGCCGAGGCGGTAGCTGCCTGCCTCGGGGCGGTCGACGAAGCGGCCGACCGCGAGGTCGTTGAGGATCCGGTGCGTGGTGGAAGGGTGCAGGCCCGTCTTCTCGCTGATTTCCTTCAGCGATATGGCCTCCTCGCGCGAGGCGAGCACGTCGATCAGCGCGAACATGCGCTCGATCACCTGGATGACTGGAACGGCAGGAGCGTCGGTTTGGTTTTTTCTCATGGCGCGATGCGGTGTGGACCGGGCGCCATTTTACCTTGTGAAATCAGAAGGCGCTTGCCACTGTCCGTCGATCAGGAGTTCGTGCGGGGCGAAGCGCGCCTTGTAGTTCATCTTGGCGCTGCCCTCGATCCAGTAGCCGAGATAGACGTGGGGCAGGCCGAGCTTGCGTGCCTGCTCGATCTGCCACATCACGCTGAAGGTGCCGTAGGCGGTAGACCGGGCGGTGCGGTTCTCGGGTTCGTAGAAGGTGTAGACGGCCGAGATGCCGTCGTTCAGCACGTCGAGGATCGACACCATCCGGAGCGCGCCCGTACTGCCGTCGGGCGACAGCTCGCGGAATTCGACCAGCCTCGAATTGACGCGGCTCTGCAGCAGGAACTGGGTGTACTGGTCGATGCTGTCGTGGTCCATGCCGCCGCCGGCATGGCGGCCGTTCTGGTAGCGAAGGTAGAGCTGGTAGTGCTCGGGCACGAAGCACAGCTTCAGCACCCGCGCCTGCAGGTTCTGGTGCTGCTTGACGGCGCGCCGCTGGCTGCGGCTTGCGCGAAAGTCGTCGACCCGCACGCGCAGCGGAATGCAGGCACGGCATCCGTCGCAGTACGGCCGGTAAGTGAACATGCCGCTGCGCCGGAAACCGTTCAGCACCAGGTCGGAGTAGGCGTCGCTGTGGATCAGGTGGCTGGGCGTGGCCACCTGCGAGCGGGCTTGCCGGTCGGGCAGGTAGCTGCAGGGGTAGGGCGCCGTCGCGTAGAACTGCAGCGTGTGAAGCGGGAGATCCTTGAGGTGCGTCACGGCGTTCCGGAAGGTCGTGCGGAAAGGAGTTCTGTCCAGTATACGGGCTCGAAAAGCCATTGTTGGCCCTGCTGTTGGCGTGCCCGTGCCACGTGCGCCACGAAGCGCTGGCGGGTCATTTCGCGCGCGCCCAGGCTCGCGAGGTGCGAGGTATTCTGCTGGCAGTCGATCATCTGCACGTCGAAGCGGCGGCACAGGCTCACCAGCGCCGCGAGTGCGATCTTCGACGCATCGGGGCGGCGCGTGAACATCGATTCGCCGAACACCGCACGCCCGAGCGCCACGCAGTAGAGGCCGCCCGCGAGCTCGCCATCGATCCAGGTTTCCACGCTGTGCGCGTGCCCGGCCCGGTGCAGCCCGATGTAGGCCTGCACCATGTCGGGCACGATCCAGGTGCCCGACTGGCCCACGCGTGGGGCCTGCGAGCAGGCCTGGATCACGGCCGCGAAATCGTGGTCGATGCGGATCTCGCAGCCGGGCGTCTGCGCGAACCGCGCCAGCGTCTTGCGCAGCGACCGGTGCAGCTTGAAGTCGGCCACCTGCAGCACCATGCGCGGGTCCGGGCTCCACCAGAGGATCGGCTGGTCGTCGCTGAACCAGGGGAACACGCAGCGGCCGTAGGCCTGCACCAGCGTGTCGACGTCGAGTGCGCCGCCGGCGGCGAGCAGGCCCGGGACGGGGTCGGTCTCACCCCAGGCCGATGCGGGATCGGGCAGTGCATCGCCGGGTTCGAGCCATGGCAGTTGTCGCATGCCCGTAGATATACACGGCTTCGCACGGGTTTCATGCGCAGAGGGGAAAATGCCGCCTCCGAGGCTGTCGGCAAACGATTGCGGCGGTTCGATCTAGGTTGTCTACCCAATGGTGGGCGACGGTCCGAAGCCCATATAGTGCAGCCTCCACCGCACCCAGATGCCAGCCAACCGCGACCTGCGCGGCAGCCAAGAGGACCACGTTGACCACTGAATCCCATCCCACGCGTTTCGGCAGCGGCCATGCGGTCCGCCGCCTCGAAGACGAGAGCCTGCTGGCCGGTGCCGGCCGGTACACGGACGACGTCACGCTCCCGGGCCAGTCCCACCTCGTGTTCCTTCGTTCGCCCTATCCGCATGCGCGCATCGTGTCGATCGACACGGCCGCCGCCGTCGCCATGCCCGGCGTGCTGCGCGTGTTCACCGGGGCCGAACTCGCCGAGGCTGGCGTCCAGCCGATGCCGGGCGCCGCGGGCTTCAAGCGCGCGGACGGCAGCGACTGCGCCAGCCCCCCGCGCCGGGCCATGGCGCATGAACGGGCCCGCTTCGTCGGCGAGGCCGTGGCGGCGGTGGTGGCCGAGTCGGTGCGCGAGGCGCGCGATGCGGCAGAAGCCGTCGTGGTCGACTACGAGCCGCTGCCGATGGTGGTCGACCTCCCCAGCGCCAGCGCCGAGGGCGCGCCGCTGCTGTGCGAGGAGGCCACCGGCAACGTTGCCGCGGAAATGCGCCATGGCAGCAGCGATGCCGCAGCGGCCGCTTTCGCCGAGGCGGCGCACGTGGTGGGCCTCGACGTGGTCAACCAGCGTGTGGTCGCGCTCACCATCGAACCGCGATCGGTGCTCGCCGCGCCCGACGCCCAGACCGGCCGGCTGACGGTTCGCATGAGCACCCAGATGCCCTCGGGCGCGCGCGACACGATCTGCAGCGCCCTCGGCCTCGCCAAGGAGAAGGTGCGCGTGGTGGTGGGCGACGTCGGCGGCGGCTTCGGCATGAAGACCGGCGCCTACCCCGAAGACATCGCGGTCGCGTTCGCCGCGCTCCAGACCGGCCGCCCGGTGAAGTGGGTCGCCGACCGCAGCGAGGAGTTTCTTTCGAGCGCGCACGGGCGCGACATCCAGGCTCGGGCCGAACTCGCGCTCGACGCCGAGGGCCGCATCCTCGCGCTGCGCATCCGCACGTTGGCCAACGTCGGCGCCTATGCCACCGGCACCGGCGTCGCGATCCAGCTGCTGATCGGGCCCTGGGTGCAGACCAGCGTCTACGACATCCAGACCATCGATTTCCACTTCAAGGCGGTGCTGACGAACACCGCGCCGACGGGGGCCTACCGCGGTGCCGGCCGCCCCGAGGCGATCTTCACTATCGAGCGGCTGATGGACGAGGCCGCGCGTCAGACCGGCATCGACCGCATCGCGCTGCGCCGGCGCAACTTCATCCGCCCCGAGCAGATGCCCTACAAGAATCCCATGGCGCAGACCTATGACACCGGCAAGTTCGAGTCGGTGATGGACCAGGCGCTGTCGCTCGCCGACTGGCGCGGCTTCGAGGCGCGGGCGGCCGAATCGGCGCGGCGCGGCATGCACCGCGGCCTCGGCATCGCCACCTTTCTCGAATGGACCGGCGGCAACGTGTTCGAGGAGCGCGTCACCGTCTCGGTGCAGGCCGACGGCGTGATCGAGGTGTTCTCGGCTGTGAACGCAATGGGCCAGGGCATCGCCACCTCGCTGGCGCAGCTTGCGGTCGATGCGTTCGGCGTGCCGATCGAGAAGGTGCGCGTGGTGCTCGGCGACACCGACCGCGGCGACGGTTTCGGCAGCGCCGGCTCGCGCTCGCTCTTCACGGGCGGCTCGGCCGTGCGCATCGGTGCCGAGCGCACCATCGACCGCGCGCGCGAACTCGCGGCGCAGGAATTCGAAGCCGCCATCGACGACGTCACCTACAGCCGCGGCGCCTTCAGCGTGGCCGGCACCGACCTCTCGCTCGACCTGTTCACGCTCGCGGGCCGGCAGCCCGGGCGCGAGATCTTCGTCGATTCGACCAGCAGCGTCGCCGGCCCGACCTGGCCCAACGGCTGCCACATCTGCGAGATCGAGATCGATCCACCCACCGGCGAGATCAGCGTCGTGGCCTACAGCTCGGTCAACGACGTCGGCCGCGTCATCAACCCGATGATCGTTCGCGGCCAGCTCGAAGGCGGTGCGGTGCAGGGCATCGGGCAGGCGCTTTATGAGCAGGTGGTGTACGACGAAGAAACCGGCCAGCCGCTCACCGGCAGCCTCATGGATTACGCCGCGCCGCGCGCGGACATCGTCGACGCGATGTTCCAGATGGAGATGGACGAATCGACGCCATGCGCCAACAACCCGCTCGGCGTGAAGGGCGTGGGCGAGCTCGGCACCATCGGTGCCACGCCGGCCATCGTCAATGCGGTGGCCGACGCGTTCGCGCGCAACGGCTTCGCGTCGAGCGCGCCGCGCCTGCACATGCCGCTGAGCCCCGCGCGTGTGTGGCAGGCGATGCACACGGTCGACTGACAGCCAGTCCACACGGCGGCCGGCGGCGTCTCGAACCATGCGTGTCACCAACGAGCTGCAGACCGCCAGCATCCGCGTCTCGCGCTACAGCTGCGATGCGGGGCCCGGCGCCAAGGCCTTCACTGAAATGCACACGGGCCATTCGGTGTCGTATGTGCGGCGCGGCAGCTTCGGCTACCGCGCGCACGGCCAGACCTACGAGCTCGTCGCGGGCTCGGTACTGGTGGGCTGCCCGGGCGACGAATACGTCTGCACGCACGACCACCATGCGTGCGGCGACGAGTGCCTGGCTTTCCATTTCTCGCCCGGCTTCGTCGACCTGATCGGCGGCGACCGGACCGTCTGGCGCACCGCGGGTTTGCCGCCGGTGGCCGAACTCATGGTGCTCGGTGAACTCGCGCAGGCGGCGGCCGACGGGCAGGGCGACGCCGCGCTCGACGAACTCGGCATCTGGTTCGCGCGCCGGTTCGTCGAAGTCGTCGCGGGCGGCAGCAAGAAGGTTGCGCGAGACGGCAGCGCCGCACCGCGGGACCGCCGTCGCGCCGTCGAGGCGGCGATGTGGATCGATGCCCATGCGCACCGCGACATCGGGCTCGACAGCGCCGCGGCCGAAGCCGGCCTGAGCCCTTTTCATTTCTTGCGGCTGTTCTCGCGCGTGCTCGGCGTCACGCCGCACCAGTACCTTGTGCGTGCGCGCTTGCGCCATGCCGCGCGGCTGCTGGCCGATGACGAAGACCGCGCGATCACCGAGGTGGCGCTCGACGTCGGCTTTGCCGACCTGAGCAATTTCGTGCGCACCTTCCACCGTGCCGCGGGTGTGTCGCCGAGCGGGTTCCGCAAGGCCGCGCGCGGCGACCGCAAGATTCTCCAAGACCGGATGGCTGCACTGCTCGACGATGACCGCTTGATCCATTCATCGAGCAGGAAGCCATCTCATGCACCACGCCACCCAACTGAAGCCCGCTGACCACGCCACGAGCGGCCACAACGCGCGCCCGGCGCGCTTCTGAAGCGAGCCGCACCATGGCCACGATCTACAAGGAATTCACCGTCGAAGCCGATGCAGTCCAGGTCTGGGACGCGCTGCGCGACTTCGAGGCGGTGCACACACGGCTCGCGCCGGGTTTTCTCACCACTTGCACCATCGATGCCGAGGGCGCGCGCATCCTCGGCTTTGCCAACGGCCTCGTTGCGCGCGAGGTGCTGGTCGGGCTCGACGATGCGCAGCGCCGGCTGGCCTACACCGTGACCGGCACGAAGGCCGCGCACCACCATGCGTCGGCGCAGGTGTTCGAGGCAGGGCCGGGCCGTTCGCGCTTCGTCTGGATCACCGACGTGCTGCCCGATGCCATGGCGGCCTACATCGAGCCGATGATGGTCGACGGCGGCGCAGCCATGAAGGCCGCACTGGAAGGGCGCAGCGCTGCTGTGCCGGCCGCCTAGAAGTCCTCGAGCGGCAGCCCGACGTAGTTTTCCGCCAGCGCGGTGGAGGCCGCTTGCGAATGCACCAGGTAGTCGAGCTCGGCCTCCTGAATCTTCTGGCCGAAAGCGCCGGTCTCGGGAAAGCGGTGCATCAGCGAGGTGAACCACCACGAGAAGCGCTCGGCCTTCCAGACGCGGCGCAGGCAGAGGTCGGAATAGCGGTCGAGGGCCGAGGCCGATTTCTCGCTGTAGAAGATCTCGAAGGCGCGCGACAGGTAGCCCACGTCCGCGGTCGCGAGGTTCAAGCCCTTGGCACCGGTCGGCGGCACGATATGCGCCGCATCGCCGGCCAGAAACAGCTTGCCGAAGCGCATCGGCTCGGCAACGAAGCTGCGCAGCGGCGCGATGCTCTTCTCGAGCGAAGGGCCGGTCACCAGCCGCTCGCGCGCTTCGGGATCGAGCCGCGCACGCAGCTCGTTCCAGAACGCCTCGTCGCTCCAGTTCTCCACGCGCTCCTCCGTCGGCACCTGCACGTAGTAGCGCGAGCGCGTGGCGCTGCGCATGCTGCACAGCGCGAAGCCGCGTTCTGTGTTGGCGTAGATCAGTTCGTGCGAGACCGGCGGAACGTCCGCGAGCACGCCGAGCCAGCCGAAGGGGTAGATCTTCTCGTAGGTCTGGATCGCGCCCGCCGGCACGCTCGCGCGGCTCACGCCGTGGTAGCCGTCGCAGCCCGCAATGAAGTCGCAGGCGATCTCGTGCTGCTGGCCGTCTTTTTCGAAGCGCACGCGCGGCTGGCCCGCGTCGAAGTCGTGCAGGCTGACGTTGGCTGCGCTGTACACGGTGGTCAGGCCTTCGGCCTCGCGGGCCGCCATCAGGTCGCGCGTGACCTCGGTCTGGCCGTACACCGTCACCTGCTTGCCGCCCGTGAGCCCATGCATGTCGATGCGATGCCGCGCGCCCTTGAACAGCAGCTCGATGCCTTCGTGCGGCAGCCCTTCGGCGTGGGCGCGCGCGTCGACCCCAGCCCGTGCCAGCAGGTCCATGGTGACCTGCTCGAGCACGCCGGCCCGGATGCGGCCGAGCACGTACTCGCCGCTCTGGCGCTCGACGATGACGTTGTCGATGCCGGCCTTGAACAGCAGCTGCCCGAGAAGCAGGCCAGCCGGGCCGGCGCCGATGATCGCGACCTGTGTGCGCATGTACGTGTCTCCAGTGGAATGCCAGGAGCGTAGGGCGTCCGCCCGAAGGCGCGCATGCGCTGCGCGAGGCTCTGTGCGATCATGCGACCGGCTGCGCGATGATCGCGCAACACTTCGAAGAAACCACGGATGACCATCGCCAAAGCCGACTTCATCGAGGGCATCGCCAAGGGCATGGCCGTGCTCGAGAGCTTCGACACCGAGCGCCAGCGCCTCAACGCCACGCTGGCCGCCGAGCGCGCCGGCCTCACGCGCGCGGCCGCGCGGCGGCACCTGCTCACGCTCGCGCACCTCGGCTATCTCGAGACCGATGGCAGCTACTTCTGGATGGCGCCCAAGGTGCTGCGCTTCTCGGGCAGCTACCTGGCTTCGTCGCGGTTGCCGCGCGCGCTGCAGCCCACGCTGAACCGGCTTGCGTCGCAGACCGGCGAGTCGTTCTCGGCCGTGGTGCTCGACGGCGAGGAAGTGGTCATCATCGCGCGCAGCGGCAGCTATGGCTCGCCGACCCGCGTGCTCGCCTACGGCCTGCACCTGGGCGCCCGGCTGCCGGCCCATGCCACGTCCACCGGCCGTGTGCTGCTCGCGGCCATGCCGTCGGCGCAGTTCACGCAGTGGCTCAAGGGGCGGCTCCTCGCGCGGTTGACCCCGCACACCACCACCCAGGCGCGCAGCCTGCGCCAACGGGTCTCGCAGGTGCGCAAGGACGACTGCTGCTTCGCGAGCGAGGAGCACGAGCTCGGCGTGCAGGCGCTCGCGGTGCCGCTGCGCGACATGCAGGGCCACACGGTGGCCGCGCTCAACGTGGTGCTGTCCGGTACGCGCTACCAGGAAGAGGCGCTGCGGCGCGAGATGCTGCCGCTGCTCTTCGAGGCGGCGCGCGAGGTGAGGGCGCTGTTGTGAGCCCGGCACGCCGATGAACTTCCGCGCGGCCATCGCCTCGAATCGCGACAACCGGACCCCACCATGCGACTCCTGCTCCTCGAAGACGACGTGATGATCGGCGAGGCCGTGCTCGACCTGCTGCGCGCCGAGCAGTACGCCGTCGATTGGGTGAAAGACGGCGATGCGGCCGAGACCGCGCTGCGCACCCAGCACTACGACTTCGTGCTGCTCGATCTCGGCGTGCCGCGGCGCGACGGGCTCGAGGTGCTGCGCAACCTGCGCGCGCGCAAGGAGCGCATGCCGGTGCTGATCGCCACCGCGCGCGATTCGGTGCAGCAGCGCATCGAAGGGCTCGATGCCGGCGCCGACGATTACGTGCTCAAGCCCTACGACCTCGACGAGCTGCTGGCGCGCATCCGCGCCTTGCTGCGCCGCGCTGCGGGCCGGGCCGAACCGGTGTACGAGCACATGGGCGTGAGCATCAATCCGGCCACGCGCGAGGTCTCCGTCGGCGGCCAGCCGGTGGTGCTCTCTGCGCGCGAGTGGGCGGTGCTCGAGCCGCTGATCGCGCGGCCCGGCATGGTGCTCTCGCGCGCCCAGCTCGAAGAAAAGCTCTACAGCTGGAAGGACGAGATCAGCAGCAATGCGGTCGAGGTCTACGTGCACGGCCTGCGCAAGAAGCTTGGCGCCGAATTCATCCGCAACGTGCGCGGCGTCGGCTACATGGTGCCCCGGGCATGAGCCGCCTCTTCGGTTCCCTGCGCGCACGCCTGCTGTGGTTTTTGCTCGCGGCGATCGTGCTCGCGGCAGGGGTGCAGGCGCTGGCGGCGTACCGCACCGTGCTGCGCGAGGCCGACGAGATCTTCGACTATCACATGCAGCAGATGGCGCTGTCGCTGCGCGCCGGACTGCCGCCGAGCGCGGCCGTGGGAGGCATCGGCAGCGGCGAGCAGAACTTTGAGTTCGTGGTGCAGGTGTGGACTGCGGACGGCGTGCGCATCTTCGAGTCGGCGGAGCAGGCGGCGCTGCCGCAGCTCGCGGTGCTGGGCTTTGCCGAGGTGCGTGCGCGTGGCAATACCTACCGCGTGTTCTCGATGCAGACCCGTGGCCTCGTGATCCAGGTGGCGCAGGACATGGCCGCGCGCCGCACCATGGCGGGCGCACTGGCGCTGCGCACCATTGCGCCGGTGGCGCTGATGGCGCCGCTCCTGATGCTGGTCGTCTGGTGGGTCGTGAGCCGATCGCTCGCGCCGGTGGCGCGGGTGCGCGGGCAGGTGGCCTCGCGCCAGGCCGACGATCTTTCGCCGGTGAGCGAAGAGGGGTTGCCCGACGAGGTGCGTCCGCTGGTGCAAGAGCTGAATCTCTTGTTCGGCCGCGTGCGCCATGCCTTCGATGCGCAGAAGCACTTCGTCGCCGATGCCGCGCACGAGCTTCGCTCACCGCTCGCAGCGCTGAAACTGCAGGTGCAGGGCCTGCAGCGTGCGCCCGACGCGGCCACGCGCGAGTTCGCGGTGAGTCGGCTGGTGGCGGGCATCGACCGCGCGACGCGGCTCGTCGAACAGATGCTCGCGCTGGCGCGCCACGAGGCCAGCATGGCCGCCGGCGCGAAGCCCGAACCGGTCGACCTGGCCGAGGTCGCGCGCCTCGCCATCTCCGATGCGATCGCGGCCGCACAGGCCAGGCGCATCGACGTCGGCATCTCCCATGCCGACGCGGCCGTGGTGCCCGGCCAGCCGGAGGCGGTGCGCATGCTGTTGCGCAACCTGGTCGAGAACGCCGTCAAGTACACGCCCGAAGAGGGCCGCGTCGACGTGGCGGTGGCGCAGCGCGGCGATGGCGCCGTCGAACTCAGTGTGGACGACAGCGGCCCGGGGCTGCCGCCGGCCGAGCGCGCGCGCGTGCTCGACCGCTTCTACCGCGCGGGCGAGCCGCAGGCGCCCGGCAGCGGCCTCGGGTTGGCGATCGTCAGGTCGATCGCCGAGCTGCACGGGGCGCAGGTGGCGCTCGACACGTCGCCGAGCCTGGGCGGTCTGCGCGTGGTGGTGCGCTTTGCGAAAGGGGGCGCCACCCGCGTTTAAGCGGCGCTTAAGCCAGCGCAACGACATTCCTTTCATCGCATCAGCGTCTCGACGCAATGAAAGGAACCGATCCATGAACACCCGACTGACTTCGCCCCGTGCCCTGGTGCTGGCCCTGGCCACCGCGGGCGTGATCGGCGCCGTGGGCGCCGGCGCCTACAGCAGCGCGAGCGCCCTGAACACCGCCACCACCCCCGGCACCAACACCGCCGCACCGGCGGCCATGGTCACGCTGCCGGACTTTTCCACCATCACCTCGCGCGACGGTCCCGCGGTGGTCAACATCAGCGTGACCGGCAGCACGAAGGCTTCCGACGCCGAAGCGGCGGCCGGGATGCAGGGCATCGATCCCGACGATCCGATGTTCCAGTTCTTCCGCCACTTCCAGGGCCAGCCGGGCCCGCGCAGTGCCCCGCGCGACGTGCCGGTGCGCGGCCAGGGCTCGGGCTTCATCGTGAGCCCCGACGGCATCATCATGACCAACGCGCACGTGGTGAAGGACGCGAAGGAAGTCACCGTCAAGCTCACCGACCGGCGCGAATACCGCGCCAAGGTGCTCGGCACCGACGAGAAGACCGACATCGCGGTGCTCAAGATCGACGCGAAGAACCTGCCGACGCTCGCGCTCGGCAGCACCAAGGACCTGAAGGTCGGCGAGTGGGTGCTGGCCATCGGGTCGCCGTTCGGCTTCGAGAGCACGGTCACCGCGGGCGTGGTCAGCGCCAAGGGCCGCACGCTGCCCGACGACAGCTACGTGCCGTTCATCCAGACCGACGTGGCGGTGAACCCCGGCAACTCGGGCGGCCCGCTGCTCAACACCCGCGGCCAGGTGGTCGGCATCAACTCGCAGATCTACAGCCGCAGCGGCGGCTACCAGGGCCTGTCGTTCGCAATCCCGATCGACGTGGCGGTGCAGGTGAAGGACCAGATCGTCGCCACCGGCAAGGCCACGCACGGGCGCCTGGGCGTGGCGGTGCAGGAAGTGAACCAGGCCTTCGCCGATTCGTTCAAGCTCGACAAGCCCGAAGGCGCGCTGGTCTCGAACATCGAGAAGGGCGGCCCCGGCGACAAGGCCGGCCTGAAGGCCGGCGACGTGATCCGCAAGGTCGACGGACATCCCATCGTCTCCTCGGGCGACCTGCCGGCCGCGATCGGGCAGCGGGCGCCGGGCACGAAGGTCACGCTCGACGTGTGGCGCCAGGGCGAGCCCAAGGCGCTCAGCGCCACGCTCGGCGATGCAAGCGACAAGCAGACGAAGGTCGCCGCCAACGACAGCGCCACCGGCCAGGGCAAACTGGGCCTCGCGCTGCGGCCGCTCGCGCCGGAGGAAAGGCGCAGCGCCGCCGTCGATGGCGGCCTGCTGGTCGAGGACGTGACCGGGCCCTCCGCGGCGGCGGGCGTGCAGGCCGGCGACGTGCTGCTCGCGATCAACGGCACGCCCGCGAAGAGCGTGGACCAGGTGCGCGAGGCGGTCGCGAAGGCCGACCGATCGGTGGCGCTCCTGATCCAGCGCGGCAACGACAAGATCTTCGTGCCGGTGCGCCTCGGCTAAGGCGGGGTTGCGGCTGGTGTAGCGGCTGCGGCATCCGCCGCGCGCTGCAGCCGCGCCGCGACCTGCGACAGGTGCGCGGCCAGTTCGGGCGGCGACTCGATCTCGAACGCGTGGCCGAGGCAGGCGAGCCAGACCGCCAATGCATCGAGCGAATTGCCCGCGGTCTCGATGCGCGTGCGCTGCGGTCCCACCGCCTCGGGCACGCCGCCAACCCACGACAGCTGCGGCGCCAGCACGGCGAGCGGTGCATGCACCAGCACCCGTGCATGGTGCAGGAACGGCGCCACGGTGAGCGCATGCTGCATGTACGCCTCGATGTCGCCATGGGGCAGCCTGCGTGCCGTGAAGCGGGCGCCGGTCGGCGCCGGATCGACGATGCGGTCGAGCCGAAAGGTCCGCCAGTCGGCGCGCGCCGTGTCCCAGGCCAGCAGGTACCAGTGCTGCCCGGTCTGGACCACGCGGTGGGGCTCCGCCGTGCGGGCACTCGCAGCGCCCTGATGGTCGCGGTACGCAAAACGCAGTTCCTGCCGGTCGGTGCAGGCTTCGGCGAACAGCGACAGCGCCTTCATGCGTACCCGCGACCGGCTTCGCATGACCGGCACCACCGCGCCACGCACGCTCTCGAGCCGTTTCTGCAGCCGCGGCGGCATGAGCTGCTCGAGCTTGGCCAGCGCGCGCAGTGCAGCGGTCTCGATGTCACCGTGCGCGCCACCGCCCGGATTGCCGAGGCCGAGCGCGACGGCAATCGCTTCTTCGTCCTCGAGCAGCAGCGGCGGCAGCGAGGCCCCCGCACCCAGGCGGTAGCCGCCGGCCACGCCCGACGTGGAGTCGACGGTGTAGCCGAGGCTGCGAAGCCGGTCGACGTCGCGCCGCAGCGTGCGATCGGTGATGCCGAGGCGGCCGGCCAGCTCGGTGCCGGCCCATGAGCGTTGCGCTTGGAACAGCGACAAAAGCCGCAGCAGGCGTGCAGATGCGGAAAGCATGGCGCGATCATGCCTGCGATCGAGGACAGGAAGTGTCCGCAACCGGGCTTAGCCTCCGAGGCTTCACTCTTTCAACACGAGGACACGCCCATGAAGAAGACCTACAACGGAAGCTGCCACTGCGGCCAGGTGCAATTCCAGGCCGACATCGACCTGGCCGAAGGCACCGGCAAGTGCAACTGCTCGATCTGCACCAAGGCACGCGGCTGGGGCGCGATCGTCAAGCCCGGCGCCTTCCGGCTGCTGGCGGGCGAACAGGAACTGTCGGTCTACCAGTTCGCTACGCACAGCACCGAGCATCTTTTTTGCCGCCATTGCGGCATTCGCCCGTTCGGCCGCGGCAACGTGCCCGAGATCGGCGGCGCCTACGTGAGCGTCAATGTCGCCTGCCTCGACGATGCCACGCCGATGGAGTTGGCCGAGGCGCCGGTGATGTACATGGACGGACGCCACGACAACTGGTTCGAAGCGCCGGCCGAAACCCGGCACCTCTGAAGCGCGCGGCTCAGGAGGGCTTGTCGCCCGTGCTTTCGTCGGACGCCTTCTGCGCGTCGAGTTCGTCCTTGATCGAACGGTTGCCGCGCAACGCGAGGAAGAGGGCGGCACCGAGAACGAGGATTGCGATCACGGCCACGATGCCGCCGTCGAGCGCCCACCACCAGAACAGCCCGCCTGCGATGAGCAACAGCGCGATGATGAGAAATGATTTCAGGTGCATGGAGGCCGGGCCGTTAGTACGTAGGCGGTAATGTACGCGGCGTTACTGTTTGTGGCGCCTTCGAGGCGCTGGGACATACCCTCTTTTCGGCATTTCTCCAACTGCGCTAAAGGTTCTCCCTGCCGTATTCGTGCGTCAGCTCGCTCCATCCCTCGGGCGTGATGCGCTTGACCACTGCGGACTCATAGTCCTCGAAAGCGCCGCGCAGGTCGAGCGGCGGCGAGATTTCCGCTTCCACACAGCCTGCCGCCTGGAGCGCGGCAATGGCCTGGATCACCCCGGGATCGCGCACGTGGAGCGGGAAGCTGGCCCGCTCGATCTCGAGCAGGTATTCGATCGGTGTTGCGGCGCCCATGTGCAGATCCTGGTCGGAGCGGTGGGGTTCGGGCCCAGGCGATGTCCGATGTGCTTGTGCGGCCGGCCCTACAGGTGTCGGCCGGCACCTGCTGACGGCTGCCTCATTTCTTCGCCCCGTCTTCCGCCATCCGCATCCAGCGGTGGTCGGTATGCCTGCCTTCGTATTCCTTGTCGATCTCGTTGATGACCTGGTCGGCGTTCTTCGGATCGACCGCCGCAAGGATGGCGTCGATCTTCGCTTCGATCCGGTCATCACCCTCCTTGGATTGCGGCGAGCCGACCCACAGCAGGAAGGCCAGGCCACCGATCTGCCAGATCAGCTGCAGGAACTCCGACTGCCAGTTCTCCAGCGTGTCGCGCCCCATCTGGAGGGCATAGCCGCTGAACTCGATCGGATGGCCGAACTGCTTCTGCTCGTCCACATACGAGAACCAGCCGAAGGTCCAGTGGCCGAGCAGCGAAATGAGGAAGAAGCCGAGCGTCACCCAGCCGTAGCCGTAGAGCTTCCAGATCGATCTGTTCTTCATTGTTGTTGTCCTTGCGATGTTGCTGAACACCGCCAGTCTCTCGCCGCGTCGCGCGCGGGGTGGAGGAAACAACCTGAACTTGTGCGCCGGGATTTCCTACGGCCCGCCGCGCGCAAAGGCCGCGTCGTCGACTGCCGCTCGGCGCGCGCAGACCTCGAACCGCCATGCGGCGAGGCCAGCGGCAACGAGGCTCAAGGCCCACGACACGCCGAGGTACGCATACATGAGGAAGGCCAGGCCGACTCGCAATATGGAGGCCCAGATCGACGTGTCGTCGCCGACCATATAGAACTCGGCCAGGGCAATGACGCCCCACCACACGGGCAGCGGCAGCGCCGCGACGCACAGGCCGTAGAAGAGGGTCGCAGCCATCGGCCCGATGCGCCGCCGTGCGACGGCGCTCTGCACGATCAGGAACAGCACGGCGCTCAGCAGCAGGGGCGCGGCCAGGCCGAGAAGGATGCAGTAATCGAGGACCATGCCTGGACTGTAAGTTGTCGGCAAGGGGTGACGCCTGATGGATGCGTCGCCCAAATGAAAATGCCCCGCCACCTTTGGGGTAGCAGGGCATTCAGGAACCGCGAGGGTTTGTTTTGGCTCCTCGACCTGGGCTCGAACCAGGGACCTACGGATTAACAGTCCGGCGCTCTACCAACTGAGCTATCGAGGAACAAGCCTCAGATTATAGCGTGATTTTTTGAGGCTTTCGAGCAGGTGGACAGTGCCGCACAAAATTCCAAAAGTTTTTTCCAGCCCTGCGGTCAGAGCGACACGCTGAGCCCGAGCCGCAGCGTGCGCGGCGCGCCGGGGAACAGATAAACGTGGCCGAACTGGTAGGGCGACTCCTTCCAGTAGCGCCGGTCGAACAGGTTGTCGATGGCGATGCTCCAGCTCGTCTGCACGCCGCGCACCCGGGTTTCGTAGCGCAGCGCGGCATCCACACGGGTCCATGACGGCAGCGCGATCGAACCGTCGGGCAGCACGTTGCGCCGGCCTTCGTGCGAGAGCTGTCCCAGCAGTTCGAGGCCCGGCACCGAAGTCACGCGGTAGGCGGCCTGCGCGCGCAGCACCTGCTTGGGCACATTGGTGGGGCGCTGTCCGTTGGTGGCGGGCTCGTCGATGCTGCCGTGGCGCTTGGCGTCGATTAGCGTCACGCTGCCGCCGAGCCGCCACGGCCCGGCCGTCCACTGCGCGCCGGCCTCGAGCCCGCGGTGCACCGCGCTGCCGTCGTAGCGGCCTTCGCAGGGCGTGGTGCCGAGCCGGTTGCAGGCGTCGAGGTTCGTCATCGGGCGGCGGATGTCGAACCAGGCGAGCTGCCAATTGAAGGCATCGGTGCCGCCCTTGAGCCCGAGCTCCCATTGCCGCGAGGACAGCGCGGGCAACGCCTCGCCTGCATTGGCGTACTGCGAGCCCTTGTTCGGCACCACCTGCAATTCCACGCCCTTGCCCCAGCTGGCATAGGCCAGGAGGCCCGGGTGGATGGCGTAGCTGGCGGCGACCCAGGGCGTGGTGATGCCGTCCTTGTAGCCCGTGGACCGCGTGCCGTCGGTGCGGACGCTGTCGCGGTCGAGCCGCGTGTGGCGCAGGCCGAGCCAGGTGGTGAAGCGGCTGTTCCAGCGGATCGCGTCCTGCACCGAGAGTTCGGTCGAACGCTCGTCGCGGTTCGTGTTGGCGTCCGTCAGCGTCGGGTCCGGCGGCACCACGGCGGTGGCCAGGACGTTGCCGGTGCCGACGTAGTTGTAGGCCTGGTCCTGGAAGCGGTTGCGCACGCGGCTCGCGAGCAGGCCGAAGCCGAGTTCGTGCCGCACGCTGCCGGTGGTGATGTTGCCTTTGAGGCTCAGGCTGCCCGCGGTTTGGGTGCGCCGCTCGTTCTCGCTGCGGAAGTCGTAGAAGTCGAAGCTGCCGTCGCTGCAGTAGCGGTCGTAGTTGCCTTCGGCGCCGCAGCCGAAGGCATAGGCCAGCCGGTCGTCGGTCTTGAGGCGCTGCTGGCCGATCTGCGCGCTCCAGCGCCAGTCGGCATTGAGCGCCTGGCTGAAGCGCACGCTGCCGGTCAGCGCGTTGAATTCCGAGGGCTGCGACCAGCGCTGGTTGTTCAGGTTGATCTTCGGATCGACCGGCGCCGGCAGCGTGTGGCCGAGCAGGCTGAAACCGTTCTGGCTCGGCTGGGTCTTGTGGCTGCGCTCGATCTCGAACTCGAGCACCGAATCGCGCGTGATGCGCCAGTCGGCCGCGAGCGCGAACAGGTTGCGGTTGCCGTCGAGGCTGTGCGCGAGCGGCTTGAGGTTCTCGCCCGCGACGTTGAGCCGCCAGCCGAACTCGCGCCGCGCGCCGAAGCGCCCGCCCAGGTCGAGCGCGCCGAGCACGCTGCCGCGGCTCGTGGTCTCGATGCGCACGTTGCGCAGGTCCTGCTCGGTCGGGCGCTTGACCACGTAATTGACCAGCCCGCCCGGCGCGCTGGTGCCGGCCTGGATGCCGCTCGTGCCGCGCAGGATCTCGATGCGCTCCTTGTTGTCGAGCGCGATCGTGGTCTCGGCGCTGATCGGCAGGCCCTCGCGCCGGTAGTTGTAGCGGTTGTCGAGCACGAAGCCGCGCACGGTCAGGTAGTCCCAGTAGCCCGCGGAGTTGTAGGCGTCGGTGACCGAGGCATCGAACTGCGCCAGGTCCGACAGGCGGCGCGCGCCGCTCGCGCGCAGTTGCGCGCTGTCGATCACCGTGGCCGAGAGCGGCAGTTCGCGCAGCGGCACGTCGCCGAAGCCGCTGACCTCGGCCTGCGGCGCGGCGGCGCCTTCGACGACGGTGATCGCGGGCAGCTCGGTGGCGGCGGCTTGCTGCGCCTGTGCCGCGCAGGCGGCCAGCAGCCAGAGCGCGGCGCACGCGGCACGCGAGGCACGCACGACCGGCGACACGGCGGAGACGGCGGAAAGGGTGGCTGCCTTCATGCGACGCCGCCGAGCGCCGCCATCCATTGCGCTGCCGTGGCCTCGGGGTCACCGGCCGTGACCAGCGCGCGCACCACGGCCACCGAGCCGACGCCCGTGGCCAGCACTTCGGGCAGGCGCAGCGCATCGATGCCGCCGATCGCCACCTGCGGGTAGCCGCGCATCAGCCGCGCATAGGCCGCAAGGCGCGCCACGCCCTGGGGCGCGGTGGCCATCTTCTTGAGCGTGGTCGGGTACACCGCACCCATCGCGATGTAGCTCGGGCTGACCGCGTCGGCGCGCACCATCTCGGCATAGCCGTGCGTGCTCACGCCAAGCCGCAGGCCCGAGTCGCGGATCTGCCGGACCTGCTCGGGCGCGAGCGCATCGAGGTCTTCCTGCCCTAGGTGCACGCCGTAGGCACCCGCCGCGATGGCGGCCTGCCAGTGGTCGTTGATGAAGAGCAGGGCGGCCGTGTCGCGTGCCGCGTCGACGGCGGCCTGCACTTCGCGCTCGACCGCCGCCGCATCGTCCGACTTGAAGCGCAGCTGCACCGTCGGCACGCCGGCACGCGCCATGCGGCCCACCCATTGCGCGTCGGGCAGCACGGCGTAGAGGCCGAGCTTTTCGGGGCACGGCGCGAAGGCGTTTTCGCGCGCCGCGGGCGGAAACGGGCGCAGGCCGAAGTCGGCCGGCGTGCAGGGCCAATGGTCGGCGTCGAAGGCGCTTGTTCGCAAGGTCTGCGCCTGCCACGCGCGCGCCAGGCATTCGGCGTCGTCCTCGATGAAGCCGAGCGCGGTGCAGGCCTGCTTGGCGCCGCGGTACACCGCCGCGTCGGACGAGAAATGGCTCGCCGACACGGGCGCGGCCGTGGCGGCGCCGAAGCGCAGGCCGTGGGCCGCGACGATGGCATGCGCGACGCTGCGCGCGTCCGGGGTGTCGGTGGTGGTGGTCATGTTGCGTGGTGCCAGAAAGGGGTGCCGAGCACCGGTGTGCTGGGCTGGGCGGCGTCCTGCGCCGCCATGGCGCCCGCGCGGTGGGCGGCGCGGCCGGCCTGCACCGCGTCGGCAAAGGCGCCGGCCATGGCGACCGGGTCCTGCGCCAGCGCCACCGCGGTGTTGAGCAGCACGCCGTCGTACCCCCATTCCATGACCTGGCAGGCATGCGAGGGCAGGCCCAGGCCCGCATCGACCAGCATCGGCACGTCCAGCCGCTCGCGCAGCAGCTGCAGCGCGTACGGGTTGACCGGCCCGCGGCCGCTGCCGATGGGCGCGGCCCAGGGCATCACGGCCTGGCAGCCGACGTCGACCAGGCGCTGGCACAGCACGAGGTCCTCGGTGCAGTAGGGCAGCACCTGGAAGCCGTCGCGGATCAGCTGCGAGGCCGCATCGACGAGGTTCAGCGTGTCGGGCTGCAGCGTGTAGTCGTCGCCGATGAGTTCGAGCTTGATCCACGGCGTGTCGAACAGCTCGCGCGCCATCTGCGCGGTGGCGATCACTTCCTGCACGCTGTGGCAGCCCGCCGTGTTGGGCAGCACCGGCACCGCGAGCCGGCGCAGCAGCTCCCAGAAGCCGTTGCCGAGGTCGCTGTTGCCCGAGCCCTGGCTGGCCGTCTGGCGGCGCAGCGAGGCCGTGAGCATGGCGGGCTTCGCGCGCTGCACGGCGGCTTCGAGCAGGTCGGGCGACGGGTAGCGCGCGGTGCCGAGCAGCAGCCGGCTCTGGAAGGTCTGGCCGTAGAGCACCAGCGGATCGTTCGTGTTCATTTCTGTCGTCTCCATCATTTCAGCCACCCGTCACAGGGCGGATCACTTCGATGCGGTCGCCGGCTTGCAGCGCGCGCGCCGCATAGCCGGAGCGCGGCACGAATTCGCGGTTCACTGCCACCGCGAAGGGCGGCACGGCTTCGATCGCCGCAATGGCGTCCAGCAGCGTGGCGCGCTCGGCGAGCGCAAAGGGTTTGTCGTTGATCAGGACGTCGGTCGTCATGGGGGGTCAGGTCTCCAGGCCGAACTCGCGCGCGAGCGCGGAGTGCCCGTGCACGAGCAGTTCCATCGCGCAGTCGAGCATGGCCGGCGCGATCATGAATCCGTGGCGGTAGAGCCCGTTGATCTGCAGCACGCGCGGATGCGGCCGGCGGATCGCGGGCAGGTTGTCGGGCAATGTGGGGCGGCACTGCGTGGCGATCTCGAGGATGCGCGCTTCCGCGAAGCCGCTGTGCACCGCATAGGCGGCGCTCAGCAACTCGAGCGTGGAGCGCACGCTCGCGCTCGACATGTCGTCCGACTCGATCTCGGTCGCGCCGATCACGAACACGTTGCCGGGCTTGGGCGCGATGTAGAGCGGATAGCGCGGATGCACCAGCCGCGTGGGCCGCTGCAGCGCCACCTCGGGCGCATGCACGCGGATGACTTCGCCGCGCACGCCGCGCAGTTCGCGCCACTGCGGCCGCGCGCCGAGGCCGCGGCAGTCGATCACCTGCTCGGGTTGGCCCGGTGCGCCCGGCGAAAAATCCTCGGGCGCGCGCGGCGATTGCCAGTGCAGTTCGACGGCGGGGCTCGCCTCGAGCGTGGCGAGCAGCGCCGTCAGCAGCGCGCGGTTGTCGAGCTGGCCTTCGCCCGGCAGGAACAGGCCGCGTGCAAAGCGCTGGCCCAGCGACGGTTCGAGTGCCGCGATGCCTGCGCCGTCGAGCGCCTGCATCGGTGCGAGTGCCGGCACTTCTTCGCCGGTGCGCGCCAGCACGCGCGAGAGCCGTGCCGCCTCGGCAGCATCCTGCCGGTGCCAGAGCACCAGCGTGCCCTCACGCTGGAAGAACACCGGTTCGGCCAGCGGCGCCAGCAGCGCGGGCCAGCGCGTGAGCGCGTAGTGGCCCATGCGCACGAGCGGCACCGGCGCCACGGCCGATTCGGCCAGGGGCGCGAGCATGGCCGCGGCCACGCGCGCGGCCGCACCTTCGGCTTGCGGGCCGCCGGCTTCGTGCAGCGCGACCTTGCAGCCGGCGCGCGCGAGCGTGACCGCGAGCAGCCGGCCCATCAGACCCGCGCCGAGGATGGCGACCGAGCGGAACGGCAGTTCGGCCGTGGGTTGCGGGGTCACCACGGCCGAGCCCATCCGCGTCGCCGATAATTTTCGGCATGACCCACCAAGCACCCACCGACGCGCTGCAGCAAGCGCCCCTGCGCTATGCACGCGTGCTCTCGATCGCCGGCTCCGACAGCGGCGGCGGTGCCGGCATCCAGGCCGACCTCAAGACCTTCGCTGCGCTCGGCTGCTACGGCATGACGGCCATCACGGCGCTCACCGCGCAGAACACGCTCGGCGTCTCGGGCATCCATGGCGTGCCGCCCGCCTTTCTGAAGGCGCAGATCCAGGCCGTGGTCGAAGACATCGGCGTCGACGCCGTCAAGCTCGGCATGCTGCACGCGCCCGAGGTGGTTGAGGTGGTGGCCTGGGCCATCGACCACTACCGGCTGCCGAACGTGGTGCTCGATCCGGTCATGGTGGCCACCAGCGGCGACCGCCTGATCGCGGCCGAGACCGTGCAGGGGCTGGTGCGCGAGCTGTTCCCGCGCGCCGTGGTGGTCACGCCCAACCTCGACGAAGCCGCGCTGCTGATCGGCCACGCGATCGGCGGCATCGATGCGCTCGACGGCGCCGCCGACGAGCTGCTGGCCCTCGGTGCGCAGGCGGTACTGCTCAAGGGCGGGCACCTGCCGGGCGAAGAAGTGGTCGATGTGCTGCTGCAGGCCAGCGGTGCGCGCCGGCGGCTCGCGTCGCAGCGCATCGCGAGCCGCAACCTGCACGGCACCGGCTGCACGCTGTCGTCCGCCATCGCGGCGCATCTGGCGCTCGGCCTGGCGCTGCCCGATGCGGTCGAACGTGCGCGCGCCTACATCCTCGGCGCGATGGCCGCGGGCGTGCAGGTGAAGACCGGTGCCGGGCATGGGCCGCTCAACCACGGTTTTGCGCCAGTGCCGATGCACCGCCTGCCGTGCCCGGCACCGGCTTCGGCCGGCTGATCCACGCGAGCAAGAAGGTGGCCGCCAGCGTCGGCAGCGCCGAGCCGAATTGCGGCGCCCATTTGGCGCATGCGTGGTACGCCGCGATGCCGCCGATCCAGATCAGCGCCGCACCCAGGTCCACCCGGCGCAGCGTCGAAGCCACCGCCTGCCCCGTGCCGAGCCGCCCCAAAATCACGCCATAGAGCGGCACGAACACCGAGCTCAGCATCAGCAGAAATGGCTCGAGCGAGTGCATCGGCAGCACCAGCGCAAGGCCCGTGCACAGCACGGCCAGCAGCAGGCCCCAGCGCCGCACGCTCCAGCGCGGCAGCAGGCTGTGCGTCGAGACCGAACCCGAGTACACGTCGCCATAGGCGTTGTCGAGCTCGTCGACCAGGATGAGGCCGAGCGCCACCAGCCCGCCCTGCGCCAGCAGCAGCGCGGTCACGAGGCCGGTGCCGGGCTCGGCCACGCTCACCACCATCACGCCGAGCGCATAGCACCAGATGTTGGCGAGCGCATAGCCCAGCCAGGTGCCGCCGAACGCGCCGCCCAGGCCGCGCCCGTTCAGGCTGCGCTTGCCGTGGCGCGCATAGTCGGCCACCAGCGGCAGCCAGGAGACCGGCATCGCGATGACCAGGTCGATCGCGCCGAAGAGCCCCATGCCGCCGTTGCCGGGACGGCTCCAGAAAACGTCGAAGCCCCGCGCCTGGAGTTCGGCCGCGAACTGCCACGTGAGCCACAACAGCGACAGCACCACCAGCGGCAGCCCGAAGCGGCTGACGAAGCGGCGCACCAGCTTCACCATCGAACCCGCGAGCAGCGCGAGCAGCACCGCGCCCCAGAGCAGCGTCGCGAGCGCGCCGCCCCAGGCGCCGTCGAGCGGCAGCCCGAGCGCCTTGCCGGCGATGGCCTGCGTGCCCTCGCGCATGATCACGAGTTCGAAGGTGGTCCAGCCGACGAGCTGCACGATGTTGAGCAGCACTGGCAGCCGCGCGAAGGCACTGCCGTAGGTGGCGTGCATCAGCCCCGCGCTCGCGAGCCCGCTCTCGCAGCCGAGGCGCGCGGTCCAGGCCAGCAGCGCGGCACCGATGCCCGAGCCCACCACGATCGCGAGCGCGGCATCGCGTGTGCCCACGGCCGGCACCAGGTAGGCGCCGATCTGCATCACCAGCAGCCCGACGCCGAGGCTGAACCACAGCGCCGCATGGTCGTGCCAGCCGAAGACGCGCTGCGAAAGCGGCAGCGGCGTGAGCGCCTCGTTGGGCACGGGCCCGCTGCCCGTGGGTCCGGTGTTGTTGTCGTCGTCGATGCGTGCCATCCGTTTGCTCCATGCAAAAGGTTTGGCAGGTGGGCGGTGTCCGGGCGGCGCGGGCCCCGCGCGAAGAAAGAACGCGAGTGGCCGCCAGACCAGCTTCCCTGCGCGAGGATTGCCTCGGGCTCGCCCGTCGGTCGACGGTGCGGGCCCCCGGTGAAACACCGGACAGGTTCAAAGGGACTTTCTCAGCCGGGCGGCAAGCCGCCCAGCACCCCTAGCAAACGCGCCACGGCAAGCCGCGACGCAGGGCGGAGTTTAGCCGCTGTCGACGGGCCGTGCCGGCCGCCGAGGGTGACGCAGGCCGGTGTTTCCCCGGGGACGCCGGGCGGGAGACAATCCGGTCTCGACGAGTATCGCCCCGCATGCCAGACCCATCCCGCCATCCCGCGCCCGAGACCCCCGAGGCCACGCCAGTGCGCCTGCGGCGGTTCAGGGTCGACGTCGGCACCATCATCTGCCTGGTCGCGCTGGTGCAGTCGCTGCTGCTGGTGGCGCTCGGCTATTGGGGCGCACAGCGGCTGGTGTCGCGCGTGGGCGCTTCGGCGCACAAGGTGAGCCACGACCGCGTCGAGGACAACCTGCTCGCGTTCCTGGCCAAGACCCAGGCCGTGGTGCATGCCATCGGCGATTCGCCGAGCCTGCATCCGCTGGGCGAGGACGGCGAGCGCAGCGCCGAACTGCTCTGGACCCTGCTCGAGGAGGCGACCGAGCTCGACAGCATCGGCGTGGCCAGCGACGACGGCCACCTGCTCATGGCCGAGCGCTATCCCGAAGCCGCGATTCGCACGGTGGTGCGCGACAGCGGCTTCAGCACCGAGACCTGGGAGTTCAAGCCCTCGCCCGATGCCGAGGGCGGCGACGCACGCGAGCGCTTCGCCACCCGGCGCATCGAGACCTTCCGCAGCGACCACGACGTGACCGAGCGCGATTGGTACAAGCGCGCGCTCGAGGCGCCGCTGCCGCTGTGGACGCCGCCGTTCCACCTGGCCGAGGGCGAGGAACTCGGCGTGAGCTACGTGCAGCCCGCGCAGCGCACCGACGACGAGGGGCGCGTCCAGCGGCTGGTGGTGGTGGCGCACCTCTCGCTCGGGCACCTGTCGCGGCTGGTGCGCGCATTCGGCAGCCGCGGCCCCGGCGACAGCGTGCTGCTGAGCGACGACCACCATGTGCTCGCGCGCAGCGACCACACCGATCCCGTGCGCGTGCTGAAGGAGCCCGAGGGCGGCATGCTCGGGGCGGTGGACGCCTACATGAAGGCCCATGGCATTTCGTACAACGTGGAGGACGAGAGCTTCTCCCTCGCGTACGACGGCCGGCGCTACCGCGTCGAGGCCTCGCACATCGGCTCAACCGGCTGGGAGCTCATCAGCTGGGAGCCCGAGGACGCGCTGCTCGGCGACCTGAGGCGCCTGCTGCGCTGGGGGCTGGTGCTCACGCTGTTGTTCCTGGTGCTCGCGCTGTTCATTTCGCTGCGGCTGTCCAAGCTCGTGACCGCGCCGATCGAGAAGCTGTCGCACACCGCGCGCCGCATCGGCCGGCTCGAACTCGACGACCTGCCGCAGGAGCACAGCCGCGTGCTCGAGATCCAGCACCTGAACCAGGCGCTCGACGACTCGGCGCGCAGCCTCAAGGCCTTCAGCAAGTTCGTGCCCGTGGGCGTGATCCGCCAGCTCATCGCCCAGGGCCACGCACTCGCGCCCAGCGGCTCGCCCCGCCGGGTGACCGCCATGTTCACCGACGTCGAAGGCTTCGCGGGCATCTCGGAGTCGCTGCCGGCCGATGTGCTCGTGGCGCAGCTGACCGAGTACTTCAACCTCGCGCAGGGCGTGTTCGCGCGCCACGGCGGGGTCGTCGACAAATACATGGGCGACGGGATCATGGTGCTCTGGGGCGCGCCGCTCGACCTGCCCGATGCCGAATACCGTGCCTGCATCGCGGCGCTCGAACTGCATGCCGAATTGACCGCGCTCAATCGCCGATGGCAGGCCGAGGGCCTGCAGGCATTCCGCACCCGCGTGGGCATCCACACGGGCATGGTGATCGCCGGCGTGCTGGGCTCGAGCGACCGCCTTGCCTATACCGCGCTCGGCGACGTGATCAACGTCGCAAGCCGCATCGAGGGCGCCAACAAGCACCTGGGCACGCGAACGCTGGTGTCGGAGGCCACCCATGCGGGCCTCGGCGACCGGTTGCCCACGCGCCGGATCGAGGGGCAGGTCGAGCTGCGCGGGAGGCAGATGCCCATGGTGTTGTACGAGTTGCTAGAGGTCGAGCAGCAGCCGGGGTGAGCGGGCCCGCGAGCAGCAGGGCAGGAACCGGTCGTTGGCCGCCTGTTCGGCGGGCGTGAGATAGAGGTCGCGGTGCTCGATCTCGCCGGCCAGCACCCGCGTGAGGCAGGTGCCGCACACGCCCTGGGCGCAAGACAGCGGGATCTCGATGCCCGCCGCCGCGAGCGCATCGGCCACGCTGAGCGTGGCGGGCACGCGGATCACGCGGCCGCTGCTGCGCAGCGCGACCTCGAAGCTGCCCGCGTTGTCGCCGACCGGCGCGGCGCCGGCAAAGTACTCGAAGTGCACCTGCGCGTCCGGCCATTGCAGCGCCCGCGCGGTGGCGCGCACCGTGTCGAGGAAGCCCTGCGGCCCGCAGACGTAGAGATGCCTGCCCGGCCCCGGGTGGGCGAGGGTGGCCGCCAGGTCGAGGCGCTGTTCGGGCGGTCCATCGTCGTGGTGGAAGAACACCTTGCCTGCGAAAGCGCTGTGTTCCAGCCGCCGCCGGTAGGGCGTGCGCGCGGCCGTCCGGTTGCAGCAGTGCAGCGCGAAATCCGCGCCCAGCGCGGCCAGCCGCTGCGCCATCGACAGCAGCGGCGTCACGCCGATACCGCCCGCGAGCAGCAGGCTGTGGGTGGCATCCTCGGCGAGCGGGAAATGGTTGCACGGCGGTCCGATCTGCAACAGCGCGCCCTCGTGCACCGCGTCGTGGAGCGCGCGCGAACCGCCGCGCGAGGCCGCATCGCGCAGCACGCCGATCTCGTAGTGCGTGTCCTGCGCGGGCAGGTTGCACAGCGAGTATTGCCGCACCAGGCCGCCGGGCAGCGCCACGTCGATGTGCGCGCCCGGCGCGAAGGCCGGCAGCGGCCGGCCGTCGGCAGCGACCAGCCGGAAGCCGGCCACGCCCTCGGCTTCCACCGTCTTGCGCGCCACCCGCACCGGGATCGCGAGGTTCACTGGTGCACGAGGAAGTTGCCGGCCTCGAATTGCACCGGAGGTGCTGCGGGATCGAAGCTCACGCCAGCCGGGTCGCGGCCCTCGCGCAGCGCGTCGAGCTGGCGCTGCAGCAGCCGGCGCAGCATGACGATGCCGCGGTCCGAGGAGGCCAGGTGCTCCTCGGAATGCGCCGTGATCGCGCCCTGGCTCACCTGCGCCTCGTAGTCGCCCGGAAAGGTGCGGTGCTCGGCTTCCGTCAGTTCCTCCCACAGCTTGCCGTTCAGGCGCGAGCGCACGCGGGCGAGGTCGCCGGGGTTCTTCACCCGGCCCACGGTGTAGATCCGGAAGCTGTGGTCGTCGATCGGCAGCACCCAGCCAATGGATTCGACGCGCCCGTACTCTGCCACGCGCGGATTCGGCACCACCCGCAGCGTGGGCAGCACCGGCCCGGCCACGCGGCGGAAGACGCTGCCGTCCTCGAGCCGGCGGACCGAGGTGATCAGAACGCCGGTCTCGGTGCTCTCGAATTGCACTTCGGGCATCTGGCCCATCAGCGCCACGAACTGCGTGCCGCTGAAGCTGCCGTGCAGCACCGGCACGTGGAACGGATCGGCCACGTTCTCGTAGTGCTGCAGCCAGTTGCACGGAATGATCTGTGGACCGCCGCCGCCGATGCTGTTGCCGTCGGCCTCCAGCGTCTCGCCTTCGCCGAGTGTGTCGAGGCAGTCGTAGCGCGGCAGCACGGGCTTCTTCTCGGGCGGGCCGAGATAGGCCCAGACCAGCCCGTATTGTTCCTGCACCGGGTACCAGGGCTGGCGCACGCGCCCGCGACTGCGCGCGCCGCCCTCGGGCTCGCAGGGCTGGTCGACGCAATGGCCCTCGACGTCGAACATCCAGCCGTGGTAGCAGCATCGGATGCCTTCCTCCTCGACGCGCCCGTAATAGAGGGAGGCACCGCGGTGCGCACAGCGCCAGTGCACCAGGCCCGGGCGTCCCTTCCGGTCGCGAAAGAGGATCAGGTCTTCACCGAGCACGCGCAGCTTGCGCGGCGTGTCGCTCGCGTCCGCGGCCAAACCGACGGGGTGCCAATAGCGGCGCAGCAGCTCGCCCATGGGCGTGCCGGCGCCGACCTCGGTGAGCTCCGGCTTGTGGCTCGGCGGCTTGCGGCCGTAGGCGGTGCCGGTGTCGAACGAGATCGGCTGCCAGCCGGGGTCGGAGCTGGCGGCGGGGAGGGTGGGCGGGATGGAAGATGAGGAGGCAGAAGAGGGCATGAAATTGCTCATTCGGGCGTGACGCCTGCGGCCTTGATGAGGTCCGCGACGCGGGGAAAGTCGGCCTTGGCGCCGGCGCGGAACTCGGCCGGTGTGTTGCCCAGCGGCTCGAAGCCGAAGCCGGCCAGGCGCTCCTGCACGTCGGGCATCTTCGTGATCTCGCGCAGCGCGGCCGACCATTCGTCGAGCACGGGCTGCGGCGTTTTTGCGGGCGCATACGCACCGATCCAGCTGTCGAGGTCGAAGCCCTGGAAGCCCTGCTCGGTGAAGGTGGGCACGTCGGGCATCGAGCGCACGCGCTGCCGTCCGGTGATGCCGAGCACCTTGATGCGGCCGGCCTGTGCGAGGCCGCGCGCGGTCGACGGGTTGGCAAAGGCCACGCCGAGCGACTCGCCGAACATGTCGTTGTGCGCCGCGGCCTCGGCCTTGTAGGGCACGTGGACGAGTTCGATGCCGGCCTGGCGCGCCAGCAGCGCGCCGAACAGGTGTGCGTTCGAGCCGTTGCCCCAGGTGCCGTAGCTCAGGCCCGGATGGGCCTTGGCGTAGGCCACGAACTCGCGCACGTTCGAGAACGGCGCGGCGGCGCGCGCGATCAGCATCGGCCCGCCCGTGGCGATCTGCGACAGCGGCTCGAAGTCCTTCACCGGGTCGTAGGGAAGGCGCGGCTGCAGCACCACGTTGTTGATGTGCGTGAGCGGCAGCGTGAGCAGCACCGTGTAGCCGTCGGGCGCGGCCTTGGCCACGGCGTCCGCCGCGATGGTGCCGCTCGCGCCCGGCCGGGCCTCGACGATCACCGGCTGGTTCCAGCGCGCCTTGAGCTTCTCGGCATAGATGCGCGCGATGCTGTCGATCGGCCCGCCCGCCGTGCCGAAGGGCACGATGCGCACGACACGCGCGGGAAACTGCGCGGGCTGCTGCGCGAAGGCGGGGCCGGCGGCCAGGGCCGCAAAGCCCGCGCCAAGGATGCCGAGCGCGTGGCGCCGCGTGGCGTGCCGCGCACGCGGCGAGGGTCTGAACCGATTCATCGCAGGTCTCCAGTCGTGATGTACTTGTGCGCTCGACGATACGGACAGCCCGCCCCACGGGCAATTCGAAGCTTTGGATATGAGATATGGCCCAACGTGATATCCGCAGCCTCGACGTCGGCATGCTGCGGACCTTCGATGCGCTGATGCGCGAGCGCAGCGTGTCGCGCGCGGCGACCCGCCTGTTTTTGAGCCAGCCCGCGGTGAGCGCATCGCTCAACCGGCTGCGCGACACTTTCGGCGATCCGCTGTTCACGCGCACCGCGCATGGCGTGGCGCCAACCGCGCGCGCACAGGCATTGGCCGGGCAGGTCGAGCGCGTGCTGGCCGATCTGTCGGCGATGCTCGAGCCCGGCGAGGGCTTCGATCCCGCGGCGTCGCAGCGCATCTTCCGCATCTCGGGCGGCGACTACGCGAGCCACCTGCTGCTGCCGCGGCTCGCCAACGAGCTCGTGGCATGCGGCTCGCGCGTGCGCATCTACTGGGAGACCAGCTCCTTCCTCACGCTGACCGAACGGCTGCGCAAGGGCGACTTCGACGTCGCGGTGCTGCCGCGCCTCGCGCCGCCGAGCGACTGCGAGTCGGCGCTGCTGTACGAAGACCGCTACGTCGTCGGCGTGCGGCGCGGGCACCCGGGCATGGCCCAAGAGGCTACGCTCGATGCCTTCTGCGCCTGGCCGCATGTGTTCCTGGGCTACGGGAGTTCGGCGCTCGACGACCTCATCGACCAGGTGCTGGCACGGCTCGGACGCACGCGCACCATGAGCGTGGCGATGACCAGCTTCGGCCAGATCGTCGACCTGCTTGCCCAGACCGACCACGTGGCGGTGATGCCGCTGCGGGTGGCCGACCGCTTTCGCCACCTGCTCGCGGTGCATCCGCTGCCGTTCGAACTGCAGGGCTACCGTTCGGTGGTGTGCTGGAACCGGCGCTCCAATTCCGATGCCGGCGTCTTGTGGCTCAAGGACGCGCTGCTGCGCATCGGGCGCGACACGCCGGCCGAACCCGCCTCGCTCGAAGGAGAAACCGCATGACACACGACATCGACCAGGCCCTCGCCGACGCGCACCGCCGCTTCGCCGAAGCCAACCCCGCAAGCCGTGCGCAGTTCGAGGCACAGGTGCGCTACCTGCCCGGCGCCAACACCCGGTCGGTGCTGTTCTACGCGCCATTCCCGCTTACCATCGCGAAGGGCGAGGGCGCGATGCTGTGGGACGCCGACGGCCACCGCTATGCCGACTTCATCGCCGAGTACACGGCCGGCGTCTACGGCCACTCGGCGCCCGAGATCCGCGACGCGGTGACCGAGGCCATGCGCAGCGGCATCAACCTCACGGGTCACAACCTGCTCGAAGGGCGCCTCGCGCAGCTGATCTGCGAGCGCTTTCCGCAGATCGAACAGCTGCGCTTCACGAACTCGGGCACCGAAGCGAACCTGATGGCGCTCACGGCCGCGCTGCATTTCACGGGACGCCGCAAGATCGTGGTGTTCTCGGGCGGCTACCACGGCGGCGTGCTGGGCTTCGGCGACAAGCCCTTGCCCACCACCGTGCCCTTCGACTTTCTCGTGCTGCCCTACAACAACACCGCGCTCGCCCAGGCGCAGATCGCGCGGCATGGGCCCGAGATCGCCGCGGTCCTGGTCGAGCCCATGCAGGGCGCGGCTGGCTGCATTCCGGGGCGGCCCGATTTTCTGCAGGCCTTGCGCACGGCGGCGAGCGAGGCGGGTGCGCTGCTGATCTTCGACGAGGTCATGACTTCGCGGCTCGGGCCGCAGGGCCTTGCCGCGCAGCTCGGCATCCGTGCCGACCTCACCACGCTCGGCAAGTACATCGGCGGCGGCATGTCCTTCGGGGCCTTCGGCGGTCGCGCCGACGTGATGGCGCAGTTCGACCCGCGCAGCGGCGCGCTCGGGCATTCGGGCACCTTCAACAACAACGTCATGACGATGGCCGCCGGCCATGCCGGGCTCACGAAGCTCTTCACGCCCGAAGCGGCCGCCGCGCTGAGCGCGCGCGGCGAGGCGATGCGCGCGCGCCTCGAGGCGCTCTGCGCGGAAGCGGGCGTGGCGATGCAGTTCACGGGCATCGGCTCGCTGATGAATGCGCATTTCGTGCGCGGCGAGGTGCGGCGCGTGGCCGATCTCGCGGGCGTCGACGCCCGGCTGCGCCAGCTGCTGTTCTTCCACCTGCTGGAAGAGGGCATCTACACCTCGCCGCGGGGCTTCGTCGTGCTGTCGCTGCCGCTTGCCGATGCGGACATCGACCGCTACGTCGCCGCCATCGGCCGCTTCATCGCGCGGTACCGCGTGCTGCTGCTGCCCGCGGGGCGCTGAGCGGTTGCTGCCTCAGCGTCCGGCGACGCCGAGCAGCTCGTGCAGGCGGGTGCTGGTGGTCGTGTACTGCAGCGGAATCGCCTTGCCCGGGAACACGATCGCCGCGGCGGCCCAGGCGGCCAGCGTAGCTTCGTGGAAGCCGCAGACGATCAGCTTCTTCTTGCCCGGGTAGGTGTTGATGTCGCCCACCGCGAACACGCCGTGCTCGCGGGTCTGGTACTTCTCGGTGTCGACCGGCACCTGCTTGCGCTCGAGTTCGAAACCCCAGTCGGCGATCGGCCCGAGCCGCGGCGAGATCCCCAGAAAGGCGACCAGTGCGTCGAGCGGCAGGTCGACCGCGGCGCCGTCGGGCGTGGTGATCTGGAGCGTGCGGCCGTCGAAGGCGCTCGGCTGCCCCACCGCGAAGGCCAGCCGGCCTTCGGCCACCTGCGCGCGCAGCGCGGCGACCGTGGCCTCGTCGGCCTGGAAGCCGTCGCGCCGGTGCACCAGCGTGACCTGGCGCGCGATGCCCGCGAGCGCCATGGCCGCTTCGAGCGCCGTGTCGTCGCCGCCATTGACCACCACGGCCTGGCCCGCGAAGCGCTCGAGCGATTCGGGGTGATAGAAGAGGGCGGTACCCTCGAATTGCGCGATGTTCTCGAGCGCGATGCGCTTGGGCACGAAGGCACCCACGCCGGCCGCGATGAACACTGTTTTCGCAAGAAAGGACGTGCCGGCCGTGGTCGCCAGCAGCAGCCGGCCGTCGGCCTGGCGTTCGAGCGTGGCAACCTGCTCGCCGAAGTGGAACTGCGGCTCGAAGGGCGCCACCTGCGCGAGCAGCGCGTCCGCGAGGCCGCGCCCGGTGGTCACCGGCGTGCCGGGGATGTCGTAGATCGGCTTGCCGCCGTACAGCGCCACGCACTGGCCGCCCGCGGCGGGCTGCGCATCGACAATGTGGCAGGGGATCTCGAGCAGGCCGAGCTGGAAGGCCTGGAACAGCCCGACCGGGCCGGCGCCGATGATCAGCGCGTCGGTCTCTATCGGGTTCGGCATGCGGCGCAGGTCCCTGGTCTCAGTGGGGTCTCAGCGGACCAGTTCCCCGACCTTGTCGGTCTTGTCTTTCCACTCTTCGGCGTCGGGCAATGCCGGCTTGCGCTTGGTGATGCTCTTCCAGCCGTCGGCCAGGGCGAGTTCGGCATTGAGCTTGATGAACGCGATCTGGTTGGCCGGAAGGTCTTCCTCGGCATAGATCGCATTGACCGGGCATTCGGGAATGCACACGGCGCAATCGATGCACTCGTCCGGATCGATCACCAGCATGTTGGGGCCTTCGCGGAAGCAATCCACGGGGCAAACGTCCACGCAGTCGGTGTATTTGCAGCGGATGCAGGCTTCGGAGACGACGTGGGTCATTGGGTTTTTCTAACGTCAGTGGTCGGGGAAAACCCGTGATTTTAGGCGTTTACCGCCGCCGGCTGCACGAGCACGGCCGCGGCGGTCTTGTGGGTGGCGGTATCGACCAGCACCAGCGAGCCCAGCGCACGCGATTGCGTGAACGGCAGCACCGCGAGCGGCTGCTGCAGCGCCAGCACGACGTCGCCGATGGAATTGGCTTCGAGCTGCGCTGCGGGCTCGGATTCGAGCGTGGTGATGTTCACGCGATCGACGATGCGCGCCACCTTGGCCTTGACCCAGCGGTGGCCCTGCAGCGCCCAGTAGATCCGGCCCGCCACCAGGGGCTCGTCGTCGAGCCAGGCCACGGTCGCGGTGATTTCGCGCACCGGCTCGAAGGCGCCGGGCGCCAGCAGCCAATCGCCGCGCGACACGTCGACTTCGCGGTCGAGCACGATGCCGGCGCTGTGGCCCGCGTGCACCGCCTTCGGCGCGCGCGTGTGGCTCAGTACCTGCGCGACCGTCGCGGTCTGGCCGCTCGGCAGCACGGTCACGCGCTGGCCCGGCTCGACATGGCCCGAGGCCACGCGGCCCCAGAACACGCGGCGGCCTTGGGAGGTGTCTGCGGAAGATGAGAACTTTTCGACCCACTGCACCGGGAAGGCGAAGGGCACGGACTCGTCCTGTACGGTGACCGGCAGTGCCTCGAGCAGCTCGAGCAGGCTCGGGCCCTCGTAGCCGACCCAGTCGGCATGCCGCGTGGCCACGTTCCAGCCCTTGAGCGCCGAGATCGGCACGATCGCCGCGACCTTCACGCCCGCGGCTTCCGCAAACGCGTTCAGCGCCGTCGAGATGCGTTCGAAGGCCAGCGCGGCGTCGCCGATGGCGTCGAGCTTATTCACCGCGAAGACGATCGACTGCACGCGCAGCAGGTGCGTGAGCAACGTGTGGCGGCGCGTCTGCGGCAGCAGCTCGCGCTTGACCACCGTGCCGTCCTCGACTTCGGAGGCCCAGGCGAGCTTGGTGGCATCGACCAGCACCACCGCCGCGTCGGCGGCCGAGGCGGCCGTGACCATGTTGCGGGTGTACTGCTCGTGGCCGGGCGCGTCGCCGATGATGAACTTGCGCTTGGCGGTCGAGAAGTAGCGGTAGGCCACGTCGATCGTGATGCCCTGTTCGCGCTCGGCCGAGAGGCCGTCGGTCAGCAGCGCCAGGTCGGTCTCGCCGCCGCGCTGCACGCCGGCCAACTGGTCTTGCAGCACTGTCTTGCTGTCGACCAGCAGGCGGCCGATCAGCGTGCTCTTGCCGTCATCGACCGAGCCGCAGGTGATGAAGCGCAGGGCGGTGCCGGTGTCGGCGGCGATGGCAGGGGTTGCGGTCGTCGTGGTCATCAGAAGTAGCCGTCTTTCTTGCGTTTTTCCATCGAGGCTTCGGAGGTCATGTCGTCCATCCGCGTGGCGCCGCGCTCGCTGACGTCGACCGACAGCGTCTCGAGCACCACGTCGCCGGCGTCGGCGGCCACGCTTTCGACCGGGCAGGTGGTGGTGATGTCGCCCACGGTGCGAAAGCGCACGTCGCGCGTCTGCACCGTCTCGCCGTCGCGCGGCGGGGTCAGCGGTGTCACGGGCACCAGCAGGCCGCGGCGCTCGACCACTTCGCGCTTGTGCGTGTAGTAGATCGATGGCAGGCCGACCTGCTCGCGCTCGATGTACTGCCAGACGTCGAGTTCGGTCCAGTTCGAGATCGGGAACACGCGGAAATGCTCACCCGGGGCGAGGCGCGTGTTGAACAGCGTCCAGAGCTCGGGCCGCTGGTCCTTGGGCTGCCATTGGCCGAAGGCGTCGCGGTGCGAGAAGATGCGCTCCTTGGCGCGCGCCTTTTCCTCGTCGCGGCGGGCGCCGCCGATCAGCGCGTCGAAGCGGAATTCTTCGATCGCTTCGAGCAGCGTCACCGACTGGTGCGCATTGCGCGATTCGCCGGCGTGCGCCAGGCGCACCGTGCCACGCGCCATCGAGTCTTCCACGCTGCGCACGATCAGCTCGGCGCCCAGCTCCTTCGCGCGCAGGTCACGGTAGTCCGTCACCTCGGGAAAGTTGTGGCCCGTGTCGATCATCAGCAGCGGATACGGAATGCGCCCGGCGCCGAAGGCCTTTTCGGCGCACTTCAGCAGCACCAGCGAGTCCTTGCCGCCCGAGAACAGCAGGGCGGGGCGCTCGAAGGCGGCCGCCACTTCGCGCAGGATGAAGATGGTCTCTTCCTCGAGCGCATCGAGGTGCGTGTTCGACAGGTGCGTCGGTGGCAGCAGCAGTTCGGATTCGGTGCGGGCGTTCATCAAATGGGTGCTCGGTCAGTGTGCGAGGTGCAGTCCGCACTCGCGGTTGTCTTCGCCCTTGGTCGGGTCCACGTAGTCGAAGTTGTTCGGCAGGCCGTGCGCCTCGCAGTAGGCGTAGAGCTCCTTCGACGACCAGTGCAGCAGCGGTGCGACCTTGATCAGCCCGTCGGGGTTGACGCTGACCGGGTCCATCTGCGCGCGCACGGCCGTGTCGGTGGCGCGCAGCGCGGTGAACCACACCTTGGGTGCCGTCTCGCGCAGTGCGCGTGCAAAGGGCTCGAGCTTCACCTCTTCGGTGAAGGCCGCGTGGCGCGGATCGTCGAGCGCGGGCGTCGGGCCATCGACCGCCTCGCGGTGCGCGCGAGAGCGGCGTGGCAGGTAGATGTGCAGGTCGAGGCCCAGCTGCTTCGTCACTTCGTCGGCAAAGCGGTAGGTGGCCTCTGTGTTGTAGCCGTTGTCCATCCAGACCACGGGCACGTCGCGCTTGGCGCGCGTGACCATGTGCAGGATCACCGCCTCGAAGGGCCGGAAGTTCGTCGTGACGATCGCGCTCTGGCCGAGGCCGATCGCCCAGTCCACCAGGGCTTCGGCGTTGCGGCCGAGCTCGGTGTTGATGCGTGCCAGTTCGATGTCCAGCTTGCTCATGCGCTTGCCCCTTCGCGCTTGAAGAGGGGCGCGGGGGTGACGGCGTCGCCTTGGTAGAAATTGGCGAAGCGGTCGAATTGGCGCTGGGCGTCGGTGGCGTCCACGCCTTCCTTGAGCACCGCGCTCGAGAAGCCCATGCGCTCCATCTGCACCAGCTGGTCGATCAGCACGTCGCCCGTCGCGCGGATGTCGCCCTTGAAGCCGAGGCGGCGGCGCAGCAGGAAGGCCTGGCTGTAGGCGCGGCCGTCGGTGAACTTGGGAAAGTGCAGGTCGATGCGCTCGATGTCTTCGAGGCACACCTCGATGGCGAGCGGGTCGGCGTCGTTCGTGAGCTGCAGCACCTTCGGGTCGCCGTCGTCCACGTGTTCTTCGGCCGCAAGGATGTTCAGTCGCCGGTTCATGCCGCTTCCTCCACCTTGAAGCGCGCACCGTTGGCCGCGGCCTTGAACGGGTCGTGGCCCACGCGGCGCAGCGTGTCGATGAAGTTCTCGCCGCCCTCGCGGCTGTCGCGGTAGGCCGTGAGCACGGCCTCGATCACCGCCGGCACCTCGGCCGCCGAGAACGAGGGGCCGACCACCTTGCCGGCCTGCGCAGGCCCGCCGAGCTCGGAGCCGTCGCCGCCGCCGAGCGTCACCTGGTACCACTCCTTGCCGTCCTTGTCGACGCCGAGGATGCCGATGTGGCCACTGTGGTGATGGCCGCACGAGTTGATGCAGCCGCTGATGTGCAGATCGATCTCGCCGATGTCGTCGAGCTCGTCGAGGTCCTGGTAGCGCTCGGTGATGGCTTCGGCGATCGGGATCGAGCGCGCATTGGCCAGCGAGCAGAAGTCGCCGCCCGGGCAGGCGATCATGTCGGTCAGCAGGTGCACGTTGGCGCTGGCGAAGCCGGCCGCGCGCGCGGCGAGCCACAGCGCGTGCAGGTCTTCGGCATGCACCCACGGCAGCACGATGTTCTGGTCGTGCGTCACGCGGGCTTCGCCGGCCGAGAAGCGATCGGCGAGCACCGCCAGCGTGTCGAGCTGGTCGGCCGAGGCATCGCCGGGGGCCTGCTTCAGGCGCTTGAACGACAGCGTCACGGCGCGCAGCGCGGGGTTCTTGTGCGGCGCCACGTTGCGCGCGAGCCAGCGCGCGAACTGAACGTCGTCGGCGGCATGGGCGCGCAGCTCGGCGTCGGTCTTCTCGGCGCTCTGCAGCACGCGCGTGGCGAGCGTCGGCGGCACGAAGGAAGCGGCCACGCGGTCGAACTCGGCCTGCGTGATCGTGTGCGGCGCGCCGTCGTGTTCGATGATCTGCTTGTACTCGGCCTCGACGTCGTCGATGTAGCGCTGGCCTTCGGCCTTCACGAGGATCTTGATGCGCGCCTTGTAGATGTTGTCGCGGCGGCCGTAGCGGTTGTAGACGCGGATCACCGCCTCGAGGTAGTTCATGATCTGCTGCCACGGCAGGAACTCGCGCAGCACGGTGCCGATGATCGGGGTGCGGCCCATGCCGCCGCCCACCTGCACGCGAAAGCCGATCTCTCCGGCTGCGTTCTTCACGATTTTCAGGCCCACGTCGTGCCAGCCGGTCGCGGCGCGGTCTTCGGTGGCGCCGGTGATCGCGATCTTGAACTTGCGCGGCAGGAACGCGAATTCGGGATGCAGCGTGCTCCACTGGCGCATGATTTCGGCGTAGGGCCGCGGGTCGGCCACTTCGTCGATCGCGATGCCCGCGCGTTCGTCGCTCGTGATGTTGCGGATGCAGTTGCCGCTGGTCTGGATGCCGTGCATGTCCACCGAGGCCAGCAGGTCCATCACGTCGGCCGACTTGGCCAGCGGGATCCAGTTGTACTGCACGTTCTGGCGCGTGGAGAAATGCGCGTAGTGGGTCGGCAGCTTGTGGCTGCCGAGCTTGCCCTGAATCTCGAGGGCCTGACGGTAGACCTCGGCTTCGGGCTCGTCGTATTCGCGTGCGATCTTCGCGAGCACGCGCAGCTGGCGGCTCGAGAGTTCGCCGTAGGGCACGGCCACGCGCAGCATCGGCGCATAGCGCTGCACGTACCAGCCGTTCTGCAGGCGCAGCGGCTTGAACTCGTCTTCGCTGAGCTTGCCTTTTTGCCAGCGTTCGAGCTGGTCGCGGAACTGGGCCGCCCGTTGGCGGACGAACTGACGGTCGAAGTCTGTGTATTGGTACATCGTGTGGTTCTTGAAGAAGCGCGGCGCCTGGCAGCAAGAAAGGCAGGATTCTGAAAGCAGGGCTTATGGAACCAAACTATTTTTTGGTTCGGCTCTTATGCGGATAAGCTTATTCGCTAGTGTTCATGCGGGTTTGCTGAGGGTTTTTGGCTTTTTCTGGATAAGGGGCGGGGGTTTCGTTTGCTTTCCGAGGCCGGGTCTCGCCCCGGCGGGCGACTTACTTCTTTTGCTTCGCCAAGAGAAAGTAAGCAAAGAAAAGGCGACCCTGCTGTCTGTGTCCCTTCGCTTCGCTGCGGGCAACCTGCGGTGCTCGGCTACGGCGGGGGTCCGCAGAACTCGCTTCGCTCAAACAGCTGCGGCCCTGATCCCGCCTCCGCCTGCGCTCCTCGGCACAGCCAGAAGGGGGTGGGGCCCCCACAGGCCATCGCTTCGCTCGGCCCCGAATATTCACCAGAGCCTTTGCTGCGCTCGGCTGCCTTGCTCCCTCTCCCTCCGGGAGAGGGGAAAAAGAGGGCCGAGCGAAGCGATGGCCCGTACGGTATCCAACCCCCTTCTGGCTGCGCCGAGGAGCGGAGTGTTTCGCGGATCAGGGCTCGCAGCTGTTTGAGCGAAGCGAGTTCTGCGAGACCCCGCGAAACGCGAGCACCGCAGGTTGCCCCGTAGCGCAGCGAAGGGGTCGCAGACAGCAGGGTCGCCTTTTCTTTGGCTACTTTCTTTTGGCGAAGCAAAAGAAAGTAGCTCGCCCGCCGGGGCGAGACCCGGCCCCCGCCCTTAAAAAAAGGAGAAAGAGCTCAGCGCAACATCGACGACATCGCCGAACAGCAGTTCAGCATCCGCACCGCCGCTTCGACCGAGGCAGCCGTGAAGCGCAGCGTCACCCCATCGAGGCGCTCGAACGCGGGCCACTGGCAGAACAGGTCCGCAAGCGCCGGCGACTGGGCCCGCAGCGTAATGACCTGCAGACCCGCGAACACCAGCGGCCGCACCGCTTCATGCGAAGCCGCTTCGAGCGCCTGCTTCACCCCCGCGCGGATCGCGAGCCGCGCGCGTTCGGGCGACAGCGACACGCCGCTGGTGTTGCCCGTCGCCTTCTTGGTCTCGACAAACACCGCCTGCGGGAACAGCGCGCGGTTCTCGTCGATGAACACGTCGTCACCGCTCGCCATCACCACGGGCACGCCGTACTCGCCGGCCAGCGCGCCATAGAGCCCGGCTTCGCCGAGTTCCTGCCCGCCGACCGATACGCTGGCGAAGGCGAAGCTGTTGATCGTGTGCGCAAGGATGCCGCGTCCCTGCGCGCGCGAGTGGTAGCCCACCATGCAGAGCGCGTCCACGCCGCCGTGTTCCACGCCCGCCACCATGCTCAGGTAGCGCGGCTTGCCCTGCACCACCTGGGCGCGGGGGTCGAGCACGTCGGGCGGCATGTTGCGGAAGCCGCCGTGCGAATCGTTCACCAGCACCTCGGTCGCGCCCGCGTCGAAGGCGCCGGCGATGGCCGCGTTGGCCTCCTGCGTCATCAGCAGGCGCGCGCGCTCGAATTCGGGGTTGCCGGGCCGCACCTGCTCGGGGTGGTAGACGCCGGCGACGCCTTCGATGTCGGTGGAGATCAGGACTTTCATGTCAATCGACCAATCTATTTGAATGAAAGAAGGGCGGCGGCGGGCAGCATCAGGTCGGCCAGCGCATCACGGCGGTGGCCGTCACGCCCGGTCACAGCGGTGGCGCGCCACAGCGCATGCAGGATGGCCTGCTCGGTGCTGTCGGCCGCGGCCTGGAACAGTGGATCGAGGCATGCGTCGTGCAGCATCGCCACGGCCGGCATCGGACGGTCGGGCTGACCGGGCACGGTGTAGGCAGTGGAGAACGCCAGCACGATGTCGCCGCTACCATGGCCGAAGACCGAGCCGGTGCGCGCGAGGCCCGCACCCGCGCGCAGCGCGAGGCGGCGCAACTGGCGCGCGTCGAGCGGCGCGTCCGTGGCGACGACGATGATGATCGAGCCCTTCTCGGGCTCGTCGGAAGGCGTTGCCGCCGCATCGCGCGATGCCTGCAGCGCCGCGAGCCGGTCGCCCACGGCCTGGCCCGCAAGCAGCAGTTGCGGCTGGCGTCCGTAGTTCGCCAGCACCAGCGTGCCCAGCGTGTGCGACGAAGCGCCATCCTGCGCCGGAACGCAGCGCGAGGCACTGCCGATGCCGCCCTTGAGCCCGAAGCTCGACATGCCACGCCCCGCGCCGACCGAGCCCTGCGCAAAGTCGGCAGCGGCGCCTTGCAGCGCCTGCAGGTAGTCGGCCTCGGTCACGGCCATGCGCTGCACGTCGTTGAGGAAGCCGTCGTTGCACTCGAACACCAGCGGATTCACCGTCGGCAGCGCGCGGCCGGTCTCGGGGTTGTTCGCGATGCAGTGGCGGATCTGCGCGGTGGCGACGGTGCCGACCGAGAAGGTGTTGGTCAGCGCGATCGGTGTCTCGAGCAGGCCGAGCTCCTCGACCTGCACCAGGCCGACGCTCTTGCCGAAGCCGTTGAGCACCACGGCCGCGGCCGGCACCTTGTCGCGGAACGGATCGCCCGCGTGCGGCCGGATGACCGTCACGCCGGTCTGCACCGGGCCGTCGTCCAGCGTGCGGTGGCCGACCGTGACGCCCGGCACGTCGCTGATAGCGTCGCGCGGGCCGGCTGGCAAGCGGCCGATGAAGGGCAGGGCGCCTGGTGTTGTGTTCGAAGCCATCCCGGTGGTGGTTACTGGCGGTCGATCTTCGGGTCGAGCGCGTCGCGCAGCGCATCGCCCAGCAGGTTGAACGCCAGCACCGTGAAGAAGATCGCCAAGCTCGGGAAGAGCGCCACGTGGGGCGAGGTGACCATGTCGGCGCGGGCCTCGTTGAGCATCGCGCCCCATTCGGGCGTGGGCGGCTGCGCGCCCATGCCGAGGAACGACAGGCTCGCGGCCGTGATGATCGAGGTGCCGACGCGCATCGAGAAATACACCACGATCGACGAGATCGTGCCCGGCAGGATGTGCCGCACGATGATGGTCCAGTCGGACGCGCCGATGCTGCGCTCGGCCTCGATGTAGGTCTGCTGCTTGAGCACCAGCGTGTTGCCGCGCACCAGCCGCGCGAACGCCGGCACGCTGAACACCGACACGGCCACCACCACGTTGGTCATGCTGCTGCCGAGGATCGCGACCACGCCGAGCGCGAGCAGGATGCCCGGAAACGCGAACAGCACGTCGGAGATGCGCATCACGATGCGGTCCCACCAGCCTTCGTAGTAGCCCGCGAGCAGGCCGAAGGCGGTGCCGATGAACCCGCCGACCAGCACCGACAGGAAGCCCGCCATCAGCGAGATGCGCGTGCCCGCGAGGATGCGGCTGAAGATGTCGCGCCCGAGCGGGTCGACGCCGAACCAGTGCGCGGCCGAGGGGCCGGTGTTCAGCATGTCGTAGTCGAAGAAGTTCTCGGCGTCGTAGGGCGAGATCCACGGCGCGAACACCGCCACGAGCACCAGCAGCAGCACGAAGGCCGCTGCCACCAGGCCGACCGGCTGGTTCTTGAAGCGCCGCCAGCATTCGCCCCAGGGCGTGCGGACCTTGCCCGCGGTCTGGAGGGGCACCACGGGTTCGGTGGCGGGGACGAGGGTTTCGGCGGGAGCGCCGGTCGCTTGCGTCATGGCTCGGAGCTCACTTGTAGCGGATGGTCGGGTTGATGAAGCCGTACAGCACATCGACCACGAGGTTGATCAGGATGAATTCGAGCGAGAACAGCAACACCAGCGTCTGGATGACGGGATAGTCGCGCATCTGCACCGCGTCGACCAGCAGGCGGCCGAGGCCAGGCCAGTTGAACACCGCCTCGACGAGGATCGAGCCGCCCAGCAGAAAGCCGAACTGCAGGCCCATCATCGTCACGACCGGGATCAGCGCATTGCGCAGGCAGTGCTTGATGATGACCGTGCGCTCGCGCACGCCCTTGGCGCGCGCCGTGCGCACGAAGTCTTCCTGGATCACCTCGACGAACGATGCGCGCGTGAAGCGTGCCATCACCGCGGCCACCGCGGCGCCGAGCGTGATCGAGGGCAGGATGTAGTGCTGCCAGGTGCTGGCGCCCACCGTGGGCAGCCAGCCGAGCTGGACCGAAAAGATCTGCATCAGCAGCATGCCGAGTGCAAATGCAGGAAAGGAGATGCCCGACACCGCCAGCGTCATGCCGAGTCGGTCGGGCCATTGATTGCGGAACACGGCAGAGACGATGCCGATGCCCATGCCGAAGATCACCGCCCAGACCATGCTGGTGATCGTGAGCATCACCGTCGGGAAGAAGCGCTCGGCGATCTCGGTGGACACCGGCCGCCGCGTGCGGATCGAGGTGCCGAAGTCGCCTTGCAGCATCTGGGTGAAGAAGCTCGCGAACTGCTGCGGCAGTGGCTTGTCGAGCCCGAGCTCGGCGCGGACCATGGCCACCGTCTGCTCGTCGGCATCCTGTCCGGCGGCGAGGCGCGCCGGGTCGCCGGGCAGCATGTGCACGAACAGGAACACCAGCACCGCCACGATGAGCAGTGTGGGGATCAGGCCCAGCAGTCGTTTGAGAAAGTAGTTCAGCATGGCATACAGGCAAAGAGCCCCTTGCGGGGGAGGCGGCTACACGAGTTGAGCCGCCTCGGGGGTGGTCAACGAACCTCGATGGCGTCGATATTGATGTTGCCGTCGGGCATCACATGCACGCCCGAGAGGCGCTTGGCATGTGCCGACAGGTTCTGCTCGGTGACCATCGGCACGCGCGGCAGGTCCTTGCGGATCTGTTCCTGCGCAGTTTTGTAGAGCGCGGCCTTCTCGGCGTCGTCCACCGTCACCAGCGCCTTGGCGAGTGCGTTGTCGACCACCTCGTTCTTGTAGAACGACATGTTGTTGAGCTTCGGCGCCCAGGCTTCCGAGGCGAACAGCGGGCGCAGGCCCCAGTCGGCTTCACCGGTTGACGACGACCAGCCCGTGTAGTACATGCGGACCTTGGCCGTCTTCGGATCGGGCCACGAGTCGACCAGCTCGGCGCGTTGGCCCACTTCGAGTGCCTGCACCTGCAGCTTGATGCCGATCTGCGCGAGCTGCTGCTGCACGAACTGGATCGTCTTCTGGCTCGTCGTGTTGTTGTAGGCGCTCCAGAGCACCGACTCGAAGCCGTTCGGGTAGCCGGCTTCCTTCATCAGTTCCTTGGCCTTCTTCAGGTCGTAGGGAATGGGGTCCATCTTCACGGCGTACTTCACGCCCTGCGGCAGCACGCCCTGCGCCGGGAAGGCATAGCCGCCGAATGCGACCTTGGCCAGTGCTTCCTTGTTGATGGCGTAGCCGATCGCTTCGCGCACCTTCGGGTTGTCATACGGCTTGTGCTGCATGTTGAAGGCCAGGAAGCGCACGATGATCGACGGCGTGGCCACCACTTCGAGCTTGTCGCTCTTCTTCAGCAGCTCGGCCTGCTCGTAGGGAATGGGGAACGCAAAGTCGGCCTCGCCGGTCTGCAGCATGGCGGCGCGCGTGTTGTTCTCGAGCACCGGCTTCCACTGCACCGTGTCGACCTTCGGATAGCCCTTCTTCCAGTAGCCGTCGAACTTCTTGGCCTTGACCGAATCGGTCTGCTTCCACTCGACGAACTCGAACGGGCCGGTGCCCACGGGGTGAAAGGCGATGTCCTTGTTGCCCCACTTCTTCAGCGCGGTGGGCGAGATCATCGCGGCCGACGCGTGGGCCAGCGAGTTGATGAAGGGACCGAAGGGCTCCTTCAGCGTGATGCGCACCGTGGTCGGGTTGACCGCCTCGACCTTGCTCACGCGGTTGAACTGGTTGTAGCGCAGCAGCTTGTTGTCCTGGTTCAGCACGCGGTCGAGCGTGAACTTCACGGCTTCCGCGTTGAAGTCTGTGCCGTCGTGGAACTTGACGCCCGCGCGCAGCTTGATCGTGTAGACCAGGCCGTCCTTCGACAGCTCGTAGCTCTCGGCGAGCACGTTCTGCACCTTCAGGTCCTTGTCGAACTGGAACAGGCCTTCGTAGAAGGTCTTGGTCACCGCGGTGGTGATGGTGGTGTTGGTGTTGTAGGGGTCGAGCGTTTCCGGCTGGTAGCCGATCGACAGCACCACGTCTTTCGCGGCCAGTGCGGAGCCCGAAGCGGCCAGTGCGGCCAGGCCCAGCAGTGCGGAAGCCCATCGCAGGGAGGAGGAAGATTGCGTCATGGAAGAACTCCAGTCGGGGTGGAAAAAAGCAGGATGTCTCCCGCGGGTTGAAAAATCAAAAGCTCAGAACGCGCCACCGATGGCATGCCGCGCAACGAAGTGCCCCGGCGCCACCTGCACCAGCGGCGGCACCTCGGGCTCGTCGCCCACGGCGCGGATCGGGCTCGGGATCTCGCCTTCGAGCAGCGCGCGCGGCTTGTGCCGGCGCGCCGGGTCGGCCACCGGCACCGCCGCCATCAGCTTGCGGGTGTAGGCGTGCTGCGGTGCCTCGAACACCGCGCGACGCGGACCGATCTCGACGATCTGGCCGAGGTACATCACGGCCACGCGGTGGCTGATGCGCTCGACCACCGCCATGTCGTGCGAGATGAAGAGAAACGCCACGCCCAGCTCGCGCTGCAGGTCGAGCATGAGGTTCACGATCTGCGCCTGGATCGACACGTCGAGCGCCGAGACCGACTCGTCGGCCACCACCACCTTCGGGTTCAGTGCCAACGCGCGCGCAATGGCGATACGCTGGCGCTGGCCGCCCGAGAACTCGTGCGGATAGCGCTGCGCCACTTCGGGCGGCAGGCCCACCTTCTGCAGCAGCCAGTCGACGCGCTGCTGCGCCTCGGCGCCCTTGGCGATGCCGTGGATCAGGAGCGGTTCCATGATCGAGAAGCCCACCGTCACGCGCGGATCGAGCGAGGCGAACGGGTCCTGGAAGATGAACTGGATGTTGCGGCGCAGCGCCTGCAGCTCGCGCGTGGGCAGCTCGCGGATGTTTTGGCCGCCGAACTCGATCGCGCCGCTCTGGCTTTCGACCAGGCGCAGCAGCGAGCGGCCCGTGGTCGACTTGCCGCAGCCCGATTCGCCCACCAGCGCAAGCGTCTCGCCGGGATAGAGGTCGAAGCTGATCTTCTCGACCGCATGCACGCGGCGCTTCACGCGGCCGAAGATGCCGCTGCGCACGTCGAAGCGCGTGACCAGGTCGCGCACGCGCAGGATCGGGCCGGCGTCCTGGCGCACCGTGTCGTGCGGTACTGCCGCGTCGGCGAGTGGCACTGCCTGCGCGCCGGTCTCGGTGTTGCGCAGCAGCTCGAACTTGGCCGGCAGGTCGGTGCCCTGCATGGCGCCGAGCTTCGGAACGGCCGAGAGCAGGGCGCGCGTATAGGGATGCTGCGGCGCTGCGAACACCGTGTCGGCGGTGCCGGCCTCGACCTTGTCGCCGCGGTACATCACCAGCACGCGGTCGGCGATCTCGGCCACCACGCCCATGTCGTGCGTGATGAAGAGCACGCCCATGCGCATCTCCTTCTGCAGCTCGCGGATCAGCTGCAGGATCTGCGCCTGGATGGTCACGTCGAGCGCGGTGGTGGGCTCGTCGGCGATCAGCAGCTGCGGCTTGCACGACAGCGCCATCGCGATCATCACGCGCTGGCGCATGCCGCCCGAGAGCTGGTGCGGAAAGCGGTCGAGCACGTTGCGCGCCTCGGGAATGCGCACCAGCTCCAGCATCCGCAGCGCCTCGGCGCGCGCCGCCGCATTCGACTTGCCCTGGTGGATGCGGATGGCCTCGGCGATCTGGTCGCCCGCGGTGAACACCGGGTTCAGCGAGGTCATCGGCTCCTGGAAGATCATCGCGATGTCCGCCCCGCGGATGTTGCGCATCTCGGTGTCGCGCGCCTGCGCCAGGTCGAGCACCTCGCCGTTGCGGCGCCGGAACGCCATGCGCCCGTCGAGGATGCGGCCGCCGCCATGCGCCACCAGGCGCATCAGTGCCAGCGAGGTGACCGACTTGCCCGACCCCGATTCGCCCACCACCGCGAGCGTTTCGCCGTGGTCGACGTGGAACGAGAGCTTCTTGACCGCATCGACCGTGCGTTCCGACGTGGAGAAGCGCACGGTGAGGTCGTCGACGGCGAGAACGCGGCCGTCCGGCAGATTGAGGGCAGGTGAAGACATGGCGAAGCGGAATGAAAGTGGGGCGTGGGTGTCAGGCGAAGATGGCGGTGACCGGCGTTTCGCCGCCGCGCGCATGGCCGCGGTACATGCCCTCGGTGTTGAAAGCGAGGCTCAGGTTGCCGTGGCGGTCGAGCGCGATCAGCCCGCCCGCGCCGCCGATGGCCGGCAGCGATTGCTGCACCACCGCGTGCGTTGCCGCCGCCAGCGTCGCGCCGCCGTAGGCCATGCGCGCGCACACGTCGTAGGCGGCGGCCACGCGGATGAACATCTCGCCGCTGCCGGTGCACGACACGGCCGCGGTGCGGTCGTCGGCATAGGTGCCGGCGCCGATCAGCGGCGAGTCGCCGATGCGGCCCACGCGCTTGTTGGTCATGCCGCCGGTCGAGGTGGCCGCGGCAAGGTGGCCGTGCACGTCGAGCGCCACCGCGCCCACAGTGCCGAACTTGCGGTCTTCGTCGAGCGGCGTGATGGGCATGGCCGAGGCCATGGCGGCACCTTCGTGATCGACCACCACGCGGCCGGTGTCGCGCACGCGATGCAGCTGCTGGCGGCGCGCCTCGGTCGAGAAGAACGAGGGTTCCACCATCTCGAGCCCGTGCTGCCGCGCAAAGGCTTCGGCGCCCGCGCCGGCCAGCAGCACGTGCGCGCCTTCTTCGAGCACCGCGCGCGCTGCGCGCACCGGCCGGCGGATGTGGCACACACCAGCCACCGCGCCGGCGGCGAGCGTTGCGCCGTCCATCACGGCCGCGTCGAGCTCGTGCGTTTCGTCGTGCGTGAACACGGCGCCGTGGCCCGCGTTGAACAGCGGGCATTCCTCGAGCAGCTCCACCGCGAGGCAGGCCGCATCGAGCGCCGGTGCGCCTTTCAGCAGCAAGGCCTGCGCGGCACGCACGATGCCGTCGAGCGCGTCGAGATAGGCCTGTGCCTGGCCCGGGCCGGTCGTGGCTGCGCTGATGGTGCCCGCACCGCCGTGGATGGCGATGACGGGGGTTCGGTTCGTCATGGGTTGGCTTTCTTTTTCTGCTGGGTGCTGCTGCGGCGCTTTGGTGCGGGCGCGGCGGCTTCGGCGAGGCGGGGCACCACCGCACCCCGGGCCGGTCCCTGCCCGCCGTGCAGCCACGGCCGCACCGCCTGCAGGATGCGGCTCGCCGACTGCACCGCGTCGGGCGCGCGCAGCGCCACCGCGCTGGTCAGCGCCTCGATCAGCGCCAGCACGCTGGTCTCGCAGTTCGGGCGGTAGCTGGTTTCGGTCTGGCAATAGAGCACCACGTCGGCCAGCGGCGCGAGCGGCGAGCTGGGGCGGTCGGTCAGCGCCAACACCGCGCAGCCCTGGCGCTGCGCGATCTGCGCCAGCGCCACCGTGTCGGTCAGGTAGCGCGGAAAGGTCAGGGCGATGAACAGGTCCTGCGGGCCCGCATGCATCAGCGTGCGCGCGGCGTGCGTGACGCCGCTCACGCTCGAGAGCAGCCGCACGTCGTTGCAGCTGCCGTCGAGCCCATGCTGCAGCAGCCCTGCGAGCCACGCGCTGGCGCCGAAGCCCGCGATGTAGATCGAGCGGGCCTTGCCGATGCGCGCCACCGCGGCCTCGCACGCTGCGTGGTCCAGCGACTGGCGCGTGGCCTCGATGTTGCGGCGGCTCTCGTCGAGCGCCGTGGCGAACACTTCGGCCACCGTGGTGGGCCGCTCGAGGTTGCCGCGCAGGCGCTCCACCGGTGCCACCAGCGATTCGAAACCCCGCACCAGTTCGGCACGAAAGCTGGCGTAGCCGTCGAAATCCAGCGCGCGTGCAAAGCGGTTGGCCGTGGCAATCGACACGCCGACCGCCGCGGCCAGCTCGTCGATCGGCAACGTGGCCACCTGCAGCGGGTGCTCGAGCACGTAGTCGGCCACCTGCCGGTGCGAGCGCGTCAGGCGCGGCAGCGCTTGCGCGATGCGCTGGGCCACGGTGGTGCCGGTGGAGTCGACGTTGGAGCCGTTCATGCGTGGATGGTGCACCCGTAGCGGGTGTTCGTGAAAACTTTTTTTCAAATATAAGACAAAAAAGAAAACTTTTTGTCATTTTGAGTCGAAAGAGTGCAAACGGCGGAGCGGGAGGAGGGCGGGAGCAAACGCTGCACCGCTACCGGGACAACGCTTGCGGCAGGTCCTGGGCATCGCTCAGCCAACCTGCGGTAGGGGCTCCGAGTCGGATAATTAGATGATGCAACTCCATGTCGCGCGGCCGCATCCCGAGGTGAGCGCCTGGGTTTCGATGGCTGTGCACCTTTGCTTCGACAGCCCGGGCACGCAACCGGTACCCTGCCACTTTCCCGCGCTGGTCGAGGGCGGGCTCGTTCTGGTTCTTGAGGGCCAGTTCTTCGTCCAGGCGCCCTCGGGGGCGTTTGTTCCGCTTCCTGCCGGGTTCGTGGGCACCGCCCGCGCAGTGCCGCTCACGCTCTATCGCACGCCTCGGCTGTGCTATGCCGGGCTGCGGTTGCAGCCACCGGGGACGCTGGGGCTGCTGCAAGCGAGCCCGCTGTCCCTTCCGCACCAGTTTGCCGATGCGGCTGACGTTTTCGGCTGCGCCTGGCCGCGGCTGGTCGAGTGCATCAGGGCAGAAACAATCCCAGAGAGGCGCTTGGCATCGTTGTTGACGTTCGCACGCCAGCGCCTCTGCGAGGAAGTGCATCTCGAGCGGGCGCGTCGAGCCGCGCTGCTGCAGCAGGCAGCCCTGCGGGGAGCGTCTCCTCACCATGCCGTGGGCCTCTCCGCGAGGCAGTTCGAGCGAGTGTTCGCCGGGACCTTCGGCCTGACGCCGAAGCTGTTCCAGCGTGTCGCCCGCGTGGAAGGATTGCTGCGCGACGCCCTTGCCACAGGCGCGACAGGCGCAGGGCTCGCGCTGCAGCATGGCTACTATGACCAATCGCACATGGCGCGCGACCTGCGCATGCTGGCCGGCGCTTCGCTGCGCACACTGATCGAAAGCGCTCGCCAGCGGGACTCGGAAAATTGGGCACTTGCAGTAGGTACTGCGCAGGGACAGTAGCGCGCAGGCGATGTCGAATTTTTCCTATTGTTCGCCGAGCAGGGTTCATAGGATGCCCCGCATGTCGCCCAAGAACGCAACCCTGGTCTTTTCCGTCCTCGCATTCTTCGGCTTGATGGTTCCCTGGTATTTCAATGTCGGGTTCCTCCTGGACGGGGGCAGCTTCGCGCCGGCGCCTTTCATCGCTGCTGTGTCGGCCAACAAGCTGGTCGCAGGCATCACTTGGGACGTCTACCTGGCGGCCGCGGCGTTCTCGGTCTGGGTGCTGCAAGATGCACCCACCGCAGGTGTTCGTCGGCCGTGGGTCTATGTCGTGCTGACATTCGGAATCGGTCTCGCTTTTACGCTGCCGTGGTACATCGCGATGCGACGGGTGGTGCGATGAAGCGTGAAATGCTGACCGGAGGAATCTGTTCATGACCAATATCCTGATCAAGGGCCACGATCTGTACGCGGCGTTGAACAGCGGAAATGCCGATGCGCTGCAACGGTCGCTTAGCGGCGACTTCAGGGGCCGTTTATCTCCCGGCTTGCCGAGAGGCCTGGGAAAGAGCTACAGCGGTCTGGACGCGATGATGGGCCAGGCATGGGCGCTGGTCGACCAGCTGTTCCAACTCGATGTGAAGGCCGAGCAGTTTTTCGATGCAGGCGAAGTGCTGATCGTCCGAGGCACCTACAGCGGCACTGCGAGGAAAACCGGCAAAGTGTTGAGCGCTGCGTTCGCTCATTTCTGGCAATACGACGGGACGCGGTTTTCAGGGCTGCAGCAGATCACCGATACGGGCTTGTGGCGCGACGCAGTTGACTGAAGGCACCCTCCGCTCAGCGGATGGGGCCGAACCCATGTTGCGCTCAGGCATAGACCACCGTCAGTACCGCAAACAGCAACAACACGCCGTAGAAGACGACCCCTTCGAACAACGCGGCACCTCGGATGCCAAGTCCGGGCAGACGCTTGGCGAACGCCCGCAGTCGGTCGGCCGCTGGATGTCCGCGCGGAAACAGCGCCGCGGCGGCAAGGCAGCCAGCGATGCCGAGCCCGACGGACAGCAGCGCCAACGCGACCAGCGCAAGAAAAAACCACAGGACGAAGTTCATCGATCGACGGTTATCGCGCGGTGCGTCGTTGCATGACGGCTTTCTCCTGGCAGGCACGGGTTGGGAATGGACGCATGCATGCATGCTAGGCAGAAGCGGCGGCTGCGGCAACCCGCTCGGTCGCCAGTACCGCACGCCGCTAACGGCACATCGAGAACCCACCCGTCTCAAAGTGCAGATGGTCGCGGTGCGCCGCGTTGTACTCTGGCCCGAGCACGCCGTCGAAGAAGCGGCAGCCGCCCTGGTGCGCATCGCGCAGCAACAGCGCGGCGGGTCCGTCCGCCGCGCTTGAACCGGCCTGCGCCCAGTCGCGCAGCACGCTGATGCGCCGGCCGTTCGCGAGCGTGAGCCCGGCCACGTCGAGCGCATCGGCCGTCGCATGGCGGCTGCGCGATGCGCCGGGCACGGCGCCTTCGCCGCGGTTGATGTTGCGGCAGGCATAGCTGCCGAGGTGGTCGATGGCCACCACCGATTGGCCGAAGTGCTGGCGGGCGGCCGGCTGCAGCGCATGCTTCTCCCACATGAAGAAGGAGAGCGCCATCGGGCAGCTCAACGAGGGCGCGGTGCCCAGGCGCACGCCCGCGCCGCGCAGCCGCACCGCGTTCTCGAAGCCGCAGCCGGGGCCGGTGACGCGGTCGGGCAGCTGGTCGTACTGCATGCCGGTCTGTGCCAGGGCCGCGAGGCAGCGCGCGGGGTCGCGCCGGGCGCGGGCGAGCTTGAAGTCGGTGAGCCAGTCGGGCGCGGCCGCGACATCGAGCGGCGCCCAGGGGTTGAAGCGCGGGGGAATTTCGACCTTGCCACTGGCGACGGCCCAGGCGCCGGCGGCGAGCGCGGCGCACAGCGCCAGTCCGAGCCACCGGCCACGGCGAGAAGGAGAAGAGGGCGCGCGAGGAGGCTCCATGCAATGCCTGTCCGGATCAGCTCGCGTTCTCGCGCCGCGCAAGCGCGAGCACCCAGTGCTTGAAGTGCGCGAGCGCCTCAGACGGCGGGCTGTCTTCGGGATGCGCGAAGTAGTAGCCCTGGCGCACGTCGAGGTGCCGGTCGATCGGGACCACGAGTTCGCCGGTGCGCAGTTCGCGCTCGACGAGGATGCGCGGCGCGAGGCCGATGCCCATGCCCGCTGCGGCCGCGGCGGTGACCATGGTGAAGAGCTCGTAGCGCGGGCCGCGCGAGGCGTGCACGGTGTAGTCCCACCCCTGCTGCGCATACCACTCGCGCCAGGCCTGCGCGCGCGTGCCCAGGTGCACGTGGCGGCAGCGCGCAAAGGCGGCCTCGTCCCAGGGTGCGTTGGCGTCGCGGAAGGCGGGGCTGCACACCGGCACCATCTCACCCTCGGCAAAGATCAGCCCGCCCTGCGTGCCGGGCCAGGACTGCTCGCCGAAGTAGATCGCGGCGTCGTACGCGTTGTCTTCGAACGAGAAGGGCTGCGTGCGCACCGACAGGTTCACCGTGATGTTCGGATGCCCGCGGCTGAAATCGGGCAGCCGCGGGATCAGCCACTGGGTCGCGAAGGTGGGCACCACCGCGACCTCGAGCACGTAGCCCATGTCGTGGCCGGCGCTGATCTCGAGCGTGTCGCGCCGGATCTGGTCGAGGTGGCGGCGGATGCGCGCCGCGTATTCGCGCCCGGTGTCGGTGAGCGTGAGGCGCTGCCGCACGCGCGAGAACAGCGCAACGCCCAGCCGCTGCTCGAGCATGGCCACCTGCCGACCGACGGCGCTTTGCGTGAGCGCCAGTTCAGCCGCGGCGCGCGTGAAGCTCCCGAGCCGCGCCGAGGCTTCGAAGGCCTGCAGCGCGCCGAGGTTCGGAATGTCTTTTCTCATTGCCGCCATTTTGCGTGCGAGCGCAAGCCGGGCAGCGATCGAAGCAGCGCGGGCGGCGATGCGACCGCCCGCGCAAGGGTCACGCGCCGATCAGCAGGGGCGCGCCGCCGCGGCGTTCGGGCGCGTGGCCATGCTGGTGCTGCTTTCGTCCACCGTGCCGAGCGGCCGGGTGAAGGTACAGCCGTAGCTCGGCGCGGCCACCGTGGCGGCGGTCATCACGTCGTCGCCGGCCGGTTTCTTGGCCGGGTCGGCCTCCCACTGGACCATCGCGTCGAAGGCTTCGACCTGCTCGGCGATGGTGAAGTCGCAGTGAGAGATGCCGCGGATGGCGCGCTGCACCAGCCAGTCGCTGTTGCCCTTGGCGGCCACGCGCTGGTGATAGATCTGCTGCATGCTGAAGGGCACGTACAGGTCGCCGAGCGTGTGCAACGAGACCACCGGCACGCTGAACTCGCCGTTTGCCTTCGGGATCCAGCGCAGGCCATCGGTGCGCAGGCGATTGGCATCGGGCGCCGCGGTAAGTTTGAGCACCGCATTGTTCAGCGCGAGGGTGCCGGGCTCGTCGCCGTCGATGGTGTAGGTGAAGCGGTTGGTGTCGAGCGTGCTCTTGTTGAGGATGCCGTTGACCGTGCCGTCGCTGCCGAACGTGCCCCACACCGCGCCGAACGAGCCGCCCGCGGTGAAGCCCAGGTCGAACATCGGGCGTTCACCGCCGGTCAGGTGCTTCACCACGGCGCCGAACTTCAGCCCCGTGGGGGTGGGCGTGCCCGGGAAGGTGGTGTAGAGCGCTTGCGTGACCTGCGGCGCGATGTCCGACCAGTTGAGGGTCGGGTACTTGGGCAGCCCGGCCAGTGCCTGCGCTGCGACCTGCGCACCCGCGAAATAGTCGAACAGCTCGGTGTCGCCCATGACGCCGCACATCGGCACCGCGCCGTGGTACTTCATCTTGTGGTTGGCGGTGGCGTAGGTCTCGTCTTCGATGGCGGCGGCCGTGATGTGGCCGCCCATCGAATGGCCGGTGATGAAGACCTTCGAAGGTACCGCCAGCTCGCGGCCGTTGGCCTTGGCGATGTCGTTGAAGGCCAGCGCCAGCGCGTTGGTGTCTTCGACGCCGACGCGCACGTCGTAGAAGTTCTTGCTGTAGCTCGATGCCGCCCAGGCATAGCCGTTCTGGACCAGGTGGCGGCGGATGGAAGGGTTGCTCACCGACAGCACATTGCCCTGGCCCGCATAGCCGTGCGCATACATCACGAGCTTGCCGTTCCAGTTGGCGGGCACCTCGACGCGGTACTGCGCGCCGCCGATCATCCCGGCCCAGCGGCTGGTGGTGCTGTTGTCCACCGTATCGCTCGCATCGGCGGCGAGTGCCGCGAAGGTCGTGGCCGACGGATCGGCCGGGGCGAAGGCGTTGCGGCTGTCCTGCAGGCGCGTCTCTTCGGGCGGCGGCGGAGGCGGTGCCGGGGGTGCGGGTGCCGGCGGCGGCACGGGCAGGAAGGCAAATCCATTGCCGCCTCCACCGCCCCCGCCGCAGGATGCGACGGCAAGGCTGGCTGCAAGGGCAAGAAGTGTCAGGCGCGCGGAATGCATGGGTGTCTGTCTCCGTTCTGGTGGTACTGAGAAGAAGATGCCCGGCGCAGCGCAGCCTGGCGTTCTGTAGAGAACGACCGTGCTATTTCACTGGACCGGCGGCGCAGCGTAGAGGCGTTGGCAGGCGTGCAGGCCCGGGCTTTCCCGTAACTGCTATCTCCTGCGCGACAGCCGGGCGCGGCCGCCGTTGCTCAGGCGTCGCGCTTGGTCACGACCACCGTGGCCTCGAGGCTCTCGAACGCATCGGGCTCGCCATACCAGCTGCCCGAGATCGGCGCGGCCTGGGCCGGGTCGCGCGAGACCGCGACGCGGATCAGCTGGCCGCTGCCCATCAGGTTGTTGGTGGGATCGAAGGCCAGCCAGCCGGCGCCCGGCAGGTAGGCGTGCAGCCAGGCATGCGTGGTGCCGGCGCCGGTCATCGATTCGCCGTGCGCGCGTGCGACGGTGTCGAGCGCGGCGTCGTAGATGTAGCCCGAGACGAAGCGCGTCGCAATGCCCAGGCGGCGCGCGGCCTCCATCATCAGCAGTGCGTAGTCGCGGCAGCTGCCGCTGCCGAGCGCGAGCGTCTGCAGCGGCGTCTGGGTGCCTTCGGCGTCGCGCGCCATGTACTTGAAGCTGCCGCCGATGTGCGCATTCATGCGCGTGAGCACCTCGCGCGTGCTGTTGGGCCGGTCGGCGTGCAGGAACTGTTGGGCCCAACGGATCAGCGTGCCGGCATCGTCGTCGTCGTGGTGCGGGCGCAGGTAGTGCTCAAGGTCGAGCCGCTCCTGCACCGAGTACGCGAACGGCAGGTATTCGGCCGACGGATCGAGCGCGAGCTGGTCCTGCTGCGCGGGCACGTGCTCGATCGTGAAGGCGCAGACGATCCGCAGCTCGGTCGCGTTGCCGAGCGGCTGCACCATGGCCACCGAATTGGAATGCGGGTCCTGGATGAGCCGCGTGATCGCATCGGGGCTCACTTGCAGGTCGGTGGCCAGCACGCGCAGGTCGTGGCTGTCGCGCGGGCGGAACATCACGCGGTGCAGCCCGAAGCTCACGGGCTTCTTGTAGCGGTAGACGGTGGTGTGGATGATGTCGTAGTGGATGGCCATGCGACGCATTCTGCGGCCTTGCAGGTGCGCAGGACCGGTGTGGCCGGACTTATGTTGCGGAATCGATGGCGGGCCCCTGCGTGCGCGAAGTGCACAGCGCCTCGGCCATCCTGGCGGGCAGCGGCAGCGGCTCGCCGTGCCAGCGCGCCGCGATCAATTCGGCGCACAGCGCCGCGAAGCTCAGGCCACGCGAGCCCAGCGCGGTGCAGGTCCAGAGGCCGGGCTCGCCGAGCGGACCGGCCAGCGGCCGGCGGTCGCCCGAAGCGCAGCGAACGCCGACCCAGGCCCTGGCCTCACCGCCTGCGAAGGCCGGCGCCAGCGCGGCCGCGGCGGCAGGCGCGAGGCGTTCCAGCCGCGCGCGGTTGGCCGCGGCATCGGCCGGGTCCGGCGCCAGGTCGGTGCGATCGCGGTCGTAGGTGGCCCCCGCGAGCCAGAGCAGGGCACCGTCGGGCTCGGGCACGCCGGCGATCAGGTGGCCGTCGCCATTGAGCGGCACGGCCGGCAGGGCGCCTGCCACGGACGCACCGGAAACAAGGCCCCAGGCGAGCTGTCCGCGCACCGGCTGCAGCGGCAGCGCCGGGGCGAACTGCTGCGATCCATGCCCGGCCGCGATCACCACGCGATCGGCTTCGGCCAGCAGATGGCCCGCCGCATCCAGCAACTGCCAGCCGGTGTCGCCGCGAACCAACTGCGCCACGGCCGATCGGCCGCGAAACGCAACGCCCGGCGTGCGCAGCCAGGCCTCGACCAACCGGCCCGGGCGCACCCAGCCCGCGCGCGCATGCCGCAGCGCGGGCGTGTCGGCCGGCAGCGCCGCTTCGGCGCATTGCGCGGCGGTTGCGCGCCATGACTCGTTGGGGCCGTCCTCGCGCCAGCCGGGCGGCAGGCGCAGGTCGCCGTCGGGCCGGCGCTCGAGCACGCCGCTGGCGCGCCAGTCGCTTCCCTCAGGCAGCAGGCGTTCGAGTTCGGTCCAGGTGGCGCGAATGCCCGCGCGCGTGAGCCGCGAGAGCAGCGCGTCGTCGGGCGACACATGCGGCGCCATCAAACCCACCGGAAGCGCGGAGGCGCCTGCCGCGGGCCGGTCGGCCGCGTCGAGCACGGTGACCTGCCAGCCGCGCCGCGCGAGGCTCGCGGCCACGGCGGCCCCCGCCAGGCCGGCGCCCACCACGGCGCATCGGCCCGGTTCGGCCTGCGCCGGCGGCGGGCCGCGGCGCCGCACGGTCCAGGCGGGCGCGAACACGGCGGCGAGGCCGTCGCGCTCCGGGTCGAGGACGGGGCGTGCTTCGATCTGGAAGCCGTTCTGCGCGAGCGCATCGCGCACTGCGCGCGAAGAGGTCGAGGTGGCGAGGCCGGTGCCCTGGCGGGCAAAGCGCGACACCGCCTTCAGCGTCTCGGGCGACCACATCGCCGGGTTCTGCTGCGGGCTGAAGCCGTCGAGGAAGATGCTGTCGGCCTCGAAGCGCTGGGTGCGCAGCATCGGCTGCACGTCGCCGATGCAGAGCGTGAGCAGCACGCGGCCGTCGTCGAAGACCAGCCGGTGAAAGCCCGGCAGCAGACCGTGCCACTGGCCGGCCAATGCGGCGGCCAGCGGCGCGAGTTCGGGGTACGAACGGGCAGCGCGCCGCAGGTCGTCGGCAGCGACGGGATGGGCCTCGACCGAGACGAAATGCAGCATCCCGGGCCGGCCAGCGTCCGCACGCCAGGCCTGCCAGGTTGTCAGGAAATTGAGGCCCAGGCGGAAGCCGGTTTCGAGAACCCGCCATTGCGGCCGCCGCGCCCACGCCTGTGGCAGGCGGCAGCCGTCGAGGAACACATGGCGCGCCCGCGCCAGTGCCCTGGTTTCGGTGTGGTAGGTGTCGCCGAAGCGTTCGCTGAACGGCAGGCCGTCGGCGCGCCAGGCGACGGGCTCGGCGGCCAAGGCAGGCTCAGTTCGACGGCGGCGGCACGTAGCCCTGTGCCACGTCGGCGCCTTCGCCGAAGAAATGCTTTTCCATCTGACGGGCCAGGTACTGGCGTGCACGGAGGTCGGCAAGGTTCAGCCGGTTCTCGTTCACGAGCATCGTCTGCTGCTTGAGCCAGGCGGCCCAGGCTTCCTTGCTGACGTTTTCCCACAGGCGCTTGCCCAGTTCTCCGGGATAGGGCGGGAAGTCGAGCCCTTCGGCTTCCTTGCCGAGCTTGATGCACTGAACCATGCGTGCCATTTTTGAATTGCCTTTGGATGGGGAAAGTGTTGCCAAGGTCTGCTGACAGGCCTTAGTTGATTTGGCTATTTAGAACTGAGAACTCGGTCGTTCCCGTTTCCATATGCCTTATTGAGAATACGTGGCTTCATCGATATGCCTTTTTGAGCAAGACACCATGCGCCTCCGCCGCGACTTTATCAAGCTTTCCCTCGGTGCCGGCCTCGCCGGTGCCATGGCCCTGACGGCGTTGCCGTCGTTCGCGCAGAAGCAGCAGGGCGCCGGCCCGGTGACGCTGCTCAACGTGTCGTACGACCCGACGCGCGAGCTCTACGTCGACTACAACCGCGCGTTCGCCAAATACTGGAAGGCCAAGACCGGCCAGGACGTGACGATCAAGCAGTCGCACGGCGGCTCGGGCAAGCAGGCGCGCTCGATCATCGACGGCATCGACGCCGACGTGGCCACGCTCGCGCTCGGCGGCGACATCGATGCGCTCGTCACGCACGGTGGCGTGGTCAAGGCCGATTGGCAGAAGCGCCTGCCGCACAACTCGGCGCCCTACACCTCGACCATCGTGTTCCTCGTGAAGAAGGGCAACCCCAAGGGCCTGAAGGACTGGGACGACCTGGCCAAGCCGGGCGTGCAGGTGATCACGCCGAACCCCAAGACCTCGGGCGGCGCGCGCTGGAACTACCTGGCCGCCTGGGAGTTCGCGCGGCGCAAGTACGGCAGCGACGACAAGGCCCGCGAATACGTCGGCAACCTGTTCCGCAACGTGCCCGTGCTCGACGCCGGCGCGCGCGGCTCGACCATCACCTTCGTGCAGCGCGGCGTGGGCGACGTGCTGCTGGCCTGGGAGAACGAGGCCTTCCTGGCGCTGAAGGAGTTCGGCACCGAGAAGTTCGAGATCGTGGTGCCTTCGCTCTCGATCCTGGCCGAGCCCACCGTGGCGGTGGTCGACAAGGTGGTCGACAAGAAGGGCACCCGCGCCGTGGCCGAGGAATACCTCAAATACCTCTATTCGGACGAAGGCCAGGACATCGCGGGCCGCAACTTCTACCGACCCACGTCTGAGAAGGCCAGGGCCAAGTACGACAAGCAGTTTCCGAAGCTCACGCTGGTCGGCATCGACCAGGCGTTCGGCGGCTGGGCCAAGGCCGACAAGGCGCACTTCGCCGACGGCGGCTCGTTCGACCAGATCTACACCGCGAAGCAGAAATAAGCCGGCCAGCCGACCGACCACCAACGAAAGCCACCCGTGTCCGTTCTACTGATTGCCGGCAGTCCGTCCGCACCGTCGCGGTCCACCGCCTTGCTCGAGGCCGTGGGCGAGCGGCTTGCCGCCCGGCATGCACGCATCGAGCGGCTCGCGGTGCGCGAGCTGCCCGCCGAAGCGCTGTTGCAGGCCGACGCGCGCCATCCGGCGATTGCGGCGGCCATCGCCAAGGTGGCGGCGGCGCGCGCGGTGGTGGTGGCCACGCCGGTCTACAAGGCCGCTTACAGCGGCGTGCTGAAGGTGTTTCTCGATCTGCTCGCGCAGGACGCGCTCAAGGGCAAGACGGTGCTGCCGCTGGCCACGGGCGGCAGCCCGCACCACATGCTCGCGCTCGACTATGCGCTGCGCCCGGTGCTGCATGCGCTGTCGGCGCGGCAGATCCTGCCGGGCGTCTATGCGACCGATGCGCAGATCGCGCTGATGCCCGAGAACGCCTACCAGGTGCATGCCGAGCTGGCCGAGCGGCTCGACGACGCTGCCGGGCTGCTTGCGAGCGAAGGGCTGCAGTTGCCCGCCGCGCACGGCTTCGAGCCAGTGCCGTTCGCCATGGTGCGATGTAGCGTCTAGCAGCCCACCCCTTTCGTTCTTCCGATCCGACAGACCCAGCCGCTTTTCCTTGCGGCAGGGAATGCCTTTGCCTGAATCTTTCCGAACCCAGGAGTTCCGCCCCATGAATCCCGTTGCCACCGAAGACTCCGTGCTCGAGACCCCGCCGCGCTCGATCTGGCACGCACTGCGCGACTTCGCCGTCAGCGCCATCGTCGTGACCGCGGTCGCGCTCATCGTCGGCTTCATCTCGGCCTAGGAGCCAACCACCATGACGACTTCTTCTTTTTCTTCTTCGAACCCCATCCCGCGCCGCCGCCTCCTGCTGCAGGGCGCCGCCGCGTCGGCAGCGATCGCACTGCCTTCGTTCGCCGCATTGGCGCAGGCGCCGGCGCGCCAGCTGCGCATCGGCAAGCAGAAGGGCCTGCTGAGCATCCTCAAAGGGCGCGGCACGCTCGAGAAGCGGCTGGCGCCGCTCGGCGTGTCGGTCAAGTGGACCGAGTTCACAGCCGGGCCGGTGCAGCTCGAGGCGCTCAACGTCGGCTCGATCGATTTCGGCGACGTGGGCGAGGCGCCGCCGATCTTTGCGCAGGCCGCGGGTGCGCCGCTCGCCTACGTGGCGGCGTCGCCGCAGCGCCCGCAGTCGGAGGCGGTGCTGGTGCCGAAGGGTTCGGCGATTCGCAGCGTGGCCGAACTCAAGGGCCGCAAGGTGGCGCTCAACAAGGGCTCGAACGTCCACTACTTCATCGTCAAGCTGGCCGAGAAGCATGGCCTCGCGTACAGCGACCTGAACCTCGTCTTTCTGCCGCCGGCCGATGCGCGCGCGGCCTTCGAGAAGGGCGCGGTCGATGCATGGGTGATCTGGGACCCGTTCCTCGCGGCGGCCGAGAAGTCGCTCGAGGCGCGCGTGCTGGCCGACGCGACCGGCGTGGTGGGCAACCGCTCCTACTATTTTTCGTCGCTCGGCTATGCGGCGAAGAACGCCGACGTGCTGGCGATCGCGGTCGAGGAGCTCGGCCGCATCGACGCCTGGGGCACCGCCAACAAGGACGCGCTCGCCACGGAGCTCGCGGCCCTCTGGGGCCTGCCGAAACCGGTGGCCGACCTGACGGTGGGACGCGCCGTGTACGGCACCGGGGCGATCTCGAAGGCGATCCTCGCGGAGCAGCAGAAGATCGCCGACACCTTCTTCGAGCTGAAGCTGATCCCGCGCCGCATCAACGTGCTTGAGGCCGCCGCGGCAGGCACGGCATGACGGCATCGACAACGCCCGTGCAGATCTTCTGGTTTCTTCCCACGCACGGCGACAGCCGCTATCTCGGCACGACCGAGGGCGCGCGGCCGGTCGACCTGGCCTACCTGCAGCAGGTGGCGAGCGCCGCGGACCACCTGGGCTACGAAGGCGTGCTGATCCCCACCGGGCGCTCGTGCGAAGACCCGTGGGTGATCGCGTCGAGCCTGATCGGCGCAACGCGCAACCTGCGCTTCCTGGTGGCGGTGCGGCCGGGGCTGCACCAGCCCGCGCTCGCCGCGCGCATGGCCGCGACCTTCGACCGGCTGTCGGGCGGACGGCTGCTCGTGAATCTCGTGACCGGCGGCGACCAGGCCGAGCTCGAAGGCGACGGCGTGTTCCTCGACCATGCGGCGCGCTATGCGCAGTCGGCCGAGTTCATTCGCATCTGGCGCGAGGTCATGGCGCGCAGCCACGAGGGCCAGGCTTTCGACTACGAAGGCGAGCACCTGCGCGTGAAGGGCGCGAAGCTGCTTTATCCACCGCTTCAGAAGCCGCATCCGCCCGTGTGGTTCGGCGGCTCGTCGGACGCCGCGCACGCGCTCGCGGCCGAACAGGTCGATGCCTACCTGACCTGGGGCGAGCCGCCCGCCGACGTGGCGCGCAAGATCGCCGACGTGCGCAACCGCGCGGCGCAGAAGGGCCGCCAGGTCACGTTCGGCATCCGCCTGCACGTGATCGTGCGCGAGACCGAGGAGGCCGCCTGGAAGGCCGCCGAGGAACTGATCAGCCAGGTCGACGACGAAACGGTGGTGCGCGCCCAGGCCGCCTTCGCGCGCATGGACTCCGAAGGCCAGCGCCGCATGGCCGCACTGCACGCCGCCGGCGCGCGGCGCTCGCGCGCCGAGCTCGAGATCTCGCCGAACCTCTGGGCCGGCGTCGGGCTGGTGCGCGGCGGGGCGGGCACGGCGCTGGTGGGCGACCCGGCCACCGTGGCCGCGCGCATCGAGGAATACGCCGCGCTCGGCCTCGACAAATTCATCCTCTCGGGCTACCCGCATCTCGAGGAGGCCTACCGCTTCGCCGAGCTGGTGTTCCCGCTGCTGTCGCGCCGGGCGCAGTCGCGGCTCGCGGGCGGCGCACTCGGTGGCCCTGTCGGCGGTCCGTTCGGTGAAGTGGTCGCCAATCTCGACGCGCCCTCGCGGCTCGTCTCACAAAGCTAGGCAGGAATTCTCATGGTTGAACAAGTGCAGGGGCTGCCGTCGATCGCGCCCCCCGATGGCGCCGGCCGCGCGCTCAAGGCTTTCGGCGGCAGCGTGGCGAAGCGGCTGGTGCCGTGGCTCGTGCCGCTCGCGCTGGTCGTCGCCTGGCAGATCGCGTCGTCGCTCGGCTGGCTCAGCACGCGGGTGCTGCCCGCGCCGCTCGACGTGGTGAAGGCGGCCTGGTCGCTCGCGGTGTCGGGCGAGCTCTGGACGCACGTCAAGATCAGCGCGGGCCGCGCGCTCGCCGGCCTGGCGATCGGCGGCGGGGCGGGGCTGGTGTTGGGGTTGTTGACGGGCTCGGTGAAGTTCTTCGAGACGCTGCTCGACTCGACCTTCCAGATGGTGCGCAACATTCCGGCGCTGGCGCTGATCCCGCTCGTGATCCTCTGGTTCGGCATCGACGAATCGGCCAAGCTGTTCCTGATCTCGATATCGGTGTTCTTTCCGATCTACCTCAACACCTTTCACGGCATCCGCAACGTCGATCCGCAGCTCATCGAGATGGGGCGCACCTACGGCCTGTCGCGCTGGCAGCTGTACCGCGAGGTGATCCTGCCGGGCGCGCTGTCGTCCATCCTGGTGGGGCTGCGTTTCTCGCTCGGCCTGATGTGGGTGATCCTGATCGTGGCCGAGACCATTTCGGCGCAGTCGGGCATCGGCTACCTCACGATGAACGCGCGCGAGTTCCTGCAGACCGACATCGTGCTGGTGGGCATCCTGCTCTATGCGCTGCTCGGCAAGCTGGCCGACCTGTTCGCGCGCGGCCTCGAGCAATGGTGGCTGCGTTGGCACCCCGGCTACCAGAAGAAAACGAAGTGAGAACAATGCGATGACCATCCTCCATCCCATGAAGATCAACCGCCGCGCTGCGGTGCTGGGCGCATTCGGTGCGCTCGCTGTAGGCCCCCTGCGGGCGCAGGGCAGCACGCCGCGGCCCGCCGCCGTACGCCTGGGCTACCAGAAGTCGTCGACGCTGACGGCGGTACTCAAGGTGCAGGGCGTGCTCGAGAAGCAGCTCGCGCCGCTGAATGCCACGCTGAGCTGGCACGAGTTCACGAGCGGCCTGCCGCTGCTCGAGGCGCTGAACCTCGACAACCTCGACATCAGCGCCGATGTCGCCGACACCGTGCCGGTGTTCGCGCAGGCGGCCGGCGCCGAGCTGACCTTCGTCGCGCAGGAAGCGCCTTCGCCCACGGCGCAGGCGATCCTCGTGCGCGAAGACTCGCCGATCCGGTCGCTTGCCGACCTAAAGGGCAGGCGGGTCGGCTTCGCCAAGGCCGCGGGCGCGCACTACCTGCTGATCGCGGCGCTCGAAAAGGCCGGCCTCTCGTTGCGCGACATCTCGCCTGCGTACCTCACGCCAGCCGATGGGCGTGCCGCCTTCGAGCGCGGCGCCATCGACGCCTGGGTGGTGTGGGACCCGTTCCTCGCCGCGGCCCAGCGCCAGGCGAAGGTGCGGGTGCTGGCCGACGGGACGGGCATTGCGTCGTACCAGCGCTACTACCTTGCGAGCACCCGCTTCGCGAAGGCCCGGCCCGAGGTGCTGCGCGTGGTGTACGCCGAACTCGAGAAGGCCGGCCGCTGGGTCAAGCAGAACCCGAAGGAAGCGGCGGCGCTGCTGTCGCCCGTGTGGGGGCTCGACGCGGCCACCATCGAACGTGCGAACGCGCGCCGCAGCTATGCGGTGCGGCCGGTGCGCGCCGAGGCATTGGCCGAGCAGCAACGCATCGCCGACGCCTTCTTCGCGGAGAAGCTGCTGCCCCGAAAGATCAACGCGCTCGACGTGACGCTGTTCCAGCCGGGGGCGACATCATGAGTGCCGTTCTCGACCAGAGCAGCGGGCGCCAGGCGCTCGCAGGCGGCGTGCGCCTCGAGGCACGCGGGCTGCACAAGCGCTACGGCGCGCGCGAGGTGCTGCGCAACACGCAGCTTGCGATCGCGCCCGGGCAGTTCGTCGCGATCGTCGGGCGCAGCGGTTGCGGCAAGAGCACGCTGCTGCGGTTGGTGGCGGGGCTCGAGGCGCCGAGCGCCGGCGGGCTCTACACCGACGGCAAGGCCATCGACGGGCTGCACGACGACACGCGCATCATGTTCCAGGAAGCGCGTCTGCTGCCCTGGCGCCGCGTGCTCGACAACGTGACCCTGGGCCTGCCCGCCGAAGCGAAGGCACGCGGCCGCGAGGTGCTGGCGCAAGTGGGCCTGGGCGAGCGCGAGAACGAATGGCCCGCGCGCCTGTCGGGTGGACAGCGGCAGCGCGTGGCGCTCGCACGGGCGCTGGTGCACCGGCCGCGCCTGCTGCTGCTCGACGAACCGCTCGGGGCGCTCGACGCACTGACGCGCATCGAGATGCACCGCCTGATCGAGGACCTGTGGCTGCGCCACCGCTTCACCGCGCTGCTGGTGACGCACGACGTGCAGGAGGCGGTGGCGCTCGCCGACCGCGTCATCCTGATCGAGGACGGGCGCGTCGCGCTCGACGAGCCCATTGCGCTCGCCAGGCCGCGCTCGCAGGGCGATCCGGCCTTCGCGGCGATCGAGAAACGCATTCTCGACCGGGTGCTGCAGAAGTCGGCCGACAGCGAACCGGCGGCCGATGCGGCCTGGCTGCAGCCGCCGGCGCACACGCTGCGCTGGGCGATCTGAACGCGTTCTTCCTTGTTCATCCTCTCCAACGAAAGGCCTGCATGTCGCAGAACTGGAAATTCGAAACCCTGTCGGTGCATGCCGGCTACTCGCCCGAGCCGACCACGCGCGCGGTGGCGCCGCCGATCTACCAGACGGTGGCCTATGCCTTCGACAGCGCCCAGCATGGCGCCGACCTGTTCGACCTGAAGGTGCCGGGCAACATCTACACGCGCATCAACAACCCGACGCAGGACGTGCTCGAACAGCGTGTGGCCGCACTCGAAGGCGGCATTGCGGCGCTTGCGCTGGCCTCGGGCCAGGCGGCCGTCACCTATGCGATCCAGACCATCGCCGAGGCCGGCGACAACATCGTGAGCAGCACCGCGCTCTATGGCGGCACCTACAACCTGCTTGCGCACACGCTGCCGCAGTTCGGCATCACCACGCGCTTTGCGGACCATCGCGAACCCGCGAGCTTCGAGCCGCTGATCGACGAGAAGACCAAGGCCGTGTTCGTCGAATCGCTCGGCAACCCGGCCGGCAACGTGACCGACATCGCGGCAATTGCCGAGATCGCGCACCGCCACGGCGTGCCGCTCATCGTCGACAACACGGTGCCGTCGCCGTACCTGAGCCGCCCGATCGAACACGGCGCCGACATCGTGGTGCACTCGCTCACCAAGTACCTCGGCGGGCACGGCACCAGCCTCGGCGGGGCCATCGTCGATTCGGGCAAGTTTCCGTGGGCCGAGCACAAGGCGCGGTTCAAGCGCCTGAACGAACCCGACGTGAGCTACCACGGCGTGGTCTACACCGAGGCGCTCGGGCCCGCGGCCTACATCGGCCGTGCGCGCGTGGTGCCGCTGCGCAACACGGGCGCCGCGATCTCGCCGTTCAACGCGTTCCTGATCCTGCAAGGCATCGAGACGCTCGCGCTGCGCATGGACCGCATCAGCAGCAATGCGCTCGCGGTGGCGCAGCACCTGCAGCGCAGCAAGGCCGTGAACTGGGTCAACTACGCCGCACTCGAGGACCATCCCGACCATGCACTCGCGCAGAAGTACTTCGGCGGCCGCGCGAGCGGCGTGCTGACCTTCGGCATCGGCAGCGGCCGGGAGGGTGGGGCACGCTTCCTCGACGCGCTGAAACTCTTCACGCGGCTCGTGAACATCGGCGACGTGCGCTCGCTCGCCACGCACCCGGCATCGACCACGCACCGGCAGTTGTCGCCCGAAGAGCTCGCGCGGGCCGGCGTCACCGAAGACACGGTGCGGCTGTCGGTCGGCATCGAGCACATCGACGACCTGCTCGCCGACCTCGAGCAGGCGCTCGCGGCAGCCGTGTCATGAGCGAGCCCGAGCTGCGCGCCGACCGGGTCCTGTATTCCTTCTTCCCCCCGTCCGAAAGAGAAAACACCATGTCCATTCAGGCCATCAACGTACGCAACCAGTTCAAGGGCAAGATCCGCGAGATCATCCGCGGCGACGTCGTCTCCGAAGTCGACGTCGAGACCGCCTGGGGCATCGTGACCTCGGTCATCACCACCCGTTCGGTCGACGAACTCCAGCTCAAGATCGGCTCCGACGTGGTGGCGCTGGTCAAGTCGACGGAGGTTTCGATCGCGAAGCTCTGACGGACCCTCGAGCGTGCGACACCCCGGCGCCGAGCGGCGCCGGGGTTTTTTCTTTCGGCGGCTACTCGGCGTAGGCCCAGAGGTCGATCAGCCGTTCGCCGTTGTCGGCCAGAAGGCGAAAGCGCGCTGGCGCGTAGTCGGCGTCGGCCACCAGCACGCCCTTGGCCGAGGCCGGCAGCGCCGCGCAGCCGTGCGTGTGCAGGTCGAGCAGGAGCGTGCCCGGCAGCACGCCCGCAGCGAGGCTCCCGCTGAGCTTGCAGTCGAAGCCCACTTCCGCCGACAGCCGGCCGTCGGCCGCGATGCTGAAGGCCGTGGCTTCCCCGGCTGCGACCTGCGACACATAGCGTCCGGCCAGTGTCGCCGCGGCGAGTTCGGCCGTCTTCAGCGTCTGGTGCTGGAGCAGCGTGACGGCCACGTCCTGGTCCGGCGCCGGCACGGCGATCCAGCGTGCTGCGGGTTCGGCCGTGCGGCGGTAGGCCTGGTTGGCGATGTCGTCATGGCCGCCGAGCACCAGCAGCCGCGTGCCGTCGGCCGCCGCGTAGTACTTGCCGACGGTCGGCGCATCGGCGTCGCCGGTGCTCACGGCATACGTGCCGCTGCCCAGTTCGTCCACCGACACGCGGGGCCCTTCGGCAGCACCGGGTGCTTCCGGCGGCGTGGGCAGCGCGACCGGTGGGAACACGGCGGATGCACCGTCCCCGCCGCCGCCGCATGCGCAGAGGACGAGAAGGGCCGCCGTGGCCGCGCCACAGAGTGAGAGTCGCTTCATGCGGCAGACCTCACTCGGCAAACAGGTCGCGCAGGCGCAGGCGCAGCCATTGCTGCCCGGCCGGCCGGTGCTCGAAGCCGAACTGCATCGCCGACACCGCGATCTTCGACTGGATGACCAGCGACTCGTCCTCTGCCTGCTCGGGCGTCGGCGTGCCGCTGCCGGCCAGCCCGCCCAGGCCGTACGGCGGGCTGTTGCGAAAGGCCAGGTTGTACAGGTTGTAGGTGCCGATGCGCGAGAACGCCCAGGTCATGGCCGGGGTGGGGGCGTTCGGAAAGTTCACGTTGAGCGCCACACCGCCGGCCAGCAGCGGGCCATTGCCGGCCTTGGTCTGCAGAGTCTTCACCAGCTTGACCGTGTGCGCCGCAACCACCTTGGAGTAGGCGTTGGCCAGGCCGGCGTTGTCGGTGGTGTCGGCGCCGGCGCTCAGGGCGATGGCCGGAATGCCGCGGCCGAGCGCGAACTGCACGTTGCTGACGGTGCCCGAGCTGTTGATGATGCCGCCGACGTTCTGGCCTTCGTTGGGGCCCGACAGCACGAGGTCGGGTGCCTTCGACCATCGCGCCTTGGCAGGCACGTCGAGGCCGTACATGGTGGCCATTACCGGCGTCCCGTGCGCGTAGAAGTAGTCGCCGTTCGTGTAGCCGGCCTTGGTAAAGGGGCCGACCGCCGGCTCGCCCGTCTTGGCCGCGCCGTTGTGGCAGCCGCCTTCCTTGTTGACCTGGGTCGCATCGTCGTGGGGCACGATGGTGGCGGTGCTGTACATGACGATGCCGGCGCCGCGGCCGCTCTGGCCGGTGCAGGGGACCGAGACGATGACGTCGTGGCCGTCGGCCTTCAGCGCTTCGTAGAGCGCCTTGAGGTTGCTGGTCAGGCCATCGTCGTTGACGACCAGGATGTTGAGCGCGAAGACCGGGCTGGCCAGCAGGCCCGCCACTGCACCGAGGGCGGCGATTCGAAGCTTCATGAATGCATTGGAAAAGTGGATCTTCGTGCCATCGTCCGGGGCGGCGGTGAAACCCGAGTGACACACTGCCGGCCGCCGACGCCTTGGCGACAATGCACGGCCGCCGCGACCCTCCTATAGTCGTGGCCAGCGCCATCCAGTCGCCTGCGCAGGGCCGGACCGGACGCACATTGAAACAAAACGGGAGCAAAGAACCCATGGCCCAATTCGAACTGAGCGGCATCGTCCACGCGCTGCATGACGCACGCAACGAATGGCGCGATTCGCAGCGCCGCTCGCGCGAACCCGGCGCGCGCGAGTTTCCGTCGCGCGATGCCCTGGCGCAGGTCGTCGAATCGCTCAAGGGCGCGCTGTTTCCGATGCGGCTCGGACCGCCCGAGCTGCGCCACGAGAGCGAGGACTTCTACGTCGGCCACACGCTGAACACTGCGCTGCAGACGCTGCTGGTACAGGCGCGGCTCGAACTCAACTTCAACGCGCGCCACGAACCGCGCTCGGCGGCCGAGATCGACGAGGTCGCCGCCGCGGCGGTGCTGCAGTTCGCGCGCGAACTGCCGCGGCTGCGGCGGTTGCTCGACAGCGACGTGCTCGCGGCTTACAACGGCGACCCGGCGGCGCGCAGCGTGGACGAGGTGCTGCTGTGCTATCCGGGCGTGCTCGCGATGATCAACCACCGGCTCGCGCACGAACTCTACAAGCTCGACCTGCCGCTGCTTGCGCGCATCGTGGCCGAACTCGCGCATGCGCAGACCGGCATCGACATCCACCCCGGCGCGCAGATCGATGCCGGCTTCTTCATGGACCATGGCACGGGCATCGTCATCGGCGAGACCGCGGTCATCGGCAAGGGCGTGCGGCTCTACCAGGCGGTGACGCTCGGCGCCAAGCGCTTTCCGACCGACGCCCAGGGCAACCTGCAGAAGGGCCTGCCGCGGCATCCGATGGTGGAGGACGATGTGGTGGTCTATGCCGGCGCCACCATCCTCGGGCGCGTGACGCTCGGCAAGGGCGCGGTGATCGGCGGCAACGTCTGGGTCACCGAGGACGTGCCGCCGGGTGCGAGCGTGACGCAGGCGACGCTGCAGAACGCGCCGAGGGCGGCTGCGACCTGAGGAATACCTGCGGTGCCGGCCGCGCTATGCTTCGCGCTCGTCCATTCCCTGTAGTTCGCCCCGCATGTCACTGCCTCTCGAAGCCGCCTCTTCATCCGCTGCTGCGGCGGCCGCCCACGCCGACAGCTGCGACGTCCTCGTCGTCGGCGGCGGCCCCGCCGGGTCCACGATCGCGGCGCTGCTCGCGCAGCAGGGCCGCCAGGTGGTGCTGATCGAAAAGGAGCACCACCCGCGCTTTCACATCGGCGAGTCGCTCCTGCCCGCCAACGTCGAGCTGTTCGACAAGCTCGGGGTGCGCGACCAGGTCGAGAAAATCGGCATGCCGAAGTTCGGCATCGAGTTCGTCTCGCCCGACCATGAGCACCGCAGCTATGTGGACTTTGCCGAGGGCTGGGACAGGTCGCTCGACTCGGCCTGGCAGGTGCGGCGCTCGGAACTGGATGCATTGCTGTTCCGCAACGCCGCGACGCGTGGCGCTGAAACCATCGAAGGCTGCAAGGTGCGCGACGTGGCCTTCGATGCCGAAGGCGCGACGGTTCAGGCCGTGATGGACGACGGCGCCGGGCGCAGCTGGCGCGCGCGCTTCGTGGTCGACGCGACGGGCCGCGACACGCTGCTGGCCAACAAATTCCGCTGCAAGGAAAAGAACGCCGACCACAACAGCACCGCGCTGTTCGGCCATTTCACCAACGCCGAGCGGCTCGAAGGCAAGAAGGAAGGCAACATCAGCATCTGCTGGTTCGCGCACGGCTGGTTCTGGTTCATCCCGCTGGCCGACGGCACGACGAGCGTGGGAGCGGTCTGCTGGCCGTACTACCTGAAGACGCGCGACAAGCCGCTGAAGGATTTCTTCTACGACACCATCGCGCTGTGCCCGGTGCTCGCGGACCGGCTGAAGAACGCGACGCTGGTGGACGACGCGGTGCACGCCACCGGCAACTTCTCGTATTCGAGCACGCACGCCACGGGCGATCGCTACCTGCTGCTCGGCGATGCCTTCACCTTCATCGACCCGATGTTCTCGTCGGGCGTGTACCTGGCGATGCACAGCGCCTTCGACGGTGCCGAACTGGTGGCGACGGCGCTCGACCGGCCGGCCGCGCTGGCCTCCGCGCGACGCGACTTCGAGACCATGATGCGCAAGGGCCCGCGCGAATACTCGTGGTTCATCTACCGCGTGACGAACCCCACGATCCGCGACATGTTCATGCACCCGGGCAACCCGTTCCGCGTGAAAGAGGCGCTGATGTCGCTGCTGGCCGGCGACATCTACCGCGGCACGCCGATCTGGCGCGCGCTCGGGATGTTCAAGTTCCTCTACTACTTCATCTCGATCACGCACATGCGCCGCACCTGGGACGGCTGGAAGCGGCACCGCTTCAACATCCGCGACATGGGTGCGCTCAAGGGCGAGACGATCCTCAAGGCAGATTGAGCCCGCCGCCGACCGGGTCGGCGTCCCAGGCCCGGTGCGCGGCGCGCAGCGTGGCCAGCGCATGCGCCACGCCGAGCCGCGGGCTGCTGAGCACCTCGATGCCGACGTCGGCAAGTTCGTCGGCCACGGGCGCCATCGAGGCCTGGGCCAGCACCACCACGTCGGCCGCCCTGGCGGCGTCGCGGATCGCGTCGGCCAGCACCTCGATGTAGCGCGCGGTGTCGCCGGCCTCGAAATGGGCCCATGCACCCGCGACCAGCAAGGCGTTCGGCCGCACGCCCACGCCGGCCTGCGCCGCTGCCGACAGCACCAGCGCGCGGGTCGGTTCGAGCGTGCTCTCGAGCGCGGCGGCGACGAGCACGCGCGGGCCCATGCGCACGGCGCGCTCGGCCATCGCGCGGTCGATGCGCTGGGCCGCGAAGGCGCCGCCGGTGGCGGTTCTCTCGGCGATGCCGCCGAGGGTGGAACAGGTGCACACGACCAGCGCCGCACCATTGGCGGCGGCGGCCTCGCGCATGGCGTCGTGCACCTTGGCGGGCAGGGCGGGGTGGTCGATGCCGGCGGCACGGGCCTCGCGCAGCAGGTCTTCGCGCACCAGGTGCCCGGCTTCCACCTCGGGCGTGAGTTCGCGCACCAGGCGCTCGAAGCCCGGCACATGCACCTGCGCTGTGTGAAGGAATGCGATGCGGTCGGTCATCGGCGTTTGCGTTTGCGTTCGCGTGGGCGTTTCAGGCTTCAGGCGGACGCGTTCGCCCGGCGCGCTTCGTAGGCCTTGAGGTGAACATAGGCGACGCGCAGCACCGAGGGCGCAGACGAGCTGCCGGCGGGCGCCGCGCGACCCAGCAGGTCGCCGACGATGTGGTCGGCTTCGACCGGCGCCCCGCGCACGATGTCCTTGTACATCGAGGCGGTCATCGGCGAACCGGCGGTGGTCAGCATGGCGCGGCCGCGCTCGATGGCGGCGGGCCGTGGCGCGAAGCCGTTGTGCGCCGCGATGGCGCAGCATTCATCGAAGATCGCGAGCGCCACGTCGCGGCCGCCCGCGGCCACGACGTCGCCGATGCTGGCGCGCATCAGGCTCGTGAGGCCCGCGGCCGAGGCGATGAAGACCCACTTCTCCCACATGTCCTGCGAAATGTCCTCGCTCAGGCTGGCGTCGAACCCGGCGCCGGCGAACTGGGCGGCGATCGCGTCGGCCCGCGCCGAGCGCCCGCCCGCGCGCTCGCCGAAGCGCAGGCCATGCAGGTCGTTCAGGTGCAGCACGCGGCCTTCGTCGTCGAGCGTGGCCGAGATCATGCAGAGGCCGCCCAGCACGCGCTCGCCGCCGAAGCGCTCGGCCAGCCGGTCGACATGGCCCATGCCGTTCAGCAGCGGAAGGATCACGGTCTCGGGCCCGACCGCGGGCGCGAACGAATCCATCGTCGCATCGAGGTCGTAGGCCTTGCTGCCGACCACGATGACGTCGTAGGGCGCCTCGATGGCCTCGGCCAGCACATGGGGCGGCGCGGGGAGGTTCAGGTTGCCGAACGGGCTCTGCACCACCAGCCCGGTGCGGGCGATCTGTGCAGCGCGGCGGGGCCGCAGCAGAAAGGTGACTTCGCGGCCGGCCTCGAGCAGCCGTCCACCGAAATAGCCGCCGAGCGCGCCGGCGCCCACCATCAGAAATCTCATGCGATTCGCTCCAGCATCAAGGAATGGACCCGAGGCCATGATGCCTTCGTTCGCGCGTGCCTGCAGGGCGCAGCGCAAAGCCGGCACGCGCGAAGCGCTTTCGCCGCAAAGGTCTTGGGGCTTCGCATAACCTTCCGGTCCGGCCCTTTTCTTTTTCATCCCCCTTTTCCAGGAGACCCATCCATGAGCCAGACCCGGATCGCTGTCGTCGTCGGCAGCCTGCGCAAGGATTCGTTCAACCAGAAGCTGGCACTTGCGCTGGCGCACCTGGCGCCCTCGGACTTCACCTTCGAGCATGTGCGCATCGACGACCTGCCGCTGTACAACCAGGACGACGACGGCAACCAGGCGCCTTCGGTGAGGCGGCTCAAGAGCGAGATCGCGGCGGCGCAGGGCCTGCTGTTCGTGACGCCCGAGTACAACCGTTCGTTTTCGGGCGTGCTGAAGAACGCGATCGACCACGCCTCGCGGCCTTACGGACAGAGCGCCTGGGGCGGCAAGCCGGCCGGCGTGCTCGGCGTGTCGGTAGGTGCCATCGGCACCGCGCTGGCGCAGCAGCACCTGCGCAACGTGTTGGCCTACCTCGACGTGCCCACGCTCGGCGCGCCCGAGGTGTTTCTGCAGGCCAAGGACGACCTGTTCGACGACCGCGGCCACATCGGCAACGAAGGAACGAAGAAGTTCCTGCAGAGCTGGATGGACAAGTACGTGGCCTGGGTCAAGGCCCACTCGGCGGCCTGAGCCGCCGTTTCAGGACCGGCGGCCTGAGCCGCCGACGGTGGTTCAGGCCGCCTGGGCGACGTTCTGCTGGTTCGCGGCCTCGGCCGTGGCCGCGAGGATGTCGCTGCGTGCCGCGGCCAGCGCAGCAGCCTTGGGCGCATCGCCCATCGCCACGCCTTCGGCGCGCACGAAGCGCACGTCGGTGATGCCGAAGAAGCCGAAGATCACCTTCAGGTAGCTCTCCTGGTGTTCCGTGGCCTGGCCGCCCTCGGTGGTCGAGTAGACGCCGCCGCGGCTCGAAGCCACGATCACCGTCTTGCCGCCAGCCAGCCCCACAGGGCCGGTCTCGGTGTACTTGAAGGTGCGGCCGGGCTGCGCCAGGCGGTCGATCCATGCCTTGAGCTGGGTCGGGATCGAGAAGTTGTAGAGCGGCGCGCCGATCACCACCACATCGGCGGCGAGGAACTGGCTGACCAGCTTTTCGGACAGGGCGTTCTCGCGCAGCTGGGCTTCGGTGGGCTGGGCCTGCATGCCGATCTTCGCACCCAGCGCATCGGCGCCGAAGTGCGGCGGTGCGTCGGCGGCGAGGTCGAGGTACTCGACCGTGGTGTCGGGATGCGCGGCCTTCCAGGCAGCCACGGTCTCGGCCGTGAGCAGGCGCGAAACCGAACCGGCGGACAAGACGCTGGCGTCGACGTGGAGCAACTTCATGATCAATCTTCCTTGTGTGAGGGGCCGGTGCTCGAAACGTGACCGGCGATGAGTAATTCTATTTTTGGTGCGAGTGGGTGATAAGTAGCCATTTTTTGACTACATCGTTCCAACTGCAGGACAATTGGGCCGATGCAAGACCTCAACGACATGGTTTTCTTCGCCGAGGTGGCCGAGCGCGGCGGCTTTGCCGCGGCCAGCCGGGCGCTCGGCATTCCCAAATCGCGCCTGTCGCGCCGCGTGGCCGAGCTCGAAGCCCGGCTCGGCGTGCAGCTGATGCAGCGCAGCACGCGCCGGCTGTCGCTGACGCCGGCCGGCGAGATCTTCCTGCGCCACTCGGCCGCGGTGCGCGATGCGGCGCAGGCCGCGACCGAGGCGGTGGCGCAGGTGCACACCGAGCCCTGCGGCACGGTGCGCCTGGCCTGCCCGGTCACCATCGCCCACAGCGGGCTCGCGCAGTTGCTGCCGCGCTTCATGGCGCTTTATCCGGCGGTGCGCATCGACATGCGCGTGATGAACCGGCCGGTGGACCTGATTGAGGAGGGCATCGACATCGCGCTGCGCGTGCGCCCGGAGATCGAAGACAGCACCACGCTCGTCGCCAAGGTGCTGGGCACCAGCCGCGGCGTGCTGGTGGCGCGGCCCGAGCTGCTGCAGCGGCTGGGGCCGGTCGCCTTGCCGGCCGACCTTGCGCGGCTGCCGACCGCCGCCATGTCGGCCAACGGCGAGGGCCGCAGCGAATGGCGGCTCGAGGGTCCGAACGGCGAGAGCCACGTGCACCTGCACACGCCGCGCTACGTGGCGGACGACCTCGCCACGCTGCAGGCCGCGGCGCTTGAGGGCGTGGGTGCGGCGCTGCTGCCCGACTACATGTGCCGCGCCGATCTCGAGGCCGGCCGCCTCGCGCGGGTGCTGCCCGACTGGGGGCCGGCGCCGGTTATTGCGCACCTTGTGTTTCCAGCGCGGCGGGCGCTGGTGCCGGCGGTGCGCCGGCTGATCGACTTTCTGGTGGAGCACCTGAGTGGCGGGGCGACCACGATGTACTAGCCTTATGTTGAAAAGGCCATAACCAAACAAGCAGATATTCGTTTGGGATCGAAGCAGCCGTTCGCACAATCGCGGCTCCACCTTCCAAGGAGCGACAACCATGGCGACCCTTCGACTCGGCGACACCGCCCCCAACTTCACCCAGGACTCGAGCGAAGGCGTTCTCGACTTCTATCAATGGGCCGGCGATTCGTGGGTGGTGTTCTTCTCCCACCCGGCCGACTTCACGCCGGTGTGCACCACCGAGCTTGGCAAGACCGCGGCGCTGTCGGGCGAGTTCGCCAGGCGCGGCGTCAAGCCGATCGCACTGAGCGTCGACCCGGCCGACAAGCACAAGGAGTGGATCGGCGACATCAACGAGACGCAGAACACCACGGTCGATTTCCCGATCATCGCGGACCACGACCGCAAGGTGGCCGACCTCTACGACCTGATCCATCCGAACGCCTCGGCCACGGCCACCGTGCGCAGCGTGTTCATCATCGACCCCAAGAAGGCGATCCGCGCGACCATCACCTATCCGGCATCGACGGGGCGCAACTTCGACGAGATCCTGCGTGTGATCGACTCGCTGCAGCTCACCGACAGCCACAAGGTGGCGACGCCCGTGAACTGGAAGGACGGCGACGACGTGGTGATCGTGCCGAGCATCCAGGACCCGGCCGAACTCGCCGAGCGCTTCCCCAAGGGCTTCAAGGCCGTCAAGCCCTATCTGCGCATCACGCCGCAGCCCAACAAGTAAGACAAGGCGAGACGGCCTCGGCGCACCCCCCGTGAAATCTCGCATCGTGATCGTGCCCGGCTGGCGCGACTCCGGGCCCGGCCACTGGCAGAGCCTCTGGGAGGAACGCATCCCTGGCGCGGCGCGGGTCGTGCAGGACGACTGGGCTTCGCCGAAGCGCGCGGCCTGGGTCGCGTCGCTGGCGCGCCAGGTGCTCGACAGCCCGGAGCCGGTGGTGATCGCCGCGCACAGCCTCGGCTGCATCGCCACGGCGCACCTGCCGCCCGAAGCCGCCGCGCGCGTGCGCGGCGCTCTGCTGGTGGCGCCGGCCGACCCCGAGCGGCGCGCCGCACTGGCCGACTTCGCGCCCGTGCCGCATGCGGCGCTGCCGTACCGCAGCATCGTGGTGGCCAGCAGCAACGATCCGTATTGCCCCATTCGCCTCGCGGGCGCTTATTCGCGCGCCTGGGGCAGCGAGTTCGTTCGCATGCAGAATGCGGGCCATATCAACATCGATTCGGGGCATGGAGAATGGCCGCTCGGCCTGGCCCTGCTCCAGTCGTTGACCGACGAGCCCGCCGCCTGGCCGGCGGGCCGTGAATCCTCAGGAACCTTGGCAACCACATGACTTCCAGACTCAAGACCTTCACCGCCATGCTCGTGCTGGCATCGTCCGCACTGGCCGGCAGCAACGCCCTCGCGCAGGGCAGCAACACGCTGCTGAATGCGTCGTACGACGTGGCGCGCGAGTTCTACAAGGACTACAACGCCGCCTTCGTGGCCCACTACAAGAAGACCACCGGCAAGGACGTGAAGATCGACCAGTCGCATGGCGGCTCGAGCGCGCAGGCCCGCTCCGTGGCCGACGGCCTCGATGCCGACGTGGTGACCATGAACACCACTACCGACATCGACTTCCTCGCCAGCACGGGCGTGGTCGCGAAAGACTGGAACAAGAAATTCCCCGAGAACGCGGCACCGACCACTTCGACCATGCTGCTGCTCGTGCGCAAGGGCAATCCCAAGGGCATCAAGGACTGGGACGACCTCGTCAAGCCGGGCGTCCAGGTGGTGGTCGTCAACCCGAAGACCGGCGGCAACGGCCGCTATGCGTACCTTGCGGCCTGGGGCTACATCAAGAAGAAGGGCGGCACCGACGCGCAAGCGGCGGAGTTCGTCGGCAAGCTGTTCAAGAACGTGCCGGTGCTGGCACGGGGCGGGCGCGACGCGACCACCGCCTTCCTTCAGCGCAACATCGGCGACGCGCTGATCACCTTCGAATCGGAAGTGGTCTCCATCGACCGCGACTTCGGCACCGGCAAGGTCGACTCGGTCTATCCGTCGATCAGCATCGTGGCCGAGAACCCGGTCGCCATCGTCGAGCGCACGGTCAAGAAGAAGGGCACGGGCGAACTCGCCAAGGCCTACCTCGACTGGCTCTATTCCGAGGAAGCGCAGGAGATCGCGGCCAAGCATGCGCTGCGCCCGCGCTCGCAGGCGGTGCTCAAGAAGTACGCCACCACCTTCAAGCCGCTGCAGCTCTTCACGGTGCAGGAACTGTTCGGCAGCCTCGGCGAGGCGCAGAAGGTGCACTTCAACGACGGCGGCCAGTTCGACAAGCTCTACACCCCCGGCGGAAAGTAAATGAGCGGCGCTGTCTCTTCGGCGCTCCCGTCCGCGGGAGCGCCGCTTTCGCGTGCGAACAGGGCAGGGGCCAGCAAGCGCGTGCTGCCGGGCTTTCACATCACGCTCGGCTTCTCGATCTTCTATCTCTGCCTGATCGTGCTGATCCCGCTGTCGGCGCTGGTGTTCAAGACCTTCGCGCTGACCTGGGAGCAGTTCTGGGAGGCCGTGACCGCCCCACGCGTGATGGCCTCGTACCGGCTGACCTTCGGCGCCTCGCTGCTCGCGGCGCTGGTGAATGCCGTGTTCGGGCTGCTCGTGGCCTGGGTGCTGGTGCGCTACAAGTTTCCGGGCAAGCGCATCGTCGACGCGCTGGTCGACCTGCCTTTCGCGCTGCCGACGGCGGTGGCGGGCATTTCGCTCACTGCGCTGCTCGCGGGCAACGGCTGGATCGGGCAATGGCTCGAGCCGCACGGCATCAAGCTCGCCTTCACGCCGGCCGGCGTGGTGGTGGCGCTGATCTTCATCGGACTGCCGTTCGTGGTGCGCACGGTGCAGCCGGTGCTCGAAGACGCCGAGAAAGAACTCGAAGAGGCCGCCACCTCGCTCGGTGCCACGCGCCTGCAGACCTTCACCAGGGTGATCTTCCCCTCGATCGCGCCGGCGCTGCTCACCGGTTTTGCCATGGCCTTCGCGCGTGCGATCGGCGAATACGGCTCGGTGATCTTCATCGCGGGCAACATGCCGATGATCTCGGAGATCACGCCGCTCATCATCATCGGCAAGCTCGAGCAGTACGACTTCGCGGGCGCCACGGCGGTCGCGCTGGTGATGCTGGTCATTTCGTTCCTGCTGCTGCTCGTCATCAACGGCCTGCAAGCGTGGCAGCGCCACAGGGCGGGAGCCTGACATGAGCGCACCTTCCAAAGTCATCCGCCGCACACAGGCCGGCACCACAGAATCCGCCTGGGTGCGCTGGCTCTTGATCGGCATCGCGCTGGCATTCATGTTCCTGTTCCTGGTGCTGCCGCTCGCCGCGGTGGCAACGGAGGCGCTGCGCAAGGGCTTCGACGCCTACGTCGAAGCGCTGAAGGAGCCCGACGCCTGGAGCGCGATCCGCCTGACGCTGATCGTCGCCGCCATCTCGGTGCCGATGAACCTCGTGTTCGGCGTGGCCGCCGCCTGGGCCATTGCCAAGTTCGAGTTCCGCGGCAAGGCCTTCCTGACCACGCTGGTCGACCTGCCGTTCGCGGTGTCGCCGGTGGTCGCGGGCCTGATCTACGTGCTGGTGTTCGGTGCGCAGGGCTGGTTTGGGCCCTGGCTCGCCGAGCACGACATCAAGATCATCTTCGCGGTGCCCGGCATCGTGCTGGCGACCGTGTTCGTGACCTTTCCGTTCATCGCGCGCGAACTGATTCCGCTGATGCAGGCGCAGGGCACCGACGAGGAGCAGGCGGCCATCGTGCTCGGCGCAACCGGCTGGCAGACCTTCTGGCGCGTGACGTTGCCCAACATCAAATGGGGCCTGCTGTACGGCGTGATCCTGTGCAATGCGCGCGCCATGGGCGAGTTCGGTGCGGTGTCGGTGGTGTCGGGCCACATCCGCGGCCAGACCAACACCATGCCGCTGCACGTCGAGGTGCTCTACAACGAATACCAGTCGGTCGCGGCCTTCGCCGTCGCTTCGCTGCTCGCGATCCTCGCGCTGGTCACGCTCGTGATCAAGACGGTGATCGAGTGGCGCCACGAGCGCGAGATGAAGGCCATCGCCGAGCTGCCGCCCGAGCGGCCTGCCGGTGCCAAGGCGGCCTGAGTGAGAAGGAACAACAAGACATGAGCATCGAAATCCGCAACATCAGCAAGCAGTTCGGCGACTTCCGCGCGCTCGACGACGTGAACCTCGACGTGGGCTCGGGCGAACTGGTCGCGCTGCTCGGCCCCTCGGGCTGCGGCAAGACCACGCTGCTGCGCATCATCGCGGGGCTGGAGACGGCCGACACCGGCAGCATCCTGTTCGCGGGCGAGGACACCACCGACGTGCATGTGCGCGAGCGGCAGGTGGGCTTCGTGTTCCAGCACTACGCGCTGTTCCGCCACATGACCGTGTTCGAGAACGTGGCCTTCGGCCTGCGCGTGAAGCCGCGCCGCGAGCGCCCGAGCGAGGCGCAGATCAAGGCCAAGGTGACCGACCTGCTCAAGCTGGTGCAGCTCGACTGGCTGGCCGACCGCTATCCGTCGCAACTCTCGGGCGGGCAGCGCCAGCGCATCGCCCTGGCGCGCGCGCTGGCGGTCGAGCCCAAGGTGCTGCTGCTGGACGAGCCCTTCGGCGCGCTCGACGCCAAGGTGCGCAAGGAACTGCGCCGCTGGCTGCGCCGGCTGCACGACGAGCTGCACGTGACCTCGATCTTCGTCACGCACGACCAGGAAGAGGCGCTCGAGGTGGCCGACCGCGTGGTCGTCATCAACAAGGGCCGCATCGAGCAGGTCGGCTCGCCGCAGGAGGTGTGGGACCAGCCCGCGAGCCCGTTCGTCTACGGCTTCCTCGGCGACGTGAACCTGTTCCATGGCCGGGCCGATGCAGGCACGGTGCAGCTCGACGGCATGCGCCTCGATTCGCCCGAACACAGCGGCGCGCGCGGCGCCAAGGCCATGGCCTATGTGCGGCCGCACGACCTGAGCGTGGAGCGCTACACCGCCGGCGCGACCGGCATCGTGGCCACGCTGTCGCGCGCCATCGTGGTCGGCCCGATCGCGCGGCTGGAACTTGAGCCCACCGAAACGAATCCAGATAATCCGGGCTCCGGAACCATCATCGAGGCGCAAATCCCTGCGCAACAGTTCCGCGACCTGGGCTTGAACGAGGGCGACACCGTGGTCGCCACGCCGCGCAAGGCCAGGGTGTTCGTCGAAGAAGATTGGGTTTCCCCTTGATCGATTGGTATTTCGGCGCGCCGCGCCGCGCGCTTGCCCTGATCTGCCTTGCCTGCGTGCTGATGCTCGCGTTCGGGCTCTACCTGCAGCATGTCGTGGGGCTCGAGCCCTGTCCCATGTGCATCGTGCAGCGCTATGCGCTGATGCTGGTGGCGATCTTCTCGGGTCTGGCGGCCCTGTTCCGCCAGCGCGGCCTGCAGCGCGCGGGCACGGCGCTGGCGCTGGTCTCGGCCATCGGCGGCGCCTACACCGCGGCCGCGCAGAGCTGGCTGCAGTGGTACCCGCCCGAGGTCGTTTCCTGCGGGCGCGACCTCTACGGAATGATCGAGACCTTCCCGCTCAAGCGTGCGCTGCCGATGATCTTCCGCGGTGGCGGCGACTGCTCGAAGATCGACTGGTCGCTGTTCGGCCTGACGCTTGCGAACTGGTCGTTCGTGGCGTTCGCGGTGCTCTCGGTGCTGCTGCTGGTGCTGCTGTTTCGCCGCCCCAGGGGCTGACCGCTAGAGCGGCAGCGTGTCGAAGGCCGCGTAGGCAGTCGCGAGCCACGACTTGACGCGCTGGCGCTCCAGCAGGCCGAGCGCCTGCGGGCTTTCGCGGTCGTTCACCGCCTTCCAGAAGCTGGTGCTCTGCGCATCGATCTTGCGCATGCTGGCCTCGTGCAGGCGCGGCAGTGCGATCACGCGTGCGCCGGCGGCCGTGGCCTTCGAGAGCGACTGCGACGCGAGCAGCATGCCAAAGTCGCTGCCGCGGCCGTAGTTCTGCACCACGATGTAGTTGGGCCGCTTGCCGAAGGTGTCGATCAGCGTGCCGAGCAGGTCGCTCGAATCCTTGCCGTCGTCGAGCACGTGCCAGAAGTTGACGGCCACGCCGAGTTCGTCGAACACGTCGAACAGGTCCGACTCCTTGATCCAGCGCGCGAGCGGCGCGAGCGTCTGGGCCGCGAGGTCGACGATGACGCTCTGCTGCGGATTGGTCTCGAAGCCGTTGACCACGGTGTCGAGCCCTTCGAAGCTGTCGACCACGACGGGCGAGGCGAAGCCTTCGTAGAAGCGGGTGAACGAGCTGTGCGAACGGTCGGTGTCGAAACCGGTGAAGGGCCGGCTGTGATCGATGAAGTACTGCGCCAGCACGCGCGCGGTGACCGACTTGCCGACCCCGCCTTTCTCGCCGCCAATGAAATTGATGGAAGCCATGGTTGATCCGGTCGTTGGGGAAGCTTCCCCACTGTAACCGGGCAGGGCGCCTGCTACTGGACCAACAGCACGGAGGTGTCGGTTTCCGAGATCACCTTGGTGGCGACCGAGCCCATCAGCGCGCGGCCGAGGATGCCGTGGCCATGGGTGCCGAGCACGATGAGCTGTGCCTTCGACGCGGTGGCGGCCTTGAGGATCTCCTCGGCAGCATGGCCGTGGCGCTTGTCGACCGTGTAGCTGCTCACGCCTTCCTTGGCGAGCAGGGCGACGACCGGATCGAGCACCTTGGTGCTCTCCTCGGTGTAGTACTCGTCGAGCACTTCCTTGCTGAGGTGGCGCGTGACATGGCCCGAGATGCCGGTGACCACGTGGACCACGACGAGCTCGTGGCCGTCCACGAACATCGACCGGTTGGCCAGCAGGTAGTTGAGGGCCTTCTGGGTGTACGGGCTGCCGTCGACTGCGATAAGGATTTTCATCCGGCCGTTATACGGCCCGGCCCCGCGCACCGCAACCGATCAACCCGGCATCGGAAGGGCTTTAGCCCGTCAGCCCCTTCCAGAGCATGTAGGCCGCGAGCACGTACAGGATGCTCGCGAACACGCGTTTGAGCTTCTTGACCGGTAGACTGTGCGCCGCCTTGGCGCCGAGCGGCGCGGTGAGCACGCTGGCCAGTGCGATCACCGCGAGCGCCGGCAGCCAGATGTAGCCGAACGAGCCGGCCGGCAGCCCCTGCACCGACTGCCCGCTGATGACGTAGCCCGCCACATTGGCCACCGCGATAGGAAAGCCGAGCGCGGCGCTGGTGGCCACGGCGTTGTGGATCGAGATGTTGCACCAGGTCATGAACGGCACGCTGACGAAGCCCCCGCCCGCGCCGACCAGGCCCGAGATGAAGCCGATCGCGCCGCCCGCCGACAGCTGCCCTGCGGTGCCGGGCATCTGGCGCGTGGGCTTGGGCTTGCGGTCGAGGAACATCTGCGTGGCCGAGAAGCCCACGAACAGCGCGAACACGATCGCGAGCACCGTGCCCTTGAGCAGCGCGAACACGCCCATGCTGCCGATCAGGCTGCCGATGATGATGCCGGGCGCAAGGCGCCGCACGATGTCCCAGCGCACCGCGCCGCGCTTGTGGTGCGCGCGCACGCTCGAGATCGAGGTGAAGATGATCGTGGCCATCGAGGTGGCGATCGCCATCTTCACGGCCAGGTCGCCCGGTACGCCGCGATGCCCCACGATGATCGTGATGAACGGCACCATGAGCATCCCGCCGCCGATGCCGAGCAGGCCTGCAAGGAAACCGGTGCCGAGGCCGAGTGCGGCCAGTTCGGCGATCAGGATGGGGTCGAGCAGGGAATTCACGCGCAGCAGAGCCTCGAGAAAAAGCAACGGCCCCGTGCAGTGAATGCAGGGGCCGCAATGACGAAAAAAAGGTGTCTGCGAGTGGGCGCCGAACCCGCATCCTGAACCAGGGTTCAGGTGGGCGAGGGCAGCAAGACTTCGGGTTCATCTGACGCGAGATGATCACACCCGTCGAGCGATGTACCAAGCCCGGCTCCGGAGAGCATTGGAACAAGGAAATATTAAGCCCGACGCGCACCGCAGACAGTGCCGATTTTACGCCCCGCCGGCGCCGGTTGCCCGCACTCAGAGTAAATGGTCATCGCCCGCGAGGGCTTGATCGAGTTTCTGAATGATCTGGGCGGCCTTGTCGTCGGTTTCGGCGTGGCCCGAAACAACGGCGGGCGGTTCGGCCGGGGCGACAGCCGCGGCCGCTGCGGCGGCCTGCTGCGAGGCCAGGTCGAAAGCCAGGTTCAGCGAGGCCAGCACCGCGATGCGGTCGCGTGCCTTGACCTTGCCTGCATCGCGGATCTTGCACATGGCCGCATCGACGCGCTCGACGGCGTCGCGCAGCTGTGCCTCGCCGTCTTCGGGACAGCCGAGCAGATAGCTCTGGCCCATGATCTGAACTTCGATCTGCTTCATGCGGAGGAATCTTCGGGGGGTGGTTCGAGCGGCAGCCGCTCGAGCAGGGCGTCGAGCCGCGTGCGGGCCGCGGCGAGCCGCGACTTCAGGGCGTCACGCTCGCGCGTGAGTGCCTCGACCTGCTCCTGCAGCAGCGCATTGGTGCGCTGCACCTCTTCATGACGCACGAGCAGGCGGTCCACACGCTCGGCGATCTGGTCGATGGGGCTGGAGGCGGGCATGGTTGGCGATGATAGCGTTAACCAAGCTGGAGCCTGCCCTAGAATCCCGCCTGTTGGTGCCTGCGGCGTGGTTCACGCGCCGCGGTTCAACGGGAAGCAGGAGTGGAGGCCCTTTTTCGGAAACGAAGACCGGGCCGAAGCCGCCTGCGCTGCCCCCGCAACGGTCAAGCAGTCGACGCCTCGTGCGTCAACCCCATCCATCCAGCCACTGGGCGCCCTGAAACAGGTGCCTGGGAAGGCGGTGGGGTCGTACTGCCAGCCCGGATACCGGCCAACGAGGCGGCTGCCGCATGGACCCGACGATCTTCGAAGGGTGCGTGCAGCAGCCATTGCGCCCAACCGCCGGCGGGGAAGCCGGCGACGGGCATCAGACGTTCGTTCGTTCCATCCATGACCTCCTGCGTTCCAGTATCCATTGGCCGTGCGCCTGCGCGCCGCCTTCGCCTTGCCTGCCTTCCGCTCGCACTCGCTTCCACTTTTGGCGGCACCGCGCTGCTGCAGCTGCCTCTTGCCGCGCATGCCCAGCCGGAGCTGGTCGCCTCGCTCGGCGAGACGGTGGTCACGGCCAACCGCACGCCGCAGCGGCTTTCCGACCTTGTGGGCGACGTCTCGGTCGTCGACCGCGAGACCATCGAGCGCAGCGGCGCCACCGGTGTGGCCGACGTGCTCGCACGCCTGCCCGGCATCGAGATTTCGCGCAGCGGCAGCGTGGCCAACACCACGAGCCTGTTCATCCGCGGCGCCGAGACGCGCTTCACGGCGGTGTACATCGACGGCGTGCGCATCGATTCGCAATCGACCGGAGGCGCCGCCTGGGAGAGCATTCCGCTGGCGCAGATCGACCGCATCGAGGTGCTGCGCGGGCCGGCCGCCGCGGTGTATGGCTCGGACGCCGTCGGCGGCGTGATCCAGCTCTTCACGCGGCGCGGCGAGGAGGGCGTGGCACCCTACGCGGGCATCGGCTTCGGCAGCCACGGCCTGCGCCGGGCGGAAGCGGGCGTGAGCGGCAAGTCGGGCGCCTTCGACTACTCGCTCGGCGTGTCGCATGAAGAAAGCAAGGGCTTCAACGTGCTGCCGATGGACAAGCGCACACCCTCGCGCGACGGCTTCACCAGCCCCGACCGCGATGGCTACCGCACCAGTGCCGGCAACCTGCGCCTGGGCTATGAGTTGGCGCCCGGCCAGCGGCTCGAGGCCACGCTGCTCTACAGCGACAGCGACGCCGGCTACGACGCGCCCGTCAGCTTCAGGACCCGGCCGCCGATCCGCTTCAGGGGCGACGTGTCGAGCAGCACGCTGCAGACCGCAGGACTTTCGTGGTCGGCGCGCTGGAACGACATCTACAGCACGCGCGTGCAGGTGACCGATTCGCAGTCGGTCTACAAGACGCAGCCGTCGTTCTACGGCACCGACACCCGACTGCGCGGCTACCTGTTCCAGAACGAGTTCCGCTTCGGCGCGCACCTCGTGACAGCGACGCTCGAACGCCGCGAGGATGTGCTCGAGAACGCGCCGACCACCAGCAGCGGCCTGTTCGCGCGCGACCGCTCGCAGGATGCGGTGTCGCTCGGCTACGGCTTCGTGCAAGGCCCGCATTCGCTGCAGCTGCACGTGCGCCACGACAACGACAGCGAGTTCGGCGGCAAGACCACCGGCAGCGCCGCCTACGGCTATGCGATCACGCCGAAGCTGCGCGCCACGGTCTCGGCGGGCACGGCGTTCCGCGCGCCTACGCTGTACCAGCGCTTCAGCGAATACGGCAACGCGGCGCTCAAGCCCGAGTCGGCCCGCAACGTCGAACTGGGCCTGCAATACACCGACGGCGACACGCACGCGGGCATCGTGGTCTACCAGAACCGGGTCAGCAACCTGATCGTCTTCGACGGCACGGCCACCGGCTGCAGCTCGGACTTCGGCTGCTATGCAAGCACGGCGCGTGCGCGCTACCGCGGCGTGACGCTCTCGGGCGGCCACCGCATCGGCAGCGTCACGCTGCGCGCCTCGGCCGACTTCCAGGACCCGCGCGACCTCGACACCGACAACCTGCTCGCACGCCGCGCGCGCCGCCATGCCACCGTGGGCGCCGACTGGCGCGTCGGCGGTTGGACCCTGGGCGCCGAGGTACAGGCATCGAGCAAGCGCTTCGACGACGCGGCCAACACACGCGAACTGCGCGGCTACGCCGTGCTGAACCTCGTGGCCAGCACGCAGCTCACGCGCGACATCGGCCTGGTCGCGCGCATCGACAATGTGGGCGACAAGGACTACATGCTCGCGCGTGGCTATGCCACGGGCGGGCGCAACGCCTACCTCGGACTCAAGTGGACGCCGCGGTAGGCGCGCCCGAACCACACACGCCAAGCACGCCACACCGCGACATGCCCATGACCACCCTTCGGCACGAATTCATCCTGGGAGGCCAGAAGAGCGGCAAGTCGCGGCGCGCCGAGCAACGCGCCATCGATTGGCTGGCGGAGGGCCCGGCGGGGCGGCACGCCGTGCTGATCGCGACCGCGCAGGCCCATGACGACGAGATGCGCGTGCGCATCGCGCGCCACCAGGCCGACCGCACCGCGCGCGTGCCGGCCATGGCCACGGTGGAGGAGCCGGTCGAGTTGGCCCGTGCGATCGTCAGCCACAGCACGGCCGACACGCTGGTGGTGGTCGACTGCCTCACGCTCTGGCTCACCAACCTGCTGATGCCGCTGCGCTCGGCGCAGGCGCGGCCGGCCACGCGCACGCCCGCGCTGCATGCCGGCATGCTGCTCGCGGCGCTGCGCGACGCGCGCGGGCCGGTGGTGCTGGTCGGCAACGAGATCGGCCTCGGCGTGATCCCGCTGGGCGGCGAGACGCGTGCCTTCGTCGATGCGCTCGGCCGTCTGAACCAGGACGTGGCCGCCGCTTGCGGGCGCGTCACGCTGATGGCCGCAGGCCTGCCCCTGACACTGAAGGCCCCTGCATGAAGACGAAGACGATGAACATCAAACAAGGGCCGCGTTGGTGGCGCGCATTCCCGCTCTCGGCCGTGCTCGGCCTGGCCGCGCTCTGCGCGCAGGCGCTCGAGGTGACCGACGAGCGCGGCGTGAAGGTGAACCTGCCGCAGCCGCCGCAGCGCATCGTCTCGCTGCTGCCGTCGCTGACCGAAGGCGTCTGCGCGCTGGGCGCCTGTTCGCGCCTGGTCGGCGTCGACAACTACTCCAACTCGCCGGCCGCAGTGCGCGGACTGCCGCAACTGGGCGGCGGGCTCGACCCGAACGTCGAGGCGATCGTCGCGCTGCGCCCCGATGCCGTGCTGCTCGCAAAATCGTCTCGCGTGACGCAGCGGCTCGAGGCCTTGGGCCTCAAGGTGCTGGTGCTCGAACCCCAGCGCCATGCCGACGTGCAGCGCGTGCTCGGCACGCTCGACCAGGTGCTCGGCACGCGCGAAGCGCCGGCGGTCTGGCGCGCGATCGATGCCAGCGTGTCGGCCGCGGCACAGTCGGTTCCGGCGGCGGCGCGAGGCCTGCGCGTGTATTTCGAAGTCAACAACGCGCCCTATGCGGCCGGCGAATCCTCGTTCATCGGCGAGACGCTGTCGCGGCTCGGCGCGCGCAACATCGTGCCCGCCGCGCTCGGGCCCTTTCCCAAGCTCAACCCCGAGTACGTGGTGCGCGCCGATCCCGACCTGATCATGGTCAGCATGCGCAGCGCCCAGGGGCTCGAGCAACGCCCGGGCTGGGGCGGCATCCGCGCGGTGCGCGAAGGGCGCATCTGCCGCTTCGACCCCGCGCAGTCCGACATCCTCGTGCGCCCCGGGCCGCGCATGGACGAGGCCGCACGGCTGATGGCACGCTGCCTCGCCGAGAAGGGCACCTGAGTGGGCGCGGGCGCCATGCACCTGCGGCACCAGCGCCGCGTCCGGTGGATCGGCATCGTGCTGATCGGCCTTGGCGGCCTGTTCGCGGTGCTGGGCCTCGGCATCGGCAGCACCGGCTTCGAGAGCCTGCTGGCGGCCGGGCGCGATGCAGTGGCGCTGCAGATCATCTGGGACATCCGGCTGCCGCGCACGCTCGGCGCCTGGCTCGCGGGCGCGCTGCTCGGGCTGGCGGGCGCGGTGGCGCAGGGGCTGTTCCGCAACCCGCTGGCCGATCCCTACCTGCTCGGCAGTGCGTCGGGCGCGTCGTTCGGCGTGGCCGTGGCGCTGATGCTCTTCGGCGGCTCGGCCGCGAGCGCGCAATGGGCGCTGCGCCTCGGGCTCACCGGCGCGGCCTTCCTTGGCGCGGTCTGCGCCGTGATGCTCACGCTCACGCTCGCGCGCGGGGTGCAGCAGACGCTCAGGCTGCTGCTGGCCGGCGTGATCGTCGGCGTGGTGCTCGGCGCGGCCAAAGACCTGATCACCATTGCCTCGGCCGACGTGCTGCAGGCGCTGCAGGGTTTCGTGCTCGGCAGCACCGGCCTGGTCGGCTGGAGCGCGTGCGCGGTGATGGCGGTCGTCGGCGCCGTATGCCTGCTGCTGGCCTGGGCGCTCGCGCCTGTGCTCGACGGGCTCGCGCTCGGCGAAGCCACGGCGCGCAGCCTGGGCCTGCCGCTCGGCGGCATGCGCGCCGCGCTGGTGGTGGGGCTCGCGCTGGCCACCGGCGCGGCCGTGGCGCAGACCGGCCTGATCGCGTTCGTGGGGCTGGCCTCGCCGCACCTCGTGCGCTCGGTGGTCAAGACCACGCATGCGCGGTTGATCGTGCTCTCCGCGCTGATGGGCGGGCTGCTGCTGATGGCGGCCGACCTGCTGGCGCGCTGGCTGATCGCACCGCAGGAGCTTCCCGTGGGCGTGCTCACCGCGGTGCTTGGCGGCAGCTACCTGCTGTGGCTCATGCACCGGCGCGGCCTGCGCGGAGGCATGGCGTGAGCGCCGCGAAGGGCCGCCCCAAGCAAGCTCGCTCCCGCCTGGCGGGAAGGCGCGCAGCGCCAAGGGTGCACCAGTGAACGCGCCGGTGCTCGAGGCGCGCGGCGTGCGCGCCCGGCTCGGCAGTGCCGAAGTGCTGCACGGCATCGACCTTGCGATCGGGCGCGCGCGCTGGACCAGCGTCGTCGGCCCGAACGGCGCCGGCAAGTCGACGCTGCTGCGGGTGCTGGCGGGCCTGCTCGCACATGGCGGCGAGGTGCTGCTCTTCGGCGAACAGGCGGCGAAGTTGCCGCACCGCCTGCGTGCGCAGCGCGTCTCGTGGCTGGGCCAGAGCGGTGCCGCGGGCGAGGGCAGCGCCGACGACCTGATGGTCTACGACATCGCGATGCTCGGGCGCTTGCCGCACCAGCGCTGGCTCGCCGCGCCAAGCGAGGCCGACCGCCAGGCCGTGGAGCGCGCGCTGCGCAGCACCCAGGCCTGGGACTGGCGCGACCGCCCGCTCGGCCAGCTGTCGGGCGGCGAGCGCCAGCGCGTGCTGCTCGCGCGCGCGCTCGCGGTCGAGGCCGAGCTGCTGCTGATGGACGAACCGCTCGCCAACCTCGATCCGCCGCACCAGGCCGACTGGATGCAGGCCGTGCGCGCGCTGGTCGCCGAAGGCCGAACCGTCGTCAGCGTGCTGCACGAACTGCCGATGGCGCTGGCCGCCGACGCGCTCGTCGTCATGGACCAGGGCCGCGTGGTGCACCACGGCGCCAGCGGCGACCCGGCGACGCACGCCGCGCTCGAACAGGTGTTCGACCACCGCATCCGCGTCCACCGCGTGGCGGACCAGTGGATCGCGCTGCCCAACTGACCCCACAACAATCACAAGGCTGCACCATGCAAATCGAAACGCCTCCCACCGACAAGCCCTACGACAAGCCCGAAGGCGAGCGCCGCGGCATCGTCATCGTCAACACCGGCGACGGCAAGGGCAAGAGCACCGCGGCCTTCGGGCTGGCGCTGCGTGCCCACGGCCGCGGCAAGGCGGTGAAGATCTACCAGTTCATGAAGGTGCCCTCGGCGCGCTTCGGCGAGCACCGCATGTTCGAGCAGATCGGCATCCCGATCGAAGGCCTGGGCGACGGCTTCAGCTGGAAGAGCCAGGACCTCGAGCGGTCGGCGCAGCTCGCGCGCGACGGCTGGGAGAAGGCGAGGGCGGCGATCCTCTCGGGAGAGCACTTCATGGTCGTGCTCGACGAGATCACCTATCCGCTGATCTACGGCTGGCTGCCGCTCGAGGGCGTGCTCGACACGCTGCGCACACGGCCCGCGCATGTGCACGTGGTGCTCACCGGCCGGCGCTGCCCGCCGGAGATCGTGGAGCTGGCCGACACCGTGACCGACATGACGATGGTCAAGCACGCGTTCAAGGCCGGTATTCCCGCGCAGCGCGGCATCGAAGACTAGTCATGACGACGCCCCCCGAAGCGCCTGCGGCGCCTCCCCCCACTGGGGGGCGCACCCAGCGGCCCGGCAAAGCCGGTTCCGCGGGTGCTCGCGGTTCTGCCGCGCCACAATTCTGAGCGGCTGACGAATGTCGGAGCCGCTTGTGCCCGAGTTGGTCCTTGTCGTCGCGCTGTGGCTCGCGCTCGCCATCGACCGCTGGCTCGGCGAGCCGGCCGCGCGCTGGCATCCGGTGGTGTGGATGGGGCGGTACCTGGGTTGGATCGGTGCGCGCCTCGCGCCGCGCGCTGAAGCAGCGTGCACCTCGGCTCGCGCCACGCTCTTTGCGTGGGGCGCACTTGCCTGGCTCGCGGGCGCGATCGGTGTCTGCGCGGTGGCGATGGCTTTGCAGCAAGCCAGCTTTCGATGGCTGCCCGCCTGGGCCACCGCGCTGGTGCTTGGCGTGGCGCTCAAGCCGCTTTTCGCGTGGCGCATGTTGCGCGGCGAAGTGCTTGCGGTCGAGGCGGCGCTCGGCATGTCGCTCGATGCGGGGCGCCTGCAGCTGGCGCGGCTCGTGAGCCGCGACGTCGGCGCGCTCGATGAACGCGAAGTGCGCGAGAGCGCGATCGAGTCGCTGGCCGAAAACCTCAACGATTCGCTCGTGGCGCCGCTGTTCTGGTTCGTGCTGCTGGGGCTGCCGGGCGCGGCGGTCTATCGCTTCGCCAACACGGCCGATGCGATGTGGGCCTACCGAGGCGAGCGCCAGGGCCGCGACTGGACCTGGTTCGGCAAGTGGGCGGCACGCGCCGACGATGTGCTGTCATGGTTGCCGGCGCGGCTCACCGTGCTGTTGCTCGCACTGGTGGCCAGGCGATGGCCGCGGGGCGTGGCCCGCGAGGCGCACCGCACGCCGTCGCCCAACAGCGGCTGGCCGATGGCGGCGATGGCCTTGCTGCTGGGCGTGCGGCTTGCGAAGCCGGGCGTCTATGCGTTGAATGCCGAAGGGTGGCCTGCCGGCGCGGCAGACACGCACCGGGCTGCGCAGTTGGGTGGCAGGGCCGTGCTGGCGATGGCGGTCGGCGCATCGCTGGTTCTTGTCCTTGTGCCGGCAATGGGTTAGGCGATGGCAGACGAACCGGCTTCTTTTCCAGTTGCGCAACACGGCGGCCCCGACGCAAGCGGCGTGGCCGCGCACGATTTCTCGACCAACGGCAATGCCGCTGGCCCGTGTCCCGCGGCCGTTTCCGCGCTGCGCGATGCCGACGCGCGCCACTATCCCGATCCGGCCTACACCGCGCTGCGCAGCGACCTGGCGCGCTTTCATGGCGTGGCGGCCGAGCGCATCGTGATCGCAGCGAGCGCGAGCGAGTTCATCCACCGGATCAGCGCCGCCTTCGCGCAGGCCGGCGGGCGGCAGGTGCAGCTGCCCGCGCACAGCTATGGCGACTACGCACGCGCGGCATCGGCTTGGGGCCTGCAGGTGCTGCCGGTGGCCGCTGCCGAGGCGCCCGACGGCATGGCGCTGCGTTGGTGCTGCGAGCCTTCGAGCCCGCTCGGCCAAGCGGAGCCCGGCCTCGCCCGGCATGTTGCGGCAGCGGGCCTCTGCGTGGTCGATATGGCCTATGCGCCACTGCGTCTCGAAGGCGCGCCCTCGCTCGACGCGCCGGCGCGGCACGGTGCCTGGGAACTGTGGACACCGAACAAGGCCATGGGCCTGACCGGCGTGCGCGCCGCCTACGCCATCGCACCCAAAGGCGATGCCGCGCGCGCGATGGTGCGTCACCTGGAGCGGCTCGCGCCCTCGTGGCCGATTGGCGTCCACGGCGTGGCGCTGCTCGCGTGCTGGACCGGCGGCGACGCACAGGCCTGGCTCGCTGGCAGCCTGCACACCCTGCGCAGCTGGAAGGCGCAGCAGCGCGCGGTGGGCGAATCGCTAGCCTGGCAGTGCTGGCCGAGCGACGCCAATTTCTTCTGTGCGCGCCCCAATGTGCCTTACCCGCCGCTCGCCGCCGCGCTGCGCGCCGAGGGCATCAAGCTGCGCGACTGCGCGTCTTTCGGGCTGCCGGGCTTGGTTCGGCTCGGTGTGCTACCGCCCGCGAGCCAGCAGGCGCTGAAGGAAGCCTGGACCCGTGCGACCATGCGCCTTCCGCACTGAACCGAACCAAAGACGGATGCCATGCTGATCGCCATCACCACGCTCTTTCTCTGTCAGCTCGCGGGCGAACTGCTCGTGCAGTGGCTGGCCCTGCCGATCCCCGGGCCGCTGATCGGCATGCTGCTGCTGTTCGTCGGGCTGCTCGTGCGCGGCCACGTGCCCGAAGCGCTCGAGGCCACGTCGGGCCACCTGCTGCGCAACCTGATGCTGCTGTTCATCCCGGCCGTCGCGGGCGTCATGCTGCACTTCGAGCGCGTGGGGCGCGAGTGGCTGCCGTTCCTTGCGGCCGGCATCGTGGGCGCGGCCTTCACCATGATCGTGACCGCGCTCACGCTGCGCTGGATGATCCGCATCACCGGAAAGGACGCGGAATGAACCCGCCTGCCAGGCTGTTCGAGATCTGGACCTTTCTGGCCCAGTCGCCGCTGCTGTGGCTGTCGCTCACGCTCCTGGCCTACCTCGGCGCGCTGTGGCTGCATGCCAAGAGCGGGCGCAATCCGGTGGTCAATCCGGTGCTGGTGTCGGTCGTCGTCATCGTCGCGGTGCTGCTCGCCACGCGCACGCCGTACGACACCTACTTCGAGGGCGCCCAGTTCGTGCACTTCCTCATCGGCCCCGCCACCGTGGCGCTGGCCGTGCCGCTCTACGGCCAGATCGCGCGGCTGCGGCGGCTCTGGCTGCCCCTCGGCGTAGCGCTCATCGTGGGTTCGGTCGCCGCGATCGTCTCGGCCGTCGGCATCGCCTGGGTGCTCGGCGGTTCGCACGAACTGTTGATGTCGCTCGCCCCCAAGTCGGCCACCATGCCGATCGCCATGGGCGTGGCCGAAAAGATCGGCGGCCTCGCATCGCTGGCCGCCGTCGCGGCAGCCGTGGCGGGCATTTCGGGCGCCATCATGGCGACCGGCCTGCTGAACCTGCTGCGCATCGAGGAGCCCGCGGTGCGCGGCTTCGCGGTCGGCATGGCTGCGCACGGCATCGGCACCGCGCGCGCGATCCAGGTGAACGAGACGGCGGGGGCGTTCTCGGCGCTCGCGCTGGGCTTGAACGGGATTGCGACGGCGCTGCTGGTGCCGTTGCTCATCAAGCTGTCGGGCGGGTTCTTTTGAGCCGAGGCGCTTACAGCGCCTTCCCGCTCAGCGCCGCTGCAACCGCGGATTCTTCGCGAACAGCTCCGCCGCCCAGTCCACGAACGCCCGCACCTTCGCGCTCAGGTGGCGGTTGGGCGGGTAGACCACGTGGATCGGCAGCGGGTCGCGGTGCCAGTCGGGCAGCAGCTCGACCAGCTCGCCGCTCTCCAGCAGCGGTTCGGCCTGGAAGCTGATCACCTGCGAGATGCCGAAGCCGCCGATCACCGCGGCGAGGTGGGCATTGCTCTCGTTGACCGACACGCGGTACGGCCCGTTGAGTTCGACGTACTCGTCGCCCTTCTTGAACTCGTGCGGGTAGATGCGCCGCGTGCTGCCCGAGAAATAGCTGACGACGTGGTGGCGCTTCTCGATGTCGTTCGGATGCTGCGGCTGGCCGTAGCGCTTGACGTAGGCGGGCGAGGCCACGGTTACGAAGTGCAGCGTGCCGATGCGCCGCGCCACGAGCGACTGGTCGCTGAGCTCGCCGGCGCGGATCACGCAATCGACGTTGTCGCTGATGAGGTCGACCGTGCGGTCGCTCACGCCGAGGTCGACCTGGATCTCGGGGTAGCGGTCGCAGAAGGACGCGAGCTCGGGCAGGATGATCAGCCGGGCCACTGACGTGCCGACGTCGATGCGCAATCGCCCGGTGGGATTGGCCTGCGCATTGGTCATGCTGGCCTCGATGTCGTCGAAGTCGTTCAAGAGCCGCGCCGCACGCTCGTAGTAGGCGGCGCCGTCGGGGGTGACGGTCACGCGCCGCGTGGTGCGGTTGAGCAGTTTCACGCGCAGGCGCGATTCGAGCGCCTGAATCTGCTTGGTGACCGTTCCCTTGGGCAGGGCGAGCGAATCCGCTGCGCGCGTGAAGGTGCCGGCTTCCACCACGCGGACGAAGATCCGCATTGCCTGGATTTGATCCATGGATGAACTTGTTCCTGGGACTCGGCCCCTGCCGAGGGAGGCGGATTCTCACACAAGCAAGCAAATCCCCAGTGCAATACGGATTGTTCGCCGTTTGGAAACAGAGTAGGGGCGGCTTGCCTGTTTAACGCCACACCGGCCGCCTTATATTTCAACTATCGCCAATCCCCCCGAGGCCGCCCATGTCACCCCGTCCATCGTCCCGCTCTGCCGACGCCGCTGCGCTTGCCGCAGCCGACGGCGTGGAAGCCGATCTCTCGATCGAGCTGCCCGGCCGCGACCCCGTGGGTGCGCGGGTCTATGGCCAGCGCCCCCGCGGTGAAACCGTGCCGCTGGTGCTGCATTTCCATGGCGGCACCTTTGTGTGCGGCACGCTCGACAACGGCCGCAACGTGGCGCGCCTGCTGGCCGGCGCCGGTGCGGTGGTGGTGTCTCTGGCTTATCCGCTGGCGCCCGAATCGCCATTCCCCGAGCCGATCGAGGTGGGTTACGCCGCGCTCGAATGGCTCTACAAGCAGCGCACCAAGCTCGGCGGCAAGGGCGCCCAGGTGTACCTGGCCGGCGAAGAGGCCGGCGGCAACCTCGCGGCCGCCGTGGCGCTGATCGCCCGCGACCGCGCGCATCCGCCGATCGCGGGGCAGATCCTGCTGTCGCCGATGCTCGACCCCTGCGCGGGCACGGCGTCGCTGCGCCAGGCCACGAACGACGCGGCCGAATGCCGCTGGGCCAAGGGCTGGGAGAAATACCTGAGCTGCCCCTCGAACGCGATGCACCCGTATGCCGTGCCGAGCGGGTCGCTGCGCCTGTCGGCACTGGCCCCTGCGCTGGTGCTCGTGGGCGAGGACGACGCCATGCGCGACGAGGCGCTGACCTTTGCCGGCCGCCTGCGCGCAGCGGGCATCGACGTCACCAGCAGCGTGCTGCCCGCCGCCGCGGACTGGCCCAAGGCGCTGTACGACCCCGAGCCCTCGGGCTGCAAGGCCTGCGAGGCCAGCGTGCAGCAGCACTTCCGCGAATTCTTCAGCGCGACGACGCCGCCGCCGGCCGCGCAAAAGCCCAGCTAGGCGGCCCCATCGCGCGGCCTGGCTGACGCCGCGAACCTGATTCCAGCCCCGGCTTGCGCCGGTTCCAACCCGAATTCCGTCTCCTGACGCCTTGCGCGCCGGGAAGGCCTGTTGCATCCCAAAAAAAGTCATCGAGAAGGACGAACCATCATGTCGAACAACAAGCAGCACAACCTGTCTTCCGTCGCCCGCAAGGGCCTGTGGCCCGCAGTGACCGGGCTGACCGCGGTGCTCGCGGTCGCCGCGGCAGTGCTGGGCATGCACAGCTTCAAGGCCGAGGCCACCGCGCCGCCGGCCGCGCCGCAGGGCACGCCGGTGTCGGTCGCGACCGTGAAGTCGAGCGAGGTCAACGCCTGGGACGAGTTCTCGGGCCGGCTCGAGGCGGTGGAGCGCGTGGACGTGCGTTCCCGGGTGGCCGGCGCCGTGCAGGCGGTGCAGTTTCGCGAAGGTGCGCTGGTGAAGAAGGGCGACCTGCTGATCACCATCGACCCCGCGCCCTACGCCGCCGAAGTGGAGCGCGCCGCGGCGCAGGTCGCATCGGCACAGGCCCGCCAGGCCTTTGCCCGCAGCGAGCAGGAACGCGCCAAGCGCCTGTGGGACGAGCAGGCCATCGCCCAGCGCGAATACGACGAGCGCGTGAACGCCAGCCGCGAGGCCGACGCCAACCTGCGCGCGGCGCAGGCCTCGCTGCAGTCGGCGCGGCTGAACCTGGGCTACACCCAGGTGCGCGCGCCGGTGGCGGGCCGCATCGGCCGGCTCGAGGTCACCGTCGGCAACCTGGTGGCCGCGGGCCCCGGCGCGCCGGTGCTGACCACGCTGGTGTCGGTGAGCCCGATCTACGCGAGCTTCGATGCCGACGAGCAGGTGATCACGCGGGCGCTGAAAGACCTGCCGAGCGGCGCCGGCGCACGCGGCCAGATCGATTCGATCCCGGTGCAGATGGGCACCGCCGGCCTCGAGGGCACGCCCTTCACCGGCAAGCTGCAGCTGATCGACAACCAGGTCGACGCCCGCAGCGGCACGGTGCGCGTGCGCGCCGCCTTCGACAACAAGGACGGCACGCTCATCCCCGGCCAGTTCGCCCGCATCCGCATGGGCCAGGCGCGCAACGACGCCGCGCTGCTGGTGAGCGAGCGCGCCATCGGCACCGACCAGAACAAGAAGTTCGTGATGGTCGTGGGCGACGACAACAAGGCGGTCTACCGCGAAGTCACGCTCGGCGCCTCGATCAACGGGCTGCGTGTCGTGAGCAAGGGCCTGAAGGCCGGCGAACGCGTGGTGGTCAATGGCCTGCAGCACATCCGCCCCGGTGCGCTGGTGGTGCCGCAGAGCGTGACCATGGAGGCCAAGGCCGACACCAAGCAACAACAACAACCGGAACGCGTCGCGGAAGCCGCGAAGTCCTGAACTCGGAGGGGAGCGCTTTTGCGCTCGCCGGAGAAACAACATGAATCTCTCTAAATTCTTCATCGACCGGCCGATCTTTGCCGGCGTGCTGTCGCTATTGATACTGATAGCCGGCCTTATCGCGCTGCGCGGGCTGCCGATCTCGGAGTACCCCGAAGTCGCGCCGCCCTCGGTGGTGGTGCGTGCCCAGTACCCGGGCGCCAACCCGAAGGTGATCGCCGAAACCGTGGCCACGCCGCTCGAAGAGCAGATCAACGGCGTCGAAGGCATGCTCTACATGGGCAGCCAGGCCACCACCGACGGCGTGATGACGCTCACGGTCACCTTCCGCCTCGGCACCGATCCCGACAAGGCCCAGCAGCTGGTGCAGAACCGCGTCTCGCAAGCCGAGCCACGCCTGCCGGAAGAAGTGCGCCGCCTCGGCATCACGACCGTCAAGAGCGCGCCCGACCTGACGATGGTGGTCCACCTCGTCTCGCCGAACGACCGCTACGACATCAACTACCTGCGCAACTACGCGGTGCTGAACGTGAAGGACCCGCTCGCGCGCATCGAAGGCGTGGGCCAGGTGCAGATCTTCGGCGGCGGCGACTACTCGATGCGCGTCTGGCTCGACCCGCAGAAGGTCGCGCAGCGCGGCCTGTCGGCGAGCGACGTGGTGGCTGCGATCCGCGGCCAGAACGTGCAGGCCGCGGCCGGCGTGGTCGGCGCATCGCCGGGCCTGTCGGGCGTGGACATGCAGCTCTCGATCAATGCGCAGGGGCGCCTGCAGAGCGAGGAAGAGTTCGGCGACATCATCGTCAAGAGCGGCACCGACGGCGCCGTGACCCGCCTGCGCGACATCGGCCGCCTCGAAATGGGCGCCGCCGACTACTCGCTGCGTTCGCTGCTCAACAACGACCCGGCCGTCGGCATGGGCGTGTTCCAGGCGCCGGGCTCCAACGCGCTCGACATCTCGTCCAACGTGCGCAAGACGATGGCCGAGCTCAACAAGAACATGCCCGAAGGGCTGGAATACCGCATCGCCTACGACCCGACGCAGTTCGTGCGCGCATCGATCGAATCGGTGATCCACACGCTGCTCGAAGCCATCCTGCTGGTGGTGCTGGTCGTGATCCTGTTCCTGCAGACCTGGCGCGCTTCCATCATTCCGCTGCTGGCCGTACCGGTGTCGGTGATCGGCACCTTCGCGGTGCTGCACGTCCTTGGCTTCTCGATCAATGCGCTGAGCCTGTTCGGGCTGGTGCTGGCGATCGGCATCGTGGTGGACGACGCGATCGTGGTGGTGGAGAACGTCGAGCGCAACATCGAGGCCGGACTCTCGCCGCGCGACGCGACCTACCGCGCCATGCGCGAGGTGTCGGGCCCGATCATCGCGATCGCGCTCGTGCTGGTGGCCGTGTTCGTGCCGCTGGCCTTCATCAGTGGCCTCACGGGCCAGTTCTACAAGCAGTTCGCGGTGACCATCGCGATCTCGACGGTGATCTCGGCGATCAACTCGCTCACGCTGTCGCCCGCGCTCGCCGCCTTACTGCTGCGCGGCCATGACCAGCCGAAGGACGCACTGACGCGCGGCATGGACAAGGCCTTCGGCTGGCTGTTCCGCGGCTTCAACAAGCTCTTCAGCCGCGGCGCGGAAGCCTACAGCGGCGGCGTCAAGAGCGTGATCTCGCGCAAGACGCTGATGCTGGTGATCTACCTCGCGCTGGTCGGCGTGACCTTCGGCCTGTTCAAGGCCGTGCCGAGCGGCTTCGTGCCGGCGCAGGACAAGCAGTACCTGATCGGCTTTGCCCAATTGCCCGACGGCGCCACGCTGGACCGCACCGACGAAGTGATCCAGCGCATGGGCGAGATCATGAAGAAGAACCCGAACGTGGAAGACGCCATCGCCTTCCCGGGCCTGTCGATCAACGGCTTCACCAACAGCTCGAACTCGGGCATCGTGTTCGCCACGCTCAAGCCCTTCGACCAGCGCAAGAATGCCGACCAGAGCGGCGGTGCGGTGGCCGGGCAGCTCAACGGCGCCTTCTCCAGCATCCAGGACGCGTTCATCGTGATGTTCCCGCCGCCGCCGGTGGCGGGCCTGGGGACCACGGGCGGCTTCAAGCTGCAGATCGAAGACCGCGCCTCGCTCGGCTACGACCAGATGGACGCGGCGGTGAAGGCCTTCATGGCCAAGGCCTATGCCACGCCGGAGCTCACGGGCATGTTCACGAGCTGGCAGGTCAACGTGCCGCAGCTGTATGCCGACATCGACCGCACCAAGGCGCGCCAACTCGGCGTGCCGGTGACGGACATCTTCGACACCATGCAGATCTATCTCGGCAGCCTGTATGCGAACGACTTCAACAAGTTCGGCCGCACCTACAGCGTGCGCGTGCAGGCCGATGCGCCGTACCGCGCCCGCGCCGAAGACGTGGGCATGCTGAAGGTGCGCTCGACCACGGGCGAGATGGTGCCGCTGTCCGCGCTGATGAAGGTCAACTCGACCTTCGGGCCGGAACGCGCCATGCGCTACAACGGCTACCTGGCAGCCGACATCAACGGCGGCCCGGCCCCGGGCTATTCGTCGGGCCAGGCGCAGGACGCGATCACCAAGATCGCTGCCGAGACGCTGCCCAAGGGCGTGAGCTTCGAGTGGACCGAGCTGACCTACCAGGAAATCCTGGCCGGCAACTCCGCCTTCCTGGTGTTCCCGCTGGCGATCCTGCTGGTGTTCCTGGTGCTCGCTGCGCAGTATGAAAGCCTGACGTTGCCGATCGCGATCATCTTGATCGTGCCGATGGGCATCATGGCCGCGATGGCGGGCGTGTGGATATCGGGAGGTGACAACAACGTCTTCACGCAGATCGGGCTGATCGTGCTGGTGGGGCTGAGTGCGAAGAACGCGATCCTGATCGTGGAGTTTGCGCGCGAGCTCGAGTTTGCCGGCAGAACGCCCATACAAGCTGCGATCGAAGCCAGCCGCCTGCGCCTGCGCCCGATCCTGATGACCTCGCTCGCCTTCGTGATGGGTGTGCTGCCCCTCGTGCTGTCGACCGGCGCGGGCTCGGAGATGCGCAAGGCCATGGGCGTGGCGGTGTTCGCCGGGATGATCGGCGTGACGGCCTTCGGCCTGTTCCTGACGCCGGTGTTCTATGTGCTGCTGCGCCGCCTGGCGGGCAACCGCGCGCTCAAGCTGCATGGCGAAGTGCCGCATGGCGAGGAGTTCGTCTCGGCGACGCATCCTGCCGGACCGGCGCCGCATGGCGGCGCGGGCGGTGGCGGCGGGCTGCACCCGGTGCCGGCTTCGCCACGGCCCTCGCACGACTGAACGAGAAGAACAGAACAAACAAAGAAGGAAGGAAGCTCATCATGAACTTCAAGCTCTCATCCCGTCTCGCCACGCCACTGCGTGCGGCCATGCTGCCGCTGGTGGCCGCGCTGGTCCTGGCCGGCTGCGCGAGCGTGCCTTCGGGCCTGCCCGAAGTGCCGACCACCGCCCAGTTCAAGGAGCAGGGCGCCACGCCGCCCGCGGGCTGGACGCACGCCGTGCCGTCCGAGGCCGCGGCGCGCGGCGCCTGGTGGCTGGCCTTCAACGATCCGGTGCTCGATGCGCTGGTCGAGAAGGCCGACGTGAACAACAACAACATCCAGGCCGCCGCGGCGCGGCTCGCCGAAGCCCGTGCGCTCGCGCGCAGCGCCCAGGCCGACCGGCTGCCGCAGATCGGCCTCGGTGCCGGCGCCAGCCGCGGCGCAGGACTCGACAGGGCCATGGCCAGCACGCGGCCGGCCACGATGACCAACATCGGCGCCACCTTCTCGTACGAGCTCGACCTGTTCGGCCGGCTCTCGGGCGCGCGCGATGCGGCGCGGCTCGATGCGCAAAGTCGCGAGGCGCTGCTGCAGAGCACGCGGCTCGCGGTGCAGGCCGAGGTGGCGCAGGCCTACCTGCAGCTTCGCGCGCTCGACGCCGAACGTGCACTGGTGCGCGAGCAGGTCGAGGCCTACCGCGACACGCTGCGCCTGTCGCAGCGCCGGCAGGCGGCCGGCGACATCGCCGAGCTCGACGTGGCGCGCGTGCAGACCGAGGTGTCGTCGACCGAGTCGGACGCGCTCGCGCTCGACCGCCAGCGCGCCCAGGTCGAGCATGCGCTCGCGGTGCTGGTCGGCGATTCGGCCTCGAGCTTCGGGCTCGGCACGGCCGCGTGGAACACCGCGCTGCCCTCGGTGCCGCCCGGCGTGCCGGCCACGGTGCTGACGCGCCGCCCCGACGTCTCGGCGGCGCAGCAGGCGGTGCTTGCGGCCCAGGCGCGCGTGGGCGTGGCCCAGGCCGCGTGGTTCCCCGACATCTCGCTCACCGGTGCGGCCGGCTACGCATCGCCCGAGATCGGCGACCTGTTCAAGTGGTCGGCGCGGTCGTGGGGCGTGGGTGCGCTGCTCTCGCTGCCGATCTTCGACGGCGGCCGCCGCGAGGCCGGCGTGCAGGGGGCGAACGCGCAGCTCGACGGTGCACTTGCCAACTACCGCAGCCAGGTGCTCGTGGCCTTCCAGGAGGTCGAGGACCAGCTCGCCGCGATCCGCATCCTGCAGGAGCAGTCGGTCGTGCAGGCGCAGGCGGTCACATCGGCGCAGCGCGCGACCAGCCTGTCGGACACGCGCTACCGCAATGGCTACGTGAGCCAGCTCGACCTGCTCGACGCACGCCGCAGCGAGTTGCGCAACCGGCGCCAGGCGCTGCAGGTGAAGGCCGCGCAATACCAGGCGGCGGTCGGGCTGATCCGCGCGATCGGCGGCGGATGGGAGGTGCCGCCCGCGCTGGCGCAAGCGCCTGCCGCTGCGGTGCAGACCGCGGCGCGCTGATTCGCGCAGGCAGACACAAGGGGCGCAAGCCCCTTTTTCTTTAGTGGTGCCCGGGCCGGCCCGCGGGCAACGGACAATCGCCGCATGAGATCTCGATGCGTGATGGTTCTGGGCACGACCAGCGGTGCCGGCAAGAGCTGGCTGGCGACGGCGCTGTGCCGCTGGTATGCGCGCCAGGGGCTCAAGGTCGCGCCGTTCAAGGCGCAGAACATGAGCAACAACGCGCGCGTGGTCGACGGCGGCGAGATCGGCAGCGCGCAGTACTTCCAGGCGCTGGCCGCGCGCGCCGTGCCCGAGGTGCGCATGAACCCGCTGCTGCTCAAGCCCGAGCGCGACACGCACAGCCAGGTGGTGCTGCTGGGCCAGGTGAGCGAAGCGCTCACGGCCTTGCCCTGGCGCGGGCGCAGCGAGCGCGTCTGGCCGCAGATCGCCGAGGCGCTCGACGGGCTGCGGGCCGAGAACGACGTGGTGGTGATCGAGGGTGCCGGCTCGCCGGCCGAGATCAACCTGATGGCCAACGACATCGTCAACCTGCGCGTGGCGCGCCATGCCGATGCGCGCTGCCTGCTCGTGACCGACATCGACCGCGGCGGCGCCTTCGCGCACCTCTACGGCACCTGGGCGCTGCTGCCCGAGGCCGACCGCGCGCTGGTCCGCGGCTTCGTGCTCAACAAGTTCCGCGGGGATGCGGCACTGCTCGCGCCCGCGCCCGAGCAGTTGCGGGCGTTGACCGGCATTCCCACCGTTGCGACGCTGCCGATGTGGTGGCAGCACGGCCTGCCCGAGGAAGACGGCGTGTTCGACGGCAGCAGCCATTCGACCGGCGTGGTCACCCGAACCGTCGCCGTCATTGCCTGTCCGCGCATCAGCAACCTCGACGAGTTCCAGCCGCTCAAGAACGTGCCCGGCGTTCGCCTGGTCTGGGCGCGCACACCGGCGGACGTGGCCGGCGCCGACTCGATCGTGCTGCCCGGCTCCAAGCACACGAGCAGCGACCTGGCCTGGCTGCGTTCGCAGGGCCTCGACCGCGCGGTGGCCGCGCATGCCGCGGCCGGTGGCGCGGTGCTGGGCATCTGCGGCGGCCTGCAGATGCTCGGCGAGGCGCTGATCGATCCGCACGGCATCGACGGCAATGCGCCGGGCCTCGGCTTGCTGCCGATCGCCACCGTGTTCGAGCGCGAGAAGACCGTGCGCCACCGCAGCGCCACCTTCGGCGCGCTGGCCGGGCCATGGGCCGCACTGTCGAACGTGCGCATCGCGGGCTACGAGATCCACCACGGCCGGACCGCCATCCACCCGCAGCTCGCCCACGACGGCCGCGAGGCGATGGCCGAGGGCCTGGCCTGGCAGAACACGCGCGGCAACGTGCTGGGGCTCTACCTGCATGGCCTGTTCGAGGACCCGGCCGCGCTGCAGGCGCTGTTCGGCGCCGCCGCGCCCACGCTCGACACCACCTTCGACGGCCTGGCCGACTTCATCGACAACCACTTCGAGGCCGGCATGCTGCAGGGCCTGATTGCATGACTCTCGATCGCATGACTTCCGACGACATCATTCCCACCCTTCCCGACTTGCATGACGAGGCCCTCGCGGCGCGGCTGCAGGCGCTGCTCGACAACAAGACCAAGCCGCTCGGCGCGCTCGGCCGGCTCGAAAGCCTGGCGCTGCGGCTCGGGCTCATCCTCGGCAGCGAAGCGCCGGCACTCGAGGCGCCGCAGATGCTCGTGTGCGCGGCCGACCATGGTCTCGCGGCGCGCGGCGTCTCGGCGTTTCCGAGCGACGTGACCTGGCAGATGGTCGAGAACTTTCTTTCGGGCGGTGCGGCCGTGAGCGTGCTCGCGCGCCAGCACGGGCTGGCGCTCACCGTGGTCGACTGCGGCGTGCGGCGCGACTTCCAGCCGCGGCCGGGCCTGGTGCAGCGGCGCATTGCCGCCGGCACCGCCGACGCTTCGGCCGGCCCCGCGATGACCGCCGCGCAATGCCGCAAGGCCATTGCCAACGGGCGCGAGGTGGTGCGCGCCTTGCCGGGCAACGTGCTGCTGCTCGGCGAGATGGGCATCGGCAACAGCTCGGCCGCGGCACTGCTGCTCGCGCGGCTTGCCAACCTCGACATCGATGGCTGCACCGGTGCGGGCACCGGGCTCGATGCCGCGGGCCTGACACGCAAGCGCGCGGTGCTGCGCGAGGTGCTGGCGCTGCATGCCGCGGCCGTCGCACCGCTCGACGCACTGGCGGCCTTCGGCGGCTTCGAGATCGCGACGCTCGTGGGCGCCGTGCTGCAGGCCGCGCACGAGCGGCGCGTGATCGTGGTCGACGGCTTCATCGCGAGCGCCGCGGTGCTCGTGGCACAGGCGCTCGCGCCGCATGTCGCGCAGCGCTGCGTGGCGGCGCACAGCTCGGCCGAGCCGGGCCACGCGGCGATGCTGCGGCAACTGGGCCTCGCGCCGCTGCTCGACCTGGGCCTGCGCCTGGGCGAAGGCTCGGGCGCGGCGCTGGCGTGGCCGCTGCTCGAATCGGCCTGCCGCATCCTCCGCGAGATGGCGAGCTTCGCGTCGGCCGGCGTGTCGCAGAAGGACGACTGAGCGCCGATGGACGGCCTTCGCCACTACCTGCTGGCCCTGCAGTTCTTCACGCGCGTGCCCGTGACCGGCCGGCTGGCCGAATGGGTCGGGTTCAGCCCGCAGATGCTGCGCGCGAGCGCGGCGCATTTTCCGGGCGTGGGCTGGCTCGTGGGCGCCGTGGCTGCGGGCGTGTTCGTGCTGGCGCTGCAGGGCCTGCCCGCGCTCGCGGCGGCGCTCTTGAGCATGGTGGCGACGGTGCTGCTCACCGGCGCCTTCCATGAAGACGGCCTCGCCGACGTGGCCGACGGGCTCGGCGGCTCGGCCGACCGGGCGCGCGCGCTCGAGATCATGAAGGACTCGCGCATCGGTGCCTTCGGCGCCATCGCGCTGGTGCTCGCGCTCGGGCTCAAGGCCGCGCTGCTTGCCGCGCTGGCCGCACCGGGCGCCTCGGCCGTCGCCATCGCGGTGGCCGTGGCCGCAGCGCATGTGTTGTCGCGGCTCGCGCCGCTGTTCCTGATCCGGTGGCTGCCCTACGTGGGTGAGGCCGGCGCGAGCAAGGCCAAGCCGCTCGCCGATGCGATCGGCGGCGGCGCCTTGTTGGTCGGCGTGCTCTGGTCGCTGCCCGCCATTGCGCTGCTGCTGTGGGCGCAAGGCCCCGCGCGCACGCTGGCCCTGGCGCTGGCTTGCGCGCTCGCGGCGTTGGCGATGGCGCGGCTGTTCAAGCGCCGGCTGCAGGGCTTCACGGGCGACGGGCTCGGCGCGACCCAGCAGGTGTGCGAACTCGCGATCTACCTCGCGCTGGCGTGGCGGGCATGAAGCTCTGGCTCGTGCGGCATGCGCAGACCGAGGCCGCCCCGGGCCAATGCTATGGCGCGACCGACGTGTGCGTGCCGCGCGAGGCCACGCTGGCGGTGGCGCAGGCGGTGGCGGCGCGCCTCCCCGACGGCGTGGTGCTGGCGCACTCGCCGCTGCGGCGCTGCGCCGAACTCGCCGAGGTGATCGCAGGGCTGCGCCCCGGGCTCGCGATGCGGGCCGATCCGCGCCTGGCCGAGATGGACTTCGGGGCCTGGGAAGGCCGGCCGTGGTCGTCCATCTCGCGGGCCGAGTTCGAGGCCTGGACCGGCAACTTTGCCGAAGGGCTGCCTGGCGGGCATGGCGAAAGCACCGACCGGTTCATGCGGCGGGTCGGCGCGGCTTTCGACGAGTGGCGCGCGTCGGGGCAGGAGGAGGCGGTGTGGATCACGCATGCCGGCGTGATGCGCGCGGTGCAGCTGCTGCAACAGGGCGTGCGGCGCGTGGACGATGCCGCGCAATGGCCGTCGGCGCCGATTGACTACGGGGCCTGCCTGCTGATCGAATGCGGTTGAGGCGCGGCCCCGTTCGCGCTGCTGCCATCTTCCACCGCGCCATGCCCCCACCGCCCGCGCCAGAGCGCCTGTATGTCCGCCTCGACGAGGACCCCTTGCACGGGCCCGAAGCCGCGATGCCCGCGGGCTCGCTGCGGGCCTTTGCAGTCCCGGCGCCGCTGGGCCTGCATGTGGCGCACATCCTGCGCTACCGCGAGACGGTGCCCGAGGGCCGCGAACTGCGCGAGCGCGTGCTGCCCGACGGCGCGGTGCGGCTGGTCTTCAATCTCGGCGATGCGCCTTCGGCGGGCGAAGGCGCGGGCCTGCCCGTCGAAGCCGTGGGCGCGTCGGCCGCGCCGGCGCTGGTGCGCCTGCGCGGCCGGGTCGAAGGGCTGTCGGTCACGCTGCGCGCCGGCGCGGCCGCGGTGTTGCTCGGCCTGCCGGCCAGCGAGATCGCGGGCACGGCGGTCGACCTCGACCTGCTCTGGCGCGGCCGCGGTGCCGAGCTGCGCGAGCGCATGGCGGGCCAGCCCGATGACGCTGCGCGCGTCGCGCTGCTGTGCGATGTGCTGCAGCAGCGGTTGGGCGAGGGCCGGGACGTGGCGCAACCGGCTGCGATGCGTGCCGCGCAGCTGATCGCGGCATCGGGCGGCCAGGGCTCGCTGCGCGAGGTGGCGGCCGCGGTCGGCATCGGCGAGCGGCGCCTGCAGCAGCTGTTCCGGCAGCATGTGGGACTTTCGCCGCGGGCCTGGGGGCGCCTGGCGCGGCTGCATGCCTGCCTGCGCGCGCTGCGGCAGCAGGCGCTGCTGCCCGCGCCGGCCTGGGCGGAACTGGCGCTCGACGCCGGCTTCTACGACCAGTCGCACCTCGTCAACGAGTTCAAGGCGCTCTGCGGCCTCACGCCGACGGAGTTTCTCGGCCGCGCGGTTTCGGGTTCTTCCAAGACGGCGGCTTGAAGCGGCATTACCTTCGGCGCTTTGACCGAGCGAACAAAGGAAAGCATCGATGCAAGACGAACAGACGAAAAAGCCATTGGCGGGCAGGGTGGCGGTGGTGACCGGCGCGAGCCGCGGCGCGGGGCGCGGCATTGCGGTGGAACTCGGCGCCGCGGGTGCCACCGTGTACGTGACCGGCCGCAGCACGCGGGCCGAGCCGGCCGAAAGCTACGGGCGCATCCTTGCGCTGTCGCAGCTCGAGACGCTGCCGGGCAGCATCGACGACACGGCCGACGAGGTCACGCGCATGGGCGGGCAAGGCATCGCGGTGCGCTGCGACCACGCCGACGAAGCCGAGGTGGCCCGGCTCTTCGCGCAGGTGCAGCGCGAGCAGGGCAGGCTCGATGTGCTCGTGAACAACGCCTGGGGCGGGCACGAGAGCTTCGACGGCGTTTTCGAGGCACCGTTCTGGGAACACCCGCTTTCGCACTGGGACTCGATGTTCGACCGCGGCGTGCGCAACCACCTGCTTGCGAGCCGCTTCGCAGCGCCCACGATGGTGGCGCAGAAGCGCGGCCTGATCGTGACCACGACCTTCTGGGACCAGGGCAAGTACCTGCGAGGCAACCTGTTCTATGACCTTGCCAAGTCCGCGATGAACCGCCTCGCATTCGGCATGGCCGAGGAGCTGCGCCCGCACGGCGTCGCCTCGCTCGCGGTGTCGCCGGGCTGGATGCGCACCGAGTTCGTGCTCGCCGGCCATCAGATCGACGAGGCGCACTGGCAGGAGCGCCCGGCGCTCGCGCGGACCGAGTCGCCGCGGTATCTCGGCCGCGCGGTGGCGGCGCTGGCGGGCGATGCGCAAGTGATCGAAAAGAGCGGCGGCGTGCACCGCGTGGCCGACCTGGCGCGGGAATACGGCTTTGTCGATGTCGACGGGCGGCAGGTCGAGGCGTTCGAACTCTAGGCCCTGCGCGGATTCAGGCGGACTACTGCGGAGCCGCCGTCTTGGGCTTGTAGTCGCAATACTGCGTCACCGCGCATTCCCAGCAGCGCGGCTTGCGCGCCACGCAGATGTAGCGCCCGTGCAGGATCAGCCAATGGTGCGCATGCAGCCGAAACTCGAAGGGCACGCGCTTCTCGAGCTTGAGCTCCACTTCGAGCGGGGTCTTGCCCGGCGCGAGCCCGGTGCGGTTGCTGACGCGGAAGATGTGCGTGTCGACAGCGATCGTCGCCTCGCCGAAGGCCACGTTGAGCACCACGTTGGCGGTCTTGCGGCCCACGCCCGGCAGCGCCTCGAGCTCGGCGCGCGTGCGCGGCACCGCGCCGCCGTGCTGCTCGACCAGCATGCGGCAAGTCTCGATCAGGTGCTTCGCCTTGCTGCGGTAGAGACCGATGGTCTTGATGTACTCCTCGAGGCCTTCGACGCCGAGCCGCAGCATCGCCTGCGGCGTGTTCGCGACCGGAAAGAGCCGGCGCGTGGCCTTGTTCACGCCCACGTCGGTCGCCTGGGCCGACAGCAGCACGGCGGCCAGCAGTTCGAATGGGGTGGCGTATTCGAGCTCGGTTTCGGGCGTGGGGTTGGCTGCCTGGAGCGTGGCGAAGAAGGGGGCGATGTGGTCTTTTTTCATGGGGCTGTGTTGTTCTCTTGAGCAAGGCCGGCTTCGAATCGCTCGCATTGGGCGAGCACGCCGGTCCTGACGGCGCGCCATAGCGGCTCGGGGAAATCCACCGGCAGTTCCCGCTCGACACGCTGCAACGCGGCCGGCGCCCCGCCGACGAGTGCCAGCATGCCGTCGAACGCGTCGGCGACGCCCGTCTGCAGCGCCAGCGCGCGCCAGTGGCGTGTCTGGATGGTGAAGAGTTGGTAGTGCGGGTTCTTCCCGCGCAAGGCGAGGGCGAGGCGCGCTTTGAAAGGCGACACCAGATTGGGCCCGTTGCCGATGATGGGCCACATCGACAGCATGTCGTAAAGCGGTGTCATCCGATACTCACCGCCCCGGCGCAGAAAGATCGAATAGTTCTTCGCATGTCCGTCGGTCGCAGCCAGCAGCCAGAAGGCAAGCTGCGCGCGTGCGAAACCGGCCTTGTCGACCTGCGCGTTGCTGCTGCCGGAGAGCAGGGAGAGGATGCCTCGAATCCCAGGTCCACCATCGCTCTCGTACTTGAGGGCGGCAGGCGTGCCGGTGGCCTGGCAGAAGTCCTCCTGGGGCAGGCGGGCGATCCATCCACCGCCGTCCATCCAGCGCCGGTCGAAACGCTCGACGACGAGCACCTTTTGGTCGCCGAAGCGCCCGATGGTCGCGGGCGCCACCTCGAAGCCGAAAGCCGCCATCAGCCGGGCACACAGCCATTCGTTCTCGACGGACTCGTTCATGTTCGCCCGCATGTTGCCGACCAGGCCGAGCGGCAGCTTGAGGATATGGGTCGTGGGTGTCGCGCCATGGGGGCGGTGCCACTGCGCGCCGATCCGCAGCAACGCGGTCTTTTCCTGCGCGCCGGCAATCGATATGCGCAGATCGTCGTCTGCGCCTTCCCCCTGGCCAGGCAACGGATCGCTTGTGACGTTGCGCAGCACCTGGGCGATCTTTTCCTCCGACAGCGCCTCGCTGTCGATGCGGTCGAAGGCGGGCGGCGCCTGCCCCTCGGGAAGCAGCTGGACGGCGCCCACACAATCGCGGCCGATCGCCGCCAGAAGATCGGCCGCGCCGGTGCCGGCGGCGCGGAAGCGCCGACGCAGCCGTTCGCGAATGCGATCGCTGTCCGGCAGCAGGTTGTCGAAATAGTTTTCGACTGCGGGACCGCGCACTTCCTTCTCGCCGAGAGGTATCGGAAGCGACAGCGAGAGCGCGCGCACATTCCGCGAGCGCAGCCATCCCTCGTCGTATTGCAGCGCCGGCACGCCGGTGCGCGTCCAGTACCAGACGCCGACGTACTCACCGTTCATCCAGATATCGAGCGCGCGTCGGGCCATGTCTTGGCTGCTCCGCTTACCAGTCCGCAGGGCCTTCGGACCTGGAGAACGCGGCCTCGGCCGCCAGGAGCAGCCGCGTGTCGAGCGCATGCAGCACCTGCATCAATTGCGCGACGTTGATGGCGCCAGGGTTCTTTTCGATGTCGGCCATCCGTGTTTGCTTGACGCCGATCAGCGCACCCAACTGGGCCTGCGTCAGCCCGCGCGACTTCCGCAGCGATTTGAGGTGTATCGAGAGTTGAGCGGGCGAATGGATGATGGAGTGCATGTTTACCGCCTTTGGGTGGTAAATACAATTTATCGGCTTTAGGCGATATCGTCAAGATACCGTTGAAAGGCGATAAAACTTCGCAGGATTGTTGCGCGAGGCATTCGCGACAATAGCGCCCAGAAAGTGAGACCTCCCATGCAATTCGCTTCCCGCCTCGACAACGTCGAAACCTCCGCCATCCGCGAACTCTTCAAGCTGCTCGGCAAGCCCGGCATCATCAGCTTTGCGGGGGGCTTTCCCGACAGCGCGATGTTTGACGTGGAGGGGCTGAAGGAGGCGAGTCAGAAGGCGCTGGCCGAGGAGCCTGGCGGCGCGTTGCAGTACGGCGCCACCGAAGGCTACGAACCGCTGCGCACGCAGCTGTCCGCGTTCATGGGCACCAAGGGCGTCGAGGTCGACCCGAGCGGCCTGATCGTCACCACGGGCAGCCAGCAGGCGCTCGACCTGCTCGGCAAGACCATGATTTCGCCCGGCGACAAGGTGATCGTCGAGGGGCCGACCTTCCTGGCCACCATCCAGTGCTTTCGCCTCTATGGCGCGCAGCTCGTCAGCGCACCGATCGACGCCAACGGCGTGGACACCGATGCGCTCGAGAAGCTCATCGCCGAGCACAAGCCGAAGTTCGTCTACCTGATCCCGACCTTCGGCAACCCGAGCGGCGCGACGCTGAGCCTCGAACGCCGCAAGAAGGTGCTCGAACTGGCCGTGAAGTACCAGACGCTGATGGTCGAGGACGACCCCTATGGCGACCTCTACTTCGGCGAAGCGCCGCCGCCGTCGATCATGGCGCTGGCCAAGGACGTGCCCGGCAGCCGCGAACTGGTGGCGCATTGCGGCAGCCTCAGCAAGGTGCTGAGCCCGGGCCTGCGCGTGGGCTGGATGATCGCGCCGGCCGAACTGCTGGCCAAGGCGACGATGTGCAAGCAGTTCAGCGACGCCCACACCAGCACCTTCGCCCAGGCCACGGCCGCGCAGTACCTGAAGAGCGGCCGCATGCCGGCCACGCTGGCCCATGTGCGCGAGGTGTACGGCCAGCGCGCGCAGGCCATGGGCCAGGCGCTGAAGCGCGAGCTCGGCGAGGCGGTGAGCTTCACGCAGCCGAACGGCGGCCTGTTCTTCTGGGCTCGCCTTACCGGGGCCAACGGCAAGCTGGCCGACGCGAACGAACTGGCCAAGCGCGCGATCGAGAAGCTGGTGGCCTTCGTGCCCGGCGCGCCGTTCTTTGCCGAGAAGCCCGACATGGCGACGCTGCGGCTGAGCTTCGCGACGGCCGACGTGGCGAAGATCGAAGAGGGCGTGAAACGCCTGGGCCAGGCCCTGTAGGAAAGCCCTGGCCCGTCAGGGCGAGCGGTGGAGGCGGGGCGCGGCCAGCAGCGCGAGGTTGTCCGCAATGGCCGCATCCACGTTCGGATAGCGGCCTTTCATTTTCGATAGCGTCATGATGGTCTGCAGCGCCTTCAGGTCCTTGACCGAGGGCGCGACCTTGATCTGCGCGATGGCCGCAGGTGCGTTGCCGCCGTTCACCAATGCCATCACCTTGCTTGCCCAGTCGTTCGCGCGCGCCATGTCTTCACCTGCTTTCCGTTGAACCGCCGACTGTACACAGCGGGTTAGGATCGACCATGAGAAAAACCTTTCAGCTTCAGGTCGAGGGCAAGCACCCCGACCGGCTCCTCGAAGCCATCAAACACGAGATCCGCAAGTACATCAAGCGCGAGCGCCGGCGCGACTTGCCCGAAGGCTCAGACTTCTGGGACTTCGACTGCCGGTTCGGCGCGGCGCAGGAATCCGCGGAACCTGTCCATCTGTCGGCCATCACGGGGCTCATCGACGGCATCGTGAAAGAGGGCGGCACGCAGTTCTACGTCGAGATCCTGGCAAAGGCGGGCAAGCGGAAGCCGCGCGCGGATGGGGAGGCTTCGGGGGCTCCTGAAGATTCCGGGGAAGACTGAGCCGGATCCTTCAGGGGCGTGTACCCAGGCCACCGGGTACTCCCCTCCGCGAATGTCCCCCGCCTTCGGCTCCTCCTTTATTTCGCTGCGGGGAGCACCCGGTACCCTGGGCACAAGGCACGCTCGTGGTGCATCGCTGATCAACGACGGCTCTGCACCGATCACGCCGATGGGGTGCCTTGCGCAGCGAAATAAAGGGGGAGGGCGAAGCTCGGAGGACATTCGCGGAGCAAGGTACCCCGTCGACGGGATCGCCGCCCCGAACAGCAGCGCTCGCATCGCCCCGTCAGCTCAGAGCAGCGCCTGCGCCAGCTGCAGCCCGTGCCGCTGCTCCGCTTCCGCCAGCGACCGCGCGATCGACGGATGCAGCCGCACACCGTTTTCAGCCTGCGCCTCGCGCCGCTTCAGCCCGCCTTCACCCGGCAGCCGCACCGGCTTCGCGGGGTCGATCGGCCGGTTATCGCGGCACTGCGCCGCCACATGGTCCATCTGGCGCAGGAACGCTTGCTTGCCGCCGAAGGCCTGCAGGTCATGCAGCGTGATGTGGACCGTCGCGCCCCAGCCCTCGGGCAGGTCGGCGCGGCCATGGCCTGCGAGACCGGCCGTCAGCGTCTCGACCAGCAGCGCCATGCCGTAGCCCTTGTGGCCGTGGCTCAGCCCGCCGACCGGCAGCAGCGTGCCGGGTGGCTGGTCGAACAGCACCTGCGGATCGTTCGTCGGCTTGCCCACGGCATCGATCAGCCAGTCTTCCGCGAAGGTCTCGCCGGCCGCGCGCTTGCGGTTGCTCATGCCGTTCGTGGTGATCGAGGCCGAGATGTCGACCATCACGCCGCCCTGAGACAGCGGGAATCCCATCGCGAGCGGATTGGGCGTGAACACCGCCTGCGTGCCGCCGAAGGGCGCTACGCTGGCGGTGTTGGGGTCGGAGCAGGCGAGCAGCATCAGCATGTCCTCCTGCAGCGCGCGCAGCATGTACACCGCGAGACAGGCGATGTGATGGCTGCGGCGGATCACGAGCGAGGCGGTGCCGAGTTCGCGCGCGCGCGGGATCAGCAGGTCCATGCCCTGGTCCATGAGCCAGGGGCCGGGCAGGCGCTTGCCGTCCCAGAGCACGGCGGCGGGCCGATCGGACAGCACCTCGGGCGCACCGTCGGGCGTCATGCCACCCGATTCGACCTCCTTCACATAGCCCGCCAGCAGCGCGAGGCCGTGCGTGTCGTGGCCCAGCAGGTCGCCTTCGACCAGCGTGCGCGCGACGCTGTCGGCCATCGACGCGGCCAGGCCGGCCTTCTGCAGCAGGGCGCTCGCATAGTCGCGCAGCGCATCGGCGCGGTAGAGCGGGGTGGATGGTTTGGCGGTGTCGCTCATTGCAGGATCTCCAGCAGGCGGTCGAGGCCGCCTTCGTTGATGGCCACCATGGCCTGTTCGCGGACCTTGGGCTTCGCGCGGTAGGCCACCGACAGCCCGGCTTCGCCCATCATCGGCAGGTCGTTCGCGCCGTCGCCGACAGCAATGGTCTCTTGCGGCGAAATGCCCAGCAGCGATGCCACTTCGAGCAGGGTGCGGCGCTTCTCGGCGCCGTCGCAGATGTCGCCCCAGCTCTGCTGCACCACCTGGCCGGTGAGCTTGCCATCGGCTTCGTCGAGCAGGTTCGAGCGCGCGAAGTCGATGCCGAGCCGGTCTTTCACGCGGTTGGCAAAGAAGGTGAAGCCGCCCGACACCAACAGCACCTTGAGGCCGGCCTTCTTGCAGGCCGCGACCAGCTCGGCCGCGCCGGGGTTGAGCTGGAGCCGCTCGTCGTAGACCTGCTGCAGCGCCGCGACCGGCACGCCTTCGAGCAATGCCACGCGCCGGCGCAGGCTCTCCTTGAAATCCTTGATCTCGCCGCGCATGGTGGCCTCGGTGATGGCCGCGACCTCGGCCTTCTTGCCCACGGCGTCGGCGATCTCGTCGATGCATTCGATGTTGATCAGTGTCGAGTCCATGTCGAAGGCGATCAGCTTGAAGTCGGCGAGGGCCAACGGCGGCTTCACGCGCTGGAGGACGAGGCCGGGAGAAATTTCTGTAGCGCTCATGCGGGGGCGGGTTCCTTGACGAGGGGTTGTCCGAGGCTGCGCAACACATCGCGCACCATCTGCGCACGGTCCTTCGGTTCCTTGAGTTCGCGCTCGATGCGCAGCTTCTCGTTGCCGGCGAGCTTGATGTGCTTGTTCTTCTGGATCAGCTGGATGATCGCCATCGAATCGACCGGCGGATCCTTCTTGAACGTGATGTGGATGATGCCCGGCGCCGCATCGACCTTGACCACGCCGTAGGGCCGGGCCAGCACGCGCAGCCGGTGCGTGTCGATCAGCGTCTGGGCCTGCGGCGGCAGCTTGCCGAAGCGGTCGACGATCTCCTCGAGCAGCGTGTCGATCTGGTCGGACGTCTTGGCGGTGGCGAGCTTCTTGTAGAACGACAGCCGCAGGTGCACGTCGCCGCAGTAGTCGTCGGGCAGCAGGGCGGGAGCATGCAGGTTGATCTCGGTCGTGACCGACAGCGGCGAGAGCAGGTCGGGCTCCTGGCCGGCCTTGAGCGAGCGCACCGCTTCGCTGAGCATCTCGTTGTAGAGCTGGAAGCCGATCTCCATCATGTTGCCGCTCTGATTTTCGCCCAGCACCTCGCCGGTGCCGCGGATCTCGAGGTCGTGCATGGCCAGGTAGAAGCCCGAGCCCAGTTCCTCCATCTGCTGGATCGCATCGAGCCGCTGCGCCGCGTGCTTGGTGAGGCCCTCGGTGTCGGGCACCATGAGGTAGGCATAGGCTTGGTGGTGCGAACGCCCGACACGGCCACGCAGCTGGTGCAGCTGCGCCAGGCCGAACTTGTCGGCGCGGCTGATGACGATGGTGTTGGCCGTGGGCACGTCGATGCCGGTCTCGATGATGGTCGAGCACAAGAGCAGGTTGTAGCGCTGCGCCACGAAGTCGCGCATCACGCGCTCGAGCTCGCGTTCGGGCATCTGGCCATGGGCCACGGCGATGCGCGCTTCGGGAAGAATCTCTTCGAGCTTCTGGCGCCGGTTCTGGATGGTCTCGACCTCGTTGTGCAGAAAGTAGACCTGTCCGCCGCGCTTGAGTTCGCGCAGCACCGCCTCGCGGATCACGCCCGTGCCCTCGTTGCGCACGAAGGTCTTGATGGCCAGCCGGCGCTGCGGCGCGGTGGCGATCACGCTGAGGTCGCGCAGGCCTTCGAGCGCCATGCCCAGGGTGCGCGGGATCGGCGTGGCCGTGAGCGTGAGCACGTCGACCTCGGCGCGCATTGCCTTCATGGCCTCCTTGTGGCGCACGCCGAAGCGGTGTTCCTCGTCGATGATGAGCAGCCCCAGGTTCTTGAACTTGACCGACTGCGAGAGCAGCTTGTGCGTGCCGATCACGATGTCGACCGTGCCTTCGGCCAGGCCCTTGGCGGCGGTGGTGATCTCCTTGGCCGAGCGGAAGCGGCTCATCTCGGCCACCTTGACCGGCCACTTGGCGAAGCGGTCGACCAGGGTCTGGTAATGCTGCTCGGCCAGCAGCGTGGTGGGCGCGAGAAACGCGACCTGCTTGCCGCCGGTGACGGCGATGAAGGCGGCACGCAGCGCCACCTCGGTCTTGCCGAAGCCGACGTCGCCGCAGACCAGACGGTCCATCGGCTGGGGCGAGATCATGTCCTGCACCACGGCGTGGATGGCGGCCTTCTGGTCGGCGGTTTCCTGGAAGCCGAAGTCGTTGGAGAACACCTCGTAGTCGGCGGGCGAAAAGCGGAACGCGTGGCCCTCGCGTGCCGCGCGGCGTGCGTAGATGTTGAGCAGCTCGGCGGCGGAGTCGCGCACCTGCTCGGCGGCCTTGCGCTTGGCCTTGTCCCACTGGCCGGAGCCCAGCTTGTGCAGCGGCGCTTCGTCGGCGCTGACGCCGGTGTAGCGGCTGACCAGGTGCAGCTGCGACACGGGCACGTAGAGCGTGGCCTTGTCGGCGTACTCGAGGTGCAGCATTTCCTGCAGCAGCGGTTTGCCCTGGGCATCGACGCCCTGGCCGAGGTCCATGTGGATCAGCCCGCGGTAGCGCCCGATGCCGTGCGCCGAATGGACCACGGGGTCGCCCACGTTGAGTTCGGACAGGTCCTTGATCAGCGCCTCGACGTCGCTGACCTGCTCCTGCTTCTTGTTGCGCCGGCGCGTGGTCGGCGCGGTGGCGAAGAGTTCGGTCTCGGTGACGAAGTCGATGCCCTGTTCGCGCCAGGCAAAGCCCGCGGCCAGCGCCGCGGTCGCGATGCCGATCTTCTCGTCACCCGACGCCTCGAACTCGGCCAGCGTGTCGAAGGCCGGCGGGCTCACGCCGCTCGCGCGCAGGAAGTCGAGCAGGCTTTCGCGGCGGCCGTCGCTCTCGGCGATCACCAGCACACGGTGCGCCGTGGCCGCGATGTGGGCCTTCAGCCCGACCAGCGGATCCTCGGCGCCGCGGACCACCGCGAAAGGCGGGAGCCGGTCGAACTCGGCATAGGGCGTCTCGGTGGGCACATCGCCGCGGATGGCGAGCTGCGCGTGCGGCTTGGCGCGCTGGTAGAACTGCTCGGCGCTCAGGAACAGCGCCTCGGGCGGCAGGGCCGGGCGTTCGGGATCGCCCTGCACGAGCCGGTAGCGCTCGTTCGTGTCCTGCCAGAAATGCTGGAACGCGGGCTCGAGCTCGCCATGCAGCACCACGGTGGCGTCGGGGCCGAGGTAGTCGAACACCGTGGCCGTCTCGTCGAAGAACAGCGGCAGGTAGTACTCGATGCCCGCGGTTGCCACGCCGTTGCCCATGTCCTTGTAGATGCGGCTCTTGGTGGGGTCGCCTTCGAGCAGCTCGCGCCAGCGGCTGCGAAAGCGCGCGCGGGCATCGTCGTCCATCGGGAACTCGCGGCCCGGCAGCAGCCGGACCTCGGGCACGGGGTAGAGGCTGCGCTGCGTGTCGGGGTCGAAAGTGCGGATCGAGTCGATCTCGTCGTCGAACAGGTCGACGCGGAACGGCACCAGCGAGCCCATCGGGAACAGGTCGATCAGACCGCCGCGCACCGCGTACTCGCCCGGGCTCACCACCTGCGTCACATGGCTGTAGCCGGCCAGCGTGAGCTGGGCCTTGAGCTTCGATTCCTCGAGCTTCTGCCGCGCCTTGAAATGGAAGGTGTAGCCGGCCAGAAACGCGGGCGGCGCCAGCCGGTAGAGCGCGGTGGTGGCGGGCACCAGCACCACGTCGGCCTCCTTCTGGCTGATGCGCCAGAGCGTGGCGAGCCGCTCGCTGATGAGGTCCTGGTGCGGCGAGAAGCTGTCGTACGGCAGCGTTTCCCAGTCGGGAAAGAGCGCGCAGCGCAGCTCGGGCGCGAAGAAGGCGATCTCGTCGATGAGCCGCTGCGCGTCGTTGGCGTCGGCGGTGAACATCGCGGTGGCGCGACCGGCGGCCTTCTCGCGCATGCCGAGCTGCGCGAGCAGGAGCGCATCGGCCGACATCGGGGGACGCGGCAGCGTGAAACGCTTGCCCGCCGTGAGGTGGGGGAGGTCCATGGATGGCTTACTGGAATGCACAACACCCCGCGCCGGATGGCGAGGGGTGTGTGAAGCTGCCAATTCTAGAATGGCAGCCCCTTGTCCGCTTGTCGGCACCCGCCGGCGTTCCGCCCCCATGTCTTCGTCATCCCGATTTTTCGTGCTGATTCCCTGCGCCGGCACCGGCCACCGCGCAGGCGGCGCCGAGCCCAAGCAATACCAGCGGATTGCGGGGGCGTCGATGGTGGCCCACACCGTGGCGGCCTTTCGCGCCCTCGCGGGCCGCTTCGCGGGACTGGCGGTGGTCGTGTCGCCCGACGACCGGGACCTGCAGGCTGCGCTGCCGCGCTTTCCGGTCGAGGGCGAATACCTGCTGCAGGTCGGGGGCGTGACGCGCGCGGCCACGGTGCGCAACGGCCTGGTGGCGCTGCGGCAGAAGGGCGCCGGCGCGCACGACTGGGTGCTGGTGCATGACGCGGCCCGCTGCCTCGTCACGTCGAGCCAGGTCGAGGCACTGATCGCCGCCTGCGAGCACGACGCGGTGGGCGGGCTGCTGGCGCAGCGGCTGGCCGACACGCTGAAGGTGTCGTCGCCCGACAGCCGGGTGTCGCAGACCCTGCCGCGCGCCGACAAATGGCTGGCCCAGACGCCCCAGATGTTCCGCATCGGCATGCTGCTCGATGCGCTCGAGCGTGCCGGCGATGCGGTGACCGACGAGGCCGGCGCGATCGAGGCGCTCGGGCTCTCGCCGCTGCTGGTGCCGGGCAGCGCGCAGAATTTCAAGGTCACCTTTCCGGAAGACTTTGCGCTCGCCGAAGCGGTGCTGCTCGGCCGCAAGAAAGGTGTCGCGTGACCGCACCCTTCGATATCCGCGTCGGCGAGGGCTGGGACGTGCACCAGCTCGTGGCCGGGCGCAAGCTGATCCTGGGCGGCATCGAGGTGCCGCACACGACAGGACTCCTGGGTCATTCGGACGCCGACGTGCTGCTGCACGCGATCACCGATGCGCTGCTCGGCGCGGCGGGTCTGGGCGACATCGGGCGGCATTTTCCCGATACCGACGCGCAGTTCCGCGGTGCCGATTCGGCCGTGCTGCTCGCCGAGGCGGCGCGCCGGGTGCGGGCCGAGGACTGGGAAATCGGCAACGTCGACAGTACCGTGATCGCGCAGGCCCCCAAGCTCGCGCCGCACATCGGGGCCATGTGCCAGGGCATCGCCCAGGTGCTGGGGCTGGTGCCCGGGCAGGTCAACGTGAAGGCCAAGACGGCCGAGAAGCTGGGGCCCGTCGGCGAGGGCCGCGCCATGGAGGCGCGGGCGGTGGTGCTGTTGCACCGCGCCCGCTGAGCGGGAACCTGGCTGCCGCCTAGGCCTCAGGCATCGCGCGCGGCATGCGGATGTGCGCCGCCAGGCCGCGGCCCGGCGTGCTCGTGAGCGCGAAGGTGCCGCCCATGCGCTCGATGTTCTTCGCCACGATCGACAGCCCGAGACCGGCGCCCGCGGCCGAGGTGCGCGCCACGTCGCCGCGGAAGAAGGGCTTGGTCAGTTGCGTCAGCAGCACCGGATCGACACCGGCCCCATGGTCGCGCACCTTGATCAGCACCGCGTCGTTGTTGGCCTGCGCCTGGATGACCACGTCGGCCACGCCGGTGGAGGGCGTCTTGCCGTAGCGCCGCGCGTTCTCCACCAGGTTGGAGATCACCCGCGTGAGCTCGACCTCGTCGCCGAGCACGCGCAGGTCGGGCGCCACATCGACGCGGATGTTCATCTCCTCGTAGTCCTGCACGGCGTAGGTGCAGGCGTCGACCACGTCGCGCAGCAGCACCGGTCGCGGCACCACATGGTCGGGACGCGCGTAGTCGAGGAACTTGTCGATGATGGCGTCGAGCTGCGCGATGTCGGCGGCCATGTGGTCGCGCGCGTCTTCGTCCTGCACGCTCATCTCGGTCTCGAGGCGCAGCCGCGCGAGCGGTGTGCGCAGGTCGTGCGAGATGCCGGCCAGCATGATGGCGCGGTCTTGCTCGATCTTGGCGAGCTGGTCGGCCATGCGGTTGAAGCCGATGTTGACCGCGCGGATCTCGTTGGTGCGCGCGCTCTCGTCGAGGCGATGGGCTTCGTATTCGCCCTCGCGCACCTGCATGGTGGCGCGCGACAGCTGCTTGAGCGGCAGGTTGATCAGGCGGGTGATCAGCGCCGCGCCAGCCAGCGACAGCGCCATGGCCGTGCTGAGCCACACCAGCCAGGTGCGGCCGCCCACGCGGCTGAACCGGGTCGGGTCGAGCAGCAGCCAGTAGGCATCGCTCTCGATCGTGAAGCCGATCCACAGGCCGGCCTCGTCGTTGACGCGGCTCGCCACCGTGGTGCCGTCACCGAGCCGCTCCATGAGCTCTTCGGTCACGCGCTGGTCGAGCGCGCCGCTGGTATAGGGCTGGAAGCGGTCGTTGGGCTCGCGCGGCAGGATTCGCACGCCTTCCTGGTCGGCCAGCGTCTTGATCAGCGACACGCGCGTGATCGCGTCCGAATACACCAGCGCTGCGCGCGTGAGATTCACGAGCGAAGCGATCTGGTGCGCGGTCTGGATGGCGCGCGGTTCGTATTCGAGGGAACGGAAAGTCTGCAGCCAGGCCACGGTGCAGCCGATCAGCAGCAGCGCGAGCAGGAAGAAGGTGCGCCAGAAAAGGCTGAAGCCGAGCTTCAGCCCCCGGCGACGCCCACGCTGCCCGCTGCCCTCGAGCGGGCTTGGCATCGTGACCTGGGCGCCGTCTTCCTGGGCTGGGTCGTGTCTTTCCGATTGCAGGCCGATGGCCACCACCTCGTGTCGGTCAGGCGGTGCCGTCCGGCACGAACACGTAGCCCACGCCCCACACGGTCTGGATATAGCGCGGTGCCGCGGCATCGGCCTCGACCAGCTTGCGCAGGCGCGAGATCTGCACGTCGAGGCTGCGGTCGAAGGGCTCGAACTCGCGGCCACGCGCGAGCTGGGCCAGCTTCTCGCGCGACAGCGGCTGGCGCGGATGGCGCACCAGCGCCTTCAGCATCGCGAACTCGCCGGTGGTCAGCGAGAGCTCCTCGCCGTCCTTCTTGAGCGTGCGGGAGCCGAGATCGAAGGCGAAGGGCCCGAAGGTCACGGTCTCGTTCTCGGTCGACGGGGCACCGGGCGCCTCGAGTGGCGGACGGCGGCGCAGCACCGCATGCACGCGCGCCAGCAGCTCGCGCGGGTTGAACGGCTTGCCCAGGTAGTCGTCGGCGCCGACCTCGAGGCCAACGATGCGGTCGACGTCTTCGCCCTTGGCTGTGAGCATGATGATCGGCGTGCGATCGTTGGCGGCGCGCAGGCGGCGGCAGACGGACAGGCCGTCCTCGCCGGGCATCATCAGGTCGAGCACGATCAGGTCGACCGTGTCGCGCAACAGGATGCGGTTGAGCGCCTTGCCGTCCTCGGCCACGATCACTTCGAAGCCTTCCTGGGTCAGGTAGCGGCGGAGCAGATCACGGATGCGGGCGTCGTCGTCGACGATCACGATCTTGTCGGTGCGAGCGGGAACTTGAGTCATTTCTACAACGATGAATTTGTAACAGCGCCGATTCTGAAGGCGTTGTGGACCGGTTGAGCCGGTTTTACTTATGGTTTGACACTAAGTTACAAAACTTGCGGACGCTCGCTGTCTAGTCATCCGACCTTAGCTCAGCAGTGGCAAAGTCGGTCTGTCTGCTGATCTTTGCTCAATGAGAACCTTCATTCCCGCGCTGCCGATCGTCGTTGCATGTTCATGCTGTCCTGCCTGGGCCGTCGCCGGCGGGGGTGAGTTTCTCCGGGTCGGCGATTCGCGCCGCAGCGAGGTGCGCGAGGCGGTCGCTGCCCATCGCGCAGCGCAGCGCGACGAGATCCGGCGCGAGGAGGCTGCGGCCGGCAGGCGACTGACGGCGGCCGAGCTCCAGGAGTTGCGCCAGCAGGTACGGGCACAATGGATCCCGCCGGGCACCCCGGCGCCCATGCATTCGGCCGAATCGCAGTCGGCCGAGCGGCTCGTACCGGAACCGATGTCCGCCGCCCGCGCCTTGACCTTGCCCCGCAGCCAGCGCCGCTGATGCGGCGTGACCGCCGGTGAACTTCATCCAACAACCATTCGCAGGGAGCATCTCGCCTTGAACAAACTCACATCCATCGTGGCCGTCATTGCACTGGCCGCAGCCGCCGGAACCGCCACGGCACAGACCCTGGCCGCGCCGCCGCAGAACGTGCTGCAGCTCACGGCCACGGGCACCGTCGAAGTGCAGCAGGATCTGCTGAGCATGACGCTCACCACCACGCGCGACGCCGCCGATGCCGCCACGGTCCAGTCGCAGCTCAAGACGGCTGTCGATGCCGCGCTGGCGGAAGCGAAGAAGAACGCCCAGCCCGGCCAGCTTGACGTGCGCACCGGCAACTTCAGCCTGTCGCCGCGCTACACGCGCGAGGGCAAGATCAACGGCTGGCAGGGCACTGCCGAAATGGTGCTCGAGGGCCGCGATTTCCCGCGCATCACGCAGACGGCGGGCCGCATCACGACGCTCAACGTCGGCAATGTGGGCTTCGCGCTGAGCCGGGAGCAGCGCGCCAAGAGCGAGACCGAGGCGCAGACGATCGCCATCGACAACTTCAAGCAAAAGGCGGCCGAGCTCGCCAAGGGCTTCGGCTTCAGTGGCTACACGCTGCGTGAGGTGTCGGTGAACGCGAACGACAGCGGCCCGATCCGCCCGCGCATGATGGCTGCGGCCGCTGCCAAGTCTTACGCATCCGACGCGCCGGTGCCGGTCGAAGCCGGCAAGACCAGCGTCGTGGTGAACGTCTCGGGCTCGGTGCAGCTCAAGTAGCCTGCGGGTCGCCCGTTATTGAGCGGTCCAGCCGCCGTCCATCTGCCAGGCAACGCCGCGCACCTGGTCGGCCGCCGGTGAGCACAGGAACGCCGCGAGGCCGCCGAGCTGCTCGACCGTGGTGAACTGCAGCGAAGGCTGCTTCTCGCCAAGCAGTTCGTTCTTGGCCTGCTCGACCGTGATGCCTTCGCGTGCCGCGCGATCGTCGATCTGCTTTTGCACCAGCGCCGTCAGCACCCAGCCGGGGCAGATGGCGTTGCAGGTGATGCCGGTGGTGGCGGTCTCGAGCGCCACCGACTTGGTGAGTCCCACGATGCCGTGCTTGGCCGCGACGTAGGCCGACTTCTGCGCCGAGGCGACGAGCCCATGGGCCGACGCGACATTGATGATGCGGCCCCAATTGGCTTCGCGCATGGCGGGCACCGCGAGCCGCGTGGTGTGGAAGGCGCTGGTGAGATTGATCGCGATGATGGCGTCCCAGCGCTCGGGCGGGAAGTCTTCCACTTTCGCGACATGCTGGATGCCGGCGTTGTTGACGAGGATGTCGACGCGCCCGAATGCCGAGGCGGCGAACTTCATCATGTCCTCGATCTCGCCGGGCTTGCTCATGTCGGCGCCGTGGTATTCGGCGCGCACGCCGAGCGCTTCGACCTGGGCCTTGGGCGCCAGGAAATCGCCGAAGCCGTTGAGCACGATCTGCGCGCCTTGCTGGGCCAGCGCCTTGGCGATGGCGAGGCCGATCCCGCTGGTGGACCCCGTGACAAGCGCGGTTTTGCCTTTGAGCATAAAGATGGATCTCCGGATGAATTAGGATGCGACGAGACCATTATCCGCACCAGAACGATTTCGTTTTCATGACCGACCCGACGCTTCGTGACGTGGCGTGCGATGACGCCCAGGGCGGCCATCGCATGTCGTATTGGCAGTGGGGCGACGCGCGCAGTTCGCGCGTGGTGGTTTGCGTGCATGGCCTGACGCGGCAAGGGCGCGACTTCGACGTGCTGGCGCGCGCCATCGTGGCGCGGGCTGGCGGCGATGTGCGCGTGGTCTGCCCCGACGTCGTGGGCCGTGGCCGCAGCGAGTGGCTGCGCGATCCGGCGCTCTACCAGGTGCCGGTCTATGCGGCCGACATGCTCGCGCTGGTCGCGCAACTGCACCGCGAACAGCCGGTCGAGACGCTCGACTACGTCGGCACCAGCATGGGCGGGCTGATCGGCTTTGTGCTCGCAGGCCATCGCGAGCTGCCGATCGCTCGGCCGATACGCCGCTTCGTGGTGAACGACGTCGGTCCGACGATCGAAGCCGCAGCGCTCCAGCGCATTGCGGCCTATGTGGGGCAGGGCGGCCGCCATGCCAGTCTCCAGGCCGCTGCCGACGCGATGTGGGCGATCTCCACCAGCTTCGGTCCGCACACACCCGAGGAGTGGCTGGCGCTCTCGCGGCACATGGTGGTGCCGGCGTCGCGGCGCACCGCCGACGGCAAAGCCAAGCTCGATGGTGGCGGCGGCGATGACGAGGGCGGCCCCTGTGTGCTTCACTACGACCCGGCCATCGCCATCGCACTGCGTGCCATCACGCCGGAAGCTGCGGCGCACGGCGGCGCCGTGATGTGGAGCCTCTACGACGCCATCGAGGCACGCACGCTCGTGACGCGCGGCGCCGACTCCGATCTGCTGTCGCGCGCCACCGCGCAAGCCATGACGCAGCGCGGGCCGCGCGCGGCGCTGGTCGAGTTCGAGGGCGTGGGCCATGCGCCCACCTTCGTCGATCCCGCGCAGGTGTCCGCCGTCGTTTCCTTTCTGTTCGAGTGAGTCCCAGGTGAAGCGAGAGTCCTCGAGCCTTCAAACGGTCACCACGCCCGAGCTGGCTGTGGTCGACTATCCCTTGTCCGCCGCCACGGCCGACCGCACGCCGGTGATGGCGAACATGCTGGCGCGCGCGCGCGCATTCGCCGAGCCGTTGATTGCCGACGAAACCCTCGACACCGGCGAGAACACGCTCGCCCACGCCGACGCGGTGGCGGCCATCGTCGCGAAGATGGGTGGCTCCGAGGCCATGCAGGCAGCGAGCTACCTGGTGTATGCCTGCCCGCACCTCAACCGCCCGCAGGAAGTGATTGCCAAGGTGTTCGGCGAGAACTTTGCCGCGCTGGCCGTCGAGACCACCAAGCTGGTGCGGGTGCAAGAGCAGGCGCGCTCGGCTTCGCAGGGGCAACACCTGGGCGAAGGGGTCGGTGCCGCGCAAACCGAGAACGTGCGCAAGATGCTGCTGGCGTTCTCGCGCGACCTGCGCGTGGTGATGCTGCGCCTGGCCTCGCGGCTGCAGACGCTGCGGCATGCGGCGGCCAGCAAGCGGCCCGCGCCCGAGAGCGTGGCGCGCGAGTCGCTGCAGGTGTTTGCGCCGCTCGCCAACCGCCTCGGCATCTGGCAGGTCAAGTGGGAGCTCGAAGACCTCTCGTTCCGCTTTCTCGAGCCCGAGACCTACAAGCTGATCGCACGCCTGCTCGACGAGAAGCGCGTCGAGCGCGAAGGGCACGTCGAGCAGTTGCGTTCGCAGCTCGAAAGCGAGCTGCAGGCCGAAGGTGTGCGCGCCGCCGTGCAGGGCCGGCCGAAGAACATCTACAGCATCGTCAAGAAGATGCGCGGCAAGTCGCTCGACTTCGGGCAGGTGTTCGACATCCTCGCGCTGCGCGTGGTGGTGCCCGACGTCAAGGACTGCTACGCCGCGCTCGCCTGGGTGCATTCGCATTTCGAGCCGATCGACGAGGAGTTCGACGACTACATCGCGCGGCCCAAGCCGAACGGCTACCAGTCGCTGCACACCGTGGTGCGCGAACTCGTCGACGGCAAGCCCGGCAAGCCGATCGAGATCCAGATTCGCACCGAGGAGATGCACGACCATGCCGAGCACGGCGTGGCCGCCCACTGGGCCTACAAGGAAGCGGGCCACAAGGGCTATGCGGGCGTGTGGGCCAGCGGCGAATACGACGCGAAGATCGCCGTGCTGCGGCAACTGCTGGCCTGGGAGCGCGATCTCTCGGGCGGGTTGCAGGGGCAGGGGCTTTTCGACGACCGGATCTACGTGCTCACGCCCGATGCGGCCATCGTCGAGTTGCCGCAGGGCGCCACGGCGGTCGACTTCGCCTACACCGTGCACACCTCGCTCGGGCACCGGTGCCGCGGTGCGCGCGTGGACGGCGCGATGGTGCCGCTCAACACGCCGCTGTCCAACGGCCAGACCGTCGAGATCATCGCGGCCAAGGAAGGCGGCCCTTCGCGGGATTGGCTCAATGCCGAACTGGGCTATCTCGCCAGCCACCGCGCGCGCGCCAAGGTGCGCGCCTGGTTCAATGCGCAGATCACGCACGAGACGGTGGCGCGCGGACGCGAGGCGGTCGAGAAGCTGCTGCAGCGCGAAGGCAAGACCGCGACGCGGCTCGAAGACCTCGCGTCGCAGCTTGGATTCAAGTCGGCGGACCAGCTGTTCGAGGTGGTGGGCAAGGACGAGTTCTCGTTGCGCAACATCGAGATGCTGCTGCGTCCGCCCGAGCCCGCGCCCAACCCCGACGACGGCGTGCACTTCAAGAAGCCGCGCGCCAGCGAGAAGTCGGGCAAGGGCGGCGTGCTGGTGGTGGGCGTTTCGTCGCTGATGACGCAGCTTGCCAAGTGCTGCAAACCGGCACCGCCCGATGCCATCAGCGGCTTCGTGACGCGTGGCCACGGCGTGAGCGTGCACCGCAGCGACTGCAGCAACTTTCGCACGATGGCCTCACGCGACGACGGGCGTGTGATCGACGTGGAGTGGGGCGCCACGAAGGGCGGCGAGTCCCCGATGTATGCCGTCGACGTGGCGGTCGAAGCGTCGGACCGGCAAGGCCTGCTGCGCGACATTTCCGATGTGTTCGCACGCGAGAAGATGAACGTGATCGGCGTGCAGACGCAGTCGGTCAAGGGCACGGCATGGATGACGTTCACCGTCGAGATCACCGACGCGGCCCGCCTTGCGCAGGTGCTCGGCGCAGTGACGGCAGTGGCCGGCGTGCGATCTGCACGCCGCCGCTAAAAAAAACAGTGTTTTCTCCTGCTACAATAGCGGCTTCTCGGACACATCCTTAGGCGCG